>QLIP01068326.1_pt1 | contig 37745 bp, 33 predicted proteins | sample 1769771 | NCBI WGS metagenome assembly QLIP01 (sample SAMN09428762, study PRJNA476227) | Gut metagenome, whole genome shotgun sequencing project. | isolation source: cecum | host: Rhizomys sinensis | place: China: Jinsha town of Minqing, Fujian Province | collected 2013-09-23 | reverse complement strand
TAAAAACTATGATGCGCAACTTCGGTACTGATACACCGATATCTGTCAGCACTCCCGCCACTTCACGGTAGGGCATAGTGTAGCGCTGTGCAAGATACCTTGTGGATGCGCCAAGCTCGCCGTCTGGCCCTCCAAACTGCGTAAGGATGATCTGTGCCAGATTGGCGTTTGGAGTCTTGATATTGACTGGAAATTCTAACCTTCTTTCATAAGTCCACATAGATTAACACACTCCTTCCCATGGCCAGGGCATAAGCGCCCAGTTCCATTCTTTGCTGCAGCTGTCGGCGGATGAAAGGGTAAGCGGCCCGTACCTTGCCGCATAGTCGCGCAGCGCCTGGTTTTTTAACCGTACATAGTGGTTAAGATATTCGATTGCGTTTTTATCATTAGGATGCGTATCAAGATAGAGATTCATTTCGATTATGACAAAATCTATCATTCCGATTTCACGCAGCAATCTTTCCTGTTCGTTTGGGATATTCCGGCAGCCTGTCATCCGATGCATCTCCTTCCTGTAAAGACTTTGTTTAGTTCAGGGAAAATCGTGCCTTCACAGTAAGCCTCTTCTAAATTGTCATAAATGGATGTCAGATGCTGCCATGGGACATATGCCATGGCGATTGGAAAACGCTCGATATAGTTGTCAAAATTATATTCCTGCATACAATTCCTTTCATAAGCAATGTGTTCTTTTCATATATTGTATGTAGCTGTTTTTTAAATGCTACAGGCATGATGGCGTGCGCTTCCTCTATTGACATCTGCCTTTTTTGGGGGTAAAATTTTTTCGATAACAAAACAGAAACGGGGGATTGGCATGACGTTATTCCAGGCAGCGACCAACAGACAGTATGCGGTAAAAGGGCTGTATGTGGAGGAATCCCTCACAAGGAGGCTGCAGGCGCTTGGCTTAAACGACGGGACAAAGCTCTGCGTTGTGACAAGAAAGAAAAAAGGCGCACTGATCATCAAAGTGCGGGGGACAAGGCTTGCAATAGGAAAACATATCGCCTTAGGGATTGAAGTGGCGGAGGTGGCGGAAGATGAAGGCAAAGCATAACAGGAAGACGGCGCACGTCGCCTTTGTCGGCAACCCAAACTGCGGCAAGACGACATTGTTTAACGCCTTGACCGGCGCGAGGCTAAAAGTTGCCAATTGGCCGGGCGTGACAGTGGAAAAAAAAGAAGGGGAGACTTCTTATGAAGACTGCAGGCTGACGCTGCTTGATACGCCGGGCGTTTATTCTTTAACGTGCTATACGATAGAAGAAAAAGTGACAAGGCAGTGCGTGATGGATGATGACGTGGAAGTGATTGTAAATGTTGTGGACGCGTCCTCCTTAGAGAGAAACCTTTATCTTACGCTGCAGCTTTTAGAGCTGGGCAAGCCTGTCGTGCTGGCACTAAATATGATGGATATTGTAGAAGAGCGGGGCATGGAGATTGATCTGCACAGGCTCCCGGAAATGCTGGGGGATATTCCGGTCGTGCCAGTATCGGCAATGAAAAAAACGGGGCTGGATATACTGCTGCATGCAATCGTGCACCACTACGCAGAAGGTGCGCGCAAACCGGCGCTAGAGTACGGAAAGATGCTGGAATCCAAAATCGCGAAGCTCGAAGAAATGATGCAGGCGCATTATCCGCTGCATTCGTCCATCAGGTGGCATGCGCTGAAATTATTGGAAAATGATGAAGAAGTAAAAACCGAGCACCCGATACAGGCAGCGGACATTGCAGATAAAAGCTATGAAAAAGAAATCATCCAGAAAAAATACGAATACATTGAGCATATCATAGCGGAAACGCTGTTTCACAAAGAGCAAAAGGCGGCGGGGACAGACCGCGTGGATAAAATACTGACAAGCCCCATCTGGGGCATCCCGGTATTTTTGTGCATTATGGCAATGGTGTTTTTCCTGACATTTACAGTGGGCGACGCGCTAAAAGGCGTTTTTGAAATTGCGCTTGGCGCGTTTTCAGAGAGCGTGCTTCTTTTCCTGTCCCGTTTTATGGCTGCGGACTGGCTGGTTTCCCTGATCGTGGACGGCGTCATTGCCGGGGTCGGCGGCATCCTGACGTTTATTCCCAATATTGCGATTTTATTTTTGGCACTTGCCATTTTAGAAGACAGCGGCTATATGTCAAGAGTCGCCTATGTCATGGACAGCATCATGGGGAAAGCCGGACTTTCCGGCAAAGCATTTCTGCCGATGGTGTTAGGGTTTGGCTGTACAGTGCCCGCCATCATGGCGACAAGGGCGTTAGAAACTGAGTATGACAGAAAAAAAACGATGATCGTAACGCCGTTTATGTCCTGTTCAGCAAGGATGCCAATCTATGTTTTGTTTTCGGAACTATTTTTCCCGGAATGTTCCGCGCTTGCGGCATTTTCCCTGTATGCGGCTGGATTGTTTGTGGCAATTTTGACAGCGCTTATCATGCACTGGATGCGGCGGGGCAAAGAGAACGATTCGCTGCTTATTGAGCTGCCGGAGTATAAACGGCCAAATGGCAGGACAATCTGCATTTACGTATGGAATAAACTGCGGGATTACCTGCAAAAGGCAGGAACGACCATTTTTATCGCTTCCATCGTTTTATGGTTTTTGTTGAATTTTGGGATACACGGCATGGCACATGAGCCGTCGGAGAGCTTTGGCGCGGGCGCGGGGAGGCTGCTTGCGCCGCTTTTGGCGCCTGCCGGGCTTGGCATGTGGCAGATTGTCGTAGCACTGCTTTCCGGCATTTTCGCAAAAGAAATTGTTGTAACGAGCTTTACGGTGCTTTTTGGCGTGGCCAACGTCAATTCCCAGGCAGGCATGCAGACGCTGATGGACAATATTCATAGCATTGATCCTTCGTTTGGAGCGTTAAACGCGTACTGCCTGATGCTTTTTTGCCTGCTGTATGTGCCCTGTGCAGCGACGATTGCGACAATCAGAAAAGAAAGCAATTCGTTTCGCTTTACGGCTGGGATCATCGTTTTCCAGATGCTGTTTGCCTGGGCGGCGGCCGTTTTGCTGTTCCAGGCCGGAAGTCTTTTGAAAATGCTTTGACTTTCCGCGCTGTTTATGTAAAAATAAAAAATATAAGGATAACGCAACAGTGCATTGCAAAACGGGAGGGCATGATGAGAGGAATTAAGACACAGGTAAGGGAAGGCCGCCGCCAGGTTTTTAAAGAAGTAGCCAAGCTGGCATACCATTCAGAAAATCTGATTGACGATATGGAAGCACTGCCTTATAAGATCGTCAATTATGACGAGTCAATCTATAGAGAAAATGTATACCGGGAGCGTGCGATCGTCAGGGAGCGCATCCGCCTTGCCATGGGCATGTCGCTGCGGCCGGAAAATTTGCCGGTACATCTGACGCAGGGCGTAGAGGAGAGCAATATTTCAGAAAAATATTATGAGCCCCCGCTCATGCAGGTCATTCCTTCGGCGTGCAATGCCTGTCCGGTCAACGAGTACAAAGTAAGCGACAGGTGCATGGGCTGCGTGGCGCATCCGTGCAACGAAGTGTGCCCAAAAGGCGCAGTCAGCATGGTAAACGGCAAGTCGTTCATCGACCAGGCAAAGTGCATCAAATGCGGCAAGTGCAAATCCATCTGCCCATACGATGCCATTTCGCACCAGGTGCGCCCGTGCGCGGCGGCATGCGGCGTCAGTGCAATCAAAAACGATACAAGAGGCCGCGCCGTCATTGACAATGACTTATGCGTTTCCTGCGGACAGTGCATGGTAAACTGCCCGTTTGGGGCGATTGCCGATAAATCGCAGATTTTCCAGCTGATACGCGCAATGCAGACGGGAAGGAAGATCATTGTGCAAGTGGCGCCGGCTTTTGTCGGGCAGTTTGGGCCGAAAGTGACGCCGGATATGCTAAAGACGGCATTAAAAGAACTTGGCTTTGCCGATGTATATGAAACGGCAATCGGCGCAGACCAGGGGGCGATTGCGGAAGCAGAGCATTATGTGCATGAAGTGGCAAGCGGTGAACTGCCGTTTCTTCTAACGTCCTGCTGTCCATCATGGTCGATGCTGGCAAAGAAATTTTTCCCGGAAACGATTGACAATATTTCCAATGCTTTAACGCCGATGGTCGCTACTGCGCGCCAGATTAAGATAGATCATCCTGACGCGGGCGTAGTCTTTATTGGGCCGTGTGCGTCAAAGAAGCTGGAAGCCTCCAGAAGGACAGTGCGCTCCGATGTGGATTTTGTCATTACTTTTGAAGAACTGGCCGGGATGTTTGACGCAAAGGGCATCCTGCTAGAAGAAATTAAGGCAGCCGATGAAATGCGGGATGCAACCGGCGCAGGCCGGGGCTACGGTGTTGCCGGGGGCGTTGCCAATGCGATTGAAGAATGCATCAGGGAATATCATCCAGATGTGGAAGTCAATATCGAGCATGCGGAAGGGCTGTCAGACTGCCGCAAGATGCTGATGCTCGCTAAGGCTGGCAAAAAGCGGGGGTGCCTCATTGAGGGCATGGCATGTCCGGGCGGCTGCGTAGCGGGCGCGGGCACGAATATCCCGATCGCACAGGCATCGAAAGAAGTCGGCCAGTTTAAGGCGGCTGCCGCGCTGCGGCTGCCAGACCCAAAAGCGGAAATTGGGCATAAAATATAAAACAATAGGAAGGCAGGAACATGGCTAAAAAGATTAGGACACGTTTTGCACCAAGCCCAACGGGCCGGATGCACGTAGGGAATTTACGGACTGCCCTTTACGCATATCTGCTTGCAAAGCATGAGGGCGGGGATTTTATTTTGCGGATTGAAGATACGGACCAGGAGCGTCTTGTAGAAGGCGCGGTGGATATTATTTACAGGACGCTTGCAAAGACCGGGCTTATCCATGACGAAGGACCGGACAAAGACAAAGGCGCAGGGCCTTATGTGCAAAGCGAGCGTCAGGCTAAGGGGCTGTACCTGCAGTATGCCAAGGAGCTTGTGGACAGGAAGGAAGCCTACTACTGTTTTTGCGGCAAGGAGCGTTTAGCGTCTTTAACGCGGGAAGTGGCAGGCAAGGAGATCAATGTATATGATAAGCACTGCCTTGGCCTGTCAGAGGAAGAAGTGGCAGAAAAACTGGCGGCGGGCATGCCCTATGTCATCAGGCAGAACAATCCAATGGAAGGCTCCACAGCTTTTTTGGATGATATTTACGGTGAAATCACGGTAGATAATGCGGAATTAGACGACATGATCTTAATAAAGTCGGATGGATACCCGACTTATAATTTCGCTAATGTTGTAGACGATCATCTGATGGGCATTACCCACGTTGTACGGGGCAATGAATATTTATCGTCCACGCCAAAATATAACAGGCTCTATGAAGCGTTTGGCTGGGACGTGCCAAAATATATCCACTGCCCGCTTATTACAGATGAAGAACACCACAAACTGTCTAAGCGATGCGGGCATTCCTCGTATGAGGATTTGATGGAGCAGGGATTTTTGACAGAGGCAGTCGTAAATTTTGTTGCGCTGCTTGGCTGGAGCCCGGAAGGCAACCAGGAGATCTTTTCCTTGCAGGAGCTTGTGGAGGCGTTTGACTACCGCCATATTTCCAAATCGTCCGCGGTATTTGATTATACAAAATTAAAATGGATGAACGGCGAATATATGAAGGCGATGGATCCTGCACGTTTTTTTGGCATGGCAGAGCCGTACTTGAAAGCAGTCATTACAAAAGACTTGGATCTTTTAAAAATTGCGGAAATGGTTAAGACGAGGATTGAAGTTTTTGCAGATATCGGCGGCCTGGTGGATTTCTTTGAAATATTGCCGGAATATGATGCCGCGATGTATACCCATAAGAAAATGAAGACGGATGCGGCGTCTTCCCTTATGGTATTAAAAGAACTTCTGCCGGTTTTAGAGGCGCAAGAGGATTATGGCAACGATGCGCTCTACCAGGCAATCATTTCTTATGTAGAGGAAAAAGGGTATAAAAACGGGTTTGTGATGTGGCCGGTCAGGACGGCAGTGTCAGGCAGGCAGATGACGCCTGCGGGTGCAACAGAGATTATGGCGATACTTGGCAGGGAGGAATCCCTTGCGCGTATTAGAAAAGGAATTGAAAAACTTGAAGCAGCCGTATCCGCCTGACCTTTCGCGCTTCCATGAGGACCAGCAAAAGGCGATCAGGCACAAAGACGGCCCCGCGCTTGTATTGGCGGGGCCAGGAAGCGGCAAAACAACAGTAATCACGCAAAGGGCCAACTATCTTATCGAAGCACATCACATACCCCCATCCCAAATTCTTGTCATCACGTTTACGAGGGCGGCTGCGGAAGAAATGCAGAAACGTTTCATGGCGCTTGCAAGCAAGCCCTATCCCGTCCGCTTTGGCACATTTCATTCTTTATTTTTCCATATCTTAAGGCAGACATACCATTATACATTCCAGGACATTGTACGGGAATACGAAAAGGCAGCGTATCTTAGGGAAATTTTAAACGAGCCCGGCTATGGGAGGGAGCAGACGGCGCAGATGGTGCAATCGCTCCTTTCAGAAATAAGCATTGTGAAAAACAGCGGGGCAGACCCGGCGCATTACCAGTCATGCGTGCTTGATGGAGCCGCGTTTGCCAGGCTTTATGATGCTTACGGGAAATGCTTAAAATGGCACGGCAAACTGGATTTTGACGATATGCTTTTGCAATGTTTCCAGCTTTTTACAAAAAGGGCGGACATATTGGAAAAGTGGCAGAAGGAATTTTCCTATATTTTAATCGATGAATTTCAGGACAGCAGCCAGATGCAGTATGAAGCGGTCCGCATGCTTGCCATGCCGGAAAACAATCTGTTTGCCGTTGGGGACGATGATCAGTCAATCTATGCTTTCCGTGGGGCGAAACCGGCGGTCATGCGCTTGTTTACGCAAGATTACAAAAACACTGTCTGTATACCGCTTAGCCAAAATTACAGGAGCGCTGGAGAAATTGTATCGCGTGCGGGTGCGCTCATTGTGCATAATAAAGAGCGGTTTGCCAAACAAATCCACGCTGCCGGGCCGTACAAAGATGCGGGAGGCGTCATTTATCAGGCATTTCCAGATAAAGAGGCAGAATATGCGGCAATGGTAAAACAGTTAAGAGAGCAGCATTTAGGAACGGGGCTTTCGGATACGGCGGTCATTTACCGGACAAACCAGGAGTCGGCGTATTTGGCAGAATGCCTGGCAAAGGCGGGCATCCCGTTTTTTGCCAAAGAAAAAACGTCAAGCATTTATCAGAGTGCATCCGCAAAAGATCTTTTCGCATATATGCAGTTTGCCGCCACGCCGCGGCGCGGGCTGTTTTATCAGATTATGAATAAGCCGCTCCGCTATATCAGCCGCAGCGCGGTCAATGATGAAATGGTCAGTTTTGAGAGTCTGCTTGCATATTATGAAAGAAAGCCGCGCATGCGTGAGGCAGTCTGGCTGCTTAGGCAGCAGATGGAATACCTTGCTACGCTTCCCCCGTATGCGGCAATTGTTTACATCAGGCGGGGCATCGGTTATGATGATTATATTGAAACGCAGACAGGCCAGGCTGTACGGGAGCGGATGAGAGAGGAAGTGGAAGAGCTGACGAAACGGGCGAAACAGTATGCGTCGTTAGAAGAGTGGAAGAAGGATATCCGCACTTATGAAGAAGCACTGCAAAAACAGGGATCCCGTGGCGCATTTAGCCAAAAAGAAGGCGGCGTGCTGCAGATTATGACGATGCACGGCGCGAAAGGGCTGGAATACCGGACAGTTTATATACCGGATATGAACGAAGGGAACATACCGCACAACAAAAGCATGACGCAGGAAGAAATCGAAGAGGAGCGGCGGATGCTCTACGTTGCCATGACAAGGGCGAAAGAAACGCTGTATCTGTATTATGTGGACGGCGGGGAGGCAAGAAAAAGAAAATCCCGGTTTTTGGAGGAAATAGTTTCATAAAAAACTTGCTTTTTTGTTCTTTGCCGATATAATTATGAAATATATGGCAGAAGAAGGGGCATGGCTTAGAAGATGAGAATGATAGGAAAGGCCGTACAAAAGATCCGGGAGGTTGGCATGGGAAATGTCATTGCCGGAGCCATAAAGCGCATAAAATACGGGCATCTGATAAAAAAATATCAATTTGATGCGTGGCACCTTAGCCCTTACGAATGGAAAGAATATGCACAGGCGTGCGTCCGGTATGTCAACGCCACATCCTGTAAGACGGCAGTAGACATCGGATGCGGGCTGGGCGAAATTTTAGCGCATATCCATGCACAAAAAAAAATCGGCTTGGATCTGTCGGAGGCAGCCATCCGGGCGGCATGCGAACTGCACGGCAGGGACATCCAATTTTACAAGGGAAGTTTTGGGGAACTTGCAGAAACGCCGGTAGATTGCCTGATCACGCTAAATTTCATGCATGGCCGGGAGGAATCGCAGTGGGCAGATGCCTACCGTGAGGCGGCGGCACGAAACAATGTCGGGCGTTTTATTGTTGATACTGTGCCAAAGAAGGCGTTTGGGCCGTCCACACATGCGCTTGACTGGAAAAAGATATTGCCGGAAAATTATGAAAGAATAGCGCGCTTTGGGCCGTTTCTTAGCGGCAGATTCGTGGAAGTGTGGGAAAAACGATAAAAACGATCCACCTATGCGGCTGGATGGCAAAAAATAAAAATATAAGGAGGCAGCAACGTGGAAGCGGATATCAGATGGCTGGATCGGCCGGATATTTTTAGTATAAATCAGATCCCGGCGCACAGCGACCATGCTTTTTATGAGGGCAGAAAAGCGCAAGAAAAAAGGGAAAGCGCACTTGTGCAGTCTTTAAACGGCGAGTGGGAGTTTTGCTATTCTGCAAATGCGCACGGGCGGCCTGTAGAATTTTACCGGGAAGATTTTGACGCCAAAGCGTTTGGCACGATAAAAGTCCCATGCCATATCGAACTAGCGGGTTATGACAAAATCCATTATATCAATACGATGTATCCGTGGGAAGGCAGCATATTCAGGCGTCCTGCGGACACGCAGGGGAGCTTTTCAAAGGCATCATATAATCCAGTCGGCTCCTATCGGCGCACGTTTGACCTTGCACCGGGACTTTGCGGGAAACGGGTGCGCATCCGTTTTGAAGGCGTGGAACAGGCGGCCTACTTTTGGCTAAATGGCCATTTTATCGGCTATGCGGAAGACAGCTTTACGCCGTCGGAATTTGACCTGACACCATATATCCGGCAAATGGGCAACCTGCTTGCCGTAGAAGTCCACAAAAGAAGCACGGCGGCATTTTTGGAAGACCAGGATTTTTTCCGCTTTTTTGGAATTTTTAGAAACGTGACGCTCATTGCCCTGCCCGCTGTCCACATAGAGGACATTTGGGCAAAACCTGTCCTCTTAGAGGACAACAAGACAGGGAGCCTGTCGGCGGTGCTAAAATTTTCAGGCGAACGCCACAGCCTGCCTATAGACGCGGCTGTGGAACTTCGCCTTTATGATAAAGAGGGTATTTTGCGCATGCAAAAAACCGCGCCCATAAAAGAAGAAGTGACGCTGCCGCCAGAAATCCTTCCGGAAATTATTCCATGGGATAATAAGACGCCGTACTTGTATTTGCTAGAGGCTGCCGTCAAAGACGGCAACGGGGAGCTTATCGAGACCGTGCCGCTGCCTATAGGCTTTCGCAGGATAGAGATTACAGGCCGCATGATGCGCTTAAATGGGAAAAGGCTGATATTGTGCGGCGTAAACCGGCACGAATGGAGCGCGGAAAATGGCAGGTGCATTACAGAACGGGAGATGGAATTCGATCTTGCCATTTTTCAAAAAAACAACATCAACGCGGTGCGCACATGCCATTACCCAAACCAGGCGGCGTGGTATTTTTTGTGCGATGCCAAAGGAATTTATGTCATGTCGGAAACAAACTTAGAAACGCACGGCTCCTGGCAGAAAATGGGGGCCGTAGAGCCATCCTGGAACGTGCCGGGCAGCGACCCAAAATGGCGGGATGCCGTCATGAAGCGGGCGAAGGATCATTTTGCGCTTTTAAAAAACCATCCGTCCATCCTCTTTTGGTCGCTTGGGAATGAATCTTACGCAGGGGAAAACCTTGCGGCAATGAATGCCTATTTTAAAGAAACAGATGACAGCAGGCTCGTGCATTATGAAGGCATAGTGCATAACCGGGCTTATGAAGACTGGATATCGGATGTGGAAAGCCGGATGTACGCAAGCCCAAAACAGGTGGAGGAATACCTTTCCCATAATCCAAAAAAGCCGTTTATCCTGTGCGAATACATGCATGATATGGGCAATTCGCTTGGCGGCCTTGGCTCTTATATGGCGCTGCTAGATCGTTTCCCAATGTACCAGGGCGGTTTTTTGTGGGATTATATCGACCAGGCACTGTGGGTGAAAGAGGAAGCAACAGGAAAAATGGCACTGCGCTATGGCGGCGATTTTGACGACAGGCCGTCGGATTATGAGTTTTCGGGAAATGGCGTCATGTTTGCGGACAGGACAGAAAAACCGGCATTACAGGAGGTGCGTTATTATTATGGACTCTATCAGGGGTGAAGAAGGCTTGCGCGTCGTCATCGGGGATGTTACAATAGGGCTGCACGGCGAAAGATTTTCTTATATTTTTTCCTGCCAGGCGGGCGGGATGGAATCGCTTGTGTTAGATGGCAGGGAGTGGCTGTACCGGATGCCGCGTCCGGCCTTTTGGAGGGCGCTGACTGATAATGACAGGGGAAACGGCTTCCAGTTTCGCTCCGGCATGTGGCTTGCGGCCGATATGTATGCACGCTGCAAAGAAATCAGGGCTGTGATAGACGGGGAAAAGATCGCTTTTCCGCTTGCCCCGGCAAACAACCGGTATACGGGTAGGGAGTATGCAAAAAAAGCCAGCCTGGCGTTTGTTTATGAAACGCTCACGGTGCCGCAGACGCAGGTGGAAGTAGGCTATGCAGTGGAGGCGACAGGAAGGATATGCGTAACAGTACATTATTTTGGCAAAAAAGGGCTGCCGGGGCTGCCGGTCTTTGGCATGCGCTTTATTATGCCAACGAAAGCATCTGCTTATGAGTACGAAGGACTTTCGGGGGAAACATATCCTGACAGGATGGCGGGAGGCATACCGGGTATCTATAAGATAGAAGGGCTGCCCGTGACAAAATATTTAAGGCCGCAGGACTGCAATGTGCATATGGATACGAAATGGGTGAGGGTATACCGGAATACGACGCTAAGCAATGTCACGCGCCAGGATAACGATGCGGATTTTGGCATCGAATTTGCCGCCTTAGGGCGAAACTTCGCGTTTTCCTGCATTCCTTATACCGCGCTGGAGCTGGAAAATGCCACGCATCAGGAAGAGCTGCCTTTTGCAAGGCGGACTGTCCTTTCGGTCTTTGGCGCGGTCCGGGGCGTTGGCGGCATTGACAGCTGGGGCGCGGATGTGGAGGAAGCATACCATATCGACGCGGAAAGTGACATTGTATATTCTTTCTGCATCCAGGGAATTTAAAGGATAGCGGGGATGTGCAAAGACTGCCAGACGGAAGTTGACTTTTTCCGGGGCGTTTAGTATAGTGAAATAAGGATTACTATGCAAGGGTCAGACGCATGGATAGGAGTTTTTAGGAGGGGGGATATGTGGCATGGCAGAATATGTCAATGTTGCGGTAGATGCAATGGGCGGTGACAATGCGCCTGCAGAAATCGTAAAAGGGGCGGTTCTTGCAGCCGGTGCGAATGAGAAAGTCAAGATATTTTTGTTTGGGAAAGAAGAAGTACTGCAAAAAGAGCTGGCAGCGTATACTTACAAAAAGGAACAGATTGTAATCGCGGCGGCATCGGAAGTGATTGAAACAGCAGAACCGCCGGTCATGGCAATCCGCAGGAAAAAAGATTCTTCGATCGTAAAAGGGTTAAACAGCGTCAAAGAAGGCGTCTGCGATGCTTTTGTATCTGCGGGGAGCACGGGGGCAGTCCTTGTTGGAGGACAGGTGCTTATTGGCAGGATAAAAGGTGTGGAGCGTCCCGCGCTTGCGCCGATGATACCGACGGAAAAAGGCGCCAGCCTCTTAATCGACTGCGGGGCGAATGTGGATGCCAGGTCCTCGCATCTTGTGCAATTTGCCAAAATGGGCGCGACTTATATGGAAACGGTGATCGGCAGGAAAGACCCAGCCGTGGCGATTGTGAATATCGGGGCAGAAGAAGAAAAGGGCAATGCGCTTGTGAAAGAAACATTCCCGCTTTTAAAAAACTGCCCGGGGATTCACTTTATCGGAAGCATCGAAGCAAGGGATATACCATCCGGCAGGGCGGATGTCATTGTCTGCGAAGCGTTTGTCGGCAATGTGGTCTTAAAAATGTATGAGGGCGTCGGCAGCACGCTCCTTAAAAAGATCAAGGCGGGCATGAAAGTTTCCCTTCGCAGCAAAATAGGCGGGCTGCTCGTAAAACCGGCACTAAAAGAAGTTTTAAAAGAATTTGACCTGGCAGAATACGGCGGTGCACCGCTGCTTGGCTTAAATGGCCTTGTCGTAAAGACACATGGAAGCGCTGGCGCGGCAGAAGTAAAAAACTCAATCTTACAATGCATCGCGTTTAAGGAAGAACGCATGAATGACCGGTTAAAAGAAAAAATTACACCAAAAGAGGAATAGGGACAGGGAGGAACATCGATGATGGAATTTGAAAAATTAAAACAGATTATTGCGGAAGTATTGAGCGTAGACCCAAATGAGATTACGATGGATACAAAATTTGTAGATGACTTAGGGGCGGACTCCCTGGATATCTTTCAAATTATAATGGGAATTGAAGATGCATTCTCTATTGAAATTGCACAGGAGGATGTGGAAGAGATTGCCACTGTTGGCGAAGCGGTGGAACTGATCAGGAATGCATAATGCCTGTCGCGTAAGCCCGATAAGGGCTTTTCGTGTCTGGCAGAAAAGCCAGGATGGCAGTGCGGGCACTTCCTAAGCCATGAATAGCAGCGAAAGGTATGGTTATTGGTATGACAGGTATATATTCCATTGAGGAATTAGAAAAAAGAATAGGTTACTGCTTTCAGGATAAACAGCTGCTGGCGCAGGCGGTCACGCACAGTTCTTATGCGAATGAGCGCAAGATCAACAGGCTGCAAAATTACGAGCGCATTGAATTTTTAGGGGATGCCGTATTAGAACTGGTCACAAGCGCTTTTTTATATGAAACGCACAAGGAAATGTCAGAAGGCGACATGACGCGGCTGCGTGCCTCGATTGTTTGTGAACCCGCCCTGTCGTTTTGTGCCAGGGAGCTGGAATTAGAGAGTTTCATCTGCCTTGGCAAAGGCGAAGAAGCCTCAGGCGGGCGCGGCCGGGATTCCATTATAGCGGATGTCATGGAAGCGGTGATTGGTGCCATTTACTTAGACGGGGGACTTGACTGCGCGAGTCAATTTATCCATCGCTTTGTTTTATCTGATTTGGAAAACAAACGCTTGTTTTATGACAGTAAATCAATTTTGCAGGAACTTGTCCAAAAAGCGGACAAAAACGCCAGCCTGCAATACATACTGTTAGAAGAAACAGGGCCGGAGCACGACAAAATGTTTTTTGTTAAAGTGCAGCTAAACGGCTGCAGCCTTGGCCAGGGAAGCGGAAAATCCAAGAAAGCGGCAGAACAGCAGGCGGCGTATGAAGCGCTGCGCAAGCGGAAGGCCTGACGGAAACACACGCGGAAAATGGAGAACACTATGTACCTAAAAAGTATAGAAGTACACGGCTTTAAGTCTTTTGCAAATAAAATTAACTTTAAATTCCATAATGGGATTACCGGCATTGTCGGGCCAAACGGAAGCGGCAAGAGCAATGTGGCAGACGCTGTCCGCTGGGTGCTTGGGGAGCAGCGGATCAAGCAGCTGCGCGGCGCGTCGATGCAGGACGTCATTTTTTCCGGGACGGAGGCGAGGAAGCCGCTTAGCTATGCCTATGTGGCGATTACGCTGGACAATACGGACCGCCAGCTTGCCATAGACTATAAGGAAGTGACGATAGCCAGGCGGATTTACCGCTCCGGCGAGAGTGAATATTTGTTAAACAATACGATCTGCCGCTTAAAAGATGTCAATGAATTGTTTTATGATACCGGGATTGGCAAGGAAGGGTATTCCATTATCGGCCAGGGGCAGATTGATAAAATCTTAAGCGGAAAGCCGGAAGAGCGCAGGGAGCTGTTTGACGAGGCGGCGGGCATCGTGAAATTTAAGCGCAGAAAGGCGGCGGCCCAGAAGAAATTAGAGGAAGAAAAACAAAACCTCGTGCGCGTTAACGATATTTTAAATGAGCTGGAAAAGCAGATGCAGCCGTTATCAAAGCAGTCTGAAACGGCGAAAGTTTATTTGAAGAAAAAAGAAGAATTAAAAACACTTGATGTCAATATGTTCCTCTTAGAAAACAAACGCCTCATCGGGCAGTTAGAGAGCATAGAGGAAAAATACCGCATAGCGGGCGGCGAATTAGAAGAGGCCAGGGCCAAATACGAAACGATCAAAACAGAATATGAAGCGGTGCAAAATGAAATCGAGCAGTTAGAAGCGTCGATTGAAGCGGCAAGAGGGCAGCTGACCGATACGAGCGTGCTGCGCGGGAAATTAGAAGGCGAGATCAACGTTTTAAAAGAACAGGTCAAATCAGCGCAGGGCAACAGGGAGCATTTAGAAAACCGCCTGCAAAACATCCGCAGGGAAATGGATGAGAAAGAAAAGGACAAGGCTGGCATTGCGGCAGATAAAGAAGAAGCCGACAGACAGGCGGCTAAAGCGCAAAAAGCCCGCGATAAAGAGCGAAACCTGCTCCTTTTAGAGCAAAGCAGGATCGAAGAATTAAACGATAAAATCGAATCGGGGAAAAATACGATCATCGATGCGTTAAACGAACGCGCAACTATAAAGTCAAAGCTCGGCCGGTATGATACGATGATGGAGCAGATCAATATCCGAAAGGCAGAGTTGAACTCCAGGCTTTTGCGTGCAAAATCGGACGAGGCGCAGCAGGAAGCGGCCATTGTGCAGCTTGAGGAAGAATTTGCGAAGATCAGCGAAGAGATTACAGCGTCCCATGATAGGCAGCAGACGATAGAAGGGCGTCTTTCCCTCATGCACGATGAACTTGCCGGGCAGGATAAGACGCTGCGCGATATGCAGGCGGCTTACCATCAGGACAAATCCAGGCTGGAGGCACTTGTCAACTTAACGCAGCGTTATGAAGGGTACGGCGGCAGCGTCAAGCGCGTCATGGAGCAGAAAGAGGCGCAAAAAGGCATCATTGGCGTCGTTGCCGATATTATCAAAGTAGAAAAAAAATATGAGCTTGCCATCGAAACGGCACTTGGCGCGAATATCCAGAATATTGTCACGGATAACGAAGAGACAGCCAAAACAATGATTGAGTATTTAAAGCGGACAAAGGCTGGGCGTGCGACATTCCTGCCTTTAACGGGCATTACCCATCCGCAGGAATTTAAAACGCCAGCGGTATTAGAAGAGCAGGGCGTTATCGGCATGGCGGACGCGCTTGTTTTGACACAGGCCAGTTATAAAAACGTGGCAAAAGCCATGCTTGGCAGGATCGTCGTTGTCGATACGATAGACAATGCGGTTAGGATCGCACGCAAATTTTCTTACAGCATCCGCATGGTGACTTTAGAAGGGGAATTGCTGGCACCGGGAGGCGCCATCAGCGGCGGCGCGTTTAAAAACAGCAGCAGCCTTTTTGGCAGGCGGCGCGAGATCGCAGAGTTAGAAGCCAAAGTAAAGGCACATCTGCATGCGGTTGACGGCATTTTGGAGGCAATTGAGAAGCAAAAGCAGGAGCGCAACACACTAAGGAGCGAACTGGAAAATGTCAAGGCGAAACTACAGGAACAGTTTATCAGGCAAAACACGGCAAGGTTAAATGTCATCCAGGCGAGGGAGCGCAAAGAAGAGGCAGGGCAGGGCTTTGATGCGCTAAAGGCCGAAGCGGATGAAATTGACGGACAGATACAAGAGATTGCACAAAATAAAGAAGGGATACTGGAAGAATTAACGCAATCGGAAACGCTGGAAAAAGAAACGGAGGCAAACATTCTCATTTTCCAAAAAGAATTAGAAGAGCGGCGCGTAAACGAGGCGAAACATGCGGCAAAAGTGTCCAATCAGGATGTGACAGTGCAAAAAATGCAGCAGGTGCAGGAATTTCACAGGCAAAATATGGAACGCTTAGAAGGGGAGCTGTTGCGCTGCAAGAAAGAGCTAGGAGAGGTAAAAGAAGGCGCTGCCCAGAATGCGAAAGACATTGCACAAAAGCAGGAGAGCATTACAGAGATTGAGAAAACGATCGCGGCATCTTATACGACCCAGGGGGATACAGAAGAAAAATTAAAAAATGAGATCGCAAGAAAAGAAAAGCTGGCGGCAGACCAGAAAACATTTTTTAACAGGCGCGAAGAAACGGCAGAACGCATGACGGGCTTAGATAAAGAGGCATACCGCCTTGGCGCGCAAAAGGAAAAAGTGGAAGAATCCATTGCCGCGCAGATCAATTATATGTGGGACGAGTATGAGATTACGTTAACGGATGCGGCATCGATGCGGGACGAACAGCTAAACGACCTTACGCTGATGAAACGCAGCATCGCCGCATTAAAAGACGAGATACGCCGTCTTGGCGATGTCAATGTCAATGCAATTGAGGACTATAAAAATCTGATGGAGCGGTATGTTTTTTTAAAGACGCAGCATGACGATCTGGTCGCGGCGGAAGAAACGCTTGCCGGTATCATTGAGGAATTAGACGCTGCCATGCGAAAGCAGTTTAGCGAGAAATTCCGGGAGATTGGAAAAGAATTTGACAAAGTATTTAAAGAGCTCTTTGGCGGCGGCAAAGGCACGCTTGCGCTGATGGAAGAGGAAGATATACTAGAAGCCGGAATCCGGGTCATCGCCCAGCCGCCGGGGAAAAAACTGCAGAATATGATGCAGCTTTCCGGCGGGGAAAAGGCGCTTACGGCCATCGCGCTTTTGTTTGCGATCCAAAACTTAAAGCCATCGCCTTTTTGCCTGCTGGATGAGATCGAGGCGGCGCTGGATGAAAACAATATCGGAAGATTTGCAAAATACCTGCATAAGCTGACAAAGCATACCCAGTTTATCGTCATCACGCACCGGCGCGGCACAATGGAAGCGGCGGACAGGCTCTATGGCATTACGATGCAGGAAAAGGGGGTATCGGCGCTAGTTAGCGTCAATCTGATAGAGAAAGACTTAGACGATTGGGAGGCGGATGCGCATGAATGAAGAAAAGAAGGGATTTTTTGGCAGGTTAAAGGACGGGCTGGCAAAAACAAGAAATCATATCGTGCATGGCATTGACAGCGTTTTTAACGGATTTTCCATGATCGATGAGGAATTTTATGAGGAGCTGGAAGAAATACTGATCATGGGGGATGTCGGTGTCAACGCGTCCAATGCCATATTAGAGCGGCTGCGGGAGCAGGTAAAGGAAAAACGGTTAAAAGAGCCGGCACAGTGCAAGGAGCTTTTGATCGAAAGCATCAAAGAGCAGATGCGCACGGGCGAGAGGGCGTATGAGTTTGAGCATGTGAAATCTGTCATCCTTGTCATTGGCGTAAACGGCGCGGGCAAAACGACTTCCGTCGGGAAACTTGCCAGCATTTTAAAAGAAAGCGGCCATAAAGTGATGCTTGCAGCAGCAGACACGTTCCGCGCTGCAGCAGGAGAGCAGTTAGCGGAATGGGCCAGCCGGGCGGGCGTTGACATTGTCACGGGAGCGCAGGGATCGGATCCGGCGGCAGTCATTTACGATGCGTTAAACGCCGCTAAGGCAAGAAATGTGGATATTTTAATATGCGATACGGCGGGCAGGCTGCATAATAAGAAAAATCTGATGGAAGAATTAAAGAAGATCAACCGCATTATCGACAAAGAGTTTCCGCAGGCGCACAGGGAAAACCTTGTAACGCTTGACGGCACGACGGGACAAAACGCCTTGCAGCAGGCAAGGGAGTTCAAAGAAGCGGCAGATCTTACAGGCATCATCCTGACAAAAATGGACGGCACAGCCAAAGGCGGCATTGCAATCGCCATCCAGTCTGAACTGCAGGTGCCTGTAAAATATATCGGTGTTGGCGAAAAAGTGGACGATTTGCATAAATTTGACCCGGATGAATTTGTAAACGCGTTGTTTGACATAAAAAACACGCAGTAAAGCGTTTTAGGCGGCAAACAGCCTGGCATGGAGGAAACGATGAGTCAGAAAGAATTTACACTGGATAAATTTGAGGAAGCGGCGGAAGCGGTTAAGAAGGTGACGCAGGAAACAAAACTGGTATACAGCGACTACTTAAGCGCACAGACGGGCAATAAAATTTATTTAAAGCCGGAAAATATGCAATTTACCGGAGCATACAAAGTGCGGGGCGCATATTATAAAATGACGGCGCTGACAAAGGAAGAACGCGAAAAGGGCGTGATCACGGCTTCCGCAGGCAACCACGCGCAGGGAGTCGCCAATGCCGCAAAGCAGTTTGGCGCAAAAGCTGTGATCGTCATGCCAACGACGACGCCGCTTATGAAAGTCAACCGCACGAAAAGCTACGGTGCGCAGGTCATACTGTATGGCGATGTCTATGACGAGGCGTGTGCGCATGCTTATGAGCTTGCCAAAGAGCACGGCTATACGTTCATCCATCCGTTTGACGATATTGATGTTGCGACAGGGCAGGGGACGATCGCCATGGAGATTGTCAAGGAGCTGCCGCTTGTAGACTATATTCTCGTGCCAATTGGCGGCGGCGGGCTGGCAACGGGCGTTTCCGCGTTAGCAAAGCTGCTAAATCCAAAGATTAAGATTATCGGCGTAGAGCCAAAAGGCGCAAACTGCTTGCAGGAGTCGCTAAAGGCGGGGAAAGTCGTTACGCTTCCCCATGTGAGTACGATTGCGGACGGCACGGCGGTAAAAACGCCAGGCAGCGTCATTTTTCCCCATCTGCAAAAAAATTTAGACGATATCCTTACCGTAGAGGATGAGGAACTTGTCGTTGCTTTCTTAGATATGGTGGAAAACCACAAAATGATCGTAGAAAATGCCGGCCTGCTGGCGGTTGCCGCCCTAAAGCACATGAACGTGTCGGGAAAGAAGATTGTGTGCATTTTAAGCGGCGGCAATATGGATATCATTACTATGTCTTCCGTTGTGCAGCAGGGGCTGATTTTCAGGGACAGGATTTTTACCGTTTCCATCCTGCTGCCGGATAAGCCGGGCGAGCTTTCTAAAGTAGCGGATGTGATCGCAAAAGAAAACGGCAACGTCATCAAGTTAGAGCACAACCAGTTTGTTTCGACTAACCGCAGCGTGGCGGTAGAGCTGCGCATTACGCTAGAAGCATTCGGGACAGAGCATAAAAACCAGATCATTGCGCAGCTGCACAGGCATCATTACCAGCCAAAAGTAGTAGCGACGAATATATAACCGGGGAGGGGTATATGAACAGGCAGACGCTAAAGCGCGGTTTTTTCCATTATATTGTCATGACAGCGGGCGCATGCCTGTATGCGGCTGGCATCAGCCTGTTTTTGGACCCAAATAACTTGGCGCCAGGCGGCGTTACGGGCATTTCGGTCATTTTAAACAGGATAACGGGCGTGGAAACGGGTACGCTCTATTTTCTTTGCAACATTCCGATCATGCTCTTAGGGCTGTGGAAATTCGGCTGGCGTTTTATCATTTCAACCGCTTATGCGGTCATGGTTACTTCTTTTTTGGCAAACGTGCTCACGGCCATGCCGCCTGTGACAAATGAGCCGTTTCTTGCGGCCGTGGCAGGCAGCATCCTAACAGCGTCTGGAATCGGCGTTATTTTCAAAGCGGGCGCAACGACCGGCGGCATGGACATTATCGTGAAAATACTGCGCTTAAAATACCGGCATATGAAAACGGGCTCGCTGTTTTTGCTGACGGATGTCTGCGTTGTGACGGCGTCCGGTTTTGTTTTCCGGGATTTTAATGTGATGATGTATGCGCTGATCACTGTCGTTATGACCGGACGGATACTGGATATTGTGCTTTACGGCGCGGATGAGGCAAAACTTATTTACATTATCAGCGACTTCCCAAAGAAGATTGCCGGGTATCTGCTAGAAGATCTTGATATCGGCGTGACTTATTTAGAAGGGGTGGGCGGCTATAGCAATAGGCACAAGCAGGTGATCATGTGCGTTGTGAAAAAGCAGTCTGCGCCGCGTGTGGAAGAAATCGTCAAAGAAGAAGACCCGGGTGCGTTTATGATCATCACAAGCGCCAATGAGATATACGGGGAGGGGTATAAAGACATTTTCAGCGAAAAGCTGTAGCAGTGTTTTTTGTTTTGCGCAAAATGTTAACCATAATACACTATAAGTTGACAATTTTGGCAGGAGCATTTATAATGACCGTGTGATAAGAAAAAGAGAGGGGATAAACCGATGGAAAAAACGAAAAAGATGACTACATACAAAATGGCGCTCATAGCGCTCATGACTGCCCTGCTTTGCATTTTAGGGCCGCTTTCCCTTACGCTTCCGTTTACGCCCGTGCCGGTTTCTTTGGCAACGCTTGCCATCTATCTGGCGGCGTTTGTGCTTGGATGGAAAGGGGCGGGGCTTAGCTGCCTGCTCTACCTGCTTTTAGGGCTTTTAGGAATCCCTGTTTTTTCGGGATATTCCGCAGGTGCGGGAAAACTGTTTGGGCCAACCGGCGGCTATCTTGCCGGCTATCTGTTTCTTGCGCTCATCAGCGGCTGGTTTATTGAAACATTCCAGGGGAAATGGCATCTGCATTTTATTCCCGCCGGTTTGATGCCCCGTCTGCGTGCAGCAGGGCCGCTGCTTGGCATGCTGCTTGGCACGCTGGCCCTTTACCTGCTTGGGACAGGATGGCTGGCATATACCGCTGGCATGACGTTTCAAAAGGCGCTGATGGCAGGCGTAATCCCGTTTATCCCGGGCGACCTGGCCAAAATGGCCATAGCGCTTGGCCTTGGGCCCACAGTGCAGAAACGCTGCAAAAAGGCGGGGCTGATGTAGGATGCAAAACGATAGAAAATCCTGTTGAAAAAACAGAACATATGTGCTAAAATATTTCCAAACGGTACGATGATGACAGATTAAAAAACAGTGAAATGACGAAAGGCAAGAGGAAAACAGCTATGCGTGAAACAAAAGTAATCGTAATACCGGATGGGAAAATATGTGATTATATTGATAGTAAATTCCGCAGCGATACACCGGAGGAATATGTCAGGCAGACAATTGAAAAGCGCCTGGTAAATGAGCATAAATATCTCCCTTCGCAGATTTCTATTGAATATCCATTGCAGCTTGGCTCAAAAAAACCGCGTGCAGATATCGTTGTTTTTGATAAAGACTGCCCGCACCAGACACAGGAAAATGTGAAAATTATCATAGAATGCAAAAAGGAAACGATAGATGCCCGCAATGCAAAAGAGGGGATTGAACAATTAAAATCCTATATAGCTGCATGCCCGAACTGTGAATGGGGAATGTGGACGAATGGAAGGCAAAAAGAAGTTTTGCGCAAATACATCAATGACAAGGGACAGATTGATTTCATGGAGTATAATGACATCCCTTCTGCAGACGGCAATTTGGATGACATTAACCGTCCTAAGCGGACTTCGTTAAAAAATGCTTTTGATGACAATCTGCTGTTTGTTTTTAAAACATGCCACAACCATATCCATATTAACGATGGACTGCAGAAACAGCCGGCCTTTTTTGAACTGCTGAAAGTGATTTTTTGCAAAATTGAAGACGAGCGCAATATACCTGTGCCTTTGGAGTTTTATACGACTTCGGAGGAACGGTCAAACCCTGATGGACAACTGACGGTAAGAAAGCGGATTGCAAAAATTTTTGAAAAAGTAAAAAAGAAGCATGGCAGAATTTTTGAGGCGAATGACGAGATCAAACTTTCTCCCCGCAGCCTGGCCTACATTGTCAGTGAAATTCAAAAATACAGCCTGCTAAACACGCATATTGATATTAAAGGAAAGGCATATGAAGAAATTGTAGGAGCCAATCTCCGTGGGGACAGGGGCGAGTTTTTTACGCCAAGAAATGTTATGAAAATGGTTGTGGAAATGATAAATCCGTCCATTGATGAAAAAGTACTGGACAGTTCCTGCGGGACGGGCGGATTTCTAGTGACTGCCATGACACATGCAATGAGGAAACTTGAAGAAGAATTTGCGGACTCCATAGGCATAAAGAGGGCAGAGTGGGATAACGGCACGATACGGGTATTTCAAGATAAAATTACGGAAATGGCAACTTCAAATTATTTTGGATTTGATATCAATCCCGACCTTGTGAAAGCTACAAAAATGAATATGGTCATGAACAACGATGGGAGCGGCAATATTTTGCAGACGAATTCTTTGCTTCCGCCCCATGAATGGACGGAGGAATTTCGAACAAAACTGGCAGAGGCTTTAGGGATTGACAAGGCAAAGCTGCGCAATCATAGTACGCTTGGATTTTTTGACATTATTGTGACCAATCCTCCGTTTGGCAGTAAAATTCCAATCAAAGACAAAAGCGTCCTAGAGCAGTATGAGCTTGCCCATATATGGCAGAATGATAAGAGTACAGGGACATGGGTGAAAACACAAAAACTGCAGGCGTCTGTCCCGCCGGAAATTTTGTTTGTGGAACGCTGCACACAGCTGCTTGCACCGGGCGGCAGAATGGGGATCGTTTTGCCGGATTCTATTTTAGGGGCGCCTGGACTAGGGTATATCCGCGAATGGCTGATGCAAAACCACCGTATCATTGCCAGTATAGATTTACATGCAGATACATTCCAGCCGCATAACGGCACGCAGACTTCTGTTTTGTTCCTGCAAAAGAAGACGAAAGAACAAAGGGATAAAGAAGAAAAAAGCGGTGTTATGGCAGATTATAATGTCTTTATGGCCATGGTAGAAAAGATTGGGCATGACAGAAGAGGCAATCCAATTTTTAAACGGGACGAGGCAGGAAATGAGATTTTAATTCCAGATACAAGCCGCGCAGACAATCAGGATGTTTCCCATGAGAGGAGAAAAAAAGTAATAGACGACCAAACCCCAGACGTTCCGGCTGTTTTTAAAAAATGGAAAAAACAGGAGGGGATCGCATGGTAAATATGGATGTTTTGCAGACTTCTTTCAAATGGCATTCTGTTTCCAGAAGCGAAATTATTTCCCGTGGGAAAAGGCTGGAAGCAAGTGTGTATATGGCAGATGCATATGAAGCTTTCCGCATGGCAGAATGCGGAAAATATGGATGCATGCCGCTGTATGGCAAAAATGGCTTTGTAAAGAAAGCTGGCTACGGCGGCAGGCTGAAAAGAAAATATGTATCTGCGCAGCATGAAAAGGCAATAGGATTTCTAGGCAGTTCTGAAATGTTAGATAGTTATCCCCGTCCGGTCAAATTTATGGCAGATGGTGATGCCTGCCGGGAATTTCGCGTAACGCCGGGAATGGTTTTGCTGTCGCGTTCTGGAACAATAGGAAATGTAGTATTTAGCAGCAAAACACTTTCAAAATTTTTGGTAAGTGAACATGCGATCCGTTTAGAGTGCGAATGCCATCCGGGGTATGTTTATGCATTTTTAAAGACCAAAATAGGAAAGCAGCTCGTATGCGCCAACCATTATGGTGCAGTCATTCAGGAAATTGAGCCTGAGCATTTGGAAAAAGTCCCGATTCCAAATGCACCTTGGGAACTAAAAAATCAGATTCATGATCTGATTGTTCACTCTTATCAATTACGGGATGAGGCAAATAGTTTAGTGGATGAAGCAATGATGCTGCTGGAACAGGAGCTTTCGCTTCCAAAAATCAGCGTATTGCGCACGCAGAATGAAGCAGGGAATAGCACGGGGGAGTGCTTTAGTGTCAGGCTGCATAATCTTTCTGGAAGATTGGATGCTTCTTACCATCTTCCAGTCGTCAATGCAATTACGGATCACCTTATAAAGCATGCAAAAGAAGTGAAGCCGCTTGGCAGTGCGGATATTAGTGCGGCAGTGATTCTGCCGGGGAGATTTAAGCGTGTTTATGTGCAGGAAGGATATGGACGTGTTTTCATTGGAGGAAAACAGCTGGGAGAATTGGATCCTTCTAACAAAAAATATCTGTCACTTGCGCACCATATGGATAGAATTGCCAGATGGCTGGAACTGCATGAAAATATGACATTGATCACATGCAGCGGTACGATTGGAAAAGTGGCTTTGGTTGGCAGGCAATGGGAGAATTGGACAGCGAATCAGCATATTATCAGAGTGGTTCCGGCCCATGAGGATATTGCGGGTTATCTATACATATTTTTACTTTCTGATTATGGATACGAACTGATTGTCCGCCATACTTACGGCTCTGTTGTCGATGAGATCGATGACAGCCATGTGCGCCAGATCCCGATTCCCTTGTTGGAAAATGGGGATATGCAGAAAAAAATCAATGAACTTGCGCTATTTGCTAATCAAAAGCGGTATGAAGCATATCAGATGGAGCAGAAGGCATTAGAAATTATGGAGAAAGAAGTGATTGGCACAGGCAGCCTGACACAAAAATGATTCTTATCCTGCATTTTATCATTTTATGCCAAAAAACAGGCATTTCATTACATATCTTCCAAAAAAGCAGAAGTTTTTGCCCGGTTTATCCGATAATAAATATGATGCATTGATCTTGCGGGAAAAAGAAGACAGTGGAGATGGCGGGCATGGCAGTTACGGCCTTGGCAGCTATGGGGGGGGGTATGCGGGGATGGTATGTGCTGGCCTGCAGCCAGAGTTGACTTTTCCCCATTGGCTGTTATAATAGAGGTGTCGCGGGAGTTGTATAAAAAAAGATGACTCTGAAACAATGCAATGACAGGAGCAAATTTAGAATGTTATTTAATTCTTTATCATATGCCATATTTTTGCCGGTCGTATTTGCCTTTTATTGGATTTTAAAAGAGCGGTATCGATGGATTCTTTTGCTTGCGGCCAGTTATTTTTTCTATATGTGCAGCGGGCCAAAATATGGCATTTTGATTGGCGGCGTAACGCTTGTTTCTTATATTTGCGCAAGACTGATAGAAGACAGTGAGAGCCAAAACAGAAAAAAAGTCGTTCTAGCTGGAGCAGTTATGCTATGCATGGGCATTCTGTTCTTTTTTAAGTATTTTAATTTTTTTGGCAAAATGGCAAACAGCCTGCTTCATCTGTTAGGTGTGCCGCAGGATGCCATTATGTTAAAGATAATTTTGCCGGTGGGGATATCTTTTTATACTTTCCAAACGATGAGTTATGTCATAGATGTATATCGGGGCACGACAAAGGCAGAACGCCATTTTGGAAAGTATGCGGCTTTTGTTTCCTTTTTTCCACAGCTAGTTGCAGGGCCGATTGAACGTTCGGCCGATCTGCTCCCACAGATTAAAAAAGAACATGTGTTCGACTACAAACAGGCGATGCAAGGGGTAAAGCTGATGATTTGGGGGTATTATAAGAAACTGCTGATTGCAGATGCTCTTTCGCCCTATGTGCAGACAGTTTATGGAAATCCCCGTGAATATACAGGATTTGCATTGGTCTTAGCTTCTGCTTTCTTTGCACTGCAGATTTATTGTGATTTTTCGGGATATTCAGATATTGCGGCGGGAACGGCAAAGCTGTTTGGCATTAACTTGATGACAAATTTTAAAAGTCCGTATCTTTCTGGCAGCCTCCGGGAATTTTGGAGCAGATGGCATATTTCACTCTCTACATGGTTTAAGGATTATGTTTATATTCCGCTAGGCGGCAATCGGGTAAACAAGCCGCGCCATTATGCAAATCTTATGGTTACATTTTTAGCCAGCGGCCTTTGGCATGGGGCAAACTGGACATTTGTCGTGTGGGGCGGCATCCATGGCTTTGCGCAGATTGTGGAAGATATGCTGTTTGGGCGTGCCAAAAAACAAAACAATCGGTTTTTGAAGTTGGTACAGGGTATGGCTGTATTTGTGTTTTGTTCCTTTGCATGGATATTTTTTGTTTCAAATTCATTAGAAGATGCTGTTTATGTCATACGCCATTGTATAGTGGGGGGGGGTATACAGCAAATAAACGTGTATTTGCGGGACGGAATTTTGGCATTGGGGATTGGAAAATTTAAGCTTGCTGCTATTGGATTATACATTTTTCTTTTGATGCTGTATGATGCCATATCATTAAAAATAGATTTTGTAGAATGGATGTCAAAGAAAAACAAAATCTTGGAATGGATGTTTTATATTTCAATCGGGTTAATGATTGTATTTTTATCAAAGAAGGAGGTAGCGGCTGAATTTATCTATTTTCAGTTTTGATATGCTATGAAGAAATTTTTGCTAAATGTATTTCTATTCTTTTTTGTGATGGCACTGGCGGTACTGTGTGCTGATTTTGTATATATCAAAAGTAATTTGCAAAAATCTGATGGCGCAGAAAAATTCAAGTCTGTCCCGTCCTCTATCATGCTTTGCAATTTTGGCTCAAGCCATGGCAGGGATGGATTTAATTATGCGGATACCGCTGAAAAGAATTGTTTTAACTTTGCCATGTCTTCACAAACCTTATCTTACGACAGAAGGCTGCTTGATTATTATAAAAAAAATATTGAGAAAGGAGCCATCGTATTTATGCCAGTTTCCTATTTTTCTTTGTATGGCAAAGACGAGCAGGAAGCAGACAATTTTAAACAGAAAAATAAAAGGTATTATAAAATTCTTCCGGTTGGCATGATTAAGGATTATGATATAAAAACTGCAATTTATGTGAGGTTTCCTTCTTTGTCTGCAGGCGGAGAGAGCTTAATGAGGGCTGTGCTTGGATTGGGAAAAGATACAGATGGCCAAGAAAAATTAACGAAAGCAAAAAATGTGGCAGATATTGATTTGACAGAGTATGCAAACGAAGCATTTCAACGCCATTTTGTCGATAGGCTGGATGAAAACGGCAACATTATTGTAAATCAGGAAGAAGTGGACTCATTAAAATACATGATCAATACATGCAAGGAAATTGGCGCCATTCCAATTGTAGTTACGACACCTTATTTGCAGGAATATACTGATGAATTTAAGGAAAATTGTCCGGAATTTCTGGAAGAGTTTTATGCTCTTGTCAAGGAAATTGCGAAAGAAACAGGAGTGGAATACTACGATTACGCATTTGATGAACGATTTATCCACAATTATGCGTGGTTTAATAACGGCGATCATCTGAATGAAGAAGGCGGCCGCCAGTTTACGAATATTCTGATGAAGGAAGTATTTGACTAGAGCAGCGCAAGGGACTCTCGCGGCATTCGCCAAATATCCGCACAAGCGCGGCTTCCTGGCTCATTGCCCGCAAAAAAAGAGAGGTGATACCCCCTCCTTTTTTTAATCTTCGAATCCGAATGATTCTCGCAAAAGACTGGCTGTAAACATAATGCTAATCCGTATGGACTCGCGAAAAACAGCATATCCGAAAGTTGGTAAATTCAGATCCAATTCTGCACCTTCTTTATTTTCGGTGTATAGGCGAAGCTGCTGCTTGAAGTATTCGGGAGATACTATGGAATCGCATTTGTCAAACAAAGCATCTACTTGTTTTTCAAACTCTTCTTTTGATATTGTCATAGGAAACCCTCCTTTCTAGAGTCATCCTAACACAATGAAAGAGAAAAGACAATAGGAAAGATAGAAATATTGCGCAAAATATAGGAACGATAACGAAAAGAAACAGAACGGAGGCTTAAAATGAAACTCAAAACACCAGTTCGTCAAGAAAAAATACTTGACACCTATGCCTTTCTATTGTAAAATAACGAAGGTGTCTAAAAAACGCACCATAGGAAAGAAGAAGGTGCCGATATGGAGAAGATTGTAGAGCAGGGGCTTTTGTATGATTTCTATGGAGAACTCCTGACGGAGCGCCAGAGGACTGTTTATGAGGCCGTCGTGTTAAACGACCTGTCTTTAAGCGAGATTGCAAAAGAGCAGGGCATCAGCAGGCAGGGCGTCCACGATTTGATCAGGCGGTGCGATAAAATCCTTGGGGAATATGAAAAAAAGCTGCACCTGATCGCAAAGTTCTGCAAAATCAGGGAATGCGTCCGCAAGATAGAAATGGAAGCAGAAACGCCGGCAGACGGCGCGGAACGCATTAAGCGGCTGGCAAATGAAATATTACTGGAACTATAGAGGATTGTCAGAATGGCATTTGAAAGTTTAACGGACAAACTGCAGAATGTATTTAAAAACTTAAGAAGCAAAGGGCGGCTGACCGAGGCAGACGTGAAAGCGGCGCTTAGGGAAGTAAAAATTGCATTGTTAGAAGCTGATGTCAACTTTAAAGTCGTAAAGCAGTTTATCAAGTCGATTGAAGAGCGGGCGGTAGGCGCCGATGTGCTAAACGGCTTAAATCCAGGCCAGATGGTCATTAAGATTGTCAATGAAGAAATGACCGCGCTAATGGGCGCACAGCCAGCAGAGCTTGCGTTCCAGCCCGGCAAAGCGGCGACTGTCATTATGATGTGCGGCTTACAGGGAGCGGGCAAGACGACGACGACGGCCAAAATTGCCGGAAAATTGAAGCTAAAAGGGAAAAAGCCGCTGCTTGTGGCCTGTGACGTCTACAGACCGGCGGCAATCAGGCAGCTGCAGATAAACGGCGAAAAACAGCAGGTGGATGTATTTTCCATGGGGGATGGGCATAAGCCCGCAAACATCGCCAAAGCTGCCATAGAACATGCGGCAAAAAACGGCCACAACAACATCATCCTTGATACGGCGGGGCGGCTGCATATTGATGAGGCGATGATGGCAGAACTGCTAGAGATCAAAAACAGCGTCACCGTACACCAGACACTGCTCGTTGTAGACGCTATGACCGGGCAGGATGCGGTCAACGCGGCAAAAGAATTTGATGACCGCATCGGCTTAGACGGCGTCATACTGTCGAAAATGGACGGCGATGCAAGGGGCGGCGCGGCGCTTTCCGTAAGGGCCGTGACAGGAAAGCCGATCCTTTATGTCGGCATGGGAGAGAAACTCTCGGACTTAGAGCCGTTTTATCCTGACAGGATGGCGGGAAGGATACTTGGCATGGGCGATGTCCTGACACTGATAGACAAAGTGCAGGCAAACATCGATCTTGACGCGGGCAAAGAAAAAGAAATGGCCGCGAAAATGAAAAAAGGGAAATTCGATTTTGAAGATTACCTGGAAAGCATGAAACAGATGCGCAATATGGGCGGCCTGTCCAGCCTGCTTAGCATGATGCCGGGCATGGGGGCGAAGATGGGGGAAATTGAATCCCTGATCGATGAAAAACAGCTTGTGCGCATGGAAGCGATCGTGCTATCCATGACGCCAGCAGAAAGGCGCAACCCCAAACTCTTAAACCTTTCCAGAAAGAGCAGGATTGCCAGGGGGGCGGGCGTGGACATTGCCATTGTCAACCGCTTTGTCAAGCAGTTTGAGCAGTCGCAGAAAATGATGAAGCAGATGCCCGGCATGTTTGGCGCAAAAAAGGGCAGGGGCGGCATGTTTGGCGGCGGGATGCGCTTTCCCTTTTAAAATTAAAAGTGTAAAGTCTAGGAATTATGGATTCCTATTCTAAATATTATGATCATTTATTTAACGGAGGTAAAAGACATGGCAGTAAAAATCAGGTTAAGAAGAATGGGACAGAAGAAAGCGCCATTTTATAGAATCGTAGTTGCAGATTCCAGGTCCCCAAGAGATGGCAGATTTATTGAAGAAATCGGCACTTATGATCCAAACACCGACCCAAGCACATTTAAAGTAAACGAAGAGCTGGCGAAAAAATGGCTTGCGAGGGGGGCACAGCCGACAGAAGTGGTAGCAAGGATCTTTAAGTCCGTAGGCATTGAAAAATAAGCAGGCGCTTTTGGAGGTGGAAGTATGAAGGAACTCGTAGAAGTAATTGCAAAGGCACTGGTAGATAATCCTGATGAGGTTTTTGTAACCGAAAAAGCAGACGGAAAAGACATTGTTGTGGAACTTCATGTGGCTGCTTCCGATATGGGCAAAGTGATCGGCAAACAGGGACGCATTGCAAAAGCAATCCGCTCTGTTGTAAAAGCGGCATCATCTAAAGGAAACAAGCGGGTGGACGTAGAAATTATCTGACATGCAAAGCGGGCGGGATGGCGACAGGCAAAAAGCGCCGTCCCGTTTCCTTATGCGCTTGCGCAAGGAGGCTGTACAAAATGGAAAAAAATACAAAAAATGACATGCTCCAGGTCGGGATCATCGCATCGACGCACGGCATAAAAGGAGAGGCGAAAATCTTTCCAACGACGGACGATGTGAAACGTTTCAAAAAATTAAAACAAGTCACGCTTGATGCCGGTGCGGGCGGGATGGTGCAGCTAGCGATCGAAGGCGTCAAATTTTTCAAGCAGTCTGCCATCTTAAAATTCAAAGGAATTGATACGATCGATGAAATAGCAAAATATAAAGGCAAAAGCCTGTATGTGCCAAGAAAGGATGCCGTGCCGCTAGAAGAAGGCGAATATTTCATCGCAGACCTTATTGGCATGACGGTCGTAAACGAGGACGGACAGAAACTTGGCACGCTAGAGGATGTTATTACAACCGGCGCGAACGATGTTTATGCCGTTTCCATGGAAGATGGCAGGCAGCTGCTGCTTCCGGCGATCAAACAATGCATTTTGGATATCCATATGGAAACAGAAACGATGCGCGTGCACATTTTAGACGGGCTGCTGTGAGAGAATGCCAGCGCCGGCATTCCCTGCACAATGCAAAAGTCACTTTTGGCGTTTTGCCATCGGCACATACGCCCGCTCTTCGGAAACCGGCTTATAGGCGGGACGTATGATCTTGCTGTTTGCGGCAAGCTCTTCTAGGCGGTGCGCGCTCCAGCCGACAATGCGCGCAATCGCAAAGATGGGGGTATACAGTTCCTCCGGAAGCCCTAGCATTTTATAAGCAAAACCGGAATAAAAGTCCACATTGATGCTCACGCCTTTATACATCCGCCGTTTTGCCTCGATTACCTTTGGGGCAAGGCGTTCTACAAGGGAATACAAGGCGAACTCATGTTCTAACCCTTTTTCGATCGAAAGGCTTTCCACAACGCCCTTAAAAATGCCGGCCCTTGGGTCGGACTTGGAATAAATGGCATGGCCGACGCCATAGATTAGGCCCGCGTGGTCGAATGCATCTTTGTCTAACAGCTTTTGCAAATATACGGTGACTTCTTCTTCATCCGTCCAGTCGTGCAAGTTTGCCTTCATATCCTCAAACATCCTGACGACTTTAATGTTAGCGCCGCCGTGGCGCGGGCCTTTTAACGAGCCAATTGCAGCGGCAATGACAGAATATGTATCTGTCATGGAAGAAGAAACGACATGCGTTGTAAACGAGGAGTTATTTCCCCCGCCGTGCTCCATATGCAAAATGAGCGCAATATCCAGCAGTTTGGCCTCTAATGGCGTATAGGCGCCATCCGCACGCAATATGTGCAATATATTTTCCGCAGTGGAAAGATCGGGGCCTGGCGCATGGATGTAGAGGCTGTTGCCATCGTGGTAGTGGCTGTATGCCTGGTATCCGTATATGGAAAGCATAGGGAATAAGCTGATAAGCTGCAGGCACTGGCGCAGCGCGTTTGGGATGGAAGTATCGTCGGCGCGGTCATCATAAGAATAGAGCGTCAGCACGCTCCTTGCAAGCGTATTCATCATATCCTTGCTTGGCGCTTTCATAATAATATCCCGCACGAAGCTCGTTGGGAGCGTGCGGTATCCTGCCAGCAGACTGCAAAAATCCTTTAATTCCTGCTTGTTTGGGAGCTTGTCAAACAGCAGCAGGTATGTAATTTCCTCAAAGCCGAAACGTTTCTCTTTTCCGGCGCCTGCAACGAGATCACAGATGTCATAGCCCCGGTAAAACAGCCTGCCATGCGCAGGGACAGTGATACCGTCTACAACTTCTGTAGCGCGCACATCGGAAATATTCGTCAGTCCGGCAAGCACGCCTTTTCCGTTTAAGTCGCGCAGGCCGCGCTTGACATCGTATTGCACAAAAAGCTCGTCAGGGATTGCACCTGCCTGTCTGCTCATAGCTGCAAGACGCAGGATTTCCGGTGTAAGTTCTGAATATTGGTTATGTTCCATCACGCTATTCTCCTTTCTGCAGGTATTTGGCAGACAATGACTGCCGTGTGAAATTTTATGATATCATAATTATGTTAACAATGACAAGGCAAAATCGGATTTTTTATAAAAATTAAAGAATTGTTTCTGCATTTTTTACAGAATGTTCATAGTTTTTCCTTCTGTCCGCAGTTGTCAAATGAATGAGAGGATAGTATAGTAAAAAAGTAGAATTTTTTAATAAGGAGATGCCCATGCTGAAAAAAATAGGAGATTACATACTTTGCATCCTGCCGTTTCTTATGATGATGGCAATCCAGTTTTCGGTAGGCTTTTTTTATATGGTCATATACGAGATCATGCAGGGCGGCATGCCAAAGGAACTGATCGTAATGAACGCAGCAGCGCACCTTTCGACTGCAGGCATTGCGCTGCTTTGGTACTATGCTGAATTTGGAAGAAATGGCGCAAAGCGCCGGGAAAAAATCTTTTCCGCAAAGATGCTTGCCGGGTCTGTGGCATTTGCCGTTGCCTTACAGGCGCTGATACAGTGCTTTTTTATGCTGTTAGACGTTTTTGCGCCGTCATGGATTGAAGCCTACAGCGCGATGATAGAAGAAAGCGGCATTGGCGATAGGACAGTTGTTTCGACATTGGCAACGCTCGTCCTTGCGCCGATTGGGGAAGAACTGGCGTTTAGGGGGCTGACATACCGCTACGCAAGGCGGGCGGGTGCAGGTTTTTGGACAGCCAATATCATCCAGGCGGTTTTGTTTGGCGTGATGCACATGCAGCCGTTACAGTCCATATACGCGGCGGTGCTTGGGCTTGTGCTTGGATATTTGATGGAATCGTACCAGTCTGTCTATGTGCCGGTTCTGATGCACTGCCTCTTTAATTTTGTCGGCACATACGGCGTCAGCCTGTTTGGGGATCTAGAAACGACATGGCTGCTTTGCGGCGTATTCTTCGCGGCTGGGACCGTTTTGTCTGTGGCGGGCGTTTTGTCGGTAAAAGCGGATAAAAAAGACAGGAAGAGGAAAAGAAAACGAAAAAGGGAGGAAATGGCGAATGGATGAAAAAGAAATTTTAAGCCATATCGACCATACGCAGTTACAGCCGTATGCGTCATGGGAAGACATTCAAAAACTCTGCAAGGAGGCCATCAGGCTAAAGACGGCATCAGTATGCATCCCTCCTTCTTATGTAAGAAGGGCGGCAGACGCATACAAAGGAAGCCTTGCCATCTGCACCGTCATCGGCTTTCCGCTAGGCTATAGCGTGACGGCGGCAAAAGCGGCAGAGGCGGCACGGGCAATAGAAGACGGCGCGGATGAGATCGACATGGTCATAAACATAGGCGATGTCAAAAACGGCATGTACGCGCAGGTGGAGCAGGAGATTAGGACGATAAAAGAAATATGCGGGCAGCGTATTTTAAAAGTCATCATCGAAACATGCTATCTGACAAGGGAAGAAAAGATCGCCCTGTGCAAGGCGGTGACAGATGCCGGGGCAGATTATATTAAGACTTCCACAGGCTTTGGCACATCCGGCGCGGACAAAGAAGATATCGTGCTGTTTCAAGAATATATTGGAAACGGCGTAAAGATCAAAGCGGCGGGCGGCATACGGACGCGGGAAGCGATGGAACTGTTTCTTGGGCTTGGGTGCGGGCGCATTGGCGCATCGTCCACGGCACAGGTATTTGGAGATGAAAAATAAGAATGGGGATGGGCACAGGACATGGAGCTGGAAAAAGAAAATAAAAAAGAAAATACAGTGATCAAAGCAAGGATTTTGGCAATGCAGGAAGAGATGGCGCACCGTGGCATTGATTTTTATTTCGTGCCGACTGCGGATTTCCACAATTCGGAATATGTCGGTGAATATTTTAAAGTGCGGGAATTTTTATCCGGCTTTACCGGTTCGAACGGGACGCTCGTCCTTTCCGGGAAACAGGCAGGGCTTTGGACGGACGGCCGGTATTTTATCCAGGCGGAAAAAGAGCTGGAAGGGACAGGCATACAGCTATACCGGATGCAGGAAGCGGGCGTGCCAACGATTGAAGAATACCTGGCACAGGAAATGCCAGAGGGCGCAGTGCTCGGCTTTGACGGCAGGGTGGCAGACGCGGCTTTTGGAAAACGCCTGGAAGAAAAACTATCGGCCAAAAACATTGCGTTCCGGTACGGGGAAGACGTGGCAGACGCGGTATTTGGCAGCGAAAGGCCGGCGCTTTCTTGCGGGAGGCTTTGGATTTTGCCAGGCCATCTATGCGGGGAAGACTGCAATGAAAAACTCGCCCGCGTCCGGGAAAAGATGGCAGAAGAAGGGGCAGATGCCTTTTTGTTAAGCAAGCTGGACGATATCATGTGGCTGTACAATGTGCGCGGCAGCGACATTGCCTGCAACCCGGTCGCCATGTCTTATACGTACATTACAAAAGACGATGCCCTCTTTTTTGTACAGGAAGAAGCTATGACGCAGGAAACCAAGTCGTATTTTGCGAAACACCACATTACGGTAAAGCCGTATGGCGCACTGCTTTCTTATCTGCGCGAAATACCGCGCACGGCAAAAGTGCTGATCGATATGGAAAACTGCAATTATCTTTTTTATAAAACGATACAGGAAGCCGGGGCGGCCACGGTGGAAAAGGCCAATCCGACGACGCGCCTAAAAGCGGTCAAAAACAAGACAGAGCTGCAAAACATGGAGGAAATTTACTTAAGGGACAGCGTGGCACTGACAAAATTTATTTACTGGTTAAAGAAAAATATCGGCAGGATGAAAATAACCGAAGTGTCCGCTGCGGCGTATTTAGACAATCTGCGAAGGCAGACGGAAGGTTTTTTGGATTTATCCTTCCCGACCATTGCCGGATACAAAGAAAACGCGGCCATGATGCATTATGAGGCGACGCCGGAAAACTGCAGCGAGCTTGCGCTAGAAGGGATGTTCCTTGTAGATTCCGGCGGGCAGTATTTAGGCGGCACGACGGATGTGACGCGCACGATCGTCCTTGGAAAGATCACGGATGAGATGAAAGAGCATTTTACGGCGGTAGCGTGCGGAATGCTGCGCCTTACGGGCGCACGTTTTTTGCATGGCTGCACCGGCAGGAACCTGGACATTCTGGCAAGAGAGCTGCTCTGGAAGAAAAACATCGATTACAAATGCGGCACAGGCCATGGGATCGGCTACATTTTAAACGTGCACGAAGGCCCGCAGGATATCCGCTGGCGTTTGTCGCGGCAGGCAGAGGCACCGATTGAGGCGGGCATGGCCATCTCGAACGAGCCGGGCGTTTATATCGAAGGCAGCCACGGCATACGCACGGAAAATGTCATCGTGGCCAAAAACGGGGAAAAGAACGGCGACGGGCAGTTTATGTATTTTGACACGCTCACCTTTGTGCCAATCGACCGTGACGGGATTGACGCCGCGTATATGGCAAAAGAGGACATCGACAGCCTAAACGCCTACCATCAGGCGGTATACGAAAAGCTGGAAGGCCGCCTTGACGCAGACGAACGGGCATGGCTAAAAGAAGTGACGGCACCGGTTGCCTACAATTTTTAACTAGTTTTCAACAACAGGCCCTGTTCATGGCTTGACTTTTTAAAAGCGTTTTGCGATAATAAAATAGATAGGCCATGGAAACAATATATTAATTTAAGGAGGAGTTTAGAATGTCAACAAAAGCATATTATCCTTTGAGTGAGATCGGCGCTGGCAAAGTGGGTTTTTCGAAAACCCGCTCCATCATCGAAGGTGCATTCTATGGAAACAATGTAGTAAAAGTGAATACGTTAAAAGAAGCGTATGAACTGGCGAAAAATTCGCCTGGCACAGTCGTTACGGATATGCCTGTTTACAGAGGGGAAGAGTTCGGCCTGGAAAAGGATGCGAAAGTGCTCTTATTCAATGACGGCGCAGTAACCGGCCGTTATGCCACAGCGCGCCGCATCAAAGGCGAGCCGGGCGTGGATGAAGCCAAACTGGATAAGGTTGTCATGGATGCGATTTATGAATCGCGCTGGAAAACATTATACCATGCAGAGGTATACATCGGCCTTGACCCTGAATTTATGGTAAAAGCGCACCTGCTTATCCCGGAAGGGGAAGAAAATATACTGTATAACTGGATGTTAAACTTCCAGTATATGTCGGATGAATATGTCAGGATGTACAAAGAATCCAAGCCTGTCGGTGATGGAAAAGAAGCGGACATTTACATTTTCTCCGATCCGCAGTGGGTGCCGGTAAACCGTCCCGACCTTGACTTTAGCTGCTTAAACGATCCGCTTACGCTTTGCTATTTTGACACAGACCAAAACTGCGCGGCTATCCTTGGCATGAAATATTTTGGCGAGCACAAGAAAGGCACGCTGACGATGGCATGGGCTATGGCAAACAGGAACGGGTATGCTTCCTGCCACGGCGGCCAGAAAGAGTACCTGCTTGCGGATGGAAGGAAATATGTTGCATCGGTTTACGGTTTGTCAGGCTCTGGCAAATCAACGCTCACCCATGCAAAACACAATGGCAAATACGAGATCAAAGTGCTGCATGACGATGCGTTTATTATCAATACGGACACTTGCGCATCGATCGCATTAGAGCCTTCCTACTTTGACAAGACAGCAGATTATCCGGCAGGCTGCCCGGACAACAAATACCTGCTGACGGCGCAAAACTGCTCCGCTACGCTTGATGAGGACGGCAAGATCCAGCTTGTGACAGAAGATATTAGAAACGGCAACGGACGCGCAATCAAGTCCAAACTCTGGTCGCCAAACCGCGTAGACAAAATCGACGCGCCGGTCAATGCAATCTTCTGGATCATGAAAGACCCGACCCTCCCGCCTGTAGTGAAATTAAAAGGCGCTGCGCTTGCATCCGTTATGGGCGCGACGCTTGCGACAAAGACATCCACGGCAGAGCGTGTGGCAGCAGGGACAGATATGAACGCACTGCGCATCGTTCCGTATGCCAACCCGTTTAGGACATACCCGCTTGTAAACGACTATGAGAAATTCAAAAAGCTCGTAGAAGAGAAAAACGTAGACTGCTACATTATCAACACCGGCGACTTCATGGGCAAGAAAGTAAAACCGGCTGACACGCTTGGCATTTTAGAAGCGATCGTAGAAGGCAGGGCTTCCTTTGCACAGTGGGGGCCTTTCACCGATATCGAGATTATGGACTGGGAAGGCTTTACGCCCGACCTTGGCGATCAAGACTACACCGCACAGTTAAAGAGCGCGATGTTAAACCGCGTAAGCGCAGTGGAAGGCTTTGCGACAAAGAAAGCCGGATACGATAAACTTCCTGATGAAGCACTCGCTGCATTAAAGAAGATCGTAGATGAGGCAAATACACTCTAACTAATCAGCATACATCAAAAAAGGCACGGCAGGACGCCGTGTCTTTTCTTTTTTTCTATGTTTTCACATTTTTTTCACACTTTTTTCAAAAATGCTTG
>QLIP01008728.1_pt1 | contig 38146 bp, 50 predicted proteins | sample 1769771 | NCBI WGS metagenome assembly QLIP01 (sample SAMN09428762, study PRJNA476227) | Gut metagenome, whole genome shotgun sequencing project. | isolation source: cecum | host: Rhizomys sinensis | place: China: Jinsha town of Minqing, Fujian Province | collected 2013-09-23 | reverse complement strand
ATGCTTCTATGGTATTCGTGGGTAATATCAATCAAAGCGTGGAATATCTGCTAAAGACGTCACATCTGTTTGAGCCGTTTCCGGATGCTATGACTGACAGTGCATTCTTTGACAGGATGCATTGTTATATTCCGGGCTGGGAAATTCCGAAGATGCGCCCGGAGTTCTTTACAGATAACTATGGCTTTATTTCTGATTATCTTGCGGAGTTTATGCGTGAAATGCGCAAAGTGCCGGAGACAGATGCGTTTGATAAATATTTTAAACTTGGCAGATGCTTAAACCAGAGAGATACCATTGCCGTTAGAAAGATGGCTTCTGGCCTGACAAAGCTGCTTTACCCGGATGGGAAATATACGGAAGAGAATATGGAAGAAGTTTTAAAGTATGCGATGGAAGGACGGCGGAGAGTCAAAGAGCAGCTAAAGAAGATTGGCGGAATGGAGTTTTATGATGTGCAGTTTTCCTTTATCCGTAACTCCAATATGGAAGAAGTGTTTGTGCCGGTACTTGAGCAGGGCGGAGGCAAGCTGATTCCAGAGGGTATCGGAAAGCCAGGGCATGTATATACGGTTGCCAATGGAACGAACGGTATGATGGGGCTTTTCAAGTTCGAAGGCACTATGACAAATGGCGGCGGCAAATTTGATGTAACCGGAATGCAGAGCGCGAAAGAAACAAAAGAATCTGTAAAGACTGCCCAGCATTACTTTAGGGCGAATGCGAAACAGATTAGCGCATCGATTTCCACGGATAGTAAGGACTATTTGATGCACATTCAAGATTGTCAGGGAGTAGGGCTGGATGGCAATATATCGCTTCCGGCAATGGTTGCTTATTGCAGTGTGGCACTGGACAGACCGGTACTGCCACAGATGTGCATATTGGGATCCATGAGTATAGGTGGAACGATAATCCGCGTGGAAGAGCTGGCATCTAAACTTCAGGTTGCATTTGATGCAGGTGCAAAGAGGATTTTGCTTCCGATGAGCAGTGCGGCGGATATTCCGACCGTACCGGCAGAGTTGTTTGTAAAGTTCCAGATTTCATTCTACGGCAGCCCGGAGGATGCTGTGGTTAAGGCGTTAGGGGTAGAATAAACCATAGCAAAGCCATTATCAAATAGCCTTTAGCTATTAGAAGTGCGATGACGAAGGTGTAAAAATGGAGAAAAATTTAAAAAAAAACACTTGCAATCCCCGCAAAACTCGTGTATGATAAATATTGCTGTGACATGATAGCTATGAAGCGTGAGGTTGTTGCCCGTAAAACGGCAGGTTTTCCGTGGAGCGAATGTCAAAAAGCTGAAACAAAGTCAGCTTGAGGAAACTGACGACAAGTCACTGTACAAACTGTAATGTCTGCCAAGGGGCAGAAACGACGTGTGGCATCTGCCAAAAAGAGACGCAGGCCTTTAGAGGAAAGGATGATACGCACGGGAGAGTGTACAGTCACCGCTTGTCGTACTTAAATGAAAAAGTGCGAAAAGGAGGCGACTTTTTTTATGGCAAGTCAGATAATGAGAATTACATTAAAAGCTTATGAGCATCAATTAGTGGATGCATCTGCCAAAAAAATCATTGAAACAGTAAAGAAAAATGGATCACAGGTAAGCGGGCCAGTGCCGCTTCCAACGAAAAAAGAGATAATTACGATCTTAAGGGCCGTACACAAGTACAAAGATTCCAGGGAGCAGTTTGAGCAAAGGACCCACAAGCGGCTGATCGACATTATCGCGCCCACCCAGAAAACAGTAGATGCCCTACAGAGGCTGGAAATGCCGGTCGGCGTATATATCGACATTAAAATGAAAAACAAATAAACCCCTACAGGCATATGAATCATGCAAACCTGCAGAGCGTGATTCCGCTGTGTAGAACAAACAGGAGGTAATGTAATGAATAAGGCTATTTTAGCTACCAAAGTCGGAATGACTCAAATCTTCAACGAAGATGGCACAGTAGTGCCCGTAACGGTTCTTCAGGCCGGCCCCTGCGTAGTGACACAGGTGAAGACAGTAGAAAACGACGGCTACAGCGCAGTCCAGGTAGGTTTTGTTGACAAAAAAGACAAAATCGTCCTAAAGGACAAAGGCGGAAAAAAGGAAATCTTCCACAGGCATGGGACAAACAAACCAGAAAGAGGCCACTTTGCAAAAGCGGGCGTGACGTCGAAACGGTATGTCAGAGAGTTTAAGTTTGACAATGCAGCCGACTATGCGCTAGCACAGGAGATCAAAGCGGACATTTTTGCTGTTGGCGATAAAGTAGACGCTTCTGCAATTTCAAAAGGAAAAGGATTCCAGGGCGCGATTAAAAGACACGGGCAGGCAAGGGGCCCTATGACACACGGCTCCAAATTCCACCGCCATGCAGGCTCTAACGGCGCATGCTCCAGCCCAAGCAGGGTATTTAAGGGCAAAAAGATGCCAGGACACATGGGATGCAAAAAGGTGACGATCCAAAACCTGGAAGTGCTCAGGGTCGATGCGCAGGAAAACCTGCTGCTGGTCAAAGGCAGCGTGCCTGGCCCTAAGAAAGCATTGGTAACCATAAAAGAAACAACGAGAGTTGATATTTAAACGGTGAGAAAGGAGGAGCATTCAGATGGCAAAAGTATCTGTTTATAATATGGAAGGCAAAGCGGTCGGAGAAATAGAATTAAGCGACGCGATCTTTGGCGCAAAAGTAAATGAGCATTTGGTACACATGGCAGTTTTGCAGCATCTTGCCAACAGACGCCAGGGAACGCAGAAAGCGAAAACCCGGGGCGAAGTATCCGGCGGCGGAAGGAAGCCGTGGAGGCAGAAGGGAACAGGCCACGCAAGACAGGGCTCAACGAGGGCTCCACAGTGGAAAGGCGGCGGCGTTGTATTCGCTCCGGTGCCAAGGGATTATTCTTTTAAATTAAACAAAAAAGAAAAAAGGGCGGCATTAAAATCCGCCTTCACAAGCAGGGTGCAGGCCGACAAGCTGATCGTTTTGGATGAATTGAAGTTTGACACCATCAAGACAAAAAACTTTATAAAAGTCATGGAAAACTTAAAGGTGCGTAAAGGGCTTGTCATTGTAAACGAAAACGACGAGAAGGTCATGATGTCAGCAAGAAACATTCCCGATATCATGATGGCGCTCCCGAATACGATCAATGTCTATAATATTATGAAAGGCGGCACGGTCGTGATAACAAAGGATGCCGTTAAGACAATCGAGGAGGTGTACGCATAATGGCAACGCTACAATATTATGATATCATCTTAAAACCTGTGATCACAGAAAAGAGCATGGCAGGCATGGGCGATAAGAAATATACTTTTCTGGTGCATCCAGAAGCCAACAAAGCGCAGATTAAAGAAGCTGTTGAAAAGATGTTTGCAGGGGCAAAAGTAAAAAGAGTCAACACAATGAATCTGGATGGCAAGAAAAAAAGGCGCGGCATGACAGTCGGCAAGACGGCAAAGACTAAGAAAGCGATCGTTCAGCTGACGCAAGACAGCAAGGAGATTGAAATTTTTGCGGGCCTGTAGGATATAGGCGGCTGCAAATGCAGATTGAAAGGAGATAAAGCAATGGGAATTAAGACATATAACCCATATACACCTTCCCGGAGACATATGACGGGCTCTGATTTTGCCGAGATTACAAAGAAAACACCGGAAAAATCACTGTGCGTTTCTTTGAAAAAGAAATCAGGCCGCAATAACCAGGGCAAGATTACCGTAAGGCACCGTGGCGGCGGCGCTAAGAGAAAATACAGAATCATTGATTTTAAGAGGAATAAGGACGGCATTCCGGCAAAAGTAATCGGCATCGAGTACGATCCGAACAGGTCGGCCAATATCGCCCTGATCAGTTATGCGGACGGCGCAAAAGCCTATATCATCGCACCGCAGGGCCTGACTGACGGCATGAAGGTCATGAATGGCAAAGATGCGGAAGTAAGACTGGGCAACTGCCTCCCGTTATCCGAAATCCCGGTCGGCACACAACTGCACAACATTGAATTATACCCAGGAAAAGGCGGGCAGCTGGCACGTTCCGCAGGCAACAGCGCACAGCTGATGGCAAAGGAAGGCAAATATGCCACATTAAGGCTTCCTTCGGGCGAGATGAGGATGGTGCCGCTTGTATGCCGCGCCACAGTAGGCGTTGTAGGCAATGGCGACCATAACCTGATCAACATCGGAAAAGCGGGGCGTAAACGCCATATGGGCATCCGTCCTACAGTCCGCGGTTCTGTTATGAATCCGAATGACCATCCGCATGGCGGCGGCGAAGGCAAGACGGGAATCGGGCGTCCTGGCCCGTCTACGCCATGGGGCAAACCGGCTCTTGGCTTAAAGACAAGAAAGAAAAAGAAACAGTCTAACAAATATATCGTAAGAAGAAGAGACGGCAGGGCAATCAAATAATGGATGAGGAGGATATGAAGCAATGGCTAGATCATTAAAAAAAGGACCGTTTGCAGATGCAAGCCTGTTGAAGAAAATAGACGCCATGAACGCATCGGGAAGCAAGCAGGTAATCAAGACCTGGTCCCGTCGTTCCACAATTTTCCCATCTTTTGTGGGACATACGTTTGCAGTCCATGACGGCAGAAAGCATGTGCCCGTATATGTGACGGAAGATATGGTTGGACATAAGCTCGGTGAGTTTGTGGCAACAAGGACTTACAGAGGGCATGGCAAAGATGAAAAGAAATCAAAGGTGAAATAACGGAAAGGAGGTTCAACCATGGAAAGAGTAAAAACACACAGAACTCAGGTCAAAAGGGAGAGAAACGCAAAGAAAGACGTAAGGCCTTCCGCGAAGTTATCTTATGCAAGAGTGTCTGTACAAAAAGCATGTTTCGTTTTAGATGCCATCAGAGGCAAAGATGTGACGACAGCTTTGGCTGTTTTAGAATACAATCCAAGGTATGCTTCTAGCATTATAAAGAAATTGTTAGAATCCGCAATAGCAAATGCTGAATACAAATACAGCCAGGATCCTGCAAAATATCCAAACCCGGAGAATCTTTATATTGCAGAATGCTATGCAAACAAGGGACCTACGATGAAAAGGATAAGGCCCAGGGCACAGGGAAGAGCTTACAGGATCGAGAAGAAGACGAGCCATATTACGATTGTGCTTAATGCAAGGTAGAAAGGAGCAGACATGGGACAGAAAGTTAATCCTCACGGACTTAGAATCGGTATTATTAAAGATTGGGATTCTAAATGGTATGCTGATGCTGAATTTGCGGAGTTTTTAGTAGAAGACTACAACATCAGGAAATACCTGAAGAAAAAATTAGGCAGTGCCGGAATTTCGAAGATTGAGATCGAAAGGGCATCGGACAAAGTAAAGATCAATATTTTCACAGCAAAACCGGGCGTTGTGATCGGCAAAGGCGGCGCAGAAATCGAAGTGACGAAGAAAGAGCTTGCCAAGCTGACCGACAAGAAAGTGCTGGTAGATATCAAAGAGATCAAAAGGCCGGACAAAGATGCCCAGCTCGTTGCGGAAAATATCGCGCAGCAGCTAGAAAACCGCGCATCTTTCAGGCGTGCGATGAAGTCCTGCATGGGAAGGACAATGAAGGCAGGGGCGCTTGGCATCAAAGCGGCAGTTTCAGGGCGTCTTGGCGGAGCCGACATGGCCCGTACAGAATTTTACAGCGAAGGAACGATCCCGCTTCAGACATTAAGAGCAGATATAGATTATGGATTCGCTGAGGCAGATACGACATACGGCAAATTAGGCGTAAAAGTCTGGATCTACAAAGGCGAAATACTTCCTACGAAGGGAAATAAGGAAGGGAGCGATAAATCATGTTAATGCCCAAAAGAGTGAAACGCCGTAAACAGTTCCGCGGTTCTATGAAAGGAAAAGCGACAAGAGGCAATACGATCAGTTATGGTGAATACGGCATTATCGCAACAGAGCCGTGCTGGATCAAATCCAACCAGATTGAAGCAGCCCGTATAGCCATAACGCGTTATATCAAACGTGGCGGTAAAGTCTGGATCAAGATTTTCCCAGACAAACCAGTAACGACAAAACCAGCAGAAACACGTATGGGTTCCGGCAAAGGAACTTTGGAATACTGGGTAGCGGTTGTTAAACCGGGACGCGTAATGTTTGAAGTTGCTGGCGTATCGGAAGATATTGCCAAAGAAGCATTGCGTCTTGCAACACATAAGCTTCCATGTAAATGTAAAATTGTTTCTAAAGCAGACTTGGAAGGCGGTGCATCAAATGAAAACTAAGAAGTATGTAGAAGATTTAAGGACAAAATCAGATGCAGAATTGGCGCAGGAATTAGTAGCAGCCAAAAAAGAACTTTTCAATTTGAGATTCCAAAATGCGACAAATCAGTTAGATAATACGGCAAGGATCAAAGAAGTAAGAAAAAATATTGCCAGGATACAGACAATCATTACTGAAAAAGCAAAAGCCTGACCTCCGCGTAATGCGCGGTTATGGGCGGGCAGATTTGGAAAATTTGAAAGGAGAATCATCGTGGAAAGAAATTTGAGGAAAACACGTATCGGTAAAGTAGTAAGCAATAAAATGCAGAAAACGATTGTTGTTGCAGTTGAAGACCATGTAAAGCATCCGCTTTACAATAAGATTGTAAAAAGAACTTATAAATTAAAGGCACATGACGAAAATAACGACTGCAACATCGGCGATACCGTAAAAGTAATGGAAACAAGGCCATTATCCAAAGAAAAGAGATGGCGCCTTGTAGAAATCATCGAAAAGGCAAAATAACCGTTTGTTTCTGTCAGAAGGGAAACCCCGACTTAATTTGGAAGGAGAATTAGCATGATACAACAGGAAAGCAGGTTGAGAGTTGCCGACAATACAGGCGCAAAAGAATTGCTCTGTATCAGGGTTTTGGGCGGCTCTACAAGAAGATATGCACACATCGGCGATATTATCGTTGCTTCCGTTAAAGATGCAACACCAGGCGGCGTTGTAAAAAAGGGCGACGTTGTCAAGGCTGTCGTTGTCCGCACGGTAAAAGGCGCCCGCCGCAAAGATGGCTCCTATATTAGATTTGATGAAAATGCTGCTGTGATCATTAAAGATGATAAGACTCCAAGAGGAACCCGTATCTTTGGGCCGGTAGCAAGAGAGCTTCGTGAAAAACAGTTTATGAAAATTGTTTCCTTAGCTCCGGAAGTATTATAGGAGGTATCTTTATGTCAACAATGAAAATTAAAAAAGGCGATCTGGTAAAGGTCATCACAGGCAAGGACAGGAATAAAGAAGGCAAAGTTATTTCTGTGGACAGGAAAAAGGGCAAAGTGCTCGTGGAAGGCATAAACATCATTACAAAACATACAAAGCCCTCCGCTGCCAACCAAAACGGCGGCATCATCCAGAAAGAAGCGCCCTTTGATATTTCAAACGTGATGTATGTGCACAAAGGAAAAGCGACAAGGGTCGGTTTCCGGTTTGAGAATGGCAAAAAGGTGCGTATTGCAAAATCAACAGGAGAGGTTATCGGTTAATCCTAAGGAAGGAGGTCTAAAAAGTTGAGTAGGCTTAAAGATTTGTATAAAAACGAAATCGTAGATGCTATGATAAAAAAGTTTGGTTATAAAAATATTATGGAAGTGCCAAAACTTGAAAAGATTGTAGTCAATATGGGCGTTGGCGAAGCAAAAGAAAACGCAAAGATTCTGGAATCTGCCATAAAGGATATGGAAATCATTACGGGCCAGAAAGCGGTCATTACCAAAGCGAAAAAATCAATCGCAAACTTCAAGATCAGGGAAGGCATGGCAATCGGATGCAAAACAACGCTGCGCAGTGAAAAAATGTATGAATTTGCAGACCGTCTGATCAACTTAGCGCTGCCCCGTGTGCGCGACTTTAGGGGCGTAAATCCCAATGCGTTTGACGGAAGGGGCAATTATGCGCTTGGCATCAAAGAGCAGATTATCTTCCCGGAAATTGAATATGATAAGATCGATAAAGTAAGGGGTATGGATGTTATCTTTGTTACGACGGCAAAGACAGATGAAGAGGCACGTGAATTGTTAAGATTATTCAACATGCCGTTTGCAAAATAATAGGAGGTTAATGCATGGCTAAGACATCTATGAAAATAAAACAGCAGCGCAAGCCGAAATTTTCCACAAGGGCATACAACCGCTGCAAAATTTGCGGTCGTCCGCATGCTTATTTGAGAAAATACGGAATCTGCAGAATCTGCTTCCGTGAATTGGCATATAAAGGACAGATCCCCGGTGTGAAAAAGGCAAGCTGGTAAGAATATAGGAGGAATGAAATCATGACAATGAGCGATCCAATTGCAGATATGCTTACAAGAATCCGTAATGCAAATACTGCGAAGCATGATACCGTAGATATCCCGTCTTCTAAAATGAAAGTTGCGATAGCGCAAATTCTTTTTGAAGAAGGTTATATCAGGAAATACGACGTTATTGACGACGGTAACTTTAAATCGATCCGTGTTACATTGAAATATGGCGCAGACAAAAATGAAAAAATGCTGACAGGCCTGAAAAGAATTTCCAAGCCGGGACTTCGTGTGTATGCAGGAACAGAAGAACTCCCTAAAGTGCTTGGCGGCCTTGGCATTGCAATCATTTCCACAAACCATGGCGTGATCACCGATAAAAAGGCAAGGGAACTCCAGGTAGGCGGAGAAGTCCTTGCATTTGTATGGTAAATTAAGGTAAGAGAGAATAAAAGGAGGTACGGGCATGTCACGTATAGGAAGAATGCCAATCGCAATTCCGGCAGGCGTAACTGTAGAAATTGCAGAAAATAACAAAGTGACTGTAAAAGGTCCTAAGGGGACGCTGGAAAGAGTGCTCCCGACAGAAATGGAGATCAAAGAAGAAGAAGGAAAAATCGTTGTGGCAAGGCCAAATGATTTAAAGAAGATGAAATCGCTGCACGGCCTTACAAGAACGCTTGTCAGCAATATGGTTGTCGGCGTAACGGAAGGGTACGCAAAGAAGCTGGAAATCAACGGCGTCGGCTACAGGGCGGCAAAAGCCGGGAAGAAACTGACGCTGTCTTTGGGATATTCCCATCCGGTGGAGATGGAAGACCCGGAAGGCATTGAAACAGTGCTGGAAGGACAAAACGTGATTATCGTAAAAGGCATCGACAAAGAGAAAGTCGGACAGTTCGCAGCTGAAATCAGGGATAAGAGAAGACCTGAGCCTTATAAAGGAAAAGGCATCAAGTATGCTAATGAGACAATCAGGCGCAAAGTCGGCAAGACAGGCAAGAAATAACAGATAAGGAGAGTATAAAAATGGTTAACAAGGAGCCAAGACAAAAAAACCGTGTGAAAAAACACAAAAGAATTCGTAACCGTTTCAGTGGTACTCCACAAAGACCGCGTCTAGCTGTTTTTAGAAGCAATCAGCATATGTATGCTCAAATTATCGATGATACAGCTGGCAATACATTGGCAGCGGCTTCTACAGTGGAGAAGGATATAAGGGAGCAGCTTGAGAAAACAAACAATGTGGATGCGGCAGCATATTTAGGCACAGTCATTGCAAAAAGGGCAATAGAAAAAGGCATCAATACGGTAGTTTTTGACCGGGGCGGCTATATATACCATGGAAAAGTAGCGGCACTGGCTGGCGCGGCCAGAGAGGCCGGCTTGGAATTTTAGGGAAGGGAGGAGTAAACCATGAAACGTACAATCGTTGATGCTAGTAATCTGGAATTGACAGAAAAAGTAGTTTCCATCAAGCGCGTTACTAAGGTTGTAAAGGGCGGCCGTAACTTCCGCTTTACCGCTTTGGTAGTCGTAGGCGACGGCAACGGGCATGTAGGCGCGGGCCTTGGGAAAGCAACAGAAATCCCGGAAGCTATCCGCAAAGGGAAAGAAGATGCGGCAAAAAAATTAGTGAACGTTGCGTTGGATGAAAATAACAGTATTACACATGATTTTATCGGAAAATTCGGTGCTGCATCCGTTCTCTTAAAGAGGGCGCCGGAAGGTACTGGCGTTATCGCAGGCGGCCCGGCCCGCAGCGTGTGCGAGCTTGCCGGCATTAAGAATATCCGTACAAAATCTTTGGGATCTAACAATAAACAGAATGTAGTACTTGCTACGATCGAAGGTCTTAGGCAGTTGAAAACTCCTGAAGAGGTGGCAAAAAACCGTGGCAAATCTGTAGACGAGATTTTAAGCTAAGGAGGAGTTGGCAATGGCAGATAAAAAATTAAAAATTACGCTGGTAAAGTCTACAATCGGCGCAATTCCAAAACACAGGGCGACTGTAGCGGCGTTAGGGCTGCGCAAGCTCCATAAAACAGTGGAATTACCGGACAACGCTTCGACAAGGGGCATGATCCAGCAGGTAAGGCACTTAGTAAAAGTAGAAGAAGCATAAAGGACAGGAGGTGTCAACATGAGCATAGAATTGTCAAACTTAAGGCCGGCAAAGGGCTCCAAGCATAGTAATTTCAGGCGCGGCCGTGGGCACGGTTCAGGCAACGGCAAGACGGCCGGCAAAGGGCATAAAGGCCAGAAAGCCCGTTCTGGTGCGCCAAGGCCGGGATTTGAAGGCGGCCAGATGCCATTATACAGACGTATTCCAAAGAGAGGCTTTAAAAACAGAAACCACAAGGACATCGTTGGCGTGAATGTCAGTGCTTTGGAAGTATTTGAAAATGACAGCACAGTGAATATTGCTGTATTGATGGAAAGAGGCATTGTTAAAAATCCAAGAGATGGCGTTAAGATTCTTGGCGACGGTAAATTTACAAAGAAACTTACCGTCCAGGCAAATGCATTCAGCGCATCTGCAAAAGAAAAAATTGAAGCTCTTGGGGGAAGTACAGAGGTGATCTAATGCTGACTACACTGAAAAATGCATTTAAAATCAAAGAGATCAGAAAGAAGCTCTTTTTTACGCTCGCCATGCTTGTTGTGATCCGTTTTGGGTCGCAGCTTCCGGTGCCAGGCGTCAACAGGCAATATTTTTCACAGTGGTTTTCAGGTTTTTCAGGTGATGCATTTAACTTTTTTGATGCTTTTACGGGCGGATCCTTTTCGCAGATGTCTGTGTTTGCACTCAATATCACGCCTTATATTACATCCTCTATCATTATGCAGCTGCTTACGATAGCCATACCGAAATTAGAGGAAATGCAAAGAGAAGGGGAAGACGGCAGGAAGAAAATCGCTTCCATCACGCGTTATGTGACTGTCGCGCTTTCGCTGATCGAATCGACGGCAATGGCGATTGGCTTTGGCAGGAGCAAAGTGTTAGAGGAGTACAATGTCCTAAACGTTGTCATGGTCGTTGCGGCATTGACGGCTGGCAGTGCATTCCTTATGTGGATTGGCGAGCGGATTACAGAGCATGGCGTTGGAAACGGCATCTCCATTGTGCTTGTGGTCAACATTATTTCCAGGCTGCCACACGATCTGATCAATCTGTACCAGCAGTTTGTAAAGGGAAAGGCCATTGGCGTTGCCGTATTGGCAGCGGCAGTCATCCTTGCCATTATGATCGGCATGGTTGTGCTTGTTGTCATTTTAAATGGCGGCGTGCGCAAAATACCGGTACAGTACGCAAAGAAAATACAGGGACGGAAAATGGTTGGCGGGCAAAGCTCGAGCATTCCGTTAAAAGTCAACACAGCAGGCGTAATCCCGATTATTTTTGCCTCATCCTTGATGCAGTTCCCGATCGTCATCTCGCAGCTTGCGGGATATAACGGGACTGGCGTATGGGCAGAGATTTTAAGCTACCTTAATTCCGCGAAGTGGTGCAAGATAAACGAACCGGTTTATACGATAGGGCTTGTCGTATATATCGTATTGATCATCTTCTTTGCCTATTTCTATACGTCGATTACCTTCAACCCGTTGGAAATAGCAAACAATATGAAAAAGCAGGGCGGTTTCATCTCTGGCATCAGACCCGGCAGGCCTACGAGCGAATACCTGACGAAGATTTTGAACATCATTATTTTCATCGGCGCTGTCGGCCTTACGGTTGTTGGCGTACTGCCGTTTATTTTCAACGGCCTGTTTAATGCATCTGTTTCTTTTGGCGGAACGAGCCTGATCATTATTGTCAGCGTCATCCTTGAAACGATGAAGCAGATCGAATCCCAGATGCTGGTACGCAACTATAAAGGATTTTTGAACGATTGATATAACTGACCGCTGCATGGCATGGCCGTGTACGGACCGGAGAAACTTACGGCAGGTAGGTTTCTCCTGGTTGCGTTATAGAGTCAGCCAGCAGGGGTTTTTAAAGAATGGAGGGCAGGTATGAAGATTATCATGTTAGGCGCACCGGGCGCAGGAAAAGGCACACAGGCAAAAATGATTGCCGATCAATATAAAATACCGCATATTTCTACAGGCGATATTTTCCGTGCGAATATTAAAAACGGCACAGAACTTGGAAAAGAAGCAAAACAATATATGGATCAGGGGCTGCTGGTCCCGGACGAACTGACGGTAAAACTCCTGCTTGACCGGGTTGCACAGGAAGACTGCAAAAACGGCTATGTCTTAGATGGCTTCCCACGGACGATCCCGCAGGCAGAAGTACTGGAAAATGCGTTAAAAGAGCTTGGGGAGGCGATCGACTATGCAGTCAATGTGGATGTGCCGGATGAAAACATTGTAAACAGAATGTCGGGACGGCGTGCCTGTGTGGCATGCGGCGCTACATACCATATTGTACATATTCCCACAAAAACAGAGGGTATATGCGACAGATGCGGCAAAGAGCTCATCCTGCGCGATGATGACAAGCCGGAAACTGTACAAAAGCGTTTGAACGTATACCATGAACAGACACAGCCGCTGATTGATTTTTATACGGCAAGAGGCGTTCTGCGGTCGGTGGACGGCACAGCGGATATGCAGGATGTATTCCAGGCGATCATAAAAATATTAGGATAAACGCCAGGGGGTATTGACATGGCAATTTCACTAAAGTCTTCCAGGGAGATCGCATTGATGCGGGATGCAGGAAAGATGCTGGCAGAAGTATTTGCAAAGATGGAAGAATTTATCAGGCCGGGCATTTCCACATGGGAGATCAACACATTGGCAGACCGGCTTATCAGGAAGGCAGGGTGTATTCCAAACTTCCTGCACTATCAGGGATTTCCGGCTTCCATATGCGTATCTGTCAATGATGAAGTAGTCCACGGCATACCCCGGATGGACTGCATTCTCCAGGAAGGGGATATTGTCAGTCTGGATGCCGGGCTGATCCATAAAGGATACCATTCCGATATGGCAAGGACGCACGGCGTGGGAAAAATTGATGAAGACGCGGCACTTTTGATAGAGAGGACAAAACAGAGTTTTTTTGCTGGAATGAACGCGGCAAAAGCGGGCAATCATTTATATGATATTTCCGCTGCAATCGATGCCTACATCAGCAGGTTTGGCTACGGGATTGTGCGCGACCTGGTAGGGCACGGCATCGGGGCTGCCCTCCATGAAGACCCGCAGATACCCAATTTTGCCCAAAAGCGGCGGGGGCCAAGGCTGGCTGCCGGGATGACGTTAGCGATTGAGCCGATGATCAACGAAGGCAGGTATGATGTGGAATGGCTGGAGGATGACTGGACTGTGGTGACAGAGGACGGCTCCCTTTCCGCACATTATGAAAATACGATCCTGATAACGGGCGGAGAGCCGGAGATACTGACGCAGATATAAAATAAGAATGGGGAATTAGGATGGTAGGGATGTTCGTTTCTTCGAAAGCAGGACACGATAAAGGCGCAGTATATGTCATAATCCGGGAAGAAAAAGAATATGTTTATGTGGCAGACGGTGACGCAAGGCCGCTGTCGCATCCGAAGAAAAAAAACTGGAAACATATACAGCTGATAAAAAAGCACCAAGACGCCGGGCTTTGCGAAGACCTGCTGGCAGGAGCCGCCGTGGCAGACGAACGGATCAAAAGGGCCATCAAGCAATATCTGCGCGGGCAATAAGCCAAACGGCTTAAGGCAGGAGTTGCATGTTTTAAAAAATATTTGCATCGAAACAGTATTTGGAATGGAGGAGAAAATGTCAAAAGCGGATGTAATTGAAATAGAAGGAACTGTGATTGAAAAGCTGCCAAATACCATGTTCCAGGTAGAGCTGGAAAACGGGCATAAAGTATTGGCGCATATTAGCGGCAAGCTGCGGCAGAACTTTATCCGAATCCTGCCGGGCGACAAAGTGACGCTGGAACTTAGCCCTTATGATTTATCCAAAGGGCGTATTATCTGGCGGGAAAAATAAACAAACTGTGGTTGGCCGGTAAGAACAGGGAAAAAAGTATTGCAATCAGCCAGTCGGCGTGCTATAATAGAAAACGGTCTTTTTTAAAAACAGTTACAGCGGACGCAAAGATTGTGCCTGCGCAATGCATAAAAATATGCAGGAAGGCCTGCAGGCAAAAGAAAGGGGCATGGTATTCACATGAAGGTTAGGTCATCAGTAAAACCGATTTGCGAAAAATGCAAAGTGATTAAGAGAAAAGGAAGAATCATGATTATTTGTGAGAATCCGAAACACAAACAGAGGCAGGGATAATTCCTGCAAAAGAAGATGTGCGGCTGCAGCAGAGTTTTCTTCAAAACGATGCTGAAAAAATATAACGTAGAGAGCCTACGGGATATTTACTTTTTGATACCGGGTTGTTCTGTATCGGAAAGAGCGGATGTATATCTGCTTGGGCGTGCCGGCTTGGCTGCATATGGCGGTATGCCTCAATCAATTAGTAACTATGGCGTGCGAAAGCACAGCGTCAAAGAACGCGTCATGCCGCTTGGCGCCTGTAAGAAGCAGGGCTGGCGGGCATGGGAAAATGGAGGAAATGTAAATGGCTCGTATTGCAGGGGTAGACTTACCAAGAGAAAAGCGCGTTGAGATCGGCCTGACTTATGTATACGGCATCGGCCGTGTAAGCTCAAACAAGATCTTAAAGGAAGCAGGCGTAAATCCTGACACACGCGTAAGGGAATTGACAGACGATGAAGTAAAGAGGATCAGTGAAGTCATTGAGAAGACGATGATTGTAGAAGGCGATCTGCGGCGTGAAGTTGCGCTCAATATTAAGCGGCTGCAGGAAATCGGCTGCTACAGGGGAATCCGCCACAGGAAAGGGCTTCCGGTCCGCGGACAGAATACGAAGACAAATGCAAGAACCAGAAAAGGGCCAAAGCGTACTGTGGCAAATAAGAAGAAATAACAACAGGCTCTAAAGACAGGGAAACAGTAAACAAGCAAAAATAAGCAAAAGCAATAGGAGAGAAAGTAGGTTAGTTTAATGGCTAAAAAAGTTGCAAAAAAAGTAACAAAAAAGCGTGTAAAGAAAAACGTTGAACGCGGACAAGCGCACATCCAGTCTTCTTTTAACAATACCATTGTTACATTGACAGACTTAGAAGGAAATGCCTTAAGCTGGGCAAGTGCAGGTGGTCTTGGTTTTAGAGGTTCAAGGAAATCTACTCCATATGCGGCGCAGATGGCGGCAGAAACTGCCACAAAAGCGGCATTGGTACATGGCTTAAAAACAGTGGATGTTATGGTAAAGGGTCCAGGTTCTGGACGTGAAGCTGCAATCCGTGCGCTTCAGGCATGCGGCCTTGAGGTGACAAGCATTAAAGACGTGACGCCAGTACCGCACAACGGATGCCGTCCGCCAAAACGCAGACGTGTATAATAAAGCGCTTATTTTGAAACGTGAATAGAGCAGGCAGAGCAAACCGTTGGAACAGAAGGCGGCATACCGGGGGATGGTATCGGGGAAAATTCCCGCGCATTTGGCGGCCGTTGTAAACAATAGCAGGAGGAGAATAAAATGGCAGTTAACAGAGTTCCTGTCCTAAAAAGATGCAGGTCATTGCAATTGGATCCGGTATATTTAGGATACGACAAAAAATCAAACAGAACTTCGGCAAGGGCCGGCAAGAAAATGAGTGAGTACGGCCTTCAGCTAAGGGAAAAGCAGAAAGCAAAATTTATCTATGGCGTATTGGAGAAGCCTTTTAGGAATTATTATGAAAAGGCAGACAGGCAAAAAGGCATGACGGGCGACAACCTGATGATTCTTTTGGAAAGAAGGCTGGATAATGTGATTTACAGAATGGGCCTTGCAAGGACCAGAAGGGAATCCAGGCAGGTAGTAGGGCACAAGCATGTCCTTGTAAACGGAAAATGCGTCAATATCCCGTCTTACCTGATCAAAGCGGGCGATGTGATTGAGATCAAAGAAAAAGCAAAAAGCCTGCAAAGGTATAAAGATATTCTCGAAGTTACGGCAGGAAGGTTAGTTTCCGAATGGATCGATATGGATCAGGAGGCATTAAAAGGCGTGATTAAAATGCTTCCGACGAGAGAAATGATCGATGTTCCTGTGAATGAGATGCTTATTGTCGAGTTATATTCCAAGTAAGCGGCATACATTCCATTAATTTTTGCGATCTTGAAACTAATCAGGCTGTTCGTAAAGGAGGGTATACAGTGTTCGATTTTGAAAAACCCAATATTGAGGTTGTTGAGATCTCTGAAGACAAAAAATACGGCAAATTCGTAGTAGAGCCCCTAGAAAGGGGTTACGGTACAACCCTGGGCAATTCGCTCAGGAGAATCATGCTCTCGTCATTACCGGGCGCTGCTGTAAGTCAGGTTAAAATCGAAGGTGTTTTGCATGAGTTTAGTTCCATCCCTGGCGTGAAGGAAGATGTAACGGAAATCATCATAAACATTAAAAGCCTTGCGATCCAGAACAACAGTACATCCAACGAGCCCAAAACAGCATATATAGAGTTTGAAGGCGAAGGCGTTGTAAGAGCTTCCGATATCCGGGTGGATCCGGATATTGAGATCTTAAATCCTGATTTGGTAATCGCTACGTTAAGCGGCGGACAGGACAGCAGTTTATATATGGAGCTTACGATCACCAAAGGCAGAGGCTATGTCAGTGCAGAAAAGAATAAAAATGAAGAATTGCCAATCGGGGTCATCGCCGTTGATTCTATTTACACGCCTGTAGAGCGGGTAAACCTTACGGTAGAAAATACCCGTGTAGGACAGATTACGGACTTTGACAAACTTACGCTAGATGTATATACGAAAGGGACGTTAGCCCCTGATGAGGCAGTCAGCCTTGCGGCCAAAGTACTCAGCGAGCATCTGAATCTTTTCATTGATCTGTCAGAAAACGCGAAAACAGCGGAAGTCATGATTGAAAAAGAAGACGATGAAAAAGAAAAAGTACTCGAGATGAGCATTGATGAATTGGAATTGTCAGTACGCTCTTATAACTGTTTAAAGAGAGCCGGAATCAATACGGTAGAAGAACTGACGAATAGAACTTCGGAAGATATGATGAAGGTCCGCAATCTGGGCCGTAAGTCGTTAGAAGAAGTCTTAGCGAAATTAAAAGAGCTTGGGCTGCAGTTAAACCCAAGCGATGAGTGACCCAAAGCAAATACAATGCGTGCGCGGTAAGTCCAAAGAGTGCGCACATGCATGCTCATGAATGGAAACAGATCATAACATCCGGTAAGTAAGCCCAAAGTGCGTGGCCGGATGTTCCACGATTGGGAGCCGCTCTTGTCAAAAGGGCGTTTTCCTGAAAGAAAGGAAATAGAAATGGCAAAATACAGAAAACTTGGCAAAACATCTCCGCAAAGAAAAGCATTGCTTAGAAACCAGATTACCAACCTGATATACCATGGCAGGATCATTACGACCGAAGCAAGGGCAAAAGAAGTCAGGAAAATGGTAGACAGGCTTATCGTGATGGCGGTAAAGGAGAAAGATAATTTTGAAACCGTAAAGGTGATGGTAAAAGTTGCGCGCAAAGATAAGGATGGCAAGAGGGTAAAAGAAGTTGTAGACGGCAAAAGGGTAGTAGTTTATGACGAAGTGGAAAGGGAAATTAAAAAGAACCTGCCTTCCAGGCTCCATGCAAAAAGGCAGATGTTAAAAGTGCTTTATCCGATTACGGAAGTGCCGGCTGCCAGGGCAGGAAGAAAACGCGGAACGAAAAAAGTAGATCTGACCGCAAAATTATTTGATGAAATTGCGCCAAAATATGTAGACCGCAAAGGCGGCTACACAAGAATCATTAAGATTGGCCCGCGTAAAGGCGATGCGGCAATGCAAGTTGTGCTAGAGCTTGTATAAAATCTGGCAAAAGAACGGTAGACAAAGAATCAAAGCTGTTGCTATCATGATGTTAACCATTGTAGCAGCAGCTTTTGCTATCAATACATTAAAGAAAAGCAAAGATGCGAGCTTTGCCTTGCCTGAAAAGAGAGGAGATGACATGTATGCCAAAACGAATCTTAGACTGTAACGCGTCCGATTTTTCCAAATTTACAAAAGCAGGCCTTTTAGCGTCCATTGCGGCAAGTGAGGGCAGGGTAATGGCGGCGGAATGCATCGGCCTTACAATGCCAATGCTTGGGGATGTCACGAATGCAGAATTTGCCGCATCCATGGGCGCGGATATTTTGCTGCTTAATATGTTTGATGTGTGCCAGCCAGTCATACAGGCACTGCCAAAAGTGGAGAAAGAGGAAACTGTCAGGGAATTAAAGCGTCTGACAGGAAGAATCATCGGCATCAATTTAGAGCCTGTGGAAGATGCGATTGCCGTTTGCAATGACGGTACGCTTTGGGCAATGTCGGAAGGAAGGCGTGCCACAGTGGAAAATGCCGCAAAGGCTTCCGCTATGGGAGTCGATATCGTGCTGCTTACGGGAAACCCGGGAAACGGCGTAAACAATAAGGCGATCACCGATTCTTTAAAAGCCATTTCCGCACAGCTTAAAGATAAGCTGATTCTTGCAGCAGGAAAAATGCATTCCTCGGGAATCGTAGGGGAAGGCGGCGAAAACATCATTACAAAAGAAGATATTAGCGAGTTTGTAAAAGCGGGGGCAGATATCATCCTTTTGCCCGCTCCGGGAACGGTGCCCGGCATCTCCATGGAATACGTGCGTGAGCTGATTGCTTTTGCGCACAGCCTTGGCGTTTTGACGATTACCGCGATTGGCACTTCGCAGGAAGGCGCTGATACAGATACAATCCGCCAGATTGCGCTGATGTGCAAAATGGCGGGTACTGACATCCATCATATCGGGGATACCGGCTATCCGGGCATGGCACTGCCGGAAAATATTATGGCGTATTCCATTGCCATCCGCGGCGTGCGCCATACGTACCGCCGCATGGCGGCATCCGTCCGCAGGTAGCGCAAAAGCGTGGGCTATCGTGCGTCCATGGCCTTTTGGAAATGCTGATAATCTTTTGTGGGATGCCAATGCCCGCCCCAGGCAAAGCCGTGGGCATTAAAGAGCTGGAAGCATAAGTCATTTTCATCGATTTTGTAGGGAAAGACGGCACTTCTGTTGGCGTATGCTTCGCTGCCAGGCGGGGAAATACGGATATTCCCATCGGGATAGGTGACATACGGATTGTAAAAAGGATTGATATCAACCGCAAGCCCAAGGGCGTGCAGGGAAAGCTGGCTGGTGCCGTAAATGTTGCGGTAGTTAAAGCAGGAAGTATTGTTATCCATGCAGGAAAGGTCGTCATCGGCGCCATATTCGTCAATCAGCCGTATTTTGGCGATAGGATACCCTGCTTCATACAGCGTGCGGAAAATCTCAATCAGGTCCTGCGCAATGGATTTGTGGCAGATGAGTTCCCCGCGCCTTGGCGTTTTAGCAAAATCAATATGCCATACGCTTAAATAGCGCAAGTCTTCATAGGGCGTCGTACAGTCTTTTTTGTAGGAAAGGCCGTAGATGCGTGCTTTGATCTTGTCGGTAATCTCTGTAGAAAAGAAGCCGTTTGAAACTGTCTGTCCTGTTGCCTGTATTGTCGTATGCATCATTGCCTCCTGCCTGCCAGGGAAGTTTTATGATTATCTTATGCATAGTTTATCAAGAAAGGAACGGGTATGGCAAATTTTTTTGCAAGATTTCCTGATTGCAATTCTTTTGGGAATTTAGTAAAATGAAGGAACAGATGCAAACGTAAACCTATTTTGGCAAAGAGATAACAGCGATGGGAATTATTAGTGCAAGCAAATTGATTTTTGAATATATCAGGCGTGATGAGGAAGGCAATGTAGAAGGGATCACCCGCGCCATAGATGAAGTCGATCTGGACATTAAGCAGGGGGAGTTTATTGCCATCCTAGGGCATAACGGCTCAGGCAAATCCACGCTGGCAAAGCATATGAATGCAATCCTTTATCCGACAGAGGGGATTGTCCTGGTAGATGGCAAGGATACAAGGCAGGAAGCCTATGTGTGGGATATCAGGCAGAGCGCCGGAATGGTATTCCAAAATCCTGACAACCAGATTATCGGGCAGGTAGTGGAGGAAGATGTCGGATTTGGGCCGGAAAATATGGGCGTTCCGACAAAAGAGATATGGGAGCGCGTGGAAGAGAGCTTAAAAGCGGTCGGCATGTACGAATTTCGCAAATATTCTCCCAATAAACTTTCTGGCGGGCAGAAGCAGCGCGTATCAATTGCCGGTGTCATTGCCATGCATCCAAAATGCATTATCCTCGATGAGCCGACGGCAATGTTAGATCCAAACGGGAGAAAAGAAGTGATACGGGCGGCAAGGGCGCTAAACAGCGTGGAAGGCGTGACGGTCATCCTGATCACACATTATATGGAAGAAGTGATCCATGCGGACAAAGTTTTTGTCATGGATCAAGGCAAAATCCGGCTGCAAGGGACGCCACGGGAAGTATTTTCCCAAGTGGAAACATTGCAGGATCTGCGCCTGGATGTGCCGCAGGTGACGCTTTTAGCGCATGAACTTAAAAAAAGCGGGCTGCCGCTGCCGGACGGGATTTTGACAACAGACGAACTGGCGGCCGCGTTAGGACTGTAAGGGGTGTAGCCTAAAGCGGGAAACATCCCTGGCATGGAGACAGATATGGCAATCATAGTAGATCACGTAAGTTATATGTATGGGCAGGGAACCGAACTTGCCGTGTGCGCATTAAAGGATATTAACCTTGTCATTTCTGAAGGGGAATTTATTGGACTCATTGGACATACGGGCTCTGGGAAATCCACGCTGGCACAGCATTTAAATGGACTTTTACAGGCATCGTCAGGACATATTTTTTATCAAGGGGAAGATATTGACGATGCGGATTTTGATAAAAAGAAACTGCGCAGCAAAGTCGGGCTTGTTTTCCAGTACCCGGAGCATCAGCTTTTTGAAGTGGATGTTTTTTCCGATGTCTGCTTTGGCCCTAAAAATCTTGGCCTGTCAGAGCAGGAAGCAAAATTACGCGCCTATGCGGCATTAAAACAGGTCGGGCTGCCGGACGAGTGTTTTTACCAGTCCCCGTTTGACCTTTCGGGCGGGCAAAAGAGGCGTGCGGCGATTGCCGGTGTGCTTGCAATGAAGCCGGATGTGCTCATTTTAGACGAACCGACGGCGGGCCTTGACCCAAAGGGCAGGGACGAAATATTGGATCAGATTGCAAAACTTAGGCAGGAAGCGGGCATTACAGTGATCCTCGTATCGCACAGCATGGAGGATGTTGCCAAATATGTGGATAGAATCATTGTGATGAACCGCGGCACTGTTTTATACGATGATGTTCCGGCAGAAGTATTCCGGCATTATAAGCAGTTAGAGGAAGTGGGGTTAGCGGCGCCCCAGATAACGTATATCATGCATGCGCTGCGTGAGCGGGGGCTTATGGTAAACACAGACATTACGACCATTGCACAGGCAAAGGAAGAGATTTTACAGGTGATGCGATGTTGCGAGATATTACATTAGGACAATATTATCAGACCGATTCCGTCATCCACAGGCTGGATCCAAGGGTAAAGCTGGCATCGACGATCCTATATATTATTTCCCTGTTTATAATGCCGGGCGTGGCAGGGTATGCCGTTGCGGCGGTCTTTCTTTGGATTGTCATAAAACTTTCCAAAGTGCCGTTTCGCTATATGGTAAAAGGCATGAAAGCAATCCTGTTCCTGCTTATGATCACGGTCGTATGCAATCTGTTCCTTACGCCGGGCACGCCGCTTGTGGCAGTATGGAAGCTGTCTATTACGAAAGAAGGATTAAAGACAGCGGTATTTATGGCTTTTAGGCTGACGTTTTTGATCATCGGCTCTTCTATCATGACGCTGACAACGACGCCAAACAACTTGACAGACGGCATGGAAAGGATGCTAAACCCCTTGAAGCTGTTTCGTGTGCCGGTGCATGAAGTTGCGATGATGATGTCGATTGCGCTGCGTTTTATTCCAATCTTATTAGAAGAAACGGATAAGATTATGAAAGCGCAGATTGCCAGGGGTGCGGATTTTGAGAGCGGCAATTTGATGAAGAAGGCGAAAGCGCTTGTGCCGCTGCTTGTGCCATTGTTCATTTCCGCGTTCCGCCGTGCGAATGACCTTGCAATGGCAATGGAAGCAAGGTGTTACCGGGGCGGCGAAAACCGCACGAAGATGAAACCATTACAGTACAGAAAAAGGGATTGTATCGCTTATGGCATTCTATGTGCTTATTTTGCCGGTATGATCGCCTGCGGGTGTTTTTTTGGATGAAAAGAGTAAAAATAATTGTAGCATATGACGGAACGGCCTATCATGGCTGGCAGATACAAAATAATGCCAATACAATCGAAGCGGAACTAAACAAGCATTTGTCAGCACTGCTTTGCGAGCCGATTACGGTGATTGGCGCGAGCAGGACGGACAGCGGCGTGCATGCGCTGTGCAATGTCGCTGTATTTGATACGAATACACGCATGCCCGGGGAGAAGATAGCCTATGCGCTAAACCAAAGGCTTCCAGAGGATATCCGTATCGTAACATCGACGGAAACGGACCTAGATTTCCATCCGAGGCGGTGTGAGAGCATTAAAACGTATGAATACCGTATTTATAACGCGGAATTTCCAATGCCGACAAGGCGGCTGTATTCCCACTTTACCCATGTGCCGCTCAATGCGGATCTGATGGCGGAAGCGGCTGCCTACCTAGAGGGAAGGCATGATTTTAAGAGCTTCTGCGCGGCGGATGCGGATTCTGGAATAGAATCGACAGTAAGGACGATTTATCAAATTTATGTAGAGCAGACTGGAAACGAAATTGTAATCCATGTATCAGGCAATGGTTTTTTATACCATATGGTCCGCATCATTGCCGGTACTTTGATGGAAGTAGGGCAGAAAAAATATCCGCCGCAGTTTATGCGCAGTATTTTAGAGGCGCGGGATAGGAGCGCGGCGGGGCCGACAGCCCCGGCAAGAGGGCTGACGCTGACAAATTATGTGTTCCGGTAAAGCATATGCGGGCTGTGGCATGGAGGTTTTATGGGAATCTATTTAAATCCGGGCAATAAAGGCTTTAGGGAATCTATCCGCTCTGCAATCTATGTGGATAAAACGGGACTGATTGCCCATACAAACAAATGCATCAATACGGAACAAAAATATCTCTGCGTCAGCAGGCCGCGCCGCTTTGGCAAGTCGATGGCGCTGCAAATGCTGGCCGCCTACTACAGCCGGGGCTGCGACTCGCGGGAGCTTTTTAAAGGATACCAGATAGAAAGCGATGCCGCGTTTGGCGAACATTTAAACAGGTATGACGTGATTTACCTGAACATGCAGCAGTTTCTGCTTGAGGCACCGCGGGGAAAGGTGACAGAATACCTAAAGCAGGAAATTACGGAAGAACTGGCAGAGGAATATCCGGAAGTTTTCAAAGGGCACAGCATGAGCCTTTCCGCCGCCTTAAGGAAAATTTATGCCAGGACGGGAAAGGAGTTTATTTTCCTGATAGACGAATGGGACTGCGTGATGCGCGAGCGGCAGGAGTCGGAGGAGATGCAAAAGCAATACCTTGACTTCCTGCGCCTTCTGCTAAAGGACCAGCCGTATGTCGCGCTTGCGTACGCGACGGGAATCCTGCCCGTGAAAAAATACGGGCTGCACTCCGCGCTGAACATGTTCATTGAATACTCCATGACGGGCCAAAAGGCCTTGGAGGAATATACCGGGTTTACGGATGGCGAGGTAAAAGAACTGTGCGGGCGCTTCGGCATGGATTTTGATGAAACAAAAAGCTGGTACGACGGGTACATGCTCAAAAAGTTCAGGCACGTATACAACCCGAAATCGGTGGTGGAGGCGATGGCCTGCCAGTCTTTCTCAAGCTACTGGGCTCTGACGGAAACGTATGAGGCCCTAAAAATCTACATGGACATGGACTTTGGCGGGCTGCGCACGGACATTGCGCACATGCTTGGCGGCGGGCGCGTCAAGGTGAACACGGGCAGCTTCCAGAACGACATGCGCAGTTTTAAGATAAAGGACGACGTGCTCACGCTGCTCATCCACCTTGGCTACCTTGGGTATGATGCCGGGCAGGGGGAGGCGTTCATCCCAAATAAAGAGATCGCCATGGAGTATGAGAATGCCATGAGGGTCAGCGGCTGGCCGGAGGTCATGCGCATCCTGAAGGCATCGGAGAAGCTGCTGGAGGACACGATCGCGGGCAGGGAGGAAGAGGTTGCCGCCGCGCTTGACAGGGCGCACACGGAGGCGGCGTCGGTGCTGGCGTATAATGATGAAAATTCGCTTGCCTGTGCGATAGGGCTGGCATACTACAGCGCGAGGAAGGATTACGTGCTCATACGCGAGTTCCCGACAGGGAAAGGCTTTGCGGACATCGTGTTTTTGCCGCTGCCGCACACGGACAAGCCCGCAATCATCGTGGAGCTAAAATACGGCAAGCCCGCGTCCACGGCACTGCAGCAGATCAAGGAGCGGAAGTACACGCAAGCCTTGGAGAAGTATTCCGGCGAGATTGTGCTTGCCGGGGTGGATTATGACAGGGACAGGGCGGATAAGCCGCACAGGTGCCGGATAGAGCGGGTGGATTTTTCCAAGTTAGAAGTATAATCCGCGTCAATTTTGCATTTTTCTTGAAAAATCAGTTGACACGCGTGGCTGCGTATAATATAATATTTCAATGTGGCGATGTTAAAATGTTTTGCCATAGCCCCGGGAAAACATTGATAATATAGAAGCAATCAAAGGCTGTCCACGAAGGCAAAGCCCGGCAAGGAACGGCCAAAAGCAACAATGAGAAAAATCAGAAGATTTGATTGATGGAGGTAACACAATGAAGACATTTATGGCCAGCCCAGCTACAATTGATAGAAAATGGTATGTAGTAGACGCCGAAGGACAGACGTTAGGACGTCTGGCATCAGAGATTGCAAAAGTTTTAAGAGGAAAAAACAAACCAATCTTCACACCGCATATGGATACGGGCGATTATGTGATCGTAGTCAATGCCGAGAAGATTAAAGTAACGGGCAAGAAGATGGATCAGAAGATTTATTATCATCATTCGGATTATGTCGGCGGCATGAAAAAGACAACATTGAAAGAAAAATTGCATAAGAAGCCGGAGCAGGTGGTTGAGCTTGCAGTCAAGGGCATGCTTCCCAAAGGACCTTTAGGAAGACAAATGTACAGGAAACTTTTCGTATATGCAGGGAGCGGGCATAAGCATGCTGCCCAGAAGCCTGAAGCATTAACATTTTAATGGAAGGAACTGAAAGGAGAAGATTAAAATGGCCACAACAGCAAGATACTATGGGACAGGTAGAAGAAAAAAATCAGTTGCAAGGGTATATTTAGTACCGGGCAAAGGAAATATAACGATCAATAAAAGAGATATTAACGATTATTTTGGATTAGAAACATTGAAGGTTATTGTCCGTCAGCCTTTGATGTTGACTGAAACGTCAGACAAGTTTGATGTTATCGTAAATGTGCATGGCGGCGGCACAACCGGCCAGGCTGGTGCGATTAGGCACGGTGTATCCAGGGCATTGCTGCAGGCAGATGCCGATTACAGGCCGGCACTCAAAAAAGAAGGGTTCCTGACAAGGGATCCCCGTATGAAAGAAAGGAAGAAATACGGCCTTAAGGCAGCACGCCGCGCACCGCAGTTCTCGAAGAGATAATTCCAAACAGAATAAGAGATGTGATAAAACCCTTGAAAGTCCAGTATTTTCAAGGGTTTTCTTATTTTCTGCATGTTCAATAATTTTCATTGAATGCCGTAAATTTTTCCACATAGCACCACTACAACACCATTACAGCACCATTTGCATATAGTTTCTGTGTTGTGTCTTGCGTAAGACTATGATAAAATTCCTGAAAGTCAGTATTTATGAGGATTTGCAATCAAAATATTTGTTTTATTCCCGCGAGCAATGAGCCAAGTGCCGTGCTTGCAGCGGGGTTATTGACTTGACAAAATTCAATTTTAGATAAAATATTAAATTTTTGTGGAAATTTCATAATGCTTATTATATACTAAAAAATAATAAGGAGGAAACGGCGGCGAAAGCCAGGATGCAAAAGTGCAGGGAAACAAGTTAACATAACAACAGAAAAAGGAAAGAAGGAAATCTTTAGCAGAGAGGTGAAAAATATGCGTTGGAAAAAAAATATGGAACCGATAGATTTTTCTTGTTTACATAACATTCTTATTGAAGATGAAGAAGGCAATATTGTGCCGATGGATGAGCCTTATTTTAAGGCAAAAGAAATTGCGCCGGGCGTATGGCAAGTGCTTAGTGATGGGGATTATACGTATGTTTTGGAAGGCGATGACGAACTAATCTGCATTGACAGCGGCTCTGGCGCAGGCAATATCAGGGCATTCTGCCAGACGTTGTCAGACAAGCCATTGTACCGCCTGTTAAATACACACAACCATTTTGACCATACAGCGAACAATTATCTGTTTGATGTTGTATATATGTCGGAAAAATGTTATGAAGGCCGCTGCCAGCCCTTTAACGATCATGAGGGAATGGATTTTCCGGACGATTATCCAGTCGTATTTTTGAAAGACGGGGATGTGGTCAATTTAAAAGGGCGTGAACTTGAGGTTTATAATATTGAGGAACATTGCCGTGGCTCCCTGCAGTTTTTGGACCGGAAAAGCCGCATCCTCTTTTGCGGGGACGAACTGAATGGAAATTTCTTTGACAGCCGCATTGCTGTAGAGCATTCTTTCCGCAACCTGGCAAGGTGGAAGTCTTTCCGTGACGCATATGATACTTTGTGTGCGGGGAATGGCATTCATGACGCGGTTTATGTGGACCGGTATTATGAAACCGCAAAATATATTTTGGAAGGGCATGAGAATGAAGGCGCAGAGTATTATGCGCCGCATGAAGACCGTCTGCCGACAGTATCCAGCAAAGACGGGAAACTGGTGTTTGCCCGCCGCAGCCCGCATTTGACGTACACGATAGCGGAAGCGATGAAGCAGGCCGGACTGGAAAAGCATCTTGCGCTTGCAGACGGAAGAGGCTCTTTTTGCCTGATGCGTAAGCTGGTCCCTGATGGGATTTTTGACAGGCAGCTTGTGCGCAATGACTGTAAATTCTGTTATTATTTAAACAGGATTTGGGAAAATACGGCAGCAAATAACGATGTAGTGTAGTGGCTAGGCCCTTGCAGGATACGGCACCATCAGTTTGATAAACAGGAGGAAAACAAAAATGGGATTTTCTTTGGATATCAACGTTTCGGTTGTAACGGTATTCCTGCAAGGGCTTATCAGTTTCTTTTCGCCTTGCATACTGCCTCTTTTGCCGCTTTATATCAGTTATTTGTCGGCAGGGGCCAAAAGCGGGGAGAAAGATGGCAAAGCAGTTCCTTATCACCGTGGAAAAATGATGCTAAATGCGATGTTCTTTGTCCTAGGAGTCAGTTTCGTCTTTTTTCTTTTGGGCATGGGAATGACGGCTCTTGGCCGTTTCTTTCAAGGCAGCCAGATGCTCTTTGCCCGCTTGGGCGGTATCCTGGTTTTTTTATTTGGATTGTACCAATTAGGGTTTTTAGGGAAATTTTCTGTGTTAGAAAGGGAGCGCAGGCTTCCCATCCGCTTGGATACGATGGCAATGTCTCCCATTACGGCATGGCTTATGGGCTTTACGTTCAGTTTTGCATGGACTCCCTGTGTCGGGCCGGCATTGGCTAGTGTGCTGATCATGGTTTCCTCTGCCCTTGATACGGCGACAGGAATATTGCTGATAGGGGTATATACGCTGGGGTTTGTGCTTCCGTTTTTGGCAGTGGGAATGTTTGCATCATCTTTGCTTTCATTTATGAAAAAGCATAGCTATGTGGTAAAATATACGGTGAAGGCAGGCGGCGTCCTGCTGCTGCTTATGGGTGTCTTGCTCTTTACAGGGAAGATGAACGGCGTGACGGGTTATCTGTCTGTGTCCCCCGCACCGGGCGGACAGGAAACCCAGCAACCTTCCGCGATGGATTTTACATTGGAGGATCAATACGGCAATTCCCATACATTGTCCGATTATAAAGGAAAGACAGTATTTCTCAATTTCTGGGCAACGTGGTGCCCGCCCTGTCGCGCAGAGATGCCGGATATTCAGAAAATATACGAATCCTACAAAGAAACAGGGGATGATTCCTTAGTTATTTTAGGCGTTGCAGAGCCTGGCCAGGGCCAGGAAACATCTAAGGAAGGGATCAAGGATTTTCTGGAAGAAAATGGATACACATACCCGGTATTGATGGATACGACAGGAGGGCAGTTTATGAAGTATGGCATATCTGCCCTGCCAACCACATATATGATTGACAAAAACGGCAATATATTCGGCTATGTCAGAGGGCAGCTTAGTGAAGAGGCTATGCACGGCCTCATTGCGCAGGCAATGGAAGAGAAACGCCGCTAGCCCCCCTTTTTATGCACACAGGCGGGCAGGGAAAATCCCATCCCTGCCCGCCTGTGTGCCGTTATCCTTGTAAAATCCGAATGCTGCCTTCTACGGCTTCCACGAGCTTTTCATAGCTCATGGAGGCGGTATTTAAGCAGAAATCGTAGTTTCTGGCGTCGTTCCAGTCGCGCCCCGTATAATAATGGTAATACTCGGCGCGATATTTATCGATCTTTGCAATTCTTTTTTCTGCCTCCCGCTCGGTCAAGCCGTTTTGGTCGATGACACGGCGGATGCAGTCTGCTTCTGGCGCATAAAAGTAAAGCCGGATCACATCGGGACGGTCGCGCAGCACATAATCGGCGCAGCGCCCAATGATGATGCAGGATTCCTGTTCTGCCAGCTCGCGGATGACCCTGGCCTGATAATTAAAGAGATTGTCATCTGAAACAAATCCTGCGCTCTCAGGACCGATTACGCCGCCCTGGTATGGATTTTTTCGAATGATGACCGCAAGCGGTGATTTTTTTAATTTCTCGTCTGCCTGTCCAAACAGTGCCTCGCTGATGCCGCTCTCATCTGATGCCATCCGCAGAATCTCCCTGTCGTAGCAGCCTATGCCCAGTTTTTCTGCCAGCAGTGTTCCAAGCGTGCGCCCGCCGCTTCCATAGCTGCGTGCAATCGTAATGACTGTCTTTTTCATGTTTTTACCCCCTGCATACCGCAAATTTCCCTGTTATTCCCCTAAGTATGCTTTTCTTACGGATTCGTTGCCCAACATATCCTGTGCCTTTCCAGACAGCACAATCTGCCCCGTTTCAAGCACATAGGCACGGTCTGCAATCTCTAGTGCTTTTTTCGCATTCTGCTCCACTAGGAGTACCGTCGTCCCGCTTGATGAAATTTCGTGGATAATGTGGAAAATTTCTGCTACTAAGATTGGAGAAAGCCCCATGGAAGGCTCATCCATCAGGACGATCTTTGGCTTTGACATTAACGCCCGGCCTATCGCGAGCATCTGCTGCTCACCGCCGCTTAGCGTTCCGGCGAGCTGGTTTTTCCGCTCTTTTAGCCGGGGAAAACTCGCATAGATTTGCGCAAGTGTTTCTGCCGTCTCGTCCTTGTCCTTTCGCGTGTAGGCACCCAATTTTAAATTTTCATATACCGACAGCTGTGCAAACACGCGCCGTCCTTCCGGCACATGCGCCATCCCCATTGACACGATCTTATGCCCCGGTATTTTTGTAATGTCCGTCCCCTCAAAAAGGACTTCTCCCGCCGCCGGTGCGAGCATCCCTGTGATTGTCTGCAGTGTCGTCGTCTTTCCTGCGCCGTTTGCGCCGATTAAGGCGATGACTTCCCCCTCATTTACCGTAAACGAAATGCCCTTGATGGCCTGTATTACGCCGTAATACACTTCTAAATCTTTTACTTCCAACATTGCCATTGGTTTTACCTCTAATTATAGTAATGCTTTTACTCACCCAAGTACGCCTTGATAACACGCGGATCGCCAAGCACCGCGCCGGTTTCTCCCTGCGCTAATACTTGTCCAAAATTTAATACCGTAAGCTCCTCACAGATTCCGGAAACGAGCTTCATATCATGCTCAATCAGGAGGATCGTCATGTCAAATTCATCGCGCACAAACCGGATCGTGTCCATCAGTTCCTTTGTTTCATTTGGATTCATGCCGGCCGCTGGCTCATCTAACAGCAAGAGCTTTGGCTGCGTTGCGAGTGCGCGTGCAATCTCAAGTTTCCGCTGTTTCCCATAGGGGAGGCTGGACGCGAGAAAATCCGCTTCCTCATCTAAGCCGAACACTTTTAAGAGTGAGAGCGCAGCCTCGTCCATTTCCCGCTCTATCCGGTAGTATTTTGGGAAACGCAAAATCCCTGCCAGCGTCCCATATTCCATCCGGTTGTGCAGTCCCGTCTTTACATTATCCAGCACGCTTTGTTTCGCAAACAGCCGGATATTCTGGAATGTGCGGGCGATACCTGCGCGGTTGATATCAGCGGGCTGCCTGCCGGTAATGTCTGTCCCGTCTAAATGGATTATGCCTTCATCTGGCTTATACACCCCGGTGAGCAGGTTAAATACTGTCGTCTTCCCCGCGCCGTTTGGCCCGATCAGGCCATAGAGCTGTCCCTTTTTGACTGTGATATGAAAACCATCCACGGCGCGCAGGCCCCCAAAGGAGATTCCAAGATTTTTTGCTTCAAGTAATGCCATATTAAACCCCCTTCCTGCCGGGAAGGCGCACCGCAAGTTTTTGTTTCCACTCGATGCACTTTGGCGCCCATTGGAATAGCATCATCGCGATCAGCACGATTGAATAAATCAGCATACGGTAATCGGAAAGCCCGCGCAGCATCTCCGGCAGCAGCGTAAGCAGCATCGCCGCAATAATGGAGCCCCTAAAACTTCCAATGCCGCCAAGCACGACAAATACCAGAATCAAAATAGACATATTGTAGCCAAAGTTTGTCGGATTGGCCGTGACCGTGGAAAGGTTGTGCGCATAGAGCACGCCGCCCGCGCCTGCGATTGCCGCCGAGATTGTAAATGCCATCAATTTAAATTTTGTGACATTTATGCCGACAGATTCAGCAGCAATGCGGTTGTCGCGGATTGCCATGATTGCCCGCCCGCTGCGCGAATTGACGAGATTGTGCACTGCGGCGAGCGCGATTAAAATCAAGAGTATGCCTGCTGTAAAACTAGAAAGCTGCGGCATTTTCGTAATTCCCTTCGCGCCGTTGATGAGCCAGACATTATCTTCTAAGAGGGAAAGGTTTTTGGCGTCGGAGATTGCAAAATGATAGCCATTTCCGTCCTTTGCGATGTAGAGCACGTTGATAATATTTTTAATAATCTCGCCAAATGCTAACGTTACGATGGCAAGGTAATCCCCCCGCAGCCGCAGCACTGGCACGCCGATCAAAAAACCGAAAAGCGCTGCCGCAAGTATTCCTGCGCACAGTGAAATCAAAAACAATACTAACCCGTTTCCAACCGTTTCCCGCAGTATTTTTGTGCATAGCGCCCCCGCAAATGCCCCTACGCACATAAATCCGGCGTGGCCGATGCTTAGTTCTCCAAGATACCCTACGCAGAGGTTTAAGCCGATTGCCGCTAGCGAGTAAGTGCACATTGGAACGAGCAGCCCCTGCAGCAGGGAGGACATATTGCCTGTCTTCATGAGAAGTTCCGCCACAATATACAGTGCCACGACAATTCCAATCGTAAATAACTGTTCTTTCGTTGTCTTTTTCATACTTTGACCCTCAAACTTTCTCGCGGATCTTCTTGCCCAGTAATCCGGCCGGCCGTATTAGAAGCACAAGAATCAGTACTGCAAACACAATCGCGTCCGACAGCTGGGAAGAAATATATGCGCGTCCGAGTATTTCAATTACGCCTAGCAGGATTCCGCCAACGAACGCGCCTGGGATAGAGCCGATTCCGCCAAACACTGCCGCCGTAAACGCCTTGATGCCTGGCATAGAGCCGATATAGGGCGTAAGCGTTGGGTAGGCAGAGCAAAACAGCACACCCGCAATGGCGGCAAGGCCGGAGCCGATTGCAAATGTCAGGGAGATTGTCGCATTGACATTAACGCCCATAAGCTGCGCCGCATCCTTATCCTCTGATACTGCAAGCATTGCCTGTCCCGCCTTTGTTTTTTTCACAAAGAGGCTTAATGCAATCATAATGACGGTACATGCCGCAACTGTCACAATCGTGGTCCCTGAGATCGTAAGCGCCCCGCCCGCAGGTTTTAACGCAGGTATAGCTACGACGGAACTGAATGATTTTGCATCCGCGCCAAAGAGCAGCAGCGCGATATTTTGCAGGAAATAACTTACGCCGATTGCCGTAATCAGCACAGCCAGCGATGTGGCGCGCCGAAGCGGCTTATAGGCAATTTTCTCAATCGTAATCCCAAGCAGCGTACATGCCGCCATTGCCAGCATGACCGAAAGCGCCGGCGCGACCCCAGAACGGCTCATGGCTAAAAACACCACATAACATCCGATCATTATGACGTCCCCGTGGGCAAAATTCAGCATTTTCGCAATGCCATAAACCATTGTATAGCCAAGCGCAATGATCGCATATACACTGCCAAGGCTAATTCCGTTGATCAGATAGGTTAAAAAATTCATAATGATACCTCTATGCAAAAAGTGGCGCATCAACGTTTATCCGCCAATGCGCCAACCCCTTTCTTGGCTTATTGCCTTACAACATATGCGCCGTTTTCGATGATGACTGCCATGGGAGCCTTGTTGACTTCGCCAGACTCTTTCCAAGTCATCTGTTTGCCGGTCAGGCCATCGATCGTGATGCTTGTCACCGCCGCCTTTAACGCCGTTCCGATATCGGAAGCACTCATATCCGGTGTCACGCCCGCTTGCTCAATCGCAGCCTTGATTGCATAAATCGCATCGTACGCATCTGCTGCAAACTGGTTTGGAGTGTCTTTGTAATCTTCCCTGTATTTCTTTACAAACGCCTGTGTTCTCGCATCTTCAGATTCTGCTGCAAACGGTGTTAAGAGCATAACGCCTTCTGCCAAGGATGTGTCAAAATTCTCTACGCTCAAAATACCGTCCATGCCGTCCACGCCAAAGAAAATCGGCTTATAGCCCATGTCGTTTGCCTGTTTTAGCATAATGGACGCTTCGGTGTAGTAGAACGGGCAAAATACCAACTCTGCATTTGCGTTTTGTGCTGCCTGAAGCTGGGTGGAAAAGTCTGTCTTGGAATCTTCGGTAAATGCTTCATCTGACACGATCTCAATCCCTCTTGCCGGAGCCTCTTTGACAAAGGCTTCCTCAATTCCGGAAGAATATACATCCGAGCTGTTGTAGATGATCGCCACTTTGCTGGCAAGTTTATTTTCCGCAATATACTCTGCAGATTTCACGCCCTGGTTTGGATCGGTAAAGCAAACCTGGAATACATTGTCATTTGTGATAACATCAGTTGAAGATGCCGACGGCGTAATCTGGAACATGCCGTCTGCCGCTGTCTTTTCCGCTACCGCCACGCACGGTGTCGTCGTAACGGTTCCCATAAGAACCTGCATGCCCCAGTCTTTTAAGGAATTGTATGCATTGACTGATTTTTCCGCATCATGCTGGTCGTCCTCAAACTTGTACTCAATCTGGCAGCCGTTAATGCCGCCTGCCGCATTGATCTCATCTACCGCAATCTGTGCCGCGTTCATAACGCCCTGGCCGTAGAGTGCCGCACCGCCTGTAATCGGCCCGATGCCGCCGATTTTAAACACGCCGCCTGCCGCGTCTGCTGCATTATCGCCTGCTGGCTTGCTTTCTGCTTCCGCTGTCTGCTCCTCTTGCGCGGGCGCGTCTGCTTTGCCCGTATCCGCGCTTTGTCCTTTCGCGCCGCATGCTGCAAGGCTTACTGCCATCACGGCTGTCAATAATACACTCAATACTCTCTTTTTCATTTTATTCCTCCCTTAATTTCCTGCAATACATCCCTTGATTTTCTGCAATAAAACATGATAAAGCAAAAAGCACAAAAAGCGTTCTGTCAGAACGCCTTTGTCCGTGAACGCAATTATAGCAGATTTTTGGCATTTTTACAATGTTCACATTTCACAAAATTTGTACCGTGCTGCGGCATGCAGTTATGCAACATGTCACTTTTTGCATGGATTTAGCGGGTGCGTGCCAAGAAAACACACAGTAATTGACAAGTTGCAGCAATATGCGTATAATAAAAGGGTGCTGGCAATGCTGTGCGAACGCACTTTAGCCAACTAAAGTATGTTCACGGCATGCTGTATTTTCATAAATAAAATGAAGGAGGAAAAAGTTGTTATGAAGAACAGGAAAAAAATTCTTGCCGTACTTTTGGCAGGAGCAATGGCTGTAGGCGTTCTGTCAGGCTGTGGCGCAAAGAAAGATGCCGACACGCCTGCCCCGGATACAGCTGTAACAGACGATGGGGGGGCCGATGAAACAGAACCGGCAGATGAGTCCGCTGTTAAGACGGTGGCAGAGCTGGCGGCTATGGAGTACGATGAGAGGTCGGCTTATCTCTACGACCAGAATCTTGGCGAATTCTATGAACTTTATCTGAAAGCAAAGGATGAAGTGGAAAATATTTCCCTGCGTTATGCCATGATGGCAGTAGCGGAGGCGAAGCTGATTGAATCCGGCGTGCTTGCACCGCAGACGACGAGCGGCGGAGGCAATGCGATGACAAGGATCGTGCCCGGAAGCGGGACGAGCGTTATGTGGGGATCTGACGAGTACAGGTTCCACAATCTGTTAGTGACGACAGAGCTCATCAAAAAAGCAGACAGGGATGAGATGAAGAAGAAATGGGCTGAGCTCAAGGGAACAGGCACCTATGCGGAATGGGCGAAGCAGTACGTGGCGGACAAAGGATATGAGTTAAAAGATTCCTACAATTCGAACCTGTTCGGTTCAGACCCGACGACATGGGATGTTCTTTCCACGAGCCGTACAGTGGACACTTATGCGCCGGTCAATACATATGACGGCCTGCTGGAATATGATTGTGAAAACGTGCAGCAGCCGGCACTTGCAACAAGCTATGATATTTCTGACGATGGCTTGACCTACACCTTCCATCTGCGCGAGGGCGTTACTTGGGTGGATTCCCAGGGAAGAAAAGTTGCAGACGTAAAGGCAGACGATTTCGTTGCCGGATTCCAGCATATGATTGACACGCAAAGCGGCCTTGGCGACCTGCTTGCAGGGATTGTCGTAAACACTGCGGAATATATTTCCGGTGATGTGACAGACTTTACGCAGGTAGGCGTAAAAGCACTGGATGACTACACTTTGGAATATAAATTGGTAAAACCGACCCCTTACTTTGTAACGATGGTTGGTTACAATCCGTTCGCACCGCTTAGCCGTGAGTATTATATGTCGCAGGGCGGAAAGTTTGGCGCAGAATTTGACAGCTCCGCAGCAGACTACAACTACGGCAAGACACCGGACAATATCGCTTACTGCGGACCGTTCCTTATCACAAACTTTACTTCCAAGAATGTCATCCAGTTCAAGGCGAACGAGTCCTATTGGAATAAGGACAATGTGACGATCAAGTCCATGACATGGCCGTATGAGGACCAGTCTGACCCTACAAAACTTTACAATGACGTAAAGAAGGGAACGATAGACGCTTCTGGCCTTACGACGTCGGACGTAGAAGCGGCAAAGAAAGACGGGCTGTTTGATGATTATTGTTATACAAGCTCGACAACAGGCTCCACGTTCTCGAATTATTACAACTTGTTCCGCGTTGCTTATGCAAACTGCAACGATGAAACAAAGGTTGTATCTGTCCTGACAGAGGAAGAGAAGGATCTGGCCAATGCGGCGATGGGCAATGCGAATTTCCGTCTTGCGATTTCTTTCGCTACGGATACGGCTTCCAGGCAGGCGCTTAGGGTAGGCGAGGAACTTAAATACAAGAGGCTTAGAAACTCCTATACGCCGGCGAACTTTGTTTCCCTGTCAGAAGACGTATCGATCGATATCAACGGAACTTCTACCACTTTCCCGGCAGGGACATGGTATGGTGAGATCATGCAGGCACAGCTTGACGCGGACGGGCTTCCCGTAAAGGTATATGATCCGGCGGCAGATGACGGAGCAGGCGGCGGCGACGGCTATGACGGGTGGTATAATCCTGACAATGCTGCAAAATATTTGGATATGGCGATAGAAGAATTAACGGCGCAGGGCGTTACGATCGATGCGGAGCATCCTGTGCGCCTTGAGATTCCGTATACGTCAAGCATTGAATGGGTAACAAACCAGGCAAATGCATACAAGCAGTCCGTGGAAGGCGCTCTTGGCGGAAAGGTTATCATCGAGCTTGCCGAAGCACCGGATGACGAAGCGTGGTATTACACAGGATACTATACGGAATTTGGATATGAGGCAAACTATAATATCACAGATGTATCGGGATGGGGTCCTGACTACGGTGATCCTGCTACATACCTTGATACATTCCTGCCTGATTACAGCGGATATGTAGTAAAGAGTCTTGGCATCTACTAATATTTATGCCGAAGGAGCGGGCGTTCGCCTGCTCCTTACGGCAATGCGTAAAAAACACGCATAAAAGTTTGCAGACCGTGGAAAGGGCATGGTATTATCATGGCAAAATATTTACTAAAACGTTTATTGAATGGATTGCTTTCCGTTGTTGCAGTCGTCATGCTGATCATGATCATGATCTATTCCATGTTAGACCGCAATCAGATTTTTGCGTCCGATCCAACGTATACAAAACAGCAGAACAACCAGAAGACAGCATACAAGTACCAGAAGTGGGAAGATTTCGGCTATCTGGACTATGTGACTTATGCGGACTACATAAATTCCCTTGCGGCAAGCGGAAAGATAGATGAGAAAACAAGGGCTGCAGCCGTGGGAATTGGAAGGACTGCGGAAAAAGATTCCAGCGAAGTAAAGAAGTATGTAGAAATGTTTACAAACCTGTACGAGTCCAAGGGCTATACCGTGGAGCGGCTTAATGCCGTCGGGTCGGGAAGAAAGCTCGCAAGCGGCGGACAGCAGCAGCTTTTCGCGCACAAAGATATTCCGCTAGCGGGCCGTCTGTGGAAATATTTTACAGGCATTATTGAAATTGACAATATTCATAAAATAGAAAACGATGTGGGAGATCGCGGAATTTCCTTTACTTTATATGACCCCGTCTATGGCGGGAAGAAATTTTCACCGGCCATCATAGGAAACGGGACAAGGCATAAGTACCTGCTTTACTGTGATGCGAAATTTCCATTTATACACCAGAACATCTTAACCATTCATCTTGGGACATCGTATTCCGTTAAGATGGGCGTGGATGTGTTTACGACAATGATAACGACGCAAGGCTCTTACGTTTCGTCAACGGTGACGTATCCGACGGGCCTTGTGGAGGAGAGCGCGGACGATCTGCATTCTGCAGTTTATATGGCGGATTAGCTTACTTCGAGCGCGATTTATGCAGACAGGTATACGGACGATTATACTATGGTGGAGACGGTAAAGGGCGGCATGTCAAAGATGGGCTATTCGTTCTTGATCGGCATTATCGCGACGGTGCTTGCTTATACGTTCGGCGTGCCCCTTGGCATTACTATGGCAAGGAGGAAGGAAGGGATTGCCGATAAGATCGGGACGTTTTATATCATCTTCATTATCGCGGTGCCTTCGCTTGCGTATATTTTCCTCTTTAAGGCGATTGGCTCTAAATTAGGCTTGCCAACGACCTTTGACATGGATACGACAAACCGGCTGATGTATGTGCTTCCGATTGTTTCGCTTGCGCTGCCGCAGGTGGC
>QLIP01000044.1_pt1 | contig 38161 bp, 40 predicted proteins | sample 1769771 | NCBI WGS metagenome assembly QLIP01 (sample SAMN09428762, study PRJNA476227) | Gut metagenome, whole genome shotgun sequencing project. | isolation source: cecum | host: Rhizomys sinensis | place: China: Jinsha town of Minqing, Fujian Province | collected 2013-09-23 | reverse complement strand
TTTACCCCCCCCCTCCCCCCCAAATCGTCATCCCCATAGGCAAACGAATGCCCCGGGCGCAAAGAGCCTAGGGCATTACACAACAGAGCATTCCTATAGAACATAAAATTTGAACTTTGAAAAAATAAAATCTCCCTGTATGATGTATATGAGTTTCGCGACTTAATACATCAGAAAACAAAGGAGATTTTATAACAATGAAAGTAAAATATGAAGACCGCTTGAAACAAAAAATAATCGCAATCACACCGGATACGCTTGTAGTTGGCGTGGACATAGCCAAGAACTGCCAGTGGGCAAGATTTGTTGACTTCCGCGGCATCGAGCATGACCGCGCCCTGAAATTCAAAAACAGCAGAGGCGGTTTCGAGACTATTTTAACAAGGATCCGCGAGATATGCAAGAAGGGAAATTTCACAAAAGCCGTCGTCGGGATGGAGCCGACGGGGCATTATTGGAAAGCGTTTGCAAACTGGCTGGAAAAGCAGGATGATATAACGGCTGTCCTCGTGAACCCGTACGCGACGAAGCAGGCGAAGGAGCTTGATGACAACAGCCAGACGAAGTCGGACAAGAAAGACGCCCTGACGATTGCGAAGCTGGTCAAGGACGGGAGGTATTTCGAACTGTACCTGCCCCACGACATTTATGCGGAACTCAGGGGGCTGTCCACGACAAGGACCGGGCTGAACAAGCGCAAAGGCGCACTGAAAAATACAATCACGGCAGTCATGGATGAATACTTCCCGGAGTACGCGGAGGTGTTCAAATGCCCTCTTTCCGGCAAGGCATCCCGGCATATGCTCAAAACCTGCCCGTTCCCCAAATTCATTGCCGCACTGGGAGTGGACGGCGTTACGGAAGAGATAAAAAGAGCAGTAAAGAAGAGCGTCGGGAGAAAGAAGGCCGCACAGCTCGTGGAAGCGGCAGAAGAATCCGTCGGGGTGGATTACGGCGAGGACGCGGCAAGGCTGAAACTGCGGCTGATGCTGGAAGAACTGGAGCTTCTGGAGAAGCAGGAGGCAGAACTGGAAGAGCAGATGGCGGCAGTGCTGCTGCAGACGGATTACGCGGTTTTTCTCCTGAGCATAAAAGGGATCGGCGTTGTGACCCTGGCAGCGTGCCTTGGGGAGCTTGGCGATCCGGCGAGGTTTGACAGTCCGCGCCAGATGAGCCGCATGGCAGGGTATAACCTGATAGAGGACAGTTCCAGGAAGAACAAAAGCGGGACGAAAATCTCCAAGAGGGGGAGGAAGACCCTCCGGAGCGTGCTTTACCAGATGGCGCTTACGATGGTTGCGGTCAACGATGAGATGAAACGGTTATACCATTACCTGAAGACGAGGGAGAAAGACCCTCTGCGGAAAATGCAGGCCCTGATCGTCATCAGCAAGAAGATACTGACGCTGATCCATGCGCTTGCGAAAAAGAAGGAGAACTACGATCCGGATAAAGTGTTCGGATCTGTCCGCAGGGAACAGTTAAGAGCTGCTGCCTGACAATAGAATGAGCCGGTAATGGCACGGGGACAAGGAGGAAACCTCCATCAGCCCAAAGAGGCAGCAATGAAGCACAAGACTGCCCCGTGCCTTTATCCATAAAGCAGAATGAAGGAATGTCAGGGCACAGACCCAGCGAGAACTGGCAGGGTAAGCGTATGGATATATAACGGCAAAAGCAGACGGATTATTATTAATCAACCATTACATCCATTTACGGATGATGATATAAAAATTTAAAAATAAAGTTGGGAGATCTATTGACAATTTTCAAATTTTGAGGTAGGAGGTTTGATCAATGTTTTATTCGTAAAACTGTAAAAAATCTGCGTTCCTAGCGGATAGACAAACAGGCAGATGACAAGCACGATTGCAGGCAGCACCCACAGCCAGCGCCCAAAATCTTTTTTGGCGTTTCTTTTCATCTTCATCCTCCCTGCATCATTCTTTTTAAAAATCGAAAAAAAGGGGGATGCAAGGCCATGCCCACAGCCCCCTTCGCGTTACTTATCATTTTAGTCGATCATCGTTTCAAAAATCTCATTGAGGCGGTCTTGCGCATTTTGCGCCGCTGTTTCCACATCTGTCCCATTCGTAAGAATATCCTGGAACATCACTTCGATCACGCCCTGGGAAGTCAGGTAGCTGGCCTGTACGCTTGCCCCGTGGCCGTCAACGCCAATCGCATTGCCCATTTCAATTGCTTTAGAAATGACATTTACTGCATTCGAATAAGCCTGTACTGTTTCGTTGGACTTATAAGCGTCCAATTCTGAGATGCCGGCAACTGCGGGAAGCATGCCAACAGGCACTGCCTCAAGGAATGGAATGTAGTTTTCTTCCAAAAGCAGGTACGAGATAAACGCTTCACATATTTCAGGATGTTCGCTCTTTTCCCAGATGACGAGCGGGATATGGGTTGCTTCCGCACTGTAGTCCGGGTCGCTTTCCTTAATTTTTGGGAGCGGCGCTGCATCTACATACTGCGCGATTTCAGGCGTATTGGACTGCACGCCGCTGATCATGAAACTAGAGTTAAAGTCAAAAGCTGTTTTGCCCTGGTAGAACAATGTCGCATGGTCAAGCACCGTATAATTGATCGTTTCAGCCGGAGAACAGTTTTTGTATACATTCACCCAGAACTTAATGCCCTCAATAGCCAGATCGCTTGTCAGGTTTGCCGTCAGGTCGTCATTTAAAAGGCTTCCGCCGCCGCTTGTCACATAATAATTTAAATAACGTGTTGCCAGAAGGTCATTGGTGCTGCTTGAGAATGCCGCGCCATAGGTACCGTCTTTTGTCAATTTTACAGCAAGGTCATAGAACTCATCCCACGTCTTTGGCACTTCTGCCTTTAGTGCGTCCAAAAGATCGTGGCGGTACCACATAACCTGCGCATGGGAATAATAAGGGATGCCGTAGGTAATGCCGTCCCATGTCATATCGCCCAGTGCTTTCGCGGAAAATTTATCCCGTCCGAATGTGTCTAAAAGATTGTCTGCGGACGCTGCGACGCCTGCGTTGATCATCTCTACCACTTCACCAGTATTTTGCGCCGTGCTCATATCAGGCAGGTCGCCGGTCGTAAGCCCGGCATTCCACTTCGTATTAAAATCGCCCCAGGAATATGTTTCAATGTTGATCTTTACCTCAGGATGCAGCTTCATGAAAGAGTCGGCAGCCGCTTGTACAGCTTCCATGCGTGCCCCTTGTGTAAAGGAATGCCAGAATGTGATCTCGCCTTCTAATTCTCCTGCACTCTCTTCTGGCGCAGCCGCCTTAAGCGCACTTTCTTTGGCCGGTTCTTCCGCCTTCTGGATTTGTGCACTCTCCACACCTTGTTTTGTGCCGCATCCTGCAAGCATGCCGGATGCTAACATCATTCCTGTTAAGAACATCGCTAACTTTCTTTTCATCTGTTATCCTCCCTTCTTAATGCCTTCTTATTGTAAGGTTTTGGCATTTTCCTATGCCAGCTTCATTTTACTTCTGTTTTTTGAAAACAGCTACTAACCAAACGCTCAATAATAGCACTTGACTCGCATTCCCTATTCCCTTGCCACTTGGCGGTATTGGTTGGGGGTATAGCCAAATACCGCTTTAAACTCTCTGATAAAGTAATTGGCATCCTCATACCCTGCCGCATAGGCGATATCGTTAATATGGTCGTTGTTTATCAGAAGTTTCCGTGCTGCAGTCACAAGCCGGATTTCCCTGACATATTCCATGGGCGTTTTTCCCATATTCGCCTTAAAAAGACTGCTAAACCTCTGCTTGCTTAGCTCCACCATATCCGCCATTTTTTTCGGGGTATATTTTTCCGTTGGGTGCAGCACAATATAGTCCACAACAATCCCTATCCTTGGGTCGATCCTTTGGTTTGTCTTCATAGCCCGCCGCTTTATCTTTTCTAAATCATATTCTTCGCCCAGCAAAGCAGTTTCTTCCTTTTTCACGCTTTTTGTGCGCATTGCAAGAGAGCCGATCAACAAGTCGAGGTATCCGCGCACAAAACATTTTTTAGCAATATGCTCCATTTTTACCCATTTATATATTTCCCTAAAGTAAACATCCTCCCCCTGGTTTTGCGTTATCCGGGGGATCCCATAATAAACTTCCAGGACGAACTCGCTTTCATAAAAGGCCGATGCCGTAAAGCGGATACTGAAAAACTCAAACGCATCTGTCAGGGAGCTGCAGGACATCCGGCAGCCGCTTGGTATATATACAATCTGGTTTTCTTCCACTTCTATCGTTTCCCCGTCAATGCAAAACTCTGCCCTTCCTTTCACAATATAACGCAATATGTTGTAGGGTATGATAGATTCCGGGTACACCCATGTCCTCCCCATGGAATATAAATCTATGTACAAAAAAGTAAAATGTATGTTATCCATCGTATCTCTCCTCTTTGATTCTCCCCCCCCCACACATTTTTATTATAAAATACAATTTCTTTTTGCGTATACGGAATACAAAAGCAAAAATAGCACAATACGCTCATAATATTGTCCTTAATTGCAACACAATTTCCTATAAAGCATATTCCCTTACGCGCCCGTGCACAAAAAGAGAGCCAGCTATTTAGCCAGCTCTCTTTGCCTGTCTTATCTATTACAGCTTTGTAATCGTGCCGTCTAAGTCCCACAGGTCTTCCCAGCCAGAAGCGCCCGGCCACAAAAATACCTGCCCTTTGATCAGCCGGCAGTTTTTGTCTGCCTGTCTGATTTTTTCCATTTCTTCCGCCGTCAGCGGGTCTTTTGTCACGCACGCCAAATTGCTAAGATACTGCGGCTCCTTTACCGAAAACGGGATGGGAATCTGCCCTCTTTGCACCGCCCATTTTAGGCATATAAGCGCAGGATGCACCTGATGCGCCTGTGCGATTTCTACAATTTCCGGCATCTGCGTATCGGCAACATCCTCGCTCGTCCGGTCTCTTTCCGGCCTGGAAGGAGAGCCAATAGGGCAATAGCCGACCGGCTGAATCCCGTGCGCTGCCGCATAGTCAAACAGCTCCGGCTGCTGGAAGCCGGGATGGCATTCCATTTCTAACGCCGCTGGCTTAATTTCACAAAGCGGCAGTACGGCTTCTAACTTTGGAATCGTCATATTGGACATGCCAATATAGCGTACTTTGCCTTGCTTTGCCAATGCCTCGCACTGACGCCACGTATCCATAAACTCATCCACGGAAAACGGGCAGGAATCGGGGTTTCTTGCATCCCCGTCACAGCCGGGTGCATGGTAATTGGGAAAAGGCCAATGCACAAAATATAAGTCAAGATAGTCAAGCTGCAAATCCGCCAGGCTTTTTAAGCAGCTTGCCTCCACTTTCCTGTGCATGTCATTCCATACTTTGGAGATGATAAACAGCTCTTTTCTTGTAATGTCTGTTTCTTCCAGCACACGCCGCACCACCGCGCCAATCCTGTCTTCATTCTGGTACACCGATGCGCAGTCAAGCATGCGGTAGCCGCTTAAGATTGCGCCATATACCGCGTCGCTGACCTGATCGGGCGTATATTTGTCAGAGCCAAAAGTGCCAAGGCCGACTGCAGGGATTTCCTCTCCTGTATATAACTTTCTTTTTGGCACATCGGCAGGGTTTATTTTATGATCCATCAATTGTTTCCTCCCGGCTTTGCCTCAATCTTCAAACATCACTGCAACTTTGCCGCACTGTCCGCCTGCCATCAGGGCATAGGCTTCGCCCGCTTTTTCTAACGGAAATTCATGCGTCACAAGATCTTCTGGATGGATGCCCCATCTTACAAGGCGTTCTACCAGTTCTTCCATTTTCCAAAGCGACGTTACCCAGGAGCCGTAAATGGTCTTTTGTCCATGGATGATATCCGGGCTTGGATTGAATGTGCATGTGCCGCCTTCTCCTACAAACGCAATCTTGCCCCACTGCCTTGTTGCGCGGATGGCAAGCTGCCTGCCTGCATCGTTTGCGCTAGCGTCGATGGCGCGTTCTACTCCTTTGCCGCCTGTTGCTGCCAAAATCTGCCCTAACGCATCTTCGCCTGGTTTAAATACCTGATCGACAAGCCCTAGCCTCTTTGCCAGTTCAATGCGGTAATCGTTCATTTCCACGCCGATTAGCTGGTTTGCGCCCATGCACTTTGCAAGCATCAATGCCGCGAGCCCTACCGGGCCTAATCCCGTTACAAGCACTGCGTCGTTGCCGCAGACGCCAATCTTTTCGATTGCTTCATAAACCGTGCCAAATCCGCATGCCACCTGTGCGCCGTCTTTGTAAGTCAGTTCATCCGGCAAGGCGATCAGATCTTTTTCATCCGCTAATATGTAAGGCGCCATGCCGCCGTTTCTCTGCCAGCCATAAGCCTTCCTGTGCTCGCTGCTGCAGGAAATATAATAGCCTCTCCGGCAGTCGTTGCATACGCCGCAGCCGGAAATATGGTAAATGATGACTCTGTCTCCCTTTTTAAAGCGTTTTAAGCCTTCGCCTTCTTCTATGATGACCCCGCACGGCTCATGCCCTGCGATCAAGCCCGGTATGTAGCCTTCCGGCCCTTTTCCTACATGCTCCCTGTAGATGCAGCGGATATCGCTTCCGCAGATCGTCGTTGCTTTCGTCTGCACAAGCACCTGTCCATGCCCTGGTTTTGGAATGTCAAACTCTTTTAATTCCACTGTGCTGTTGCCGGGCAGGATTGCCCCCATCATTTTGCTCATACTGCTTTCCTCCTTTTTTCTGTTGGTTTTTGTTTGTTTTTAGTTGTCTTTTCTATATACGTTTCTTTAAAAAATGCCAAAAATCTTCTCGCGGAATCCGTTATAAATCGTGTCATAATCCGCGTAGCGGATGCTGCTGTCCCGAAACTGCACGCCCCATGCACTACAGAGGCTGTCTGCCATTTGTTTCGCGCAGCTGCTCCCAGTAAGCAGGATGGCCGGAAAGGTATAATAGATCATAAAAAAGTTCATATCCACCTGCATGCGCCCGCTTATCCTGCCAGCCTTGGCAAAGCGGTTTTTCGTCTTTTCTATAAAGACAGCCGCCATTTCCCCTGCTGCCTTTTCTTTATCATCCGCATTTTGGACATAATCTGTCATTTCTATAAAAAAATGCCCGTGCGTCTCCCGGAATGCAGCCATATTCTTCTCATAAGACACTTTTTTTAATTTTTTCATCATCGGCTGCATTTCATCAAATATTTTTTCCACGCCTTCTAGCATCTTCTATCACCCTTTCTATCTCCTATGGCCAGGCAATTGCGAAACACAATGTGTAAAGGATATCATTGTGCAGAATATACAAATCCGCGCACAGGCTCTTTGTCACCGGCGGTACTTAGCGAGGTTTTTTCGAGCTTAGTACCGTTACGTGTGACAACGAAGCGCGAGCGTGCCTGGAGCGGATTGTAATTCTGCACAAATAACTCCACGTTTCGCAATTATCTATCTCCTATGGCATCTGCGGCGCCCGCAGCTCCTTTGCATATGCGCTTGGCGTCTTGCCTGTTGCCTTTTTAAATACAACGCCAAAATAGTGGGAATCGTTAAAGCCCACCCGCTCCGCAATCTCATAATTTTTCATATTGGTATGCCCTAAAAGCTCCTTTGCTTTCTGCATCCTAATCCCAATCAGCGCTTCCATAAAAGTCGCCCCGGTCGCCTGCTTAAAAATCGTGCTAAAGCGGCTCGCACTGATATTTAACCAGGAACAGACAGAATGGAGGCTTAAATTGCAATCGCCATAATTTCTTTCCATATAATCCATCGCCAGCACAGCATATTTCCTGCCGCTCGTATCCTTGCCATTCGCAAAAGATTCCCCGACTTTTACGCAATAGCCGCGCAAAATATCTGCAGCAGCTTCCAGCTCCCCGGCCGATAACGCTTCTTTTAAAGTTTCTTCTTTTGCGGCAGTTATTTCATCGTGCCCTGCCCCGGCTAAGCGGCACAGGCCGTCTAACATATCTGCCGCCCGCTGCAAAACGACGCCCGCGCTTCTTCTGTCATACCGGCATTCCTGCAGCATGCCTACCATCGCCGCAAAATCATGCGCAATCGCCTGCGCGTTGTTTTCCTTGACATGGAGCACAATCTGCCCTAACAGCCCGTCGGTATCCGCCTGCCGCTTTTCTTTCCGGATCTCTTCTATCTCCAGCACATGATTTCCGCCCATCGTATAGCGGTATGCGAGCGCTTCCTCCGCCCCCTCATAAGAGCGGCAAAGCGTTTCTGTCTGCGTTTCATAGCTGCCTAAGCCAATATTTACCGCAAGATGCATGATCTCGTTGATCTTGTCAATGATCTCCTTGCAAATATCTTTTACTGTCTGCTTAAACTCTGTCTGGCGGCTGGAATGCAAAAGCATATAGGTGCGGTAATCGTATCCTTGGCATACTTCGCCCGCGCCTTTTTTTTGCACGATCTCCTGGCTGATATTGTAAAGGACAAACGCCATTAAGGCACTTTCCCGCTTGCGTTCTTCATCCAGCTTATTTTCCCTGGAATAAATATCCAGTTCCACAACGCCTACGCGGTATATTGCAGAATGGAGGTCCATGCCGACAGTCTGCAGTTCTTTTTGTATTTCCTCGTTTGCCTTGCTGCCTCTAAGCAGGTGCATCAGCGCATCAAAATAAAGGAATCTGCGCCCCTTCCGGTAAGCCTCTTCTAACTCCAGTTTTTTCTGCCTAGCCTCCTGCTGTGCGTCAAGTTCTTTTTTTAATGCCGTTAACGCTTCTCCTAATTCCTTCATGTCAACCGGTTTTAACAGATATTCTTTCACGCCATAGCGGATAGCTTTCCGGGCATAGCCAAAATCGTCATATTCGCTTAAAATGATAATCTTGATATCAGGATAGTCCGCACACAGCTTTTCACTTAGCTGCATGCCATCCATGCCGGGCATGCAAATATCCGTGATCACGACATCCACATGATTTTTGGAAAGGAATGCCAGCACTTCTTCCCCATTGCTGCATCTGCCGGCAAGCGCATAGCCGTACCGCTCCCATTCCACGAAGCCGCTGTCTGATTCTTTCTTAGGCGCCTTTGTGTCCACAAGCAAAATTTGATACATTGTCAACCTCCATGCCGGAACGTTTTTGCGTTTCCACGCTGATTTTTCGCAATACAGGCTGCTGGCATGAAAAATCAGCAATACAGCGCGATTTTTCACAGCAGCAGCCTGTATATGTGCGGCGTTTATGCATCCACTACAACGCCCTTTTGGAGCATGATATTGGCATAGAGGGCGGTTTCCCCGGTTGCAATAATCGCATATGCCTTCTTCGCTTCTTCATAAAAAGCAAAACGCTCAATCTGCCCGATCGCCTGTGCACCGCGTTTGTCATAGCGTGCCGTAATCTCTTCGTATGTTTTCCAGATTGGCGTTTCCACAGTATCCCCTGGCATCACTTCCATCAGGTTTACTGGCTTTTCCACATAAGTATCCAATGGGAATACTTTTAGGATGGCATCTAGCACCTGCGGTATCCCATGTCCGTCCATGCGGACTACAATGGCATTCTTCCCCATGGATTCTGCCGGAAAATTGCCGTCAGCAATGACCAGCCTGTCGCTGTGCCCCATCTCGCACAAAACTTTCAACAACTCTGGGGATAAGATCCCTGGAACTCCTTTTAACATCGCAAACCCTCCATTCTGTTGTGTAGTAACAGTTTGGCCCTTCCCATTCATAAAAGCGCCTAAACTATTACATATAATAATACCACGCCCTTTCTATAAAAAATCATAAAATTATGGCATAAAATATAAGATTTTTCACTTATTTCATAAATCCGGCGATTCCGGCCAAAGACAAGTGACGTTGTTTCGCTCAAACAATGCCAGCCATCTTTCCTCCGGCTTCTCATCCGTTATGATTATGGAAATGTGCTCTAGCCTTGCGATATTTGTAAATGCCGTATGGCCAAACTTTGAGCTGTCAACCGCCAAGATCTTACAATCTGCGCGTCCTAACATCGTTTTTTTATTTCCGGCATGCAGCTCATTAGAATCCGTGATGCCATTTTCCATCGAAAATCCTTTGCAGGAAATGATTGCCCGATCCACATAATAGGAATGCAGCATCTGGTCTGTCTGCGGCCCTACTAACGCCAAAGAGCCTTCCATCGCCAGCCCGCCCGTCGAAATGACGCGCCAGTCCTGTGCATCGAAAAGCTCTATGATGATTTCTATGGAATTGGTAATGATCGTCAGGTTCTTTTTCTTCTCCTTTAACGCTTTGGCAATAAATACCGCCGTAGAACTTGAATCCAGTATGATCCGCTCGCCATCTTTGACAATGCCGGTTACAATCTCTGCAATTTTTTGTTTTCCAGAAACATTTGTATTCTTACGGATGTTAAAGGGCATATCCAGATTGCTATTCTCGTTTAATACGGCGCCGCCGTAGCTTTTGACAACATACCCGTCCTTTTCCAGCTTTTCAAGATCCCTTCGGATCGTTTCCTCAGTCACATTGTAAAACTTACTTAATTCATTGACAACGACCCGCTTTTCTTTCTGCAGTTTTTCTAATATTTCATTTCTTCTTTCTATTGCCAGCATTCGCTTTCTTCCTGCCTCCTATGCCTGCTTTTTTTATGCGCCGCTACAGGATTGCCTGCCTTATTTTAGCGTCAGGGTGCGCGATTACTGTGGAATCCAGATACAGGCCTTCCCCGCCAATATGGTTTCGCGCCTTTTCAATGGCCGCACTGACTGCCGCCACTTCCCCGGTCAGCATCATATAGGATTTCCCGCACATGCCCCTGGCAATGCGCAGCTCTATCAGGCTTACCAGTGCAGTTTTTGCCGCAATATCCGCCGCAACGATGATCGCGGCGGCATCATAAGTTTCCAGTATGCCAAGCGCATCCATCTGCTCAATCTGCGCCGCGCCATAAATGGCTGGAAAAATGGATTCATGCGGATTTCCCAGCACAAAGCTGTCGATCAAATGCATCCCGTAAGCCGTCTTTGCCATTTCCACTGCCGCTGTCACCGCGCTTAGATCGCCGCTTATTACCACAATGTATTTCCCCGGGCAGACTGTCTGCGCCTCTATGATGTCCACCTGCGCCGTCTTTACCATAGCATCCGCCGCCGTTACGCCTGCGGAAACTGTTTTATATTCCACCATGCCGATTGCTTTATTCATCATGACCTCTTCTTCGATTCTGCAGATTTCTGTTTTTTTGTTAAAAGTTTACTTTTGGATTATCATATAATTCTTTGCCACTTCCGTTACCCTGCCGCTTATGGATGCATGCAGTGCGATGCTAAGGCCCGCTGCCGGACTTGCGACCATCTGCCCTTTTTCCACTAGATCCCCTTCTTTGACGATAGGGACGGACGGTGCGCCAATATGCTGGCTGTATAAAAGTTTTACCAGGCTGGACGGCTCTGTATGTTCCGCAAGGGGTGCGGGACGGTCATACTTTGTCAAGTCTAAGCGTGCCATCAAACGCTCCATTGGCACCTTGCGGAATGCCCGGGCATCTGCCACAGGCGCAGCCACTGCTTTAGGCGGCTTAATGCCATGCGCCCGCAGGCCCGCCTTATAATCCGCGATCAAAGAACGCGGGGAAAGACCCTGCATGCAGGAATAATTTTCGCACAGCCCGCAGGAAGAGCAAAACATCGTATTCAGGAAAATATCTGGATCCTGTATGTCTTTGCATGTGGCGGCGAGCATGAACTTATGCGGCTCGATCGGATGCCCTAGCAGATGCCTTGGGCAAAGATCCGTACACATCGTGCACTGGCAGCAGGATGCCGCCGCACGTTTTAAATCAATCGAAGTTTTTCTTCGCTTCCTTTGTATGAGGAGGTGTTCTTGTGGGAGCACAAGCACGGCGTTTGTCGTCTTTGTCACAGGCAGTGTGCCGTTTCCTTCAAAACCCATCATCGGACCGCCGATAAAATAAACCGGATCTTGCACGGTAACGCCGCCCGCCCGCTGCACCGCTTCCTCTATTGTGGCCCCAAGCGGCATCCGCAGCGTGACCGGCTCTTTTACTTCCCCAACGATGGACACAAGTTTATCCGTCACTGGATGTTTTTGTATGAGCGCACGGTAAACATTGTATACCGTTTCCACATTAAATACCGCTGTGCCGCTTTCGATAGGCAGGCTGCCCGGCGGCACTGCCCTGCCTGTCGCTTCATAAATCAGTACAATTTCATCGCCCGCAGGATAGACTTCGTCTAAGAGGCCGATCCTGATTTTAGGGTATTCGCCAATGACCGCCTCTAGGGCAGCAATCGTCTTTTTGTATGCCTTTTTAATGCCGATGACGGCTTCTTTTGCGCCAACGCATTCCGCAATGATATGAAATGCCCGCACAATCTCCTGGGCGTTTCGCTCTAAAAGCTGCCTGTGGAGCTTTAAAAGCGGCTCGCACTCCGCGCAGTTCATCAAAATGACATCTGCCCTTTTATCCAGCTTGGCATAGGTTGGAAAACCCGCGCCGCCTGCGCCCGCCACGCCGCTTTGCTGCAGTATGGCACTCAATTCTTCTATGCTGATAGTCTTTGCTTTTTCCATTTTTACATCCATTGCCTTCCGTCATCAATGATACCTACGATTGCAGCGTCAACCGGTGCGTCTTTTACGCCGCAGCCAATCCTGGCGGCGCTTCCAACCGCAACGAGTACAACCTCTCCAATCCCGGCTCCGATATTGTCAATGGCGATCAGCTGGCCATCCCCTCTGCCCATTTTCTTTGCAAGCTCAACGACCATGAACTTATTGCCGATTAACTTTTCACTTTTTCTTGTGGAAACTACGCTTCCTATCACCTTGCCTATGAGCATATGCACAACCTTGCCTTTCTGTCCTCTCTAGCGCGCTATCCTTTTAAAATCCGCACACTGTCCCCGGTAGCGATTTTTGCCGCGTTTGCTTCATCTGTATCAATATGCATTTCCAGCGTAAAACTTTCATGCACCCTGATCTGCACATGGTCAAAGACGGTGCCTCTTTCATTGTCCGCTTTTACGGATACTTCGTCTCCGTCTAAAAGCCCTGCTGCCATCGCATCTTTTGGCGACATATGGATATGCCTTCTGGCAACGATGCACCCTTTTGACAAATACAGGGCGCCTTTTGGCCCTACAAGCGCGATCGGTGCGCTGCCTTCTATGTTGCCGGATTCCCTAATCGGCGCTTTTACGCCAAGTTTTATGGCATCCGTTGCCGATATCTCCACCTGGGAGGCTTTTCTTACCGGCCCTAATATTCTTACATTCTCTATTGCCCTAAGCTTTAAGCCTACAATCGTCACCATCTCATTAGAGGCAAACTGTCCGCCCATCAGCTCTTTTTTCTTTGTCAAGTGATAGCCTTCCCCGAAAAGAAGCTCCACATGTTCCTGTGTCAGATGCACATGCCTTGCCGATACGCCCACTGGGACTTCATACCCCTTGCCGGTATCTTGTTTTTGCTGCATTGCTTCCATGACCATTTTGGCAATCAGTGCTACCTGCCCATCTGTTATGCTGTTTTTGTCCATACCAATCCTCCATGTCCATTCCAAGGACAATCTGTATCCTGCTCAAAGAAAAGACTTACGGGCGGGCAGCAGCCCGCCCAGCTTTTTGGCCATCCCTTATTTTAAAACGGGAAGGATTTTCTCAACATCCGAATGCGGCCTTGGAATTACGTGTGTAGCCACTAATTCGCCAAGCCTGGATGCGCTTGTGCTGCCAGCTTCTACTGCAGCCTGTACTGCGCCTACATCGCCGCGTACCATAACGCTTACAAGACCGGAGCCGATCTTCTCTGTGCCAACTAATACGACATTTGCTGCCTTTAACATTGCATCTGCCGCCTCAATCGATGCTACCAAACCTCTTGTTTCTACCATTCCTAATGCTTCCTGTGCCATCTTTTTTTCCTCCTTTGGCTCTGTTTTTGCTGTTTCTGTTTTTACTGGTTCTGTTTTGGCTACTGCTGTTTTTACTGGTTCTGTTTTGACTGTTTCTGTCTTTGCTGCTTCTGCTTTGGCTGTTTCTGTTTTTGCTGCTTCTGCTTTGGCTGCTTCTGTCTTTGCTGCTTCTGTTTTGACTACTGCTGTTTTAACTGTTATTGTGCTTAATGATGCTGTTCCTGTTGTTTCTGGCCTTGCTATTTTATTTCCTTCGGCTCTTGCCGGAGTTTTTCTGTTTGCATTTCTCTCTTCTGCCATGCGCTGCCCCCTATTCCATTTCGTCATTCCAGATAGTTGACACGTTTGTCAGCCGGCTGGCGCTTTTTTTCACTAATTTTATGATTTCCTCATGGGGATTGGCAATGACCACTGTGGCGGCCGGCTTTTTGATCGCATGATGCGCCGCCGCTATCGCCTGTTCCACATCCGACACACTGCCCCGGATGATGATCGTGACAAGCCTGCCTCCTAATTTCTTTTCCCATGTGATAAACTCCACGTCTGCCGCTTTGCACATAATGTCTAAGGCATCGATGGCTGCCGTTGTGCTTGGAATTTCAAAGAAACCATATGCATTTCCCATGATTTTTTCTCCTTTGGCTCACTGTTTCCTTAAATCAATGGCAGAATCTTTTCCACATCATTGTGCGGTCTTGGTATGACATGGGTCGCAACCAGTTCCCCAAGGCCTGCTGCCCTTACCGCGCCTGCTTCTACTGCCGCTTTTACCGCGCCAACATCACCGCGCACCATTACGGTTACAAGGCCGGAACCAATCTTTTCTGTTCCGATCAGCCTTACTTCCGCTGCCTTGATCATAGCATCCGATGCTTCAATCGCTGCCGTCAGGCCTCTCGTTTCTATCATGCCCAAAGCCAATTGTGTCATTTTAATCTCCTCCTGTCTTATACTTTATCCATGCCGCTAAGCCTTAGCATTTTTTCTGTGTCCTTCGCAGGGCTTGCAATTTCATGCACTGCCACGACTCCCGCAAGCTCTAACGCCCTTTTTTTGGCTGCTGCAACCGCTGCCCTGACGTCCGATATGGAACCCCGGAATTTTATCATAACGATTAGGGGCACCGGGAGCGCATCTGCATTCGCCGGCTTATTTTTATCAAAATTCTCAATCGTTACATTCGCCGCCTTGCATCCGGCATCCGCTGCCGCAAACGCTGTCGCAAGCCCATATACTTCTATGATTCCTACTGCTTCTCCCATATCCTGGCTCCACTTCCGCTGCCCTTATTAGGCAGCCTGCTCCTGCTAATTGATAATCGCGATTTTTAAGCCTTCCATTTTCAGGTTTGTCACATGCGCTTCGTTGATCTTGTCTAACGAGAACTCATGCGTGATCAGCTTATCGATTGGAAGCCCGATCCCCTTCGCCCGCTTTAAGAAATCAAAGGTAGTCGCGTAATCCCTAAGCGTATATACCCAGGAGCCGACCGTCGTAATCTCTTTTGCGCATATGTCAAAGTGCGGATTGATCGTCGCATCGCCGCCGTTAATGAAAAATCCAAGTTCACACAGGCCGCCGCCTTTTCGGATAAACTTATAAATATTGGAATGCGCTGTCGGTGAGCCGGTGCACTGGAAGGCAAAATCTGCCGGATAGCCGCCAAATGCGTCTTCCACCGCTTTTGCTAACGCTTCAATGCCTTTGTGTTCTTTAAAGTTCACGCTGCGCTGTGCGCCCATTTCCTTTGCAAAATCAAGGCGTTTCTGCTCCCCGTCCACCGCTACGATGTTTTCAATGCCCATCGTCCGCAAAATGGCAATGCAGATCAAGCCAATCGGCCCGCATCCTTGTACTGCTACCCTGCTGTTAAAGCGCAAAATCCCGGTTGTCTTGGCACGCTCTACCGCATGGATCAATACGGCGCACGGCTCGATCAGTATTCTCGATTTTAAGTCAAGGTCGCTGACATTAAAGACTGTGGAGCCTTCCCTGACTAATATGTAATCGGAAAACCAGCCGTTTAAATGGATGTCATCATCCGGGAGAAGGCCGTATACATCAGCGCCGCCGACGTTTTGCCTGTTTAAGTCAAACATCGTAATGTCTGGATTGTCTTTAAAGATCATGCAGGTTACGACTTTGTCGCCTAATTTTAACGGCTTGCCTGCGCTGTCTGTCTTCACGTTTTTGCCCATCTTTACAATTTCACCGGTGCCCTCGTGCCCTAAAGCTACCGGAATAAGGCCAAACGGATCCCTCTTAAATTCATGGGCGTCGGTGCCGCATACGCCGCAGCCTTCCACTTTGACAAGAATGTCGCCATCCCCTACTTCCGGGATTGGGAATTCTTTAATCTCATACTTCTCTAATGCGGTCAGCATGGCAACCCTTGCGGTCTTTGGCACCGCCTTGCCTAAAGGAGCGCTCCCTGCTGCTTCAACACGGCCCGTCATGCTCTCTAATACCTGCTTTACTACCGCTTCTATATCTACTGTAGTCATATTCGCCATAACTGTCTCCTTTTCCTATCTGATGCAAAGGCTGTCTGACATGACGCAGCGCCTTCTCTTCGTAAATGCGCTTGCGCTCGTTAACCCTTCGCCCGTCCTGCTTGCAATGGTAAAGGTGCAATAGCCTTCTCCGCCAAAACCTATCGCTGCATAGGAGGGTGCGTTCTTGACAAGGATTGCCGTATCGATCGCTTTTGCATATTTTGTGATATTGTCAACATTTTTGGAATGGATGTGCGCCGAATGCCGGTTGCCGTGCTCTAACCAGACCGCCTTTTCTACAGCGTCGTTAAAATCTTTCGCCCGTACCAGGCCAAGAATCGGCATCATCAGTTCTTCCGCGATCAGGGGATGTTCCTTTTCTCCTTCAAAAACGATGCAGCGGATATTGTCAGGCACATCTACGCCGATCATCGCAAGCAGTGCTTTTGCGCTTCTGCCTACACACTTGCGGTTTAAGCCCTTCGGCGTAATGACTACTTTGGTCAATCTATCCTGTTCTTCTTTGCTGATCAAATAACAGTTCTGCTCATTTACCATATAATGCATCAGTTCGTCCGCAACGCTTTCTACTGCAACAATCTCTTTTTCCGCGATGCAGGGGAGGTTGTTGTCAAACGTGCATCCATTTACGATATCTTCTGCCGCTTTTCGCACATCTGCCGTTTCATCCACAAGTGCCGGGGGATTGCCCGCACCTGCGCCGATGCCGCGCTTGCCCGAGGAAAGGACTGCCGTTACAACGCCCGGCCCGCCCGTTGCCACAAGCAGGGAAATATCTTTATGCTTCATCATAACGCCGCTGGATTCTAACGTCGGCTGCGTTACGGTAGCTGCAATCACATCCGGGCCTCCGGCTTCTGCAGACGCTTCATTTAACATATTGATCGTAAAAATGGATGTCTTGATCGCCGCCGGGTGCGGGTTGAATACGACAGTATTGCCGCCCGCAAGCATCCCGATCGTATTGCAGATGATCGTTTCGGAAGGATTCGTGCACGGCGTAATTGCGCCGATAACGCCAAACGGCCCCATTTCCACAAGCGTCAGGCCCCTGTCGCCAGACCATGCCTTTGTCGTAATGTCTTCCGTTCCGGGCGTCTTTTCCGCCACAAGATGATGCTTTAAAATCTTATGGCCGACATTTCCCATGCCCGTTTCCTGTACGCCCATGCGTGCAAGGATTTCCGCATTTTCCTTCGTCTTTCTTCTCATGATCGCTATGATCTTTTCCCGTTGGTCCATAGACATGGCCTGCACTTTTTTCTGTGCGCGTTTTGCCGCCTCGATTGCCGCATTCATATCTTCAAACACGCCTTTGCCTGCTTTTACGTCTGCGTCAATCTTCAGCCTTGCAACAACTTCTTTTACGACGTCTTGTACCAGTTGTTCACTTACTGCCACCTTTCTATCATCCCTTTCTTTATATTACTGGCTTATGCCATCTGCTCAAATACTTCCCTGCCATAGGCGGCAAGGTACGTATCCTCTTCTAGTGTTCCTCCGCTCACGCCAAGGGCACCCGCAATCCGGCCTCCGGCCTTTAAGACTTCCCCGCCGCCAAAGATTACGATCTTGCCGCCGTTTGTATTCTGTATGCCATACAACGGCTCCCCCGGGGCACTTAGCCCGGCAAGCTGCGCCGTGGACATTTTCAGCCCCGCAGACGTATATGCCTTGTTGAGCGCTATGTCAAAACTTGCTATATAAGCATCGTCCATGCAATGGACAGCAACCGGGCGCGCCGCTTTATCGACAACGGCAATGATGACACAGATGCCCATTTCCTCTGCCTTTTTTTCAACTTTGGCAATGAGCTGCTTTGCCATCGCAAGCGTCATGGCCGCTTTGCTTACTTCCCTCACTGTCTGCTCCACTGCCTGGCGGATCCATTCTTCTTTCATGGTACACCTCATTTTTATATGGCACGGTGCTTTTATAAGCCAAGCTGCGCCATAACGGTTTTTGTAATGGAAGCTACCAGGTCAGCATCTGCTGTAGAAGCCGCGCCCGTCTGGCAGGAGCTGCCGCAGCCATGGCAGCTGGGTTTGCCCGCTTTTTTGTTTGGACACATATCTGCCGGATGTTTGCCTTTTAAGCCAAACTGCCTGCGTATTTCATAAAGCCTTTCCACCTGTGCCGGCGACAATTCCTTTGGCCCGCCAAGCACTTTTGACTGATAGAGCAGGCGTGCATAAAACTCTACGGATTCCATCTTATGGTATGCTGCTAACAGGGAATCTGAAAAAGCCAATGCGCCGTGGTTTTCCAAAAGCACTGCATCATAATACTGTAAATATTTGGATACCGCATCCGGGATTTCTTCCGTGGAAGGCGTGCCATATTCCGCAATCGGCACACAGCCTAAAGCAATGACCGCTTCCGGCATGATCGGCTGCGTTAACGGAATGCCTGCGATTGCAAAGCTCGTAGCGTACAGGGGATGCGCATGTACCACAGACTTTACGTCCGGCCTCTCCTTGTACACCCTCATATGCATTTTAATCTCAGACGAGGGCTTAAAGCCTTTGTTTGCCTGGATCACTTTGCCCTGTGCATCCACTTTGCAGATGTATTCAGGCGTCATAAAGCCTTTGCTTACGCCGGTAGGCGTGCAAAGAAATTCGTTGTCGTTTAACTTCACGGAAAAGTTGCCGTCGTTTGCTGCAACCATCCCTCGGTTGTAAACCCTTCTCCCGATCTCGCACATTTCTTTTTTGATTTCATACTCGTTTACCATAGTTCCCTCGTCCTCCTTACCTTTTCATGCTGTTTTCATGAAAGTATGCAGTCAGTGTTTTTGTTCTGTTTTACAGAGCAAATTTGGTTTTTTGTTGTTTGTTGCTTTATTTTACCACGAAAAACAACATAAGTCAACTTGTTTTTGTGTGGTTTTTCAGTTTTTTATCATCTTTTTTTGGGATTTCTTTCATTTCCCATGGCATGATGTCGCCTTCTTCCCTTAAATATTCCAGCAATGGCACGATGCCGTCCTGGCTTTTGGAATCTATAAAGAAAATCTTCTTACAGCCGGTAAGGCGCAGCCAATTTTTAGCACGCTGCGGATTTGCGCCATCCTCATGGATTTTTGTCACGATCCCTACAACTTCGCGGTTTACCATGCAGGTAACGTTTGGCGGGTAGAGTGAGTACGGCTCTGTCGCGGACAAGAGCAGCCCTACAATGTCCGCCTCGTAAGCATAAAGCGCCAGCGCATAGCCAAGCTGCTTTGTCTGAATATACTCCCCCGGTGTATCAATGATGACGTCCAGGTAGTTGACATACTGTGTTTTGTGGTACGTAATGTGTTCTCCTTTTAACGTCTGTGTCAGCGTCGTTTTCCCGCATCCGCTCCTGCCCATTAACAAAATTTTTTTCATGTTTTTTGCATCCTCCCGCTAAGCCTATGTGCGGGTGAGCGGGCATGTGGCAAAGCCCATCTTTTCTTTTGTATACGCTAACACCGCCTTTAGGGAGGCCTCTGTTTCGGACACTGTGCCCGTAATGATGAGCGTCCCGCTGAAGCGGTCTACAAATCCAAGCGCCACGCCTGCTGCCTTGACCGCAATGTCTGCGGCAATGACCGCCGTTTCCGCCGGGCTTATCGTCAAAACACCGATGGCCGACCTGGTATAATCCACGCTCGGGTCAAGACCCAGTTTTTCATATAAAATTTTATCAGGATTTGCGATAAGGTGCGCGATCGTAATCTGTTTGCCCGGCACAAGTTCCTGGACAATCCTTGTTTTTCCTTCTGTGGAAAGTTCATCCTGCATTCCCATTGTCTTTCACCCCGCTGCTTTCTTTATCCTCTTTTTGCCCATCCATCTTTTATCCGCCGATCTGGCATGGTATGCCGGATATGCGCTGCGCTGCCTGGCAGAGCATTTCCATATGCTCTGCTGCCGGAGGCAGGATGTCCTGCATCAGGTATTGTCTGCCAAGGCCATCGTATTTATCCTGTCCGAGCCTGTGGTATGGCAAAAGGTGTATTTTTTCCACCTGCTTTAGCTGCCCGGCATACGCCGCAATGGCTTTGATCTCTTCTGCGGTATCGTTAAAAGTCGGGATGACGGGCACCCGGATGCTAAGGCGCGTCATGCCGGAAGCAGCGATTTTTTTTGCGTTTTCCAGCATAAGTTCATTGCCTTTGCCCGTAAATTCTTTATGTTTTGCCGAATTCATATGTTTTATGTCCAAAAGGTAATGATCTAAGTATGGCAGGATCGTTTCGATCGTTTCATATTTCGCGCATGCCATGCTCTCCATGGCGGTATTGATCCCGCTTTCTTTTGCCGCATGCAGCAGATCCCTTGCAAACTCCGGCTGGCAGAGGCTTTCGCCGCCGGATAAAGTCAGGCCGCCGCCTGAGCGGTAATAGTACGGGCGGTCCTGTTCTACGGTTTTCATGACTTCATCGACGGTAACATCGCGTCCGATCGTTTTTTCTTCGCCCGCTACCATCATCGTCTGGATGGCATATTCCTGGGACTCCGGGTTGCAGCACCATCGGCAGCGCAGCACGCATCCCTTTAAAAATACGATAGTACGTATGCCGCATCCGTCATGAATGGAAAATTTCTGAATATCAAAAATGCGTCCTTTTGTCTGTCTGTATGGTTCCATGGCCTATCCTTTCCTTTGAAGGTGTTTTGTGATATGATTATAAGCCTGCTTTGGCAGCATGGCATCCTCTATGCCGGAAAGCCTTGCTGGGTCCTGTTGATAATGTCATCCTGGAGGGAGCGGGATAACGTTGTAAACAGTGCGCTATAGCCCGCCACCCGCACGACAAGGTGCTTGTATTTTTCAGGGTTTTTCTGTGCATCAAGCAATGTTTCGCGGCTTACGACGTTAAACTGCATATGGCTTCCCTTCTGGTCGAAGTATGCGCGGATCAATGCCACAAACTTCTCCAGCCCTTCCCTGCCGCTAAGCGCCGAAGGATGGAATTTCTGGTTAAAGAGCGTACCGTTAGAGGCAATGTAGTGATCCAGCCTTGCCACGGAGTTTGCCGCTGCCGTAGGGCCGTTGACATCCTTGCCCGCTGAAGGGGATACGCCGTCTGCTACCGGTGTGCCCGCCAATCTGCCATCCGGCGTCGCGCCTGTCTGTGCGCCAAGCGGAACGTTTGCCGATACCGGATACAGGCCGGCCTGGAAAATGCCGCCCCTTGGGTTTTTGTATTCCTGTAAGGGCCTTGTATAAGTATAAGCAACATCCCTTGCAAACGCATCCACTTCGGGGATGTCGTTGCCAAATTTCGGGACTGCTTCGATCAGTTTTAACAGGCGTTCTCCATTTTCTTTTACTTCCGGCATTTCGGAAACTTCCATCACCGTTTTCATGATCGCGGCAATTTCTTTTTCTCCGATTTTTTGCCCTGCCGCGCTTAACTTAGCGGCAATCTGCGCCGTCAGGCTGGCCGTCATGCGCGGTGTCAGGCCTTTGCCATAGTTTGTCGCAAGCGCTTTCTTAAAGTCGGCCAGGCTGGCTTTCTTTTCCTCAAATACAAGCGTCTTTACCGTATAGAGCGAATCCGCCATGTTGGCCACGCCAAAGCCCTGCGGGCCTGTAAAGTTGTAAATGGCGCCGCCTTCCTGCACGGACAGGCCTCTTTCCATGCAGTCGTCCACCATGCAGGAAAGGAACGGCAGCGGGCATCTTTGCGCATGCGCCTCGTCGATCGCATTGTCCGCGTTAACCAATAATTTAATCATATAATTCATCTGTGTTTTGTATGCATCATAAAATTCTTCAAAATCCTGCATTTCCTCGACTGGCTTTGTCCTTACGCCAACCTGGGCGCCCTCGTCCATGCCCTGGGTAAATACAAGTTCCATCGGACGGCACATATTAAAGAACGCGGCATCATGCCAGCCTTCCGTCTTGCCGGCCTTTTGCGGTTCTACGCAGCCGATGATGTTGTATTCCCTGGCATCCTGCAGCATGAGGCCGCGGCTTGTCAGTGCAGGAATGATGACTTCATCGTTGTAATAAGCCGGAAAGCCTACGCCCGTCCTTGTCAGCTGCGCCGCTTTGATAAGAAACTCATGCGGCGTGCCGTTCCATACCCTGATAGAAAACGACGGCTGCGGCAGATGCACATGCATGGTTGCCTGGATTGTCATAAAGGAAAGGTCGTTCGTCACGTCTACGCCGTCCCCGTTTTGCCCGCCCGCGATCAGGTTCTGGAAAAGGCTGTAGCCGGCAAATCCTTCTGCGGAAGCCGCATCCCTGCATTTGTTCAAATCGTTTAATTTCACCCAGATGCAGTCGATCAGCTCCTGCGCAAATTCCATTGTCAGCGTTCCTTTTTTCCTGTCCGCTTCATAATAAGGATACATGTACTGGTCAAAGCGGCCCGGGGAGATCGAATGTCCGCTTGATTCTAACTGCAGCAGCTGCTGCACAAACCAGAAAGACTGGCATGCTTCATAAAAGTTCCCTGCCCCTTTTGCCGGGACTTTGCTGCAGTTTTCGGCAATTTGCAAAAGTTCTGCCTTTCTTGCCGCGTCCTGGCAGCGGGAGGCAAGCTGTTTGGCCAGCGCGGCATAGCGTTTTGCATAAGCGATGACCGCATCACAGCTTAAGATAACGGCTTGCAGGAAACGCGATTTTCTCGCATAATCGCCATCGCCAAGCCCGCATGCCTCCAGGCGCTCTTTTGCCTCGCTGCGGATTCCTTCTAAGCCTATTGCAAGCACTTTCTCATATTGCACTGTCACATGGCCGACGCCATTGTAAAAATAATTGCCCGGCGTAAACATATTGTGGCCAATGGCAAGCAGTGTTTCCGGCTCCATGTAGGATGCCGCCAGTTCGCTTGTCGTCCTGCCTTTCCAATAGCGGTTTGCTTCCTTTATCTCACGTTTTGCTTCTTCTGAAATATAAAAGGGGTCAGCGCTTCGGGTTGCCACTGTGTCAAACTCCGCTTCCAGCCATTCATAGGAAAATTCGGGATATGTCTGGCAGCCCCTTGGCGCAATCGTACTGCTTCCTACGATCAGTTCATCTTCCCTTATGATGATCGGAATGTTTTCCAAAATATGGGCAAACGCCTTTGCACGGCGCATGATCATCGGTTCACGCTCCGTTGCCTTGTATGATTCTGTAATGAGTTTTGCCCGCGCCGACTCAATTTCCGGCATCTTGGCAAACAGGCTGGCGATCAGTCTGTCAATCCTTTCTGTCTTTTTCATGTCTTTTATTTCGTATTGGTACAGTCCCATAAGCTCCTCCATTCTAAGAACAATTGCGTCCCATACAGCTGTTTTTCCATCTTTCTGGCTCTTTCAGTACAAATCCCAACATGGTAAATGTTTGATTTGTTTGTATCTTACCATACTTTTCCTTAAAAGTCAACTAAATTCCACATAATTTTTATTGATTTTTTGTTGTTTTTATGTTATAGTATCATTGTACCCGCAAAGGACGGGCACCGAAGGGAGGAAAGATCTTTATGAAACCTTTTGTATTGGATGTGCATACGCACTCTGTTTCGAGCGGCCATTTTACGAAAGACAAGCTGGCCGATATGATAAAATACGCAGCGGCGGCGGGCATAAAGCTCCTTGGCGTCAGCGAGCACGGCCCGGCCATCCCGCATTCCTGCAGCCTTTCTTATTTTCAAAACCTCTCCCTTGCGCCCCGCACGCGCATGGGCATATCCATCCTGTATGGCGCAGAGGCCAATATCCTGGATTTTTCCGGGCGTTTGGACCTGCCGGGACATATTATGGAAAGGCTCGATTACTGTATCGCCAGCATGCATCTTCCCTGCCTTAAGCCGGGGACGGCCGCAGAAAATACGGATGCTTACATCCATGCCATGGAAAACCCGCATATTCGCATAATCGCGCATCCTGACGATGCACGGTATCCAGTGGACTTTCCCCGCCTGATGGAGGCCGCCATGGATTTTCATGTCCTTTTAGAGATCAACAACGCTTCTCTTTTGCCGGACTCTTACCGAAGCGGCGCCCGCCCAAATGACCTTGCCATCCTAAAATTGTGCAAGAAATATCATTACCCGGTGCTTCTTTCCAGTGACAGCCACGGGTGCGCCAACATCGGGAATTTCCGCCATGCTTATGCGCTCGCGCAGGAAGCCGGGCTGCCGGATGCACTTATTTTGAATTTTTCTGTGGGAAAATTTCTGGGATTTTTAGAACGGCGGTAATTTTGATAGTCTGCCTCATTTGCCTATATCGAGCTTGCTCGAATATAGGCAAGTGAGGCAGACCATCTTGATGGTGTGTAGCATATGCAAACCCTCATATGCTTTTTACACCGTGATAGGGCAGAAAATTTATGCAAAAAAAGACTTTTCAAAGCAATATTTCTTTGAAAAATCTTTTCAAAAGCTGTCTAGGGGACTTGAACCCCCGGCCTCCGCCTTACCAAGGCGACGCGCTACCGACTGCGCCAAGACAGCTTACCATAAACTTGTACCGATGGATATTGTAACATCCTGATATCCATTTGTCAATGAAAAGTGCGTTTTTTGCATATACGTTTTCATTCTGCCTGCCGCTTATAAAAAACACTTGCTATTTTTACTATTCCATGTTATATTATATTTGCTATCAGGTGTAACAATTTAAACTCAACCTGCTGTATTTATGTGTTTATCTCTATTTATTCGCGTGAATTTTGATAAACGCCTGAAAACAAAGATAAAGTTTAGATTATTATATCTATCCAAAGAGTTTCTGCTTTTACGGCAGGGGGCTGTTTGGGGAGGTTATTGTTTTGCCTTTTAGCAGCATAATGTTAGGAGGTATTTTTTTATGGAAAATAATGATTTTACTTTTATTCAGAATCAAATTGGCTATCAGTTTAAAAATTTAGACTTGCTCCAGCAGGCGTTTGTAAGGCGTTCCTATTCCAGGGAAAACGGTGGTGAGGACAATGAAGTTTTAGAATTTATAGGCGACAAAGTTCTTGATTTTATCGTTGTCATGCTGCTTACTGAAAAATACGGTTATCTTTTAAGTGAATGTGAAGATTTTGATAAAGAGCACGATTATAATGAATTTTGCTCAGAATACCAGGAAAATGACCTAACACAAATCAAACAAAGATTGGTCGAAAAAAAGATGCTGGCACAAAGGATTGATGCACTCGGCCTGTCCGAATACTTGATTATGGGAAAAGGCGACAGAAATAATCAGGTGCAAAGAGAAGCATCTGTAAAAGAAGATCTGTTTGAAGCGATTCTTGGCGCTGTAGCTTTGGATACAAAGTGGAGTCTTGCAGAACTCCGCGAGGTTGTCGAGATCATGCTTGACATTGAGAGTGAACTCGCTGAAGGAACAGCTCCTAACTATGTAATGCTGATACAAGACTGGGTTGGCAAAGTGCATGGCAGCATTCCTCTTTACCATTTTGAAAAAGCAAGCTATCAGTCAACATGGTATTTTCCTTTCAACGGAATCTCACAACGCTTTCAGCTCTTAGATGCGGACACTAGCAAAATACAGTTTCACTGTTATCTTAAAATGGATGATGATTTACCAATCTTTAGAGGGTTTGGTGCCTCTAAAGGTGAAGCTCGCAAAGCTGTATGTCAGGTTGCCTATGATTATTTGAAAACAAACAGCCTGCTTAGTACAATCCGCACCGAAATAGACAACCCCAATAAGTCCAATGCGATTAATCAATTAGAAACACTTGCAAGGCGCGGTTATTTTTCCATTCCATCCTATCATTTTACACAGCATTATGATGCGCAGGGAAATCCTGTCTGGACATACGAATGCCGCATAGCCGAGATAAAAGAATTTTTTTCTGCACAGGCATCCTCAAAAAAAGAAGCAAAAAAATCAGCAGCATTTAAAATGCTGCAGTATGTATTAGATGCAGATAAATAACGAGTCTTTACTGCTTTAAACGTGCGAAGATATAAACTATGGCTATTATTGAATGCCTTAATTGTAAAATGCAAATACACAGTAGAATTTTATCTTCAAGAGCAATCATAGCCAGCCGCATCATTTATGCATTAATATAGTAGTATTAACCGTTACTCCAAATCACAAAACAAGGATGCCCTCACGGGCATCCTTAAAAAACACTTGTTATTATTCTGTTTTTTCAGGTTCTTCTTTTACTGCTTCTTCTTTTGCAGCTTCTTCTTTTTCCGGTGCTGCTGGCTCTTCATCTTCGAAAAAGTCATCGTCGAAATCATCATCGAGATCATCATCCATATCTTCAAGACAACCCGGCGTCAGATATTTGTATACGGCATAAGCAATCGCCGCTACTGCAGCTATCGCGCCGATTACTGCAAATATCCATAACAATACATTTGTTTTCTTTGGCTCCTCCTTTTTGCTAAGTAAATCACTGAGTTTTGATGCTGTTAAAATGTCTTCAATCTTGTTCATGAAATTTCCCCCATTCCGAGAACGCTTACGTTTGAGATAAGTGCTTATTTGTGGCGTCCCCGGCACAAACAGCCCCTTTTTTCATAATATGTGCTACATTATTCATGCTATCTTATATCATACCACTTTTTTTTAAATTTTACTATGTATTTTTTCTAAAATTTTCCGTTTCTGTTAAATTTTCTTTAATTTTGCAAATGCGGCATACATAATCTTCTGTCCTGCACCGTCAAACGCAACCGTCACCTGATAATCCCGCGGCTTTTGTTCGATGGCAAGCACAGTGCCTTCCCCGTATTTCATATGGCGCACCCTGTCGCCCTCCCGGTAATCTGGCACGCCTGCTGCCTCCGGCATTCCCTTCGACAGGCCGCTTACGCCGTTTAAGCTCTCGATGCCCCTGGCAATAAACGGCTTAACTTCTAACGATGTCTTTTTTGGAGAAAGCATCGCCTTTGGCCGTACAAAGCCGCTCCTTTGGAACGGGGCATCTTGGCTTTGCGGATTATCCCCGGAAACAAATTCCTCGTCATATTCCCTAAATTTCCTGCGTTTTTGCACAAAAAACCCTCTGTCAAAAAGCTCTTTTGGAATTTCCTCCACAAAACGGCTGACCGGATTATATTGCGTTTCCCCGCGCACCATGCGCTGTTTTGCACAGGTTAACGTCAATTCTTCTTTCGCCCGCGTAATCCCTACATAGGCAAGCCGCCGTTCTTCCTCTAAATCGGTAAGATCATCTGACGCGGTCGCCATATGGCTTGGAAAAATGCCATCTTCCATCCCTGCCAGATAAACATGCGCAAATTCTAGGCCTTTTGCACTGTGCATCGTCATCAGCAAAACTTTGTCGGCATCCGCCGCCGCATTGTCAATATCCGCAACAAGCGCCACTTCCTCAAGGAATGCGCTAAGCGTCGGCTCCTGCGCCATTTCCCCGTAGTCCGCTGCCTTGCTAAGCAGCTCATCGATATTTTCTATCCGGTTTTTTGCATCTTCTTCATCGGACGCTTCTAAATCCCTGATATAGCCGGTCATTTCAATGACGTCGCACAGCAGCTCCTCCACGCTGTAATATGCCTGTTTGCTGCGCAGTACTTGTATCATCTTCACAAACGGCTCTATTTTTGCTACAGCCCTGCCAATGGACGCAATCTCGTTTGCCCGCACGAGCGCGTCAAAAAAACTGATGTTATTTTCCAGCGCATATTCCTGCACACGCGCAATGGTCGCCACGCCAATCCCCCGCCTTGGAACGTTGATAATGCGCATTGCCGCCAAATCATCACGCCCGTTATCAATCGTCTTTAAGTAGGCAAGCAGATCCTTGATCTCTTTTCTCGCATAAAAATTGACGCCGCCAACTATAAGGTAAGGTATTCCCGCAAGGATAAACTGCTCCTCTAAAATACGCGCCTGCGCGTTGGTGCGAAATAGTACCGCACATTCCGCGTATGCTGCCCTGCCTTCCCTTTTTTTCCTGGCAATATCCTCCACGATATCATTTGCTTCCTCATAGGCAGTGTCTAACTGCCAAAAATGAATGGGGCTCCCCGCTCCCTTATTTGTCCAAAGCGACTTCCCTTTTCTGGCGGTATTGTTGCAGATGAGCGCATTGGCAGCATCGAGTATATTCTGGCTGGAACGGTAGTTTTGCTCTAATCTGATAACGGCTGCCTGCGGGTATTGCTGCTCAAACTCTAAAATATTGCGGATATTGGCCCCCCGGAATTTATAAATCGACTGGTCATCATCTCCGACTACGCACAGATTTTTGCTTTTTTCCGCTAAAAGCCTGACTAAATGAAACTGCGCCGTGTTCGTATCCTGATATTCGTCTATCATAATATAGCGGAATCTATTCTGATAAGCGGCAAGCGTTTCGGGAGATGAGCGAAACAGCTCCACTGCCTTTGCGATCAAATCGTCAAAATCCATAGCGTTATTTTTGTAAAGCGCCGCCTCATATTCCCGGTAAGCAGCTGCAATCCGCTGCTTCATATAATCGCCCGCTGCCCCAAGCTCATACTCTGCCGGTGTGGTCAGTTCCTCTTTTGCAGCAGAAATTGCGCTTAAAATCGTGCGCTCCTTTAACACCTTCGTATCGATCTGCAGACGTTTGCATATATCCTTCATCACTGCCTTTTGATCGTCGGTATCATAAATGACAAAATTGGTATCGTAGCCGATAAGCTGTGCATGCCTTCTAAGAATGCGCGCACATGTCGCATGGAATGTCGCGACCCAGACACTCTCTGCGCCAAATCCAACGATGCCGTCTACCCGTTCCCGCATTTCCTCTGCCGCTTTGTTCGTAAAAGTAATCGCAAGGATATTCCACGGATTTACGCTACATTCCGCAATCAGGTAGGCGACCCGGTGCACCAGTGCCCTTGTTTTTCCAGAACCCGCCCCCGCCAACACAAGCACGGGGCCCTGCGTTGTAAATACTGCTTTTTTTTGTTCCTGGTTTAATGTATCATAAATGCCCATATGTCAAATTTTCCCTTTCCCATGCATGCAGCCGGCTTTCCTACAGCAAAAAGGAGCCGGCACTGCCCGCTCCACGCTTTTTACTAACAGTCTGCTCTTTTCTATCTTACCTGACTTTGCGGTTTTATACAATAGCAATCCGCGCTTTTTTTACTGCCAGCCCCTACCCGGGCAGCGAATATTTGCCAAGATAACGCTGAAAGCCTTCCTGGTATTCCCGGCTGTCATCCCGGAAAGTACGCAGCGATTCATGAAGGTTTAAATTATGGTGCGACGCATCAATCACGCATCCTGCAATATTAGAGCAATGGTCGGCGGTACGCTCTAAGTCGGTCAGCAGATCCGACCAGATAAATCCTGCATCAATCGAGCAAAGCCCCTGCTGTAAACGAAGGATATGGCGCATGCGCATCTGCTCCTTTAACCTGTCGATCACCTGCTCTAACGGCTCTACCCGCAGGGCAGACTGAAAATCTTCTGCCAAAAAAGCGGCCAGCGATAAATCCAGTATTTCCCCTACCGCTGCACAGATGACATGCAGCTCTTTTTCTGCCGGTTCGGTAAACAGCAGCCCTTTGCCGTGCATCTCCTCCGCAGACTCTAACAGATTGACCGCATGGTCAGAAATACGCTCAAAATCACCAATCATTTTTAACAGCTTAGCTGCCTCCGTATTATCCGCTTCGCTGATTTGCTTTGCGCTTAATTTGACAAGATAGGTGCCAAGGATATCTTCGTAGTGATCTGTCATCTCCTCTTTTTCCCGGATGGAGGAAGCAAGTTTTGCTGAATAGTGCGGCAGTGACTCCAAAGCTTCTTTTAACGCCCCGACTGCCATCTGCGCCATGTCTGCCGCCACTTCATTGCAGCGTTTGAGCGCGATAGGAGGCGTATTTAACAGACGCTCATCCAATTCTGCCTGTGTTTCCGGCTCTTTTGCGTCAGGCACGAGCCGTTTTGCCAGTTTTTCCAAAAAGCTGGAGAGCGGCAGCATCAGGATTGTACACAAAATATTAAACACAGAATGCAGTGCCGCAATTCCGACAAGCGATGTCGGCCCGTCCAAAAAAGCAGGGCGGAAAATAAGCTGTACCAGGCAGAATACGCTAAGCCATACCGTTGTCCCTATGACGTTAAACGATAAATGCACCATGGCGGCACGCTTTGCATTTTTGTTTGCGCCTACAGATGAAAGCATTGCCGTAACACAGGTGCCGATATTCTGGCCCATGATGATTGGCACTGCGGCGCCGTAGGAAACCTGCCCGGTGAGCGCTAACGCCTGCAGGATGCCAACGGAAGCGGAACTAGACTGTATGATGGCGGTAAGGATGGCACCCGCCAGCACGCCAAGGATTGGATTTTGGAACATGACAAACATCCGCTGGAATCCCTCGACTTCGCGCAGCCCTGAAACGGCATCAGACATCGTTTCCATGCCAAACATCAGCGTTGCAAACCCAAGCAGTATCATGCCGGTGTCTTTTTTGCGCCCATCCCTGGTAAACATATAAAAAACAATGCCGATAAGTGCCAGGATTGGCGTAAACGACGTTGGTTTTAATAGATTGATAAAAATGCTGCCGCTGTCAATTCCCGCAAGGCTTAAAAGCCACGCCGTGACGGTCGTGCCGATATTTGCACCCATAATCACGTGGATTGCCTGTCCAAGCGTCATAAGGCCGGAATTGACAAATCCCACAACCATAACGGTCGTTGCAGAAGAACTCTGGATCACTGCCGTAATGCCCATTCCCGTTAAAAGCCCTGCCAGTTTTTTCGTCGTCAGCCGCCCAAGAAGCACACGCAGTTTCTCGCCCGCACGCCGTTCTAACGCCTGTCCCATAAGGCTCATGCCAAACAAAAACAGGCTCAGTCCCCCTACCAGTGTCAATGCATTAAAAATATCCATAATTATCCCCCTGCATTTCGCGGGACTTATCCTGCGAAACTGCACCAATACGTAGTTTGGAAGTTTGCCGCCAGGCTGTTGGCTTCCAAACTGTTCCTCTCGCGCCTTTTCTGGAATCTTCTGAATTGTCTTTCTAGGGTTATTTTATCAAATCTATATCAAATTCATTATCAAAGTTTTGTAAAATTTTTGTAAAATGCGTGTTTTGCTAATCTGCTGCAAATTTGCCTATATCCGGGCAGACCCGGCATAGGCAAATCTTAAGAGCACAAATATAAAAAATACGCGCCGTACCCTGCCAGCATGAGCAATCCGCCCGCACGCCCCAGCTTTCTTACGCCTCCTATGCGGCGCAAGGAACACAAAAACAGCAGGATGCCGGCTGCTTCCGCAATGGCGGTATCCACGTAAAATGCCGTCGAAAAAGGAACGGGCGTAATGCAGGCAGAAATTCCGACGACAAATAAAATATTAAAAATATTGCTGCCAACAATGTTGCCAATGGCAATGTCGGCGTTGCCTTTTTTTGCCGCCAGGACAGAAGTGACCAATTCCGGCAAAGAAGTGCCAAGCGCCACGATCGTCAGCCCGATAAACCGCTCGCTTATGCCAAACAGTTCCGCCAGCGTGACAGCCCCGTCAACGGCCGCCCGGCTCCCAAGGATAATCGCCGCAAAACCCGCTGCCACTTCAAAAAGCGTCCGCCCCAGGCTCTTTTTTGTTTCCACCGCCATTTCCTCTGCGGCCGCTGCTTGTGCTTCTCCTTTTTTTGCCATAAAAAACAAGTATGTCAGGTATGCCGCAAACGCTGCTAAGAGCAGGACGCCGTCCCAAAAGCCAACCGTATTGTCAAATCCCTGCACAAGAAGCAGAAACGTCATGACAAGCATAAACGGAATTTCATAAAAAACAGTGCTGCCCGCAACCGCCAGCGGTGCTATCGTGGCAGAAATGCCCAAAATAAGCAGGATATTCAAAATATTGCTGCCGACGATATTCCCAATTGTAATATCCGCGTTTTCTTTTAATGCCGCCGTTATGCTGACAGCCGCCTCCGGTGCGCTTGTTCCCATCGCTACAATTGTCAGGCCGATGACAAGCTGCGGGATGCCAAATCTTTTTGCAATGCCGGAAGCACCGCTCACAAACCAGTCCGCGCCTTTGATCAGCAGCACAAATCCAACTGCCAATAGTGCTAATGCCCATGCCAATATCATAGTCCACCTATTATCCTTATTGTAACGCATTTGGCGTTACAATCCAACAGTTTCTTGCTCATTCCCCACGCTCTGCAAAAAATCCGCCGCTCATCATGTATTCATGATCAATACCATCAGCACCAGATCCTCTGTTCCATTATTTCTTGTGCCATGGCCGCAGCCGCTTTTGCACAGGTTCATATCCCCGGCCTTTAGGATAACCTCTTCTCCGTTGTCATTGACCGCTGCTTCACCGGAAAGGACATAGTACGCCTCAAATTCACCGCTATGCTCATGGTATCCAATGGATGCGCCGGGAGGGATTACCAGCTTGGAAAATACCCTGCCATGCCCCCTCGCCTCATCTGGCAAAAGCCAGTCATAGAAAACGACTCCGTTATCTCCGCCCTGCGCATTCTGCACCCTGCGTTCCTTTATATCTTCGCTTCTTCTAATCATATACGCCTCCCGCAAACAATACCCACAAAACTACATCCCAAACTCGGCGCACAGCTTGTCAAACCGGGCCCGCTCCTTATCCTTTATCGGCTTAGACAGATCATGCATGCAGTGATGAATAACATCCGCATCCTTTAAAACTTCATCCATAGCGCTGTCTTCTGCCAGTTTGTCATCATGGCGGTATATCGCAAGGCAGATGGTGTCCGTTTCTTCCTCGTCCGTCAGTTTCAATTCGCTAAGAATGCTTCGCGCAAGCTCCGCTCCCTTATGGGCATGGTCATCATATGAGCCAGCCGCATATGCGTATAGATCATGCAGCATTGCTGCCATGGAAGCCAGATCCGGATCAAGCCCACGCTTCCTGGCAATCATGGCAGCCGCAAGCGACACGCCATAAAGATGCACGATTGCGCCATTCCTCTTATCAAAATCCTCTATCTTGTTCAATTCGTTATCCACATATTTTCGAAGTTCCTTTAACCTGCCCATTGATGCCTCCTTTAGCTTCTTCCTGATCAGCTTTATCATGTTTCCTATATTATATTCCCTAAAAGAAATACCTTCAATATTTTTCTCCAAAAAAACTCTCCCGCCTTACCAGTCGTATTCCGTTAGTTTCAACAGGTACGATGTTCCGGGCGTAACATCATAAAGAGTCAGGGAATTGTCTTTAAACTTATCTCCCGCACTCAATTTCTGCAGATAAATCATTCCAGAATCTACCATATATCCATCATCATCATACAGCTTATAACCAATGATATCATAGCCATAGGTTTCACTGCCATAGATTTTTTCTCCTGAAATTGTGATTTCCAATTTTGGGAAATAACTTTTTTCAAAATTGTATGACACGTCATCAATCTGTATAATGGATGCCGTGCCGCCCCTATAATCTTTTTCTTTCAATTCCAAAGGCAGCACATCACAAGTCACTTGAACATCTTTGATTGGCAGACAATATAAGGCGTCGCAGCTTACTTCGTCAAACCTGATACGATCTTCTTTGTAAACCGTCATATAAACTTTTCCACTAGAAGAAGTACCCTGTAAAATATCTGATGCCGGAATCCTGACATTGGCAAGATAGCGGCTCCCGGCAGACTGGCTTGTATAATAAGCAAAATCATCTTCAGAAACCGACTTTGTTCCCCGGTACACTTCCTCGCCATTTTCATTGACTATGCGGATATCCACATCAACTTCCGCAGACATGCTGTCCTCATGGTTATCCAAAAGGCCAAAAAACAAACTAAAGTCATTGGTTTTCTCATTAAATTGAAACATCCAGCCGTGCAGTGCCGTAATGCTATTGGACTTCCATATGGAACATCCATGCAGCAGCGTCCACGCGGATAATATTAGAGGAAAGTCCTGTCTTCGTTCTATGAATGAACGAAAAGAATCTGACTAGATTTCCAACATCATCAAAGGCAAGTGCTCTCAAAATATTTTCTGTCCAACTTTCTTTGACCGCTTCATTAATGGTATGCCATCCCAATTCTTTACGATACTCGACTTCATCCTCTAGTCAATAACCCCGCTGCAAGCAACGGGGTATTGACCCTCGCGGCATTCGCCAAATGCTCGTGCAAGCACGGCACTTGGCTCATTGCTCGCGGGAATAAAGCAACCAGCTGATCATAAACATATTGGTTATGCGCAACAGCATTTTTTAATATGTATGGCACAAAATCATTTTTGCTTTGCATGAGCTGCTCCACTAATTCCCCAATGAATGGGAAAGTAAATTTATTGACAGGCCCATCTTTGTCAATAATTGTAACTCATCTGAAAAATACTCTAGCACTTCTCTATTTGCACAAAAGAGTGCCTCCATAAGTTTTTCATTGTAATATTTCCCGCAGTCTGGCGGCAAAGCAAAAACCGCAAGCTGATGCAGGGCAGGAATTTCCCTTGCATGGAGCCGATCCAGCATTTCAAAATCTTTATGCTTGATAGCCAGTGCAACCATATCCGTGCGTAGATCATCTTGCATCTTTAACTGCGCATCTAAAACTTTCAAGTTTCTAAAGTATGGAAATTCCTCTTTTTTTATGCTGGTTCCAGCCCCAAAACTTGCATAATAATTCTTTTCATCTGGCCCCACAAACCAAATATAGTTCTCATCCATCAGATATTTTAAAAAAGCATAATTTTCTGCTTCCAATGCATAGTTAATAACCGTTTTTCCGTACTCGTCGGCATTTAAAATAGGAGAATCCGCCCGCTCTATATACGCCTCCCACTCACGTTTGTCTTTAGAGAAAGCTGCGGCATAATTCGTCAAATGCGCAGACGACGGCATACAGTACTCTCCTGCGCTTAATATTTCCTCACAGGATACCTCTAACAATAAACAAAACCACGGAAGGTCACGAACCTGGATCTCCTTATTTCCGTTTAAAATCTGTGACAGGCGGTTTGACATTTTCTGAATCTGCTCCTGCTCCGCTGTGCCTGTAGAGCATTTAAGATATTGTATGGCAAACTGCCTGTTTTTTCTCTTAATCCAATTTTATATATGCTTGCAGCATATACCGTACATCAGTTTATCCCCTTTTCCACATGCTTTGGAAAATACACGCCAATCGTCGTCCCAGCATCCGCACTGCTTTCTAAAGTAATCGTTGCATTGTGCAGTGCCGCCGCATGCTTGACAATGGAAAGCCCAAGGCCGGTGCCGCCAATCGCCTTAGAATGGCTTTTGTCTATCCTGTAAAACCGTTCAAAAATACGGTCCCTATGCTCCGGGGGAATGCCAATCCCTGTATCGGTAACTAAAAGCCGCACGCCCTCGCCTTCTTTTTCCACCGTCAAAACAACACTGCCGCCTATGCGGTTGTATTTGACTGCATTGTCGCAAAGATTGTGCAAGATACTGGCTAACATCTGCCTGATGCCGTAAACCCTGACCGATTCCCCTTTGACACGGATGGAAATCTGCGCCGCTTCCGCTTCCGGCATAAGCTCCTGTGCGGTTTCCTTTGCCAGCGTCAAGAGGTTGACCCACTCCCGGCTCATATCCTCTGCCCCCTCATCTAAATGGGAGAGCTTCATAATATCTTCCACCAGACAGATCATACGCTGCGCTTGCGCATAAATCTGCCTGGAAAATTTTAAAACATCCTCTTTTTGCACCATGCCGTTTGCCAAAAGCTCCGCACAGCCGGAAATCGTATGCAGCGGCGTCTTTAGCTCATGCGATACATTCGCGGTAAACTCCCGGCGCATCTGCTCCGTCTTTGCCCTCTCTGATACGTTTAATAAAAGCAAAACGACACCCGATACACGCTCTTTTGCAAAAACAGGGCTTGCGTCCAGCTGATACATCCCGCCGGACAATTCCATCGTCATCTCTGCGTGTTTGCCGTCCCCCGCCTTTTGCAGGAGTTCCTGCAGCTGGAGGCTTTGGCTGAGTGCCTGTAAATAACTGCCGATACAAGAGTCATCCGTGCCAAACAGCCGCATGGCGGCAGGGTTGATGCCAAGGATAATCCGCTTTTCATTTAAAAGGATAATGCCCTCCGACATGCCGGACGTGACCGCCTCAAACTCACCCCGCCTTTTTTGCAATTCCTCGCTCTGCTTACGGATTTTGCGCTGCTGCGCGGCAAGCCTTTGCAGGAGCGGCTTTATCTCTTCATAACCCGCGTTGCCTAACGGCTCGTCCAAGTCGATGCTATTTAACGGCTCGACGACCGCCTTTGACAAACGGTATGCCAGCACAAACGACAGTGCCAGCACGATGGCAAAGATAACGCAAAGCGGCTGAAGCATGCCAAACAGCAAAGAAAGCAGCGTATGCTGCGCTATGGAAAGGCGCAGGATTGTCCCGTCGCTTAAACGCTGCGCACGGTAAAGCGAACGTTCCATCAGCGTAGCAGAATAACGGGAGCTCTCCCCCACGCCTTCCGCAAACGCCTGTTTGATCTCTTCCCGCTCAATATGGTTTTCCATCCCGCTAGAATCCTGGATGCTGTCATACAGCACTGTGCCGTCTGTCCCAATCCATGTCATACGGTAATCCGCAAGCTCTAACCCCTCAAAATAGGCCACGCCTTCCCGCTCTACGCCCCATGCGGCAAGCTGCGTCTGCATCGCCAGCTGGCTGCGCATGATATTGGAAAAATAATGGTACAAGACGGCCATAAACAATAAAATCGACGCCGCAAAAGTGCCAAGCGCCGCAAAACAGATAGATTTAAAAATACGACGTGTCATAACTTCGCCTCCATTCGGTACCCAACGCCTCGGACCGTTTCAATATAATCCCCGCAGCCGCCCAATTTTGCGCGCAGCGTCCCAATATGGACGTCTACCGTGCGTGTTTCCCCGATATAGGAACTTCCCCACACATTGCACAAAAGCTGCTCTCTTGTAAATGCCCTGCCAAGGTTGTCCATAAATACCCGCAGCATCTCATACTCCTTTAATGTAAGCAAAACCCGCTCGCCGCATACGGAAACGGTATGTTCTTTGGCATTTAATTCCAGTTCGCCGTTTCGTAAAATGCTTTCGCTGGCCCTGCCGCCGCTCCTGCGAAGCACCGCCTTCACGCGGGAAACCATTTCCATCATCCCAAACGGCTTCGCCAAATAATCATCGGCGCCAAGATCCAGCCCGACCACCTTATCGTACTCCGTCCCTTTTGCAGTCGCCATAATGACCGGAATCCCCGCTGTCGCCGCACTATTTTTCAGGCGGTGCAGCAGCGCAATCCCGTCCTCGCCCGGCAGCATAATATCAAGCATGATCAAATCCGGCAGATCCTGCTCTAGCACCCGGAACAATTCCGTTCCTTCCGATACTCCCTTTGCTGCAAAACCAGCGGAATTTAGCGCATAAATCATCAAATCGCGGACCGCTTTATCATCTTCTACACATAAAATCATTGTATTCCCCATTCTTTTTTAAATATATACTGTTATTTTAAAATAGAATTTTAAAATTCGTTACCATAGTATTGTAAAATTATTGTAAAGTAATTGTCAAGCCAGCCTTTACGGCACTGTATGCGCATATTTTGGCATATGCTCCATTTTTTTCTCACACTTTTTGGCTGTCTTCATATCATATAGCAGGAATAGACAAAAATGGAGGATTCTTATGAAAAAAAAGCGGTTAAGCATTGCACTGGCATTCTCTTTGCTGTTTGGCACAATGTTCGCCTTAACGGGCTGCGGCAAAGACAAGACTGCCGCGCCGGATGCAGCGGGGCAGTCATCCGGGCCAACTAAGGTCACTTTAAACGAAGTTGCGCATTCTATGCTATACACGGACAAAAGTAATATAAAACCGATAAAAAATAAATT
>QLIP01068886.1_pt1 | contig 38262 bp, 36 predicted proteins | sample 1769771 | NCBI WGS metagenome assembly QLIP01 (sample SAMN09428762, study PRJNA476227) | Gut metagenome, whole genome shotgun sequencing project. | isolation source: cecum | host: Rhizomys sinensis | place: China: Jinsha town of Minqing, Fujian Province | collected 2013-09-23 | reverse complement strand
TTACAGCTACGGTGTGACCCATGCTCATGCCGGGACCGAAGTTTGTGTATGTAATGCCTTTCGGAGCAACAGCCTCAAGGAGGGCACGAACCACAGAGTCGCTACCCGGGTCCCAACCAGCAGAGAGAACGCTAACAGCGTTGCCTGCTTTTGCCTGAGCGTCGAGACGCTTGCGAAGGTCGAAAATCTGAGTGTGGATATCGAATGAATCAACAGTGTTGATGCCCATAGCGAGGATTTCGTTGGCATGTTCCTCAACGCTACGTGTGGGGGTGGCGAGGATTGCAACATCAACATCTTTAAGTTCTTTAATTGATCCGACAACAGGGATTTCTGCCGGGATATCGCCACGATCAGCGGGGTTGCGGCGCACGATACCTGCGCACTCAAAATCCGGAGCTGCTTCGATGGCTTCGAGAGTGAAACGGCCAATGTTGCCGTATCCTACAATTGCAATTCTTTTCATAGTTATTGAAGTTATTTAACTTATTTACGAAGCTTAAAATGAAGTTTAAGCAACATCATTTAGTAAGCTTTTTATATCTAATGCGCTTGGGGGCTTCGATGCCTCCGTCGCGTTTCTTTTTAAATTCTTCGTATTCCGAATATGAACCTTCGAAATATGTTACCTGGCTGTCGCCTTCGAAGGCGAGGATATGGGTTGCGATGCGGTCGAGGAACCAGCGGTCGTGACTAACAACTACCGCACAGCCAGCAAAGTTCTCCAAGCCCTCTTCCAATGCACGCAATGTGTTGACGTCGATGTCGTTGGTGGGCTCATCGAGAAGCAATACGTTGCCTTCCTCTTTGAGCGCCATGGCGAGGTGAAGACGGTTACGCTCTCCTCCAGATAGAACACCAATCTTCTTCTCTTGGTCGGCACCGGTGAAGTTAAATTTGCTTAAGTATGCGCGTGCGTTCATGTCGCGACCTCCCATTCTGAAAGATTCTACGCCTTGCGAAATAACTTCGTATACAGATTTTTCGGGCGACAAATCCTTGTGGTTCTGATCCACATAGGCAATCTTCACAGTTTCGCCAACTTGGAATTCGCCAGCGTCTTGCTTCTCCTGGCCCATGATGAGGCGGAAAAGAGTTGTCTTACCTGCACCATTGGGTCCGATGACACCAACGATGCCGTTGGGGGGCAACATAAAGTTGAGGTCGGTGAAGAGAGCCTTGTCGTCGTATGCTTTAGCAAGGTTGATGGCCTCGATAACTTTGTTGCCCAAACGCGGACCGTTGGGGATGAAGATTTCAAGCTTCTCTTCGCGCTCCTTTTGGTCTTCGTTGATTAGGCGGTCGTAGCTCGACAGACGAGCTTTACCTTTTGCCTGGCGAGCTTTGGGTGCCATACGAACCCATTCCAACTCACGCTCCAGGGTTTTGCGACGTTTGCTTGCCTGCTTCTCCTCCTGCGCCATGCGCTGAGTCTTCTGGTCGAGCCAAGATGAGTAGTTACCCTTCCAAGGAATTCCCTCGCCGCGGTCAAGTTCAAGAATCCATCCGGCAACATGGTCGAGGAAGTAACGGTCGTGTGTAACGGCGATTACTGTGCCGGGGTATTGCTGCAGGTGCTGTTCGAGCCAGTCGATCGATTCTGCATCGAGGTGGTTGGTAGGCTCATCAAGAAGAAGGATATCGGGTTGTTGGAGCAACAGACGGCAGAGTGCTACACGGCGTTTCTCTCCACCAGAAAGAACGGCAATTTTTTTGTCGTCGGGCGGACAACGGAGTGCGTCCATGGCGCGATCAAGTTTATTGTCGATGTTCCATGCATCAGTAGCGTCCAGGCGGTCTTGAATCTCAGCTTGACGGGCAATCAGTTTGTCCATAGCTTCGGGATCTTCGAGCACGGCCGGGTCGGCAAAGGCATTGTTAACCTCGTCGTATTCGCGGAGAAGATCCATGATGGGTTGAACACCCTCCTGAACCACCTCTTTGACTGTCTTTTCAGGATCAAGTTTCGGTTCCTGCTCAAGGTATCCAACGCTATATCCGGGCGAGAATACAACTTCGCCCTGGTAGCTTTTGTCGATACCGGCAATGATCTTGAGAAGCGTAGACTTACCGCTACCATTGAGACCGATGATACCGATTTTAGCTCCGTAGAAGAAGGATAGGTATATATTTTTTAGAATCTGACGCTGGGGCGGAATTACTTTGCTTACGCCCACCATCGAGAAGATTATTTTCTTATCGTCTGCCATTGTTAGTATAATTGTTTGAAGAAGTTGTTTAGAGCAACTTAAAAGTTGTTATTTTGCGGTTACGGTGCGATAATCGCATTTTACCTTTCCTCGCTGCAGGTTTGAGAGTTTGTTGCGGATCATCTGTTTGCGCACGGCCGAGATATGGTCGGTGTATACTTGTCCTAAGAGATGGTCGAACTCATGCTGAATGATTCGCGATGCGAATCCGGTGAATTCTTGCTCATGTTCAACGAAGTTTTCGTCGAGCCAGTTCAGCCGAACGTGCTCATAACGCTTCACGGTCTCTGAAAGTCCAGGTAAAGAGAGGCAGCCCTCTTCGCGCGCCACGGGCTCAGCATCTTCAATTATCTCTAATTCCGGATTGATGAGACAAAGTTTGAGACCTTCGCACTCCGGAAAGTTCTTCGCAAGTGGCGAACCATCGATGACAACAACGCTAATCGATTTGCCAACCTGAGGGGCTGCCAATCCGACGCCATCTGTATAATACATTGTTTCCCACATATCCTTGATTAATTTTTCAAGGTTGGGGTAGTCTTGCTCAATATCCTCGGCCTCTTTGCGAAGCACTGGATGTCCATATATGTAAACGGGTAATACCATAATGCAAAATTAATGAAAAATCGCGAAAAATCAAAACACTATTTTTCTTTAGCGTTTTGAAATCTACAATTTTAGAAGGTTCAGAGCGAGGAGAGGTAGTCGGTCAAGATGATGGTAGCTGCCATCTGATCAGCGCGTCCCTTCTCTTGTCGTTGCGACTTCTTAAAACCACCGGCCAGCATCTCGCGATGAGCTATGGTCGATGTGAAGCGTTCGTCATGGCGCACCACCGGGATATTGGGTAGAACTTTCCGAAGACGATTTAGAAAAGGTATAATATATTGCTCGGATTCTGATGGTAGTCCGTTGAGTTGTTTCGGTTGCCCGACCACGATGCGCTCCACAGGTTCGCGTTTACAATAGTCGGTTAGGAAATCGATTAGTTGGTGAGTGGCGATTGTGGGGAGTCCGTTGGCCGATATTTTCAGGGTGTCGGTCACGGCTATTCCGCATCGTTTGCGCCCGTAGTCGATAGCTAAGATTCTGCCCATGGGTATAAAACTACTTCAATAAAAGAAGTCGCCTTTTAGGGGCGACTTCTTTATGTATAATTTTGTAGATGAAATCAAAATTACTTGCCGAAATAGCGGTTGAAAAGACCGGCAAAGCCCTGACCGTGGCGAGCTTCGTCTTTAGCCATCTCATGAACTGTGTCATGAATAGCGTCGAGGTTAGCTGCTTTAGCGTTCTTTGCAATACGCATCTTGTCGGCGTTAGCACCAGCCTCAGCCATCATGCGCTTCTCAAGGTTTGTTTTGGTATCCCAAACAACATCGCCAAGAAGTTCTGCGAACTTAGCAGCGTGCTCAGCCTCTTCCCAAGCGTAACGCTTGAAAGCCTCTGCGATTTCAGGATAACCCTCGCGATCGGCCTGACGAGCCATAGCAAGATACATACCAACCTCAGTGCACTCGCCAGTGAAGTGAGCGTTAAGATCTTTGATCATCTCTTCGTCTGCGCCCTTAGCCACGCCAATAACGTGCTCGGTTACAAACTGAAGTTTTTCGTTCTCGTCTACCTCTTTGAATTTATCACGGGGTGCTTTGCACTGCGGACAGAACTCGGGAGCAACTTCTCCTTCTGCTACATAGCCGCAAACGGTGCATATCCATTTTTTTGCCATAGTTGTAATGTTAATGAATTAGTTTTTGTTCTTTCTATAGATATAACAAATTTGAATCAAAAATGTTAAGGCTATAGTGAAAATAGTTAGATAAATTATTGTTGAAGGCTATTACTCACCGAGATAGCTAATCAACAATTTGCTTTTTTGACCTTTGAGACGGCGAATAGCCTTCTCTTTAATCTGACGTACGCGTTCGCGTGTGAGGTCGAATTTCTCGCCAATCTCTTCGAGTGTCATCTCCTGGCAACCGATGCCGAAGAACATCTTAAGGATTTCGCGTTCGCGATCGTAAAGCTGTTTTAATGCGCGGTCCACCTCCTTAGAGAGCGATTCCTGGTTGAGGCTGTGGTCGGCCATCGGGCTGTCGTCGTTGGGAAGAACGTCGAGCAAAGAGTTGTCTTCGCCTTCAACGAATGGGGCGTCGACCGAGATTGAACGGCCAGAAACCTTCATTGTGTCCGAGATTTTATCAACGGGCATATCAAGACGTTCGGCGAGTTCCTCGGGCGAGGGGCGACGTTCGTTCTCCTGTTCGAATTTTGAAAGTTCTTTTGTAATTTTGTTGAGCGAACCTACCTGATTGAGAGGAAGGCGCACAATTCGCGATTGCTCGGCGAGTGCCTGAAGGATGGATTGGCGAATCCACCATACGGCATATGAGATGAATTTAAAACCACGGGTCTCATCGAATTTTTTTGCTGCTCTAATTAAGCCCAGGTTACCTTCGTTGATAAGGTCAGGAAGGCTAAGGCCTTGGTTCTGATATTGTTTTGCAACTGATACGACGAAACGAAGATTTGCTTTCGTAAGTTTTTCCAATGCTGCGTGATCACCTTTCTTGATACGCTGAGCGAGTTCAACCTCTTCGCTAACAGATATAAGCTCTTCGCGACCAATCTCTTGGAGGTATTTGTCGAGCGATGCGCTCTCGCGATTGGTGATTGATTTGGTTATCTTTAATTGTCTCATATTCTTTATCGTGACCTAATGTAAATATGTCAAAAATCACAAGGTGATGGTTGGCGTATCTACATAAATTCTTGCAAAATTAATGATATTTTTTGAAATACACAATAGATAAACGGAGGAATTTGCAGGATGTTTTATAAAATAGTAAAAAAAAAATTTAGGAATAACAATTTTGGCAAAGTTTAAGCTTAGTTAAGGGTGAAGAGGTGAGCGGGGGAGGACGGGGGACTCGGGGGCGCATAAATGCGCTTGCACTCGACACAAAGACGTGCTACCGTGCGGCTGCGTGGATGGCGTGGGGATTTAAGATCTAAGACCTATGATTTATGATTTATGGTTTATGAAATGTGGAGGCGGGGCATTTATGATGTATGATGTATGATTTATGATTTAAGATTTAAGATGTCGTATGATTTATGAAATGGGGAGGCGGGGCATTTATGTTTATAATAGAAAAAAAGACTCCGACCTCTTTGCGGGGTCGGAGTCGGCATGATGATTTGATGATTTAAAGAAAAATGATGTTAGATTGGTATGTTTGTCTATGACAATCGTGATGGTATGCGTTGGTGATTGTCATTGTAGTTGTATCAAATTTGTGGTGCTTTACTCAGCCAAATCGACAGCGTAGTAGTACTTTTTGCCGGTGGTGGGATAAAGGCCTGAGATGAACATTACTTTGTCTTTTGTGTCCTCTTTCATCAATTGATTGTAGATAGCTTCCACTTCGTCGGTGCTGTTTACCGCACGGCCGTTTATTTCTGTGATAACAAAGCCGTCTTTGATGCCCTGCTCTTTGAATTTACCCGTGCTGATTCCAGTAACCTTCACACCGCTTGAGATGCCTAACTGTTTTTTGCTTTCGGCCGAAAGTTTCATGAACGCACAACCAAGCTGAGAGAAGTCGCCTTTTTTAGTGATTGAGGTGCTGCCCTGGCTATTGCGAAGCACTCCTGATTTGGTAATGCTTTTGTTGTCGCGAACAAAGGTGATGGTAATCTTGTCGCCGGGGCGGAATTTGTTGAGTTGTTCTACGAGCTCAGCGTGGTTTTTAACTTCAGCCCCGTTGATGGCTGTAATTACGTCATCCTCCTTGAGTCCGAGTTCTTTAGCTGTGCTTCGTTCGTTGACGCTGGTGATAAGCATACCCGATTTTGTAGCAGTAATCTCTTTCTCTTTCGCAATGGTTGCGTCGAGTGCAGTTACTGTACATCCGAGCACGGCGCGTTGCACGGTGCCATATTGTTTGATGTCGGTGATTACCTTCTTTACAATCGTAGTAGGGATAGCGAACGAGAAGCCTGTGTATGATCCGGTGTTGCTATAGATAGCTGAGTTTATACCGATCAGTTCGCCCTTGAGGTTTACCAGCGCACCGCCTGAATTGCCAGGGTTGAGTGCTGCATCGGTTTGAATGAAGGATTCAATGCTGAGGCCGCCTGATTTGTTTTGACCTAAGCTACGGGCTTTGGCGCTGACGATGCCGGCGGTTACAGTTGAGTTAAAACCGAATGGATTACCAACGGCCAATACCCATTCGCCTACCTTTACTGTTTCGCTGTTTCCAAATGTGATGGGGGTGAGACCGGAGGCATCGATTTTGATGAGAGCCAAGTCGGATGCTTCGTCGGTTCCGATAACGGTTGCTTCGTACGATGAGTTGTCGTTAAGGAGTACTTCGAGTTTATCAGCGTCTGCGATGACGTGATTGTTGGTTACGATATATCCGTCGGCAGAGATGATAACACCTGAACCGAGACCGCTTTGAACGGGTTCGTTGCGTTTCTGTTGCTGACGGGGTTGTTGCTGACGAGGTTGTTGGGGGAGTCCAAAGAAATAGTCGAACATGCCGAACGGATCATATCCGCCACCCATCGATGGTGTTTGCTGACGTGAACGAGTAGTGAAGCTTTTGATGCAAACCACTTCGTTGACTGTCTTTTCGGCAGCGACGGTGAAATCAGTTTCAAATGCCGGTCGAACGGCTACGGCCGGAAGCAGAGTGAAGGCTGCGGCCATTGCAAAAGTCAGAAATTTCTTCATATATAATCATTAATATTTAGCAATCGATGAGCAAAGATAACACAAAAAGTTCACGAAAAGCAATAGTCTTAACACTATATTGTGAAAATTAAATGTTTTTTAAACAATACTATGTCATAAATACTCGCATATTACTAATATATGTTAAGAAATATCTTGTAATCAGATAGTCTAATTGCAATTGTTGGGTTGATTGGTTTCTCTTTTGCGGTTTTGCGGTTTTGGTTATTTGTGGAATTAATTGTATCTTCGCAACAGCAAATTTTTATAAATAGGGCTGGTAACTTATGAAAAGAATCGGGATAATTTCAGATACGCATTCATGTTGGGATGATCGGTTTGTGGAGTATTTTAAGGATTGTGATGAGGTGTGGCATGCGGGCGATATCGGGTGGATTGATGTGATTGAGCGGTTGGCTGCGGTCGTTCCTATGGTTCGTGCAGTGCATGGTAATATCGACCATGGGGAGGTGAGGCGTTCTTGCCCTGAGTTTCTGGAATTTGAAACAGAGGGAGTAAGGGTATTGCTGACACATATCGGAGGCTATCCGGGTCGTTACGCTCCTGGCATTAAGCAGAAACTCAAAGCGAACTGTCCAACTTTAATGGTTTGTGGGCATAGTCATATATTAAAGGTGATGTATGATAAAGAGTTGGGGGTGCTTCATATCAATCCCGGAGCAGCGGGACACCAAGGGTGGCATCGGAAGCGAACACTTATACGTTTGGAACTTGAATCAGGGACACCTCAGAATTTGGAGATTATCGAATTGGGATAGAAACGGAAAATTGGGGAATGGAGTCTTAGCCGGTGTGTTAGCGGGGTATACGTCCGAGGCGGCGCAAAGTGCGAGTGTAGTAAGGACTGTCTAATTTTGAGATTACTACTCCTTTCGATGAAGACGCATGGATGAACTGAGTTTGATCGATCATAATTCCAACGTGCGAGATGCGTGTGGAGTCTTGACCGGTGGCGAAGAATGCCAGGTCGCCTTCGCGCAGTTCGCGGCGTGTGATTGGGCGGCAGAAGTCTGCTTGTTGTGCCGAGGTGCGAGGCATTTTAATTCCCCAACAGCTTTCAACGACGTTCATCACCATGCCAGAGCAATCGGTTGCGACACCACGTTCTGCACGACCATATCCGTATGGTGTGCCAAGCCATTGTTTGGCCTCATCGATAAGATTAAGTTTTGAGTCTGAATTTAGGTGCTCTGAAAGGCGAGTGTTGTTAGAGAGGGAAGATGGATGCTTGGAAACGGCTGGCATAGCGTGGCGCGTAGACTTGCATCCTGTAAGCCCACATGCAGCGATTATAAGGAGATAAGCGAAATTGCGCTTAAACTTTGAATGTCGATCAAGATACCGTTTCATGTTGCAAAGTTAAGTAAAAAAAGTGAATTCGTTTCATTATAATAAAAGAAAAAAGGGACGTACATAATATGTTGTACGTCCTTTTTTTTTCTAAGATTCTTCGTGTGAGTTGGATTAGATGAGGGGGAGGAGCTTAGCCTCAAGGTCGGCGAGTTTAACGAGACCTACCGAGCGGTCAACTACCGCACCATCTTTGAAGAAGAGAACAGTGGGGACGTTGCGTACGCGGTTTTCGGCCACGATTTCGTCGTTGTCTTCGATGTTGAGTTTGCCGATTACAGCGCGGTCGCCATATTTTTCAGCGAGTTCTTCAACAACGGGACCTAATTTCAAACAGGGACCGCACCAAGTGGCCCAAAAGTCGATAACAACTACCTTGCCGGCTTCGATAGCCTCTTTGGCAGTTTGATCTGTGAATTGAATTGCCATTTCTTTTATTGATTATGTATATTTATGTTTATGTCAGTTCTTGTTTAACTTCGATTGAGGTCGATTAGTTCTCATCGAATACGCGGAAACGGATGCCGTGTTCGGTGAGGAGGTCGATGAGATCACGGTCGACCGATATACTGCGTTTTGGTCGTAGGCGAATTGACTGTCGCGCTTCCATGTCGACCAATTCGAAATATACTTTTCCTTCGCGGTCGCCTGCAGGGAGTTTTTCGAATGCCGCAAAGAAATCGGTGTCATGACATCGCCAGTCGATGAATATCTGCACGGCATTTCCAATCTTTCCTTTAATAGAGTCGAGCGGTCTAATCTCCTTGACCACGATGTCGAGTCGCGAAGGGTCGCGCCATCCGGGTTCAGCAGCCACTTTGATGATAACGGCCTCGCCCTCTTGCACTTTTCCTTTGAAGTTGAGGTGGTTTTTGCCGAAAAGAGTAAGTTCGGTTTTGCCGGTAAAATCCTCAATTTCTATTACGCTGAATTCATTGCCCTTCTTCGAGATACGCGTGGTGTATTTGGTAAGGAGTCCACCGACGTTTGTTTCGCAAGGTTGCATGAGCTTCTCCTTCAAGTTCTCGCAAGTTGCACCACATCCATATGTCAATTCCATATAGTAAGGGTCGAGCGGATGGGCAGAGAGATACATCGTAACCAATTCTTTCTCCTTGTCGAGCAACGCAATCTGGTTCCAGGGTTCGACGTTCGGATAAGGAGGCTTATTGGTTTCGATGGGTTCGAAGTCGCCAAAAAGGCTCATCTGTAGTGAATTCTTGTCGTTTTGGAGGTTCTGGCCATACTTGACCAGGAGGTCGGTATAGGTAGAGTCGAACATAGGGTGCACAAAGATTTCACGACGTATGCCAAAGCAATCGAATGCGCCCGCCATTGCGAGGTTTTCGATAGCGCTGCGGTTGCAGGCCGAGAGATTTACTCGCTCCACAAAGTCATATATATCTTTGAACTTGCCATTGCGGTCGCGCTCAAAGATGATTGCACTTACGGCATTGTTACCCACACCTTTAACGGCAGCCAGTCCGAATCGGATTTCGCCCTTTTCGTTCACACCGAACTTTTCGATTGACTCGTTGATGTCCGGACCTTTAACCGACAAACCCATGCGTCGGCATTCGTCCATATACTTCTTGAGCTTATCTGTTGCAGTTACGTTGCGGCTCATGTTGCCGGCCATATATTCGGCGGGATAGTTGGCTTTTAGATAGGCCGTTTGGTATGCTACCCAGCTATAGCATGTGGCGTGACTTTTATTGAAGGCATAAGATGCGAACTTCTCCCAGTCGGCCCAGATTTTTTCGAGAGCGGCTTCGGGGTGTCCGTTGCCCATGCCTTGAGACATGAACTTCTTTTTGAGTTGCTGCATCTTATCGATCTGCTTCTTACCCATAGCTTTACGGAGCATATCCGACTCGCCTCGGGTGAAGTTGGCCAAGAGACGCGACAGAAGCATCACCTGCTCTTGATAGACGGTGATTCCGTAGGTCTCTTCGAGATATTTCGACATTATGGGGATGTCGTATGTGATCGGTTCCTCGCCATGTTTACGTCTAATGAACGACGGAATATAGTCCATCGGTCCCGGTCGGTAGAGGGCGTTCATGGCGATGAGGTCTTCGAACTTTGTTGGACGAAGTTCGCGCAACGATTTCTGCATACCTTCCGACTCGAACTGGAATGTAGAGGTGGTATTGCCTTTACAATAGAGGTCGAAGGTAGGTTGGTCGTCGAGCGGGATATTCTCGATATCGATATCGATGCCGCGTGTACGCTTAATGTTGGCCAAAGTCTCCTTGATAATAGAGAGAGTTTTCAGGCCCAAGAAGTCCATCTTGATAAGTCCGGTGTCTTCGATTACGCTACCTTCGTACATCGTAGCGATTACGCTTGAGCCGTCGGCGTCCTTAGCCGTAGAAACCGGTACCCAGTCGGTTATATCGTCGCGACAGATAATTACACCGCAGGCGTGTAGTCCTGTTCCACGGATATTTCCCTCGAGTTGCTGGGCATATTTCATGGTTTCGCGAATACCCTCGTTCGGGCTGTTTACCTCCGCCCCCAGCTCCTTTACATACTTGATGCAGTTTGCCAGATTTATTTTGGGCGATTTCCCGTCAACTTCTGGGAGTCGGTCGGGAATGAGTTTAGCCAGACGGTTTGATTCGGCCAAAGGAACCTCCATAACCTTAGCAACGTCTTTGAGTGCCATTTTCGTTGCCATGGTCTGGTATGTGATGATATGTGCCACCTTTTCGGCGCCATATTTATCGGTTACATATTTAAGAACGTCTTTTCGGCCGTCGTCATCGAAATCGACATCGATATCGGGGAGCGATATACGGTCGGGGTTAAGGAAACGCTCAAACAGAAGGTCATACTTAATAGGGTCGATCTGTGTAATGCCGAGACAGTAGGCAGCCGCCGAACCGGCCGCTGAACCACGACCGGGACCGATGCTGACGCCCAACTTCTCACGACCCGTATTGATGAAGTCCTGCACGATAAGGAAGTATCCAGGGAAACCCATGGTCTTCATAATATAAAGCTCGAAACGCAAACGCTCTTCAACCTCTTCCGAAAGGGGAGTGCCGTAGCGTTTGGCCGCGCCCTCCATTGTAAGTTTTTCGAGGTAGTCGGCTTCAAACTTGATGCGGTAAAGTTTATCGTAACCTCCAAGACGGGCAATCTTTTTATGCGCATCCTCTTCCGAAAGGACTACATTGCCATTTTCATCGCGTGTGAATTCGTCGAAAAGTTCTTTTTCTGTGATTCGACTACGATATTCCTCTTCGGTGCCGAACTCTTTCGGGATATCGAAGAAGGGCATGATGGGAGGATTGTTGAGTGAATAGAACTCAACTTTATCGAGAATCTCTTTTGTATTGTCGATGGCCTCCGGGATATCGCGGAAGATTTCGCGCATCTCGTCGGTCGACTTCAACCATTCCTGTTTGGTATAGTGGAGTCGTTGGTCATAGAACGATTTCTGCATCGAGACGCAAATAAGTCGGTCGTGAGCCTCGGCGTCATCTTCATACGTGAAATGGACGTCGTTTGTTGCCACAAGTTTGATGTTATGCTTGCGGGCAAAACGTATAAGGTGCTCGTTAACCATAGTTTGCACCTCAAACACCTCTTTATTTGCATTCTCTTTGAAGGTCTGATGGCGTTGAAGTTCGATGTAGTAATCTTCGCCAAACGTTTCCTTATACCAAAGGATACGCTCTTCGGCGCGATCGAGTTGTCCGTGAATTATGAACTGCGATACCTCTCCACCCAAACAGGCAGAGCAGATGATGAGTCCTTCGCGGTGCAGGGCGAGTTGTTCGCGGTCGGTACGCGGTTTGAAGTAGAAACCGTCGGTATACGCCTTGCTCACAAGCTTGACAAGATTGTGATAACCCTTTTCGTTTTTGGCAAGCACAATAAGGTGCTGACCGTTGTCTGTTTTATCCTTGCGCTCAGTCATCTTGCCCTTGGCCAGATACATCTCGCAACCGAGAATCGGTTTGAAACGTTCCTCGACCGGTTTGCCGGAGTTCTTCTTCTCTACATAATTGAAGAACTCTTTGATGCCGAACATATTGCCGTGGTCGGTAAGGGCCAAGCCTCGCATACCGTCGGCAATGGCCTTGTCGACGAGTTCAGGAATGGCAGCTTTGCCGTCGAGCAAACTGTACTGAGAATGAACATGAAGATGAGTGAACGGAATATTGCTCATAGATATTAGTTGAGTAATTTTTTGCGATGCAATTATCAGGACTTCGCGTTAAAACAGAAGACAAAATTAATCAAATTTTTTAGAAATATAAAATGAATTAATCAAAAACGCTATATAGATTCAGTGTCGAAAGATACATTTTGCGGGGGTGCGTCGTTCGATAACCTCAACCGCTTTGCTGTAATACACTCAGAAAAGTTTGATTCTCAAATTTATTCGCTTTTATAAGTTGATAATTTCGTTTAAAAGTTGTAAATTTGCAGAATGAAAACGAATGTAGCAGTGTTTTTTGGAGGTCGTTCGGTAGAACATGAAATCTCCGTAATCTCAGCGTTGCAGGCAATCAACGCGTTCAATGCTGACAAATATAATGTGATTCCTGTATATATATCGAAGCAGGGAAAATGGTATACTGGTCCGAATCTTCTGGAAATGAGTAACTACCGCGACATGTCGCAGCTTGTGAAGGGTTGCGAGGAGGTGTTTATGCGTCCGGAGTTTGGCGACTATAATTTGTATAAGGCTAACACGGGTCTTTTCTCAAAGCGTAATCCAGTGTTTGCAGAGTTGCACGTGGTGATACCGGTGCTTCATGGTACAAACGGAGAGGATGGTATCTTTGAGGGATTGTTGGAGACAATCGGTATTCCCTTTGCCGGATGCAACACGCTATCGAGTGCCAATGGTATGGATAAGATTACGATGAAGATGATTCTTCGCGAATCTGGCGTACCTGTGGTTGATTATGTTTGGTTTACCGATAAGGAGTGGATTGGCGATCGTAATCGTATAGTTGAGAAGGTTGAGTCAACATTGGGATATCCGGTGATTGTAAAGCCTGCCAACCTCGGATCGAGTGTTGGTATCGGTAAGGCATCGAATCGCGAGGAGTTGATTGCGAAGATCGATAATGCCGAGAAGTTCTCGCATCGTATCATAGTAGAGCATATGGTTGAGCGTTTGAAAGAGATAAACTGCTCAGTGCTTGGCGATGCAGACGACCATCAGTCGTCGGTATGCGAGGAGCCCATCAAGACAGGAGAATTCTTGTCGTACGAAGATAAATATATGGGAGGTTCGAAAACCTCGGCTGGAATGCAGTCGAGCGATAAGCGCATCCCCGCCGACTTGCCTGTTGAGATGAGCGAGCGTATTCGTGAAATGGCAGGGGAGACATTCAGAGTGTTGTCGTGTCATGGCGTTAGCCGCATTGACGTGATGATCGATGAGAAGGACAACTCTGTATATGTAAATGAGATTAACACGATTCCAGGCTCGTTGTCGTTCTATCTCTGGGAGGAGAGCGGAATTACATTCGAGCAGTTGATGGATCGATTGGTGCAGCTTGCGTTGAAGCGCAAACGCGAGATGGATCGAAAGACTTTTAGTCTTGACGCTAACATCTTTGCCATGGGAGGCGGAGTGAAGGGCGCCAAAGGGGCTAAGGGTTGCAAAAGAAAATGATATAACCCACAAACGCGAAATATAATAATATATGAGCAAGAATTTTAAGGAATATAGCGGACAGATGAGTCTGTCGGCAATCAATAAGGAGATGCTCGCAGAGTGGGATCTCCATTCGTTGTTCGAGCGCAGCATGCAGGAGCGCGAGGGGAGTCCGACATTCGTATTTTTCGAAGGACCGCCGTCGGCCAATGGTATGCCGGGCATTCACCATGTGATGGCGCGTACCATTAAGGATATCTTCTGCCGTTATAAAACCATGAAGGGATTCCATGTAAAGCGTAAAGCCGGATGGGATACACACGGTTTGCCCGTAGAACTTGGTGTTGAGAAGACATTGGGAATTACGAAGGAGGATATTGGTACGAAGATTTCGGTAGATGAATATAATGCAGCATGTCGTCGTGAGGTGATGAAGTACACTAAGGAGTGGACCGATTTGACTCACAAGATGGGATATTGGGTGGATCTTGAGAATCCCTATATCACATACGACAACGGTTATATCGAGTCATGCTGGTGGTTGTTGCGCCAGTTGTATGAAAAGGGTTATTTATATAAAGGCTATACAATCCAGCCCTATTCTCCGGGAGCAGGAACAGGTTTGAGCTCGCACGAGTTGAATCAGCCCGGATGTTATCGTGACGTTAAGGACTTGACTGCGACTGCGTTGTTCGAGATTCTTGACCCGAAAGAGGAGATGACCGGTTGGGGTAAGCCGTGCTTCTTGGCTTGGACCACAACACCATGGACATTGCCTTCAAATACGGCATTGTGTGTTGGACCCCGCTATGAATATTCAGCATTGCGTACGTTCAATCCTTATACAGGCGAGCCTGTGACTGTGGTTATGGCCACAGATCTTATTGGTGCATACTTCAAGAAAGATGGAGCTGAGGCATCGATGGAGGATTATAAGCAGGGCGACAAGCTGGTGCCTTACCGTGTGGTTGGACACTGGAGCGGCGAGGAATTGGTAGGCATGCACTACAGCCAGTTGATGCCGTGGGTTAAGCCTGTAGAGAAGCTTAATGATTTCGCTGCCGACTTTGTGAAGGAGTACGCAGCAGCTCACCCCGAGAAGGTGTTTAATGTTGGCAAAGATAAATTCGTGGAGATGGAGTCAGAGGCGTTCCGTGTTATCCCGGGCGACTATGTGACAACAGACGATGGTACAGGTATTGTACATATCGCTCCCACGTTCGGTGCCGACGATGCCAAGGTGGCTAAGGCTGCCAATATTCCGTCGCTCTTCATGATTAATAAGCGAGGTGAGACACGTCCGATGGTTGATCTTCAGGGTAAGTTCTATCTTCTGTCAGATCTCGCAACAGAGTTTGTGGAGAAGTGCGTCAATGTTGAAGCTTACGAAAAGCATGCCGGTGCGTATGTGAAGAATGCATACGATCCGCAGTTCACCGTAAACGGCAAGTATGATGAAGCTGCGGCTTCGAAGGCCGAGGATTTAAATGTTTATCTCTGCATGGAGATGAAGCAGAGCGGTCGTGCATTCCGTATCGAGAAGCATGTGCATAATTATCCTCACTGCTGGCGTACGGATAAGCCTGTGATCTACTATCCGTTGGATAGCTGGTTCATTCGTACTCCGGAGGCTCGTGAGCGTCTCATCGCCCTCAACGAAACCATTAAATGGAAACCGGCTTCGACAGGTAGCGGACGCTTTGGTAAATGGTTGGAGAATTTGCAGGATTGGAATCTTTCGCGTAGCCGCTATTGGGGTACACCGTTGCCGATTTGGCGCACCGAGGATGGCAAAGAGGAGATTTGTATCGGTTCGTACGAGGAGCTTTGTCGCGAGATTGACAAGTCTGTTGCTGCGGGCGTGATGTCGGAGAATCCGTTTACAGCCAAGGGCTTTGTGCCGGGCGATTATTCAAAGGCTAACTATGACCGTATCGATATTCACCGTCCCTATGTCGATGATATTGTGTTGGTATCAGAGAGCGGAATGCCGATGAAGCGCGAGCTTGATTTGATCGACGTATGGTTTGATTCAGGCGCAATGCCTTATGCTCAGATTCACTATCCGTTTGAGAATAAGGAATTGTTGGACGGCAAGGAGGTATATCCGGCCGACTTTATTGCCGAGGGTGTTGACCAGACTCGTGGATGGTTCTTTACTCTCCATGCAATTGCCGGTATGGTGTTTGACTCAGTAGCGTATAAGGCAGTAATTTCGAACGGTTTGGTTCTTGATAAGAATGGAAACAAGATGTCAAAGCGTTTGGGCAATGCCATCGATCCGTTTGGAAATATTGAGAAGTTTGGTAGTGATCCGGTGCGCTGGTACATGATTTCGAATTCATCGCCGTGGGATAACTTGAAGTATGATGAGGATGGTGTGGCAGAGGTAAGCCGCAAGCTCTTCTCAACACTTTATAATACATATAAGTTCTTTGCACAGTATGCCAATCTTGATGGTTTTACAGGCACAGAGCCGGCTCTTCCGCTTGAGAAGCGTCCGGAACTTGATCGTTGGATTCTGTCGTTGTTGAATACGTTGGTAGCAGAGGTATCGGCTGATCTCGATGATTATGAGCCGACTAAGGCTGCGCGTGCCATCGATACGTTTGTGAACGACCACTTGAGTAACTGGTATGTTCGATTGAACCGTAAACGTTTCTGGGCCGGTGCGATGGACGAGGATAAGCTTTCTGCTTATCAGACATTGTTTGAGTGCTTGAAGACGATTTCGCTGTTGATGGCTCCGTTTGCACCGTTCTATGCCGATCGTCTCTATTCAGATTTGATGGAGCCGGCTATGGCCGAAGGCGGTTATGCGTCGGTTCACTTGGCCGACTTCCCGGTGTCGAACAACGAGGCAATCGACAAGGCTCTTGAGAGTCGTATGAGCATTGCTCAGGTTATTACGTCGAATGTATTGGCGTTGCGTCGTAAGGTGAATTTGAAGGTGCGTCAGCCGTTGCAGACGTTGTTGATTCCGGTTATGGATGCCAAACAACGAGAGGATATTGAGGCTATTCAGAATATCGTGCTCGAGGAGGTAAACTTGAAGGAGTTGAAACTTGTCGACAACGAGGAGAGCGGATTGGTGAAGCGTGTCAAGGCTGATTTCAAGAAGCTCGGTCCGCGTTATGGCAAGATTATGAAGGATCTTGGCAAAGCGATTATGGGCATGAGCCAGAAGCAGATTGCTGAACTTGAGAAGAATGGTCAGTATGAATTTGCAGAATTTGCCGAGAAGCCCGTTGTGACGCTTGATGACGTGGAGGTAATTCCGGAGGATGTGCCGGGATGGCTTGTTGCCAACGACGGCAATATTACTGTTGCTCTCGACGTGACAGTGACACCTGAGTTGAAGAATGAAGGTATGGCCCGCGAATTGGTGAATCGTATTCAGAATATTCGTAAGTCTTCAAATTTCGAGATTACAGACCGTGTTGTGGTTGAGTTGCAGTCTACACCGAGTGTAGAGGCGGCAATGGCACAGTTCGGCAATTATATTGCTTCACAGGTATTGGCCGATAGCTTGACGACTCAGTCAGAGATCGAGGGTGAGAATATTCACCTGCTTGATATCGACGGAGAGGAGATTAAAGCTAAAGTCACAAAGAAGTGAAATCATAATGAATGATAATAAATTAGAGTCAGTTAAGTCACCCGGTATCAGTACCGGGTGGCTTGTCTGTTTGATAGTGGCAGCGGTGCTGATCGTTGATCAGGCCGTGAAGATTTATGTCAAGACGCATTTTTATCTTGGTGAGGGTGTGGAGGTTTTTCCGTGGTTTCAGATAAAGTTTATCGAGAACAACGGCATGGCATTTGGACTTGAACTTTGGAATAAAATCTTTTTGACATTAGGGCGTTTGGTAGCTGTGGCACTATTCATATGGTTCATCCTTAAGGTGAAAAGTATGCCCGGACTTCGTCGGGGATTTATGGTGGCGGTTGCATTAGTCACAGCGGGTGCAGCAGGAAATATCATTGACTGTGTTTTTTATGGAGAAATCTTCAACAATCCATTCCCTCCAGAAGTAGCAACGATGTTTCCTATCGGCGGCGGTTATGCCAATTGGTTCGAGGGGAAGGTAGTTGATATGCTGTATTTCCCGTTTTTTGATTTCTATTGGCCTGATTGGATGCCTATAGTAGGCGGAAAGTATTACGAATTTTTTGCTTATATCTTTAACGTGGCTGATGCATCGATTTGTGTTGGTGTGGCATTGTTGATATTCTTTTATTCGAAAGATGTGTCACGGGCTTATGCCTATGTTGGAGGTGATGAGGAGAAATCGGAAAACAAAAAGGAGAAACGTCAATAATTACAAATCTTCGAGCATGAGATATTTCGGATTGGCAGTAGTCGTGATTATGATTTTGGTGTCGGGATGTAATCGGCGCCCAAAGAGTGTGCTGTCGGACGATGAGATGGTGGACCTGATGGTGGATATGGCAGTAGCTGAAGTCTATATGCAGAATCGGGCCGGTGGTTATATCTCAGAGGTCGATAAGGATGCAATCACGGAGAAAATTCTGAAGCAACATGGGTTGACCAAGGCTGATTTAGACTCGACGTTAAATTGGTATGGTAGGAACATGGATAAGTATTGTAACCTCTATGCCAAGGTGGATGCCGAGTTGGCAAAACGTGCCAAGAGTGTCGGTTCGGAACAGCGTAAGGTTGAAAGCGAGAATGATCTGTGGCCATATTCGCGTCATCTAATGCTCTCTTCTCTGTCGGGTAGTGACAATTTCAATTTCAGTCTCGATGGTTCGAAGTTGAATCGCGGCGACCTGTTGGAATGGAAGATGCGCGGACGTCATTCGCTCGATGGCACAGTGATGCTTGGAGTAAACTATGCCGATGGCGGATCGGGTTATATATATCATCAGCTTGGAGGTAGCAACGTGGTGGTGAGTTTTCAGACCGATACCGCGCGTCAAGTTCGACGGGTTTTCGGTGTATTGCGATTGCGCGACCGGATGGCGATGCCGGCTTATCTCGACAGTGTTCAACTTCAGGTTCTGCCATTGGATACGTTGAATTATTATCAAATTCATTCGCAGACGCAGATCGGACGTGCCCAACGCCATAAGAAGATAGAGGTGAAGGATACAGTAGAGAGTGTTGGCTCAGCTCCAAAAGAGCAACGAAACATTTTGAAGGATATCAGATGAAACAGATAAAGATAATGTCGAGGCAAGTGGCAGAATGTGTTTGCGATGGTTGTGTATCGCAACATCGCAATGCAATTGTGACGTTGAACAATGTTCGGAATTTGCCTCTGGCTTTTCCCAATTCTGTTTCGGGCATCCGTTTCGATGGGTATGACATAGAGAAATTTGAACAGGAGATTGCAGATGTCATTTATACCGACTGTGCGATTACAATAGTTCGAAAAGGATTGGATTTTGAAGTTGTATAGATTTAGGTTAACAACTTCTCATCTTTGGAATACAATACATGAATGCAAGAATAATAGAATTGTCAAGACATCTTGATCCGAGGGGAAATCTCTCGGTTGTGGAGAGTGGTCGTGATATACCATTTGATATAAAAAGGGTATACTATGTTTATGATGTGCCAGCAGGCGAGAGCCGTGGCGGGCATGCTCATAAGCAACTGTATCAGTTGATTCTTGCCGTTAGTGGAAGCTTTACGGTGAATCTGGATGATGGAAAGGAGAAACAATCCTATTTGTTGAATAAGCCTTACCAGGGTCTTTTAGTGTGTCCGGGCATTTGGCGTACGTTAGATGATTTTTCGTCGGGAGCTGTTTCGTTGGTTCTTGCATCTGAATTCTATGATGAAGATGATTATATCTATGACTATGATGAGTTCCGGGCTTATGTGGAATCGGAGGAATTTTTAGAATCAAAAGAAGAGTATGAGTCGCATTAAGTATCTTGATTTGGAGCGCATCAACAATTCGTTTGAGCCGGCATTGAGCGATGCTGTGACACGGGTTGTAAAGAGTGGCTGGTATCTTCATGGCGATGAGGTTGCTGGTTTTGAGCGGGAATATGCCGACTATATTGGCGCTGCCGAAGCCATTGGGTGTGGAAATGGACTTGATGCACTGACTCTGATACTAAGGGGCTATATTGAGCTGGGGGTGATGAATGCGGGCGATGAGATAATAGTTCCTGCCAACACTTATATTGCCACAATCCTGGCTATAACGGCAAACGGTTTGAAACCGGTTTTGGTAGAGCCAGATTTGGTGACACTTCAGATTGATCCGGATGGTATCGAGGAGAAAATAACGGAACGCACGCGCGCCATAATGATAGTCCATCTGTATGGTAAATGTGCCTATACAGAGAAGATAGGCAAATTGTCTTCCCAGTATGGATTAAAACTAATAGAGGATAATGCCCAGGCGCATGGATGTGAGTTCGAAGGGCGTCGAACAGGAAGTTTGGGCGATGCCGCGGGTCATAGTTTTTATCCAGGCAAGAATCTCGGGGCGTTGGGAGATGCGGGTGCTGTAACGACAAACGATAAAGACTTGGTAGATGTAATTCGCGAACTTGCAAATTATGGCTCTGCAAAGAAATATGTTTGCAATCGTCGTGGGGTAAACTCGCGTATGGATGAGGTGCAGGCTGCTGCCTTGCGAGTGAAGCTTCGGAGTCTTGATAGCTGTAATCAACAGCGAAGAGCAATAGCAAAACGCTATGATTATGAGATATGCAATTCAAGAATAATGAAGGGGATAATGTTCGACGACAGTAAGAATGACTATGTGTGTCATATTTATCCGGTGCTGGTGCCAGAGAGAGACCGTTTCATCGAGCATATGTCGCAAGAAGGAATAGATACGATGATTCATTATCCAATAGCTCCACATCAGCAGGCTTGTTATGAGGGTGATTGGTTGAAGTACGATACGTTGCCGCTTACAGAACGGATTCATAGCAGGGAGGTATCTTTGCCTCTTTGGTCTGGAATGACTTATGATGAGATTAGCAGAGTGATACATGCTGTTAATAGTTTTAGAATTTAACACAAAAATATATAGATATGATACAAGATCCTAACATACTTTACAGTATGGTGAATATGAAACTTCGAGATAGTTTTAGTAGTCTTGAAGAGTTATGTGAATCAGAGGGTTGGAATCTTCTTGAGGTAGTAGAGATTCTTGAAGAGGCCGGATTCTATTATGACGAGGAGCAGAATCAGTTTAGAGCCTCATAGGAGATGGCAATAGAGATTGAACGCAAGTTTTTAGTTGTCGGAGATGCGTATCGCGAAGCAGCGGTGCGCATTCTGCACATCGAACAGGGGTATTTGAGTCGCGACCCCGAGCGTACGGTGAGGGTTAGAGTCCGTGATGATAAGGGATTCTTGACCGTTAAGGGAGTGACGGATGGAGTCACACGCGAGGAGTACGAATATGAGGTGCCTGTTGATGACGCCCGACGAATGTTGCGACTTGCATTGCCGGGTGTGATCGATAAGACAAGGTATATTGTAGATTATGCCGGACATCGTTGGGAGATAGATGAATTTCATGGAGATCGCGCACCGCTTGTGGTGGCAGAGATTGAATTGGAGAGCGAGGATGCTGAGTTTAATCTGCCGCCTTATATTGGAGAAGAGGTGACCGGCAATCCGAGATATTACAATTCAAATATGTAACGGATAATGAAGAGTAGAAGTTGAAGTTGTTTAAACAACTTCTTAAGCAACTTCTTGAAGAAAAGCAATGCAAAATTCGTCGGAATTGAAAAAAAAGATTAATTTTGCAAAAGAATTGATTTTTAGATATATATGAAAAGAATCGCAAAGATATCGTCGGCATTGGTGCTGGCATTCGGTTCGTCGGTTTGTGCATGGGCACAGGAAGATTTATCGGTAGTAGAGATTTTGGGTAAGAATTATTACGTTTATGAGATGAAACGTGATGATTCGTTATTTGGCGTGGCGCGCGAGCGCGGTTGGGATTATGAACAACTTCAGGCGTTGAACCCGAAGGCAATCTCTCCGATTCAGAAGGGATTGAAGATATATTATCCCGTAGATGCGTCGAAAGGGAAGTCAGGCAAGGAATCGGTTGTGCCATCGAATTATAAACCGGAACCAGTGAAGCATGTAGTGAAACGAGGAGAATCGGTTTATGCCATTTCGCAGATGTACGAGATTCCTGTAGAAACAATCTACTCACTTAATCCAAAGAGCAAAAATGGTATCAAGATTGGCGAGACATTGATTTTGCAAAAGAATAATGACTTGGATGCCAATCAGGAATATTATACAATCCGTAAAGGCGATACTCTATATGGTGTTGCTAAGGAGTTTCAGACCACTGTTGCATCTATTATGAAATTGAATCCCGGAGTAACTGAAACAAATTTCAAGGCTGGTGAATCAATACGTCTCCCTAAGCGCGGCGAGGGAATGAAACGCAAATTTATGGCTGTGAAACAGGATGAATTGAAGTCTATTTCAACCTATAAGGTAGAGAAGCGTGACACGTGGGAGACGATTGCTCAGAAAACGGGTGTGGATAAGGATGAACTTAAGACAGCCAATCCTGAGCATGGCGAACAACCTAAGAAAAAAGCATTGATTGCCGTTCCGAAGATTGAAACAACGACCATTCACAAAGAGGTGGTGGATCAGGATGCACGCGAGCTTACTCCCGAAGGACGTGCGCAGATTTATGACGATGTGCATGGCATTACCGCAGATTCAATTGCGCATCAAGGTGTGTGTGCAGTGCTATTGCTCGACGATCCGTCGTCGCGTAAAGATATCGAATTTAGCCGCGGAATGTTGTCTGCGCTGGATAAATTGAACAGAAATCGCAGTCAGATCGATTTCCACGTTGTGGATGGTAGCAAACAATCGACTGAGGTTTTGGATGAGTTGGGCGAACTGAAGCCTGATGTGGTGTTTTTAACGTCAGATAAGGGGGTGCAGGATTATCTTACGGAGTACGCAGAAGTAAGCCAGACACCTGTAGTGAATGTATTTGATGTTAAAAACGAATCGTATACTCAGAATCCATATATGATTCAGTTGTTGACCCCGTCGAACTATTTTAATGACGCAGTGGCTGAATACCTGACTAATAACTACAAGGGTTATCAGCTATTAATGGTAGGTGAGGCTGATGAGAATGATCAGTTGGCGGCATCACTTTTTGAGTTTTTTGGTGCAAAGAATGTGAAGAATCTTTCGGTTGAGGGATTGCGTCAGATGCCAATTTCGGATTCAGGCAAGTATCTTGTTTACGGATATGCGGTGAAGCGAAATGATATTAACGAATTGCTATCGGCAGTGGAGTCGCTCGAGGTCGATCACCCGATGGCGAATATGGCTGTGATTGGACGTCCAAACTGGATAATGTACGACGATACGTTTCAGGAGAAATTCAGTCGAACAGGAACCATGATTCCATCACGATTCTATTATGATAAGGATTCGGCCGAGGCTCGTAGCTTCTTGAACCACTATAAGTCGTTGTTCGGTAAAGATCCAGTTAAATCATATCCGATGTATGCTGCTTTTGGTTATGACTCTGCAAATTATTTCATCGATGGGTTGCAACGTTCGGAGGGAGATGTGAATAAAATGATTGCATCGCCTGTGCATGGTGCACAGAGTGATTTCGATTTGATGCGTCCGAGCAATTGGACAGGGTTGATGAATCCAATGGTATATCTGGTGAGGTTCACTCCCTACGATAGCATTGAAAGAATTGCGTTGAAGTGATGAAAAGAGTAGTATTGGCATCGCTAATGATGGTTGTGGCCGGTGGCGTGTCGGCTCAGACGCATTATGAATCGAGTGTGTCGGTTGGTGCAAAGGGTGGATTTAATATGTCGAAGGTTTTCTTTACTCCTCGTGTGCGTCAAACATTGAATCCGGGCATGAATGCCGGTGTTATGGTCAAGTATACTGAGGAGAACCATTTCGGCTTGATTGCTGAGGTGAATTTTACGCAGCGTGGATGGAGAGAAAACTTCGATGAGCTACCATTCAATTATTCTCGCACCATGAATTATGTTCAGGTGCCTTTTCTGACTCATATCTATTTCGGAAATCGAAATAAATTTATATTCAATGCAGGACCTGAAATTGGTTTTAACTTGGGTGAGAGTACAAAATCGAATTTTGACTACAACAATCCGACATCAGTGACCGATTTCCCATCAAGCACACATAGCACAGCACAATATCAATTAGCAGCTGATAAGGGTGTAGATTTTGGTATCTCGGCTGGCTTTGGTACTGAATTAGGCATAACACCCAAGAATGCATTGAGCTTAGAAATTAGGTGTTATTACGGGCTCACAAATGTTGTGACTGCCGGGCGTCAGGAGAAATTTAAGGGAGCCAATACATTGTCGTTCTCAGCCTCGGTAGGCTACTGGCTCAGGTTGAAATAGGGCGGCAGAATAACGTTACTACACTTTATCGATAAATTAAAATAAACATCGGCTACAACTTTAAAGGTTGCAGCCGATGTTGTAGTATTGTAAATGTCGTACTTTTACGGATCTGCGCCGTTTCCCCATAACGGCTTGAAGTATTAGGGAAGGGTCTGGTTAGTATGGGTAGCTTGGCTAGTGGGGTGTTCTTACTATTGTAATACACTAAAGAGAACTGATTGTCTCTGTCGATAAGCCTGTAATCGAACTAATCAATGCAATATCAAGCCCTTGATTTAACATTGATCTGGCCACATCAAGCATTGTTTCTTCGCGTCCTTTTTCAAGACCTTCTGCAAGCCCTTCCTCTCGACCTTGCATGCGGCCTTTGCGGGTATAGAACGACATAACGTTCATCTCTTCGCGATAAGCTTCAAGCGAGATTTCATAACGGGCTCGCTCCTCGTCGGTCATAGATGCTTCATCCATTACATCTTCGAAATATTGGAGCTCTTCCAAGCGCTCCTTGAGGTGAGAGGGTATTTCGACCATAGATTCTATATTTTTAAGTACATAAACCCAAAGTTCTACAGGTGTCTGACATTCCTCAAGACTTTTTGTCATCTGAGGCAACTGAATGTATATCAATCTCAGATAGGGATTGACGAGTTCACCGGTATAGCGATCTCGCACCTCACCGTCGACCACTAAAGTTTCCGGTAGTCCTTGGTGAGTGAAGTTCAAGAACGAGATGGTAAAGACGGCTTTTAATTTATCGTAGTTCCAGTCCTTTCCTTTCAGCGTCTGGCGATCCAAACAACGAGATGCATATACCATAGAACGCTGAAGGAAATAATCTTGTTCTTTATTCTGCATTTCGACATAGACTCCATTCCCCAATTTTTGTTAATGCAGGGGTCGCAGCCGTGAGGCGATTTTAGCTCTGCCGTGGAAGGAGCATAGCGGGCTATGCGACTGAAGCTAAGTGCTAAAATCGCCCACGGCTGCGAGTAGGAGAAAGAATTGCTCCTACCGGCGTCTCGTCGGTAAATTTTGTCCATCCCTCAGGTCGCAATCGAAAGATTGCTCCCCTCACGATGAACAAAATTTCCGCGACGATACGCCGCCCCTGCATTTACAAAAATTGGGGAATGGAGTCTAACATGCTCTCCCGTATCGAGCGTACAGTATATATCATAGATATAGCTTTTGCCTTGGTTATGGTTGGGTATCGACTCTTTATCAAGATAAGATATGTCCGTAATGGTCATCTCATCTTCAAAGAGACGATTCAAGAATGCTATCAATAGCGTTTTATGTTCTTCCTGACCAAAGAGTCGTTTGAACCCCTCGTCGGTGAATGGATTAATAAATTTTGCCATGAAGAGTAGAATCTAAATAAGTTTGAACAACTTCTATTGTAAAAGTTGGTTACACAGCTTCTTTGTCACAAATTAAGATAATCTTATTGAGATTTGCAAATTTATGTATATGAAAGTTTTATGCGTATACGAAATGCGAATAAAATAAGCGTCGCACCGGGGGTGTATTGATGCGACGCTTATTTATGTTGAATTGTGAAAGTGTCGATTAGATGGTGAGGAGGATGAAAAGATAGCACATCACGGTTGGAGCTACGAGTAGAAGTGAATCGATGCGATCAAGGATGCCACCGTGGCCTGGAATGAGATTGCCAGAGTCCTTGAGGTTGAGGTGACGTTTGATGAGCGATTCAATCAGGTCGCCCCAAGTGGCGAAGATGGTAACGATTGTACCTAAACCCAACCAAGAGGGGAGTGTAAGATCCATCATGAAACTATGGTTGAAGCCGTAGTAGATTCCTGCAGATGCAGCAAGGTTGAAGATGAGGCCTCCAAAGAAGCCCTCCCAAGATTTTTTAGGAGAGATGCGCTCAAACAGTCTGTGGCGGCCAATAGCGCTACCCACAATGAACGCTCCGGTGTCGTTAAGCCAAATGAAGATGAATACTACTAGCAACATTTTGGTAGAGAGCGATGCGATACCTGTCATCATGGCCATTGCAATTCCGAAATATGCCTGAGACATCAACGAAAGTGCAAGATTTTTGAGTGGATTTGGTGCTTTGAGATAAAGTTCAGCTACCATTCTTAGAATCAAAATGAAGATCCAAATAAAGATAAATGAGCTGTTTACCGGAATGCAACAGAGCGATATACATCCTGCGATGTCGAGAAGAACCGCAGGTAGATTGGCAACATTTAATCGATTGGTCATTTTTGCGAATTCGATACACGCTAAAGTACTGAATAGAGCACCAAGAATAATTACTGTGTCGAGTCCACAAAGGATAGCACCGATGATAATGGCGATGTAAACCAGTCCGGATAAACTTCGCGTAACTAAATTTTGAAACTTCATATAATCTATATCTGTATGTTTAAGAACTTTTACATGCAAATTTAATGATAATATTATAAATATGCAAAAGTTATAGTCGATTATCGCGTAATAAGACCCGAAGTAAGTGCATCGAACAGGCGCGTGGGGAGAAGTCGATTTAGATTAATCAGCAGGCTTGATGCTCGACCGCAGAGATATCGTGCGCGGGGGCGTCGCGCCGTTGCAGCCCGGAGCATTGTTTTTGCCACCACTTTGGGATTTGACAGCCAGTTGCCGCTATATCCTTTTATCATAATTTTTGCCATTTTGTCGGCGCGACGTTCGTAGGGGGTGCCGGCCGTGGTTTGCTTCAAGTGTTCGGCCGCAATGAGTCCCCAGTTGGTTTTGATGCCACCTGGTTCGATGAGGATTACATCGATGCCAAATGGCTTGAGTTCCATTCGAAGAGCATTACTTACGGCCTCAAGAGCATACTTTGATGCATTATACCATCCGCCGAATATTATAGATATTCTGCCTGCAATCGATGAGGTGTTGATGATTCTTCCGGAACCTTGTGCTCGCATAGCGGGGATTACGGCTTTCGATATGCGCATGGCACCCATCACATTTACCTGCATCTGGCGCTCGGCTTCGGCGATTGAAACCTCTTCGATGGGACCGAAAGATCCATAACCGGCATTGTTGACCAGGATATCAATACGCCCTTCTGTTTGGAGAATTTTAGCCACAGCGTTGTCGACAGAGTCATTGTCGGTGAGATCCATTCGAATTGCAACAACGTCGGGATTGTTGAGTTTTTGGATGGGATCAATGTTTCGTGCCGCACCATAAACGCGGAATCCTGCGTTGGCAAAAAGAGTGACGGCGTCCAGTCCGATACCGCTGCTGGCGCCAGTGATTAAAGCTATCTTTTTCATCTCAGAAATTATCTAATGAAGTATGTTGAGTGCGTTCTTGTGATGCACTTCTTATATAGAACAATTATTTCGAGATTTTAGTGCATAGGGAACAGAGACATGATACAAGAATAATTCATTGTATATTTGTAGAAAAGTATTAATTTTGTGGAGAATTTAAAGAAAAATTGCATATGATAGATAAGCAGAGGGGATATCTGGCCACCACAAGCATGCGTGATTTGATAAAGGATAATGCGATGTTATTGCCAGCCATTGGTAGATTTAATATTGCTTTTGGATTTGGCGATGCAAATGTGTCGCAGGTTTGCGTGGAAAATGGAGTCGATACGGCAACATTTCTGTGCGTATGTAATCTGTTGAGCGGTTATAAATACGATGCGTCGCGCATTTCACTGAAGACACTCATTACATATTTGCGCCGTGCGCATACGTCATTCTTAGAAGTTGAGTTTCCCAAGATTCGCCATCATCTTCTTGATGCTATCAATCATTCGGTTGCGAACGAAGTCTCGCTTCTGTTGGTTAAGTTCTATGATGAATATGTCGGCGAGGTGCGTCGACACATGGAGTATGAAAATGATGTGGTGTTTAATTATATCGGCAGGTTGGTGAAGGGGGAGATTACTGAAGATTTTACCTTCTCAAAATACGTAGAGAGTCATGTTGATGCGGTCGATAAATTAAACGAACTTAAGAATATATTTATCTATCATTATAAGCAACGCGATAATGCCCGGCTGAGTAATACGTTATTTGATATCATTATGTGCGAACGCGACATGTTGTCGCATTTTGAGGTGGAGTCCGAGCTATTTATCCCGGCTGCGGAACGGCTCGAACGTGAGGTGAGATTTACTCAAACCGAAAATGCAGATGTCGATGAGGAGCCGATCCCCGAATCGCCGACACAGTTGTCGTTGTTGAGCGAGCGTGAGCGCGAAATTATTTGTCTAATAGCACAGGGGAAGGTTAATAAAGAGATTGCCGATGAACTGTGTATTTCGGTACATACCGTTGCCACTCACCGCCGCAATATCTCGGCTAAGCTAGAGGTGCACACAACGGCCGGATTGATAATTTTTGCTATCCTGAATCATCTTGTAGATGTAAATGATGTGACCCCGATTTAGCAAATACTTTATAGCATCATGCCCACTTTATAGTCTCGAGAAGTTGGATTTGTGACAAAAAAATAGTATTTTTGCATAACTGCGTGTAAGCTTGTTCCATGGGCTTTCTTTTTTGCGATTCACTAAAATCGAGCTAAATATGAAAAATACATCACAGAGTAGTTTGAAACAGAGGGTAATAGGATTTGTTTGGCAACACATTTGGTTGGTAGTTTCCCTATTTTTTATGACGTTTGGCGTGGCACTATGTGTGCGTTCAGGTCTTGGAAGCGGTGTAATATCTTCGATTCCGATGGTAATGTCGTTGGCAGGTACCGATGGGTTGGCGCCATCGATGACAATCGGTGAGTATACTTACATTATGAATGCCATTTTTGTATTGTTACAAATCTGCATTCTTCGTCGTCGATTCAACCCTGTGCAATTATTCCAATTATTGGTAGGTTTTCTATTTGGATGGCTGCTGGATTTGAATATGAGTATTACGGCGCTGGTAGATTATAATACAATCTGGTTGCAGGCTTTAGCGCAGTTTATAGGGTGTACTATATTAGGGATTGCGGTGTCGTTCGAAATTCGATGTGGTTCGGTTACGATGCCGGGCGAGGGTATCCAGGTGGCTATCAGTCGTGTTACGGGTAAACCATTCCCAAAAATCAAGATTATGGTAGACACGATGTTGGTTGTGATAGCTACTGCAATCGGTTTCTATTACTTTGGACGTTGGATGTGGAACGTGGTTGGAGCCGGAACGTTGTTTGCTATGTTTTATGTAGGCACGGTAGTCAAGATAACCAATTCGCATACCGACTGGTTTGAGCGTGTGCTACATTATCATCCGGGCTTCCGTCGCTACATATATGGATTGGCGCGCTATATCTATCCTAAGAAGAGATTTTAATGACGTTTCATAGTCTTATAGCGGTGCGTTGCCATATATGAAGCGAAGGCTTCCTCGCCATTGTTGCGAATAAAGCTGATGCATGCGGCCCGGTCGGACTTAAATAGTATGGAGAAAATTTTTCCAATCAGGTTAGAATAGGTTTTGCAGTGAGCGACATCCATATTGCATTCAGCACAAGAATTATAGCCCTTTGAGAAAGCGCATTTGCGAATTTTGCACCAAGAGGCTTTATAATTTTTATGACAGCCTGGACATTTGTCATCAAGAAATTTGTTGCACGCAGCGCAGTATAAACCACAAGCCGCAATTAATTGGGTGTCAGTTTGAACCTCTTTCATCGTATTTTGTATTTACGACCTCGTTCACTGAAGAAGAGAACGAGGTCGTAGGGTTATTTAAGTGTAATGAGTTTATATTTGCGGGTGCCGACACCAATCTTTTCGGCATATTCCAGGTTCCACGGACCGCTTCGCGATTCGATTCGTTTAATAAGGTGAATTTTGCCATGATCCGGACTGTTACGCACGGCGTCGATACATGCCTGATCGAGAGCTACGGGATCGAGCGAAGCAAAAATACCTAAATCGCCCATTTCGGGCTTGGCTGGATGTGAGGAGCAGTCGCAGTCGACAGATAGATTGTTGGCAACGTTGATATAAAGGATGCGTTTACCAGCGGCATCGACAATTGATTTTGACGCCTCGGCCATCGACTCTTGAAATATAGTATCGGTTGGAATTGAACCCCACAATTTAGATCTGTCAGTAACTTTGCCACCGGAGTGAATCCAGCTTTTGCCACGCGATGATGCGATGCCTATGGAGATATTCTTCATTGCGCCCCCGAATCCCGCCATCTGATGTCCCTTGAAGTGCGAAAGAACTACGGTGAAATCGTAATCACTCCAAGTGCCTCCGACATAGTTCTCCTTTAGATGCTTGCCTTCATTTACTTTTAGAGTGTCTTCCGACATGGCATCCATAATTTCGACCGGCGCAATGGCCGTGAAGCCATGGTCGGCAGCTGCTTTGAGATGTTCATCGGTGTTGGCTCGCTTTCCCATATAGGCAGTATTGCATTCAACAATAGTGCCGTTCACTCTCTTCACGAGCGGTGCGATCAGGGTAGGATTAAGAAAGTTCTTTCCTCCCGGTTCGCCGGTTGAAACTTTAACTGCCACTTTCCCTTTGGCTTCACGCCCAAGAGCCTTGTAAATCTTAACCAGATTCTCGGGAGTAATATCCTTGATGAAGAATACTTTAGCAGGAGATTCAGCAAGAAGGGCAGTGGTCATAAGGCAACAGCCCGCTAATAATATATGTCTGAAAAATCTGTTCATTAAATTTTTACGATTACGAAGTTTAGACAAATTCATTAAATAATCACAAAGTTAAACAAACAATTTGATGTATTCAAGCAAAGTATCAAAATTTGTTTTATTTAAAGTGTTTGAATCATGGAGTTTTGTAAAGAGAGATAAAATATGTAAATTTGCGAATAAATAATTGTAATCTCTAATCTTCTCTTTTATTATGTCGTTAGAATCTTATAGAAAGTATTTGAAAGATCAGGAGGCGAAGAATGACGAACCTATAGGTTCGGATGATGCTTCGCAGGTAGCTGATGAGCCTGTAACAGAGCGTGTAGAGTATGTATATGTTGAGCGTAAGTCTGGCCGTAAAGGTATTGTGTGGCTATGCGCTTTCATTCTAATTGTGGCTTTGCTGACAGTAGCAGCAGTTAAGAATCCAACGGATACAGAAGCTAAGGAGATGGTCAATAAGTTTATTGTCGAGAAGGTTGATAAATTTTTTGTCGATAAGATGAATGATGAGGATGCTAGAGGCTTTCAGCAGTTAGCTGCCTTTTTCGGACTCAGTTTTTCGTCGAAGCTGGTGAATTCGTTTGTAGAAACGAAGGTGAATAATTATGTTGTAATGTCAACATTCGATAGTGAAGTCGAGATGGATAATTCAAAGAAAACTATAATGTCGGGTGTTATCGTGTTTGGTAAGTTGATACCACTGAGCACTGATTTAGACTTGGATGATGTATCGAACCTTGGCAAATTAGAGAAATAAGTAGCTCACAAAAATTAATCGACATTTTGATTAATTGAGTCTTGAACAATAAAACTTGTTCTTTTTGACTGCTTTGGATTTGTCAGTCAGTCGCATACACATGTATGCTCCTTTCTTCCGCATCCAAATCAGCTCAAAAATAACTTTGTTTTATTTGTTCATTAATTTCTGTGAGCTACTTAATGATTTGATATTGTGATGAATAATCCGTTTGACTATTCTCCGAGCGAGGAGTGCAGCAATGCTTTCGAGCAACTGTTGTTGTGGCTGGAGCTGCCGCAGCACGAATCATTGCGAGCATTTCTGAACGAGGGTAAGATGTTGGGCGTATTGATAGCCGAAGATTCGGAGGGGCTTCACCACACGCTATATGCATTTTCGGGTCAATTGAGCGATGGAGGATTTGATTATCCGGGCTTTGTTGAGGGAGTTTTTGATTATTTAGATCCAAATGGGTATTTCAAACGGGTCGAAGCGGATATTTCACGTCAGAATCAGGTTATAGCAGAGTATATATCGACGGTGTTGCAACCTCTTCGCAAGCAATGTGCTCAGGTTCAGTCTGAACAGTCGGCATTGTTAGCCGAACGAAAGGAGCAGTATCGATTGTCGAAACTGGAACGAGAGCGGATACGCGAAGGTGGAGTTACGCCAGAATTAAAGGATGAACTTATTAGACTGTCGCAGTTTGAGAAGGCAGAATTGGCTCGATTGAAACGAAGGTTAAAAGCGGAATTAGCTCCCTTGTCCGATGCATTGGCAGAGGCGGAATCTTATCATAATAAGCTAAAAGAGCAACGTCGCCGAGATTCGGAGGAATTGCAGAGATGGTTGTTCGATAATTTCAAGGTGCTGAATGCATATGGCGAGAATCGAACTTTAACAGATATTTTTGCTGATACAGCGATGAAGATTCCACCGTCGGGTGCGGGTGAATGCTGTGCTCCGAAGTTGTTGCAAGCGGCCTATAAACGGGGGTTGAAACCGGTTTCGATGGCTGAATACTGGTATGGTAAACCCAAAGAGGGTGAGGTTCGTGTGCATGGAAAGCATTATCCTGCATGTCGAGGTAAATGTCTACCTGTATTGAGTTGGATGACAGAAGGATTGGAGCTATATCCCACCATGGCGGAAGTAATATCCCCGTCGTCTGCAGTCTTAGTACCAGAAATTTTGTTTGAAAATGAATGGTTTGTTGTGGTAAATAAGCCTGCAGGTTTGCTCTCAGTGCCGGGAAAGGGGAGTGGTGTTTCTGTGCAACAATGGCTTGAGACCCGTTATGGAGTGGAGCGCCAGGTGCGTATGGCACATCGGTTAGATCAAGATACGTCGGGTTTATTGGTGGCAACGTTCGGTGAATTGCCGTATAAAATAATGCAGACTCTGTTTGCGACTCGTCGAGTTGCTAAAACCTACGAGGCTATGCTTGATGGTGATTATCGCGAACAAGGCACAGCACAGGAGGGGTGTATAATATTGCCTCTTTCTCCCGATTGGCTTGACCGTCCTCGTCAGAGGGTAGATTATGAAAGCGGCAAGGAGTCGGTGACCGATTATCGCTTTTTGGGCGTGGAGCAGCGCCGTAGCCGCATTGAATTTCATCCGCATACTGGACGTACTCACCAGTTGCGTGTAAGCGCAGCATCGGTCCATGGTCTGGGGCTTCCTATTGTGGGCGATCGTCTTTACGGCACACCGGGAAGCCGATTGCATCTCCATGCACGTTCGTTAGAATTCCAGTTTCCTATCGACAATAAAACGTATCGTTTCGAATCACCTACACCTTTTTAATTTAGATAACCTCAAATATTGATAATATGCCAGCAAATAAGAACGCTTTAATACGATATAAAACAATTGATAATTGTTTGCGCAATCGATATCGCCGGTGGACACTTCAGGATCTTGTGGACGCCTGTAGTGATGCCCTTTATGAGATGGAGGGTATCAGAAAGGGTGTGTCGGTGCGTACGGTGCAGGGCGACATCCAGATGATGCGTTCCGATAAGTTAGGGTATAATGCACCGATTGAGGTCTATGAGCATAAGTATTATCGTTATGAGGACGATGGCTATTCAATAACCAATATGCCACTGTCGCAAAATGATTATGAGTTGATGCAAGAGGCTATTGATATGTTGAGGCAACTCGAGGATTTTGAGGACTTCAATCAGATTTCAGATGTTTTAAGCCGATTGCAAGATAACCTGGCAATTGGGCGGCATCATCGAGCCCCAATTGTGCATTTCGATTGCGTTCGCGATTTGAAGGGACTTAAACTTCTATCGCCACTCTATAATTATGTTCAACGTCGTCAGACTTTGCGAATTGTTTATAAGTCGTTTCATGCGCTTCATCCGGCAGAGTTTATAATCTGTCCTTATATGCTGAAGGAGTATCGCAATCGCTGGTTTCTGTTTGGAGGGCGTGTACCGAATCTGGAGATTTATAATTTGGCATTAGATCGAATAGAGAGCGTTGAGCCAATAGATATGCCGTATTCGGTGAATCCGGAATTTGAACCAGAGCATTTTTTCGATGATTTGATTGGTGTGACCAAAAGGCTTGGTTGTTCGCCGACAAAGATTAGATTCTCAGTTACTCCCGATCAGGCAAATTACGTGAAAACTAAACCGATTCATACGTCGCAGCGATTTATCGGCATTAATGATGTCGACAATTCGAGCGAATTTGAAATTGAGGTTGTGGTTAATTATGAGATGTATTCAATGTTCTTGAGCTTCGGTCCGGGCATAACACTTCTCTCGCCAACCGATGTGGTAGAAGAGATGAAAAGGCGCGTAGACGGTATGGCCCGGTTATATAACACTATTTCTTGATATAACACTATCTCCAAGTGAAGAGGAGGTAGCGACCTGGTGGGATGGTGAGTGTGCGTTCCTTGCATTTGCGACTTTTTCCGTTGGGCATGATTTGTTGAATGCTTTTGGCTTGAAGTGCGAAGTCAACGCGTTGGGCGTGTAGAATGTCACGATTCACAATCATTAGATATTGTCGGCCGTGGTTGCGGATATGTGAAACTAAAAGTCCGGGACCGTCGGACGAAATAGAGAGGAATGGTTCGGGAAGCGACGTGAGGGGTTTGGTGTCGTCGGGGATGTTCGCACCGGTATGCCATACGTTCAGAACCTCGCCATCGAGAAAAACAGGAGCGAGGGACTGAATCTCACGGTTAAGATTTTGAATCATATAATAGACATCGGTGCGTTTCCCCATCTGGTCGATGGCTGCATGATGGAAGTTCCATTGTTGCGTTACTGGTTGCCAGTAAGTGAAATATTGAATGGCTTGTGCACCGTAAGCCAAAGCAGAGAATGCCTCAATCTCTAAATGAGAGGGGCGTGGTAATGCGTATGGATTATGCGCAGTCGACATACAAAAAGCCCAGAACGGAACACCGAACTCTTTCGACACTCTGCGAGCACTTTCGAGGTTGGTGAATAGCATTGGTGTTAAGTTGGCTTCGTCGTTATTAGCATAGACCGGATACATATCATACGATATCATAGGCAGGCGAATTTGATTCACGAATTCGCGCAGATAATTGTCGTAGTGGTCGGTGCCTAAATCATGCGGTGCGACCATTCGCGGCAGTAGATTCAGATATACTAAACGGGAGTCGTCGGCGGCATAGACGCTGTCGCGAAACTGGGCGAGTTGTTTGAAGTTTGGCACGACAGGTTCGTCGCGTAGAAACCATGCGGCAATCTCAGGATATTTTTTGAGCGTGTCGATCGATGAACGCGGATGTGCTTCTAACACCGGGCTGCCGGCAATGATTCTTATGCCCGATCCTTTGGCCGCACGGGCCGCACGGGCAATTTCAGCATTATTTCCGAAATGAGAGAACGAGAGATTGAACCCCGCTTCGCGCATTTCGCGATATCGTTCGGGCGTTGATGCACTGTCAGGAATAGAATACCATCCCATGATGGGGAATTCGCCCGGAGTTGGATTTTTGTATTTAGGCAGTATTGGTTTCGGTGTTGCCGCATAAGCACAGATAGCACATACGGTGGCTATAGTTAGAACGATTCGACGCATAATTGATACGATGATGTTGTTTGAATATTGAAGTTTAGTAGTATACAACTACCGGTTTGCGGTATATCTTCTCGGCAAAGTCGTGAAGATTGACAGCAGCTTCGGCGCGTGCTCGTTTCACGGTTCCATTGCGATAAAGGTTACGTACGGCCCTTGCCGCAAGACGCTTTTTAACAATATTTTCCTCGGCATTAGTCAACTTGTCGCTTTTAATTATTGCAAAGTTGCCAATAGCCTTCGTGTCTATTACGCGCCATGAGCTCGGTTCAGTAGCCTCTTTTATATCAACAATCTCTTTGGGCAGAGCAATGCGGATGGTGTCGCCAATTGAATCAATATTCAACTTTTCAATGTCGAACGAGATTGAGCCACGCTGCTTTTGGATAGCGCAGATAACCTTGTTGTTGATTGTGTCAAGAACCGGTGTCTCATTATAGATTTCTACAGTACTGAGTCGTACCATTGTTTCCACTCTGTCTACCTTCCCTTCGAGAATGGTGATCTTTTTTCTATTCAAGGCAAAATAAGTTGCAACGCCGCCTGCAACTACGGCAATAAGTATTATGAGAAGGGCAACCTTGAACTTGATAATTTTAGAAAACAATGACATAGCCTTTAATTTTTAAAGTTGATGGTTGGTGTATAACCTGTTGATTCAAACATAGCTTCAAAATAAGCACGAGCTTTGCGCTGTGCCGCATCTATGAGTTGCTGGCGGAAGGCTGGATTGTTTACAACCTCCCTGTTTAAATCCTGGTTGGCTTTCTCCTTCATTTGAGCACGTTCCTGCGAATCGAGATCAGCACGAAGCAGGCCGATGTTTTCATAAACCTTACGCATCTGCATATCTCTGCCTGTAAGTTCAGTCTGTACTGCAGGCAAAGTTACAGTCACGGTGTGGTTCTTGTCATCGAACACTATATCCGATGGCAGAAGGTCTGTAAGATTTATGAAAGCTTGCATGTAGGAGTTGTAGGAATACACAGCCACTCTGTCGCCTAAAAAATCATATTTGGCGTCATCCATAATGGCGGTCTTAGTGATGGCCATAGAGGCGAATACCATTTTGTCAGCAGACTTAATCTCCTGATAAAATACGTTATGGTCTGTTTTATTACATGCCACCATTACAGTAGCCACTGCAACTAAAAATGCATACTTGATGATTTTCATACCGATAGAAACAATCGTTGAACATATAAATTCAGTCACATATAATTAAGTTGTAGAAACAACTTTTATAGATATAACTTTATAACAACTGCAAAATTAATGTTTTTTACGGAAGAAAATAAGTTTTTTATTTTATAAATTATCCAACTTGAAAAAAAGAGTGACTTTTTGCGTGGTGGTAAAAAGAGAAGTGCCTAATTCTAAGAGAATTAGGCACTTGATGTTTTTTTGATGATGCTATCAGAAATTTCATAAGGGACACAATGATTTCTTCTATAGCTTTAGACTCCATTCCCCTGCATTAGCAAAAATTGGGGAATGGAGTCTATGTAGTTGAGTTCAATAGTTACTGTTCGATTTATCTGTGTTGCTGAAGAAAGGCGATGGTTGTAGCGACAGCTGTAACCATATCCGAGACATTCATTGATGGTGTGGTTGGTGTTTTCTCTACGGCTTGGCGCGGCGAATATGGTACGTGTATAAACAGTGCAGGCAGGCTGGAGCAGTGGTGCATAACCGAGTAGTACAAGGTGTTGCACACATACAGACCTGCAGTGTTGGACACTTGACAGGGTACGCCCGTTGCTCTAATCTCTTGGCATAGACTCTGCAGTTGAAGTCTGCACAGATATGCGGCAGGCCCATCGACAACGATGCTCTCTCCTTTGGGTAAATAGCCATCGTTATCAGGTGTTTTTGCTTCAGCAACATTTATGGCGCACCTCTCCAGACTGATAACTGCGCGACCTCCTGCTTGCCCCAACATTATTATTGCATCGGGCTTAGTCTCTCGGATTTTATCAAGAGCTATCAGTGCTACGTCTCTAAACGATACTGGAAGCAATAAGGTGTCAACACCCTGAAGTCGAGTAATAATCTCTGTTGTGGGGTTTTCGCGCTCGCCACCGAAGGGTTCAAATGCCGTTACCAGGATTTTCATTCGAAGCCAATGTTTTTTGTGTGCAATTTAGGATTCTCCGGATTGGATGGAAGTCCTAAAAGGTCTCGATTTATATGTTCTGCGATGCATTGCGCCAGCTTGATTCTATCTCCATTCCAAAGCATTGCGCTCCACGCTACTCTCATTACCAAGCAATTGCAGTCATCAGCTTTTTCGATTTTATGAATAAACATGTTTGGAGATGTAGTTGCGTGGTAGCGGCCATTGTCCGTTTGGATGTTAAATTGTTGCTGAAGTTCGTTCGAAATATCCGAGTAGAATTGAGGGCACTGAAAAAGTCCCATCTTAGGACAACCATATGAT
>QLIP01014034.1_pt1 | contig 38817 bp, 28 predicted proteins | sample 1769771 | NCBI WGS metagenome assembly QLIP01 (sample SAMN09428762, study PRJNA476227) | Gut metagenome, whole genome shotgun sequencing project. | isolation source: cecum | host: Rhizomys sinensis | place: China: Jinsha town of Minqing, Fujian Province | collected 2013-09-23 | reverse complement strand
GTTTGGGGCTGGCTGCGCTTGGCGGGTGGGTGGTGGGAGTAATGAGTAAGCCCCAACCCATTACTCCCATTACTCCCATTTCGGCGGCTTGCTGCGCAAAATCCCCCAAAAATGATTTGCATTGAACAAAAAAAACTAAAGGGAGTTTCTATAAATTGACCGCCTACGGCTGATGAGCTGCTTTTGGTAAAAAAATGGCATCTTTTCATCCTTTCATCGGTCGTTTAGCTCGCTAAACTCCCTCTTCAAGGACGAAAATCTCCTCATTTTTTCACTCAAAATCAACTCATCTCAATTTATAGAACCTCCCTATAATCAATCTAAACCGTGATAAATTTATTCTTGCAGTAGGAATCAATCTGTTTTTCCTCATCTGCGTAGCATCGATGTATAACCCTACTTCGCAAATTGTTTCCGCTGTATATTACGGAGCCATTATTGGGCTAATTGTGTTGCTCGTGGTCAAGCGTAAGAGTTTGTCGTGGAAGGATTTGCCCGCCTACTTCAAGTATACCACTTTGGGCTATATAATACCGTTTTTTGCCATCGATTTTATTCCAGAGGTAGCGCGTCCCATTATCGCCTACGTACTTATCGCTATCGGCTTTCTATGTGTAATTTACGCAATTGTTCGTCGCCGACAAGCCAATTGTGAGTTGCATTAGCGACTGTCCCGAATAAAGCCCCACGCAGTTGAGTCTGTGTGGGGCTTGCTGTGCATAGACGGGCGGTGGGGAGCGTAATTTTTGAGGGGGGTAAGGGGTTGGGTGTTAGGGAGTTGCGGGACGGGGGTGTAATTGGGTGGGTGAAAATTTCGTTTGGGCTTGTTGCGGGTTGTAATTTTGCATCGGAAAAAGTAACTAAACCATTTACAATCATGGAACAACAAACAGAAACCCTAACCATTGAGCAACAACTCGCTCAGGCCGAGGAACGCGGCTATCAACGCGGCCTCAACGAACAACTCACCCGCAAAATGGCCGAACCAGGCGAGTGGGAAGAGCCCCAATCGGCCTCTGCAGCCGCCACTGACGGCTCCTACCAAATCTTATCCACCCACCGCCAAAGCATCTGGGAAATTTGAGATGTAAGATGTATGATTTATGATGTATGATTTTTTAGCGGCCGCATACATCTCACATCATAAATCATACATCGCACATCATACATCATACATCATAAATCATAAATCGAAATCATGGAAATTATCTCTGCACCCCTTACCCTCCAAAACGCCTCCTCACTCATCCGCAATGAAGTGGACCAACGCATCGTCAAACTCCGTCCGATGTCTACCCCCCTCGACCAAATCTCGCGTCACGCCCAAACTCGCCCCACCGCCAGCATGACCGTTGAATACTTCACCGTGAACATGCGCCAATTCTCCACCACGGTGGAAGTGGGCCGAACCGCCACAGCCATCAGCTCCGTTTCCGACGTAATTACCATCAGAGTGGCCGACCCCAACGCCCTGGAAGTGAGCGAAACCCTCCTCATTGAAGGCGTCAACACCCCCGCAGGTCGCCCCATGCTCTTCTACGTGTGTGGCATCGACCGCTCCAAGCGCGAAGTGACGCTCCGTCCCCTCCTCGCCGACCCCAAGTCGGGCACCGTACCCGCCATCATCTCGGGCAGCAAGGTGCAGCGCATGGGCCGCGCGGCTGGCGAGCTCGACGTGCAAACTGGCACCTACGCAGTAACCCCCGATAAAAAAGAAAACAACTGCCAAATCTTCAAGGCACAAGTGGAGCAAAGCGTCCTGGCCTCGAAGAGCAACAAGGAGGTGGGCTGGACCTTCTCCGACCAGGAAGAAGTGGCAATCTACGACATGCGCCTCGGCATGGAACGCAGCTTCCTCTTTGGCGACTATGGCAAACTGCTCGACCCTGTGCGCAACGTAGAAATCCACCTCACGGGCGGCATCTGGTATCAAGCCGGCAACGAAGTGAACTACTCCACCGCTGAGCCTCTCAACTGGGTCAACTGGTCGCGTATGCTCCGCTCCATCTTCACGGGCCACGACTCCTCCTCGCGCAAGGTGCTCTTTGCTGGTAGCGGACTCATTGAGCGCATCCAAACCATGAAGGACGAGAACCGACTGCTCACCGCCAACGAGCGCAAAACCCTCTGGGGCCTCGACTTCAGCGAGATAGTGTCGAAGTTTGGCACGCTCTACGTGATCCACTCCGAAGTGCTCGACTCGGCTGGCCATGCCAACGACGGTTTGGTAATCGACCCCGAATTCCTCACCAAGTATGTCCACACGCCCTTCAAGGCCGACACCCTCGACCTGCGCACCTCTGGCCAACGCAACACCCAAGCCGTGGTGCTCACCGAAATCGCCTGCCTCGTGCTGCGTCATCCTCAAGCCCACTGTCGCATAGTTGCCAAGTCATGATCAGAACGCTCACTCGCGAGCAAATGCTCGACATCTGGAAGGTGAAGCGTGCAGTTGAGCCCCGAGGGCTCAACTGCACCATCTCCCGCACCGACGCCCTCGACGTGGAGGCGCAATTGGAGCGCGAAATGCGAGCCTGGTATCTGGCCCTGCTCGACGATGGCGACCCGACCTTGGTGGCCGTGACCAACCTCTCCGACTCCGCCGCCGTCACCACCTCGCCCTCCACTGGATTGACCACCATCAACCTCCCCGAAGGCACGCGCCGCCCGCTATTCGTGCGCTTTGAGCAGCCCGAGCAACTAATCCCAATATCGGGCGGCATGCTCCCCGATGCCTCCAACCCCTTCGACCTCGCCCCGCAAGCTGGCTGGCTCACCCCGCGCGAAGTGGTGGTGCGCGGAGTTCAGGGCGCACTCACCACCCTCCTTGCCACCACCGATCCTGGCCCCGCCACTTATCAGCTCGACGACCGAGCACTCACCCTCTAATCCCCCCGTGACCGCTATGCTCACCCACATTAACCAATGCTACGGCGCTCTGACGCAGTTTCGCGCCAATCGCTCCCGCCTGCGCAACTTCACCTTTGGCCGGCAATGGCACGACCTGACCAAAAACGTGCGCGGCGATATAATGACAGAGGAAGAACACGCCCTCTACTATGGCCGCAAACCGCTCACCAACAACCTAATCCACAAACTCGTCAAGACCCTCACGGGTCACTACCGCACCTCCCACGCCGACGACGTCCCCACCCCACCCTCCGACCATAACCGTCTGCAGGAGCTGGACGCACGAATGTTTGAGGAGTTTCTCATCAGCGGTTGCGCCGTGCAGCGCGTGGTCAAGGAGCGCCGCCCGGGCTATGCCGAAGCCCTCACTTGGGTCGACAACGTCTCGCCCGACCGCTTCTTCTGCTACCCCCTGCGCGACCCGCGCCTGCTCGACCTGGAACTAGTGGGCATGTATCACACCATGCCTCTGGCCGAGGCTCTCGCCCGCTTTGCGCAGGGCAACCGCCAGCGAGCCAACGAGCTGCGCGCCATTCTGGGCAATAGCGACGAATTGCCAGGGTTTGAGCACTGTCAGCTAATTGAAGTGTGGCACCGCGAGGCGCGCGAAACTCTCCGCTGCCACGATCCGCTCAAGGCCAAGCTCTACAACACCTCGCCCGCCAACGAGCCGCAAATCGAGGCCACGAACCGCCGACGTGTGCGCCGCCGCGAGCCGCGCATCTCTGCCCGATTTGAGGTGCAGACGCGCTGGGTGGGACGCTGGCTCACCACCGACGGCCAAGTGATAGCCACCACCGAGGCCGATCACCACCCATTTGCCGTGAAGTTCTACCCCCTCATCGACGGCGAAATCCACTCCTTCGTGGCTGGCATGGTGGACCAGCAAAAGCACATCAACCGCCTGCTCACCATGATGGACTCCATGATGGCATCCTCGGCCAAGGGAGTGCTCCTCTTCCCCGAGGGGGACAAGAGCCAGAGCGTGACGTGGGACACTATTCAGGAAACTTGGGCGGCCCACGACGGCGTAATCCCCTACAATCCGCGAAGTGGTTCGCCGGGGCCACATCAGGTGGTGAGCAACCCAACGGCCTCAGGCATCACGGAGATGATTAAGCTCGAGGTGGACCTCTTCGACAAGTCGAGCGGCGTAGGTTTCCCGATGGAGGGCGGTCGCGAGCCAGGCATACAGTCGGCGCGCCTCTACGATGCACAGCTCCAAAACTGCCATGCAGCCGTGGCCGACCTCTTTGCCTCCTACAACGACTTCCGCGCTGCCCGCAACCGTTTGCTTTTTTGAGAAATTTTCATTAACTTTGCACCAAAGTTTTTAAGGGAGTTTCTATAAATTGACCGCCTACGGCTGATGAGCTGCTTTTGGTAAAAAAATGGCATCTTTTCATCCTTTCATCGGTCGTTTAGCTCGCTAAACTCCCTCTTCAAGGACGAAAATCTCCTCATTTTTTCACTCAAAATCAACTCATCTCAATTTATAGAACCTCCCTTAAGATTATGCATAAATACATACTTTCACTCATATTCATCGCCTTTGCAGCCACCGCCTCTGCCCAGGAGCTGAGTCAAGAACCTAAAACTCCCCTCGACTCTATCCTTATGGGTTTTGCTCCCGACTCTATCCCCGCCAACGAGGAGAACAGTCTTGCCGCTATTCTGAGCATGATGGCCGACACCGTTGTGGAGACGGCCACTCCCCTCCCTCTGCTCGTTGACGTTGACTCCGTGCCAGCGCCCATCTGTTCGCTCCCCGTTGCTCCCGAGGCCGTCGAAACTCCTGCAGTTGTGCCCGCTCCCGAGGCCGTCGAAGTCGCCTCAGTTGCCCCCGCTCCTGTGGTCACTCCCATCGTGATGCCAGTCGACACCTTCGTGAGCATCCCGATCAACCCCGAGCTGGTGCAACTCCCCAAAAGTATATTCCTCCCCGCAATCTATCTCCCCTACTCCGCCGACATTCAGCCACTCCAGAGTGCCTACAAGCCCGAGATTAACCCCCTCTGGCCCTGGTTGTCGCGAGCAATCTATGCGCAGGCCATGGCCGACTATATCCGCCAAAATCACACCATTCACCATATGGCCGACGTGCATCTCAACCTCTACACCCTCCCCGAACCACCCAAGACCTACGTCCTCACCGTCGACCCCGAAAAAGCCTCCTACGTATTCACCGAGGCCCCAATGCTGAGCACCAAACCCGTCACGGTGGCCAGCGCCGTGTTCAATAAGCAGCATTGGCTCAACAAGCTCCGCTCCAATGTGCAGTGGTCGCAGGCCTTCGTGAGCGATAACTGGTATCAGGGCGGCAACTCCTACACGAGTATGCTCTTCGACTTCACCTACGACTCGAAGCTCAACACCAAGTTTCACCCCAAACTCCTCTTTGAAAACTACTTCCAATGGCGCACGGCCATTCAGGAAGCCGAGGAGGACGACCCCTACCGCAAGTTTAACATCACCGAAAACCGCTTTCAAGTCAACTCCAAATTTGGCTACAAGGCCTCGCGCAAATGGTACTACACCATCAACTCGGTGTTCAAAACCCCCGTGCTCACCACCTACAAAAAGGGCACCGACGTGCGCAACGCCTCGCTCATGTCGCCCGGCGAACTGAACGTCGGTATCGGTATGACCTTCAACCACAAAAGCAAAAAAGGCAACTTCGAACTTGGACTGACCATCGCCCCACTCTCCTACAACCTCAAGACCTGCCTCGACCCCAAGCTCAACCCCAAAAACTTCGGTATCAAGGACGAAAAGAACGAGGGCGCCCGCACCTACTCCACCTATGGCTCGAACACGGAAATCACCTGCAACTGGAAGATGTTCTACAACGTCAACTACCACAGCCGCCTCTTCGCCTTCTCCAACTACGAAGCCAACCAAATGTTCATCGTCGACTGGCAACACCGCGTCACCCTCACCGTGAACCGTTTCCTCACGGCCAACGTCACCGTCGACATGCGCCACGACTCCTCCATGGAGCCAGCCCCCGACGACAAATGGGGCAAATTCCAGCTCCGCGAGCTCTTCACCCTCGGCTTCACCTACACCTTCAACCACTAACCCGCGCCAGCGGCGAGGATGTGTCCAAAATGGCACCTCGCCTCCATTGTAGGGATGCACCATGGTGCATCCGCCGACGGTCAAATAATCCACAGTCGCTGGCAATCGAAAATAGATTGCGCTATCTTGCCCCCCCCCTCGCCAGACATCATATTTTGCCCCCATACGAAAAAGCACCAGGCAGCGATGTGCACGTCGCTGCCTGGTGTTTAGGATGGTGTGTGTTTTTGCTGTTCCTGCGTTGATTTCAAACGCAGCGCCATTCGGCCAACGGCGAAAATTTCAATCTTCAACAGCCAAGTATTAGCATAAATAACTTTCTTTGCCACTAAAACACCCACCCCCCCTCAAAAGTTTACCTCCCGCGCAAAAAACAATTGTTAAAAGTGTGAAACTAATAAGAAAAAAACAAAAAAAGGTGGAAATGTCAGGAATTTTCACTAACTTTGCGCATTGAAAACTCATAAAAACAACATAACCAACACCCTAAAATCTATCATCAGTATGAAGATTGAAAAAATCATCGGTCGCCAAGTGCTCGATAGCCGCGGCAACCCCACCGTGGAAGTTGACGTAATTCTCGAGTCTGGTGCTCGTGGCCGCGCAAGCGTACCTTCTGGCGCTTCTACCGGCGAAAACGAAGCCCTCGAACTTCGCGACGGCGACAAATCTCACTACATGGGCAAGGGCGTCCTCAAAGCCGTTGCCAACGTAAACGGCCCCATCGCCGAAGCCCTCGTTGGCATGTCGGCCCTCGACCAAATCGCTATCGACGAAAAGATGCTCGCCCTCGACGGCACCGAAACCAAGTCGAACCTCGGCGCTAACGCTATCCTCGGTGTATCTCTCGCCGTGGCTAAGGCTGCTGCTGACTACCTCGACCTCCCCCTCTACAAATACATCGGCGGCTGCAACAGCTACGTGCTCCCCGTGCCCATGATGAACATCATCAACGGCGGCGCTCACTCTGATGCCCCCATCTGCTTCCAGGAATTCATGATTCGCCCCATCGGCGCTACCTCCTTCAGCGAAGGTATCCGCATGGGCACCGAAGTGTTCCATAGCCTCAAAAAGGTGCTCCACGACCGTAACCTCTCCACCGCCGTTGGCGACGAAGGTGGCTTCGCTCCCGCCCTCGACGGCACCGAAGATGCCCTCAACGTAATCATCAAGGCTATCGAAAAGGCTGGCTACGTGCCTGGCAAGGACGTGACCATCGGTCTTGACTGCGCTTCTTCCGAATTCTTCCAGAACGGCGTTTACGACTACCACCAGCTCAAGGACGGCACCGTGAAGGAACCCAACGGCAAGAAATACACCCCCGCCGAACAAGCTAAGTATCTCGAAGAACTCATCACCAAATACCCCATTGACTCAATCGAAGACGGCATGGCCGAAAACGACTGGGAAGGCTGGGCTGAGCTCACCAAGCTCATCGGCGACCGTTGCCAACTCGTGGGCGACGACCTCTTCGTGACCAACGTGAAGTATCTCCAACGCGGTATCAACGAAGGCTGCGCCAACTCTATCCTCGTGAAGGTGAACCAAATCGGCTCACTCACCGAAACCCTCCGCGCAGTGGAACTCGCTCAACGCAACGGCTACACCGCCGTGATTTCTCACCGCTCGGGCGAAACTGAAGACGCCACCATCGCCGACATCGCAGTGGCCACCAACGCCGGTCAAATCAAGACTGGTTCCGCTTCTCGCTCCGACCGTATGGCTAAGTACAACCAGCTCCTCCGCATCGAAGAAGAACTCGGTGCAGCTGCTGTTTACGGCTACGGCGCCAAGAGCAAGCGCAAATAAGTAACTCCAACTTAGGGTGTTGAAATTCTTGCAACAAAGGGATTTCAACACCCTATTCTCTTTTCTATCTCTCATTCAACTACCCCCCCCCCTCACAAATGCGTAAACTCACCTTCATCCTGCTCGCAACCCTCACCGCCCTCACCGCCTCCGCCCAATTTCGCCGCGGATTGCAAGTGGGCATCACTGGCTCCACCCCAATCTTTGAGCAGCAACTCATATCCGCCTCATCGCTCACTGGCCCCTCGGCCACTCTTGTTGGTGAATTTATGTTTACCTCCGTCGGCATAGGCCTCGACTTCGGCCTCGGCTACTCCATGACCGGCGGCAAAATCAACCTCGGCGAAAAACCAATCTGGAGCCTCCAAGGCCTCGGCAATGAAACCGTGCGCCTCCACAATATTCACATCCCCGTCCACCTGCGCTACAAATTCGTAGAAATGCAAGGACTCGACGACTACTGGGCCCCCCTACTCTACTTCGGCCCCGAATTTAACATCCAAGCCGGCCACAGCGGCCCCCAGAACACCTTCCACTACTCGGGCGGCGACGTAAGCCTCGCCCTCGGCATGGGCTTCGAACTCTTCAAGAAAGTACAACTCTCCGGCGGCTACGCCTGGCCCCTCTGCTACAGCTTCAAAACCCTCAAACTCGACAACTTCGCGGCCGACTGCGCCACCTGGCACTGCCGCCTATCATACTACTTCTAACCCCCTTCACACCTTCCTCCGCGTTCTCTGAATACGCACATATGCGACAAGTTCAATCATATAACAGGCTTTGGTGTCTATTATTAGTGCTTCTTGTTTTTTCGCTCACGACCAAAGCGAAAAGCATTACTATGACTGTAGATAATGGTGACCCGTTAATTCAAGAGAAAACATTGCAAGTTGATACCCCCGAAATGCTCTCTCTTTCCATTTGCGATATATATGAAAGAGTCGTTTTTAATGGGGACGTACAGCATACGGCAGAAATACCACTCAATAGCATAACCTCACCATACATAATCGCAAAATATAAAACTCCAACTCAAACTAAAATTCAAAAAAATGCTGCTGCAATGAAGAGGCTTTTGGCCCGCTTGTGGGGCTGATTGCAAAATAAATTTGCGAAATTCACGGAAATTTTGTATCTTTGCACGCTTAAATTTGCAAATTATAAACCAAAATAGTTATACATTAAACACATGAACAGTAAAGGTTCTTTGGGTAGCATCGTATCTGGCGTAATTGCCATCTTCCTCGTGCTCATCTGCCTGTTCTATCTCTCGTTCACTTGGAAAAGTGGCCAGATTGAGAACCAAGGCAAGGAGTATGCGGCGGCTGTCGCTGGCGGCAACACCTCCTCCGATGACTACACCAGTGCTTACAAGCACTACATGGACTCCATTGCGCAGGAGCCAGTCTACATGGGTTATACCTATGCCGAAGTACAACGCTGGGGCGTAGGTCTTGGCCTCGACCTCAAAGGCGGCATGAACGTAACCCTCCAAGTAAATATGGGCGACATGCTCAAGTCTATGGCTGCTGACCCCAACGGCACTACCCTCCGCCGCGCAGTCATCGCCACCGACTCCATCGCCCTGGCTCAGCCCGAAACGGAATACGTGGAAACCTTCATTGAACAATATAAAGCCGCATCGGCCAACCCCGCTGTGGACTTCGCTGTTGTTTTCCCCGACGTTGTTGAATCCAACGGCACTGACTACACCGCCGTGGCCAACAAACTCAAGGACGAAGCCCAGGACCGCGTCAACACCTCCGCAACCAATGTGCTCCGCAACCGTATCGACGCCTTCGGTGTGGTTTCACCCAACATTCAAGTGCTCCAAGGTCAACAGGGTCAAATCCTCCTTGAGCTTCCCGGCGTGAAGGAACACGAACGCGTGCGCGACCTGCTCCAACGTTCGGCCAACCTCGAATTCTACGAAATGTATGACGCTGCCGAATATGGCCCCGCCCTGCAAGCTGCCGTAGCCGCCGACTCCACCGGTATTTTCGGAGGCAAACTCCAGCTCATTGGCCAAGGTCCCCGCGTAGGTTTTGCCCGCGCCAAGGACAAGGACGCTATCATGCAATTCCTCAACCAGCCCGCCGTGCGCGCCCTCTTCCCCAACACCCTCAAGTTTGCATGGAGCAACAAAGCCATCAAGCCCGACTACGTTGGCGGCCTCAAGGACGTGTATGAACTCGTGGCTCTCCGCACCGATCTCGACCCCGAAACCCACGAACAGAAGCCCCGCATGAACGGCGACAACATCGTTGATGCCAACTCCGACTTCGACCAAATGCGCGGCCAAACCGTCAATATGCGCATGAACGCCGAAGGCGCTCGCCAATGGGCTGCCGTCACCCGCGCCAATGTTGGCAAACCCGTGGCTATCGTTCTCGACGACGTGGTTTACTCCTACCCCAACATCAACACCGTTATCGAAGGCGGCTCCTCCGAAATCACTGGCGACTTCTCCGTGCAGGAAGCCCAAGACTTGGCCAACGTGCTCAAATCGGGTAAAATGACCGCCCGCGTGAGCATCATCTCCGACATGGTAGTAGGTCCCACCCTCGGCGCTCAAGCCATTCAGCAAGGCATGTGGTCCTTCGTTATCGCCATCGTCCTCCTCATGTTCTTCATGTGCGCCTTCTACGGCCTCATCCCTGGTCTGGTGGCCAACCTCGGTCTCGTGCTCAACGTATTCTTCACCTTCGGCATCCTCGCCTCCTTCCAAGCTGTGCTCACCCTCTCTGGTATCGCCGGTATCGTGCTCGCACTCGGCATGGCTGTGGACGCCAACGTGCTCATCTTTGAACGCGCCAAGGAAGAACTCCGCGCTGGCAAGAACTCCCGCAACGCTATTGCCGACGGCTACTCCAACGCCTTCTCCGCAATCTTCGACTCCAACCTCACCTCAATCATCACTGGTATCATCCTGCTCCTCTTCGGCACTGGCCCCATCAAGGGCTTTGCCACCACCCTGATTATTGGTCTCTGCTGCTCATTCTTCACCGCTGTCTACCTCACCCGTCTGGTGTTCATCATCGGTGCCAAGAGCAAACCCTTCGAAAAGCTCACCTTCGCCACCAAGCTCAGCAAGAACATGTTTGTCAACGCCAACTACGACTTCCTGGGCAAGCGCAAGATCTCCTTCACCATTGTTGCCGTATCAGTCGTTGCAATCATCGCTTCGCTCTGCATCCGCGGCCTCAACCAAGGCATCGACTTCTCTGGTGGTCGCAACTACGTGGTTAAATTCGAAAAACCCGTCGTAGCCTCCGAAATCCAAGAAAAGATTGCCCCCGAATTCCCCGGTGCAGGTCTCAGCGTGATCACCATCGAAAACAAAAACCAGGTGCGTGTTTCCACCAACTACAAAATCAACGACAACTCCCCCGAAGTGGAACGCGAAATTCAGGACAAGCTCTTCAAAGCGCTGGCCTCCGACATGAACGGCATCTCCTTCGATCAGTTCACCACCACCAACACCAACTTCGGCCTCATCTCAAGCCAAAAAGTTGGTCCCTCCGTGGCCGACGACATGAAGACCGACGCCTACATCGCCGTGACCCTTGCCCTCATCGCCATGTTCCTCTACATCCTGGTGCGCTTCAACAACGTAGCCTTCTCGCTCGGTGCACTCGCAGCCGTGGCCTTCACCGCCTTCACCATCATTGGTTTCTACAGCTTCCTCTACGGCCTCGTGCCCTTCTCAATGGAAATTGACCAAACCTTCATCGCTGCAATCCTCACCGTGATCGGTTACCAAATCAACGACACCGTGGTAGTGTTCGACCGCGTGCGCGAAAACATCGCCCTCTATCCCAAGATGAACCGCTATGAACTCATCAACCGCTCGATCAACTCCACCCTCGGCCGTACCATCATGACTTCTGCCTCCACCCTGCTCGTGCTCCTCTGCATCTTCGTGCTCGGCGGCGAAGCCATCCGCGCCTTCACCTTCGCCATGATTTGCGGTGTAGTAATCGGCACTCTTGCCACCATCTTCCTCGCCACCCCCGTGGCCTACCTCACCGACCGCAAGCGCGCCAAGGCATAACCTCCGCGCCCAACCCATACACAAAGGAGGGTGTGCCCAAAAAAATGGCGCACCCTCCTATTCTTTTTTCTCACCAACTGCGAATTAGATGACTGGCGGCAGATGCACCATGGTGCATCCGCTTGCGGTCAAATATTCAATGAATAAATCTAACGAATATATGATACGAATTGGAAACGGATTTGACGTCCACCGCTTCGCCCCCGACCGCGAACTATGGCTCTGCGGCGTGAAAGTGCCCCACACGCTCGGCCTCCTCGGCCACAGCGATGCCGACGTGGCTCTCCACGCCCTCTGCGACGCTCTCCTGGGCGCTGCTGCCCTGCGAGATATAGGTTATCACTTCCCCGACACCGACCCCGCCTACAAAGGAGCCGATAGCCGCCGACTGCTCCGCCGCTGCGTGGAGCTGGTCCAAGAGCAAGGCCACGCCATTGGCAACGTCGACATCACCATCATAGCCCAAGCGCCCAAACTCCTCCCCTACATTGAGCAAATGCGCCAAACCCTGGCCCTCGACCTCGGCATAGCCCTCGACTGCGTCAGCGTCAAAGCCACCACCACCGAGCGCCTCGGCTTCACTGGCCGCGGCGAAGGCATCGCCGCCCAAGCCTCCGCCCTCCTCCTCTAAAAAGCCCCCAAAGAATAATTTCTATAATTTATAGAATTTATATAACTTATAGAAATTATTCTCCCACCTCAAAAACACACAGTGATTTACCTCAAAAACACACAGTGAGGGGTGCGCTCCTGATGCAACTTAAATAAAATCAAGGCATTACTCGCTGATTGGTAGCGGGCAATGCCTTGGGTTATTTTGGGGGGAGGGGGTTAGGCTTGCAGGGGGACTTCGCGGCCCATGGCGATGACGTTGGTGAGGTTGAGGTCGCGGTCGAGGATGATGATGTCGGCGTCCTTGTGTTTGCAGATGCTGCCTTTGCGGTCGTAGACACCCATGATGAGGGCGGGGGTTTCGGAAATCATGCGCGACACGTCTTCCAGGGGGATGTCGGCCTTTTGCACGGCGGTGCGAATTAGGCGATCCATGGTGGCGCAGCTGCCGGCAATGGCGGAGTTGTCGCTGAGCTTGCACACGCCGTTTTCCACAATCACGCGGGGGTCGTAGGAGCTACCGTCGGGCGACTCGGTGATGGCCAGCGCGTCGGTGATGAGACACATACGGCCGCGAGTCTTGAACTTGTGCACCATTTTGAGAATAATCGGGGGCACGTGGATGCCGTCGGCAATCACCTCAACGTTGATGCCGTCCATGAGGTAGACGGCTTCGACGGTGCCTTCGTGCTTGTAGATGCCATTTTTGTGGGAGGTGGTCATGGCATTGTAGAAGTGGGTGGCGAGGGTGTAGCCAGCTTCGAAGCCTTCGGCCACTTGCTGATAGTCGGCGCGAGTGTGGGCAATGCCGGCCACCACGCCCTTGGAGGTGATGTAGCGGGCAAATTCCTTGGCACCGGGCAGCTCGGGGGCAGCGTCCCAGCGTTTGATGCAGGGGAACTCCTCAATGAGCGCAACGTACTCCTCGGGCTTGGGCATACGGATGTTTTCGGGGATTTGACCGCCAGCCATGGCCAGTTCAAAGTAGGGACCTTCGAGGTGCAGGCCGAGCACGCCGCTGTAGGGGTCTTCCATCATTTTGGCGCATACGGCGCCCGCGTCGCGAATCATCTGCTCGGTGGACGATGAGAGCGTGGGGAAGATGCTGGTGGTGCCAAAGCGACGGTGAGTTTCTACGGCCACTCGGAAAGCCTCTTCGGTGCCTTCCATAAAGTCGCGACCGCCGCCGCCATGCACGTGGAGGTCAATACCGCCTGGGAGCACATATCCGCCTTTGGCGTCGATGAGCACGTCGGCATCCTCCACGGGGCGACTGTGGCGATAAATATCAGCAATAGCGGAGTCCTTGATGACTACTGATCCGCCCTTGACCCACTGGCCGCCGGGGATAAGTATGTCACCGTTAAATATTTGAGTTATCATAAGTTAGTTGAAATGTGGCTTAGTTTGATGACTACAAAGTTACGCAGATTTCCGCATTATACCAAATTTTCCACTGTTAATAGATATTAATCGCTGGAGGCATGAAACAAAAATTTGATTTGGTTGTTTAAAAGAAAAGTCGTAACTTTGCCGTAGATTAATGACAGGGAACGGGTTCTCCAGCGCGAGAATGACCCACACGCTCTCAACTATTTATATTAACTTCAACAGCCAAAAGAGTGGGTCATGAGGCATTTTTTTCGCATATGAAAAAATCTTTACTTTCTATTCTTTTCATGCTGCTTGCTCTGCCCGTGTTTGCAGGCAACGGCACTGAAGCCACCCCTTACAGCGTAGCTGAAGCTATCGCTCAAAACAATTCTGGTGCTGAAGCATGGGTTGAAGGCTACATCGTTGGCTGGTATGACTATGCCAACAACTCTTCCCTCGTGACCACCCTCACTGGTGAAGTAGCTGCCACCAACATCGCTCTGGCCGACAACGCCTCCGAAACCGTTGGTGCAAACACCCTCGCTATCCAACTCCCCGTTGGCGACCTCCGCACCGCCCTCAACCTCAAGGACAACGCTGGTAACCTCGGCAAGAAAGTTGCTATCAAGGGCAAACTCATTAAGTACTTCGGCATCTGCGGCCTCAAGGAATGTAACGGCTACAAACTCGACGGCAGCTCCGTTGGCGGTGGCGGCGGTGAAGAACCTGTCACCCCTCCCGCAACTGACAATGAAGCTAACCCCTACACCTGCGCTCAAACCATCGCCCTGGGCAACCCTGGCAACGAAGCTTGGATCAAGGGCTACATCATCGGCTGGTATGACTACGCCAATAACTCTGCCCTCGCTCTCGGCGCTGAAGGCTCTGGCATGGTTGCCACCAACATCGCCCTGGCCGACAACGCCTCCGAAACCGTGAAGGACAACACCGTAGCTATCCAGCTCCCCAACGGCGACGTGCGCGCTGCTCTCAACCTCATTGACCACCCCGAAAACGTTGGCAAGTTTGTTGCTCTCAAGGGCAAACTCGTGAAGTACTTCGGCATCACTGGTCTCAAGGAAGTTAGCGCCTACAAACTCGACTACACCAACGCCATCACCGAAATTACCCGCAACGAAGAAAGCGTAGCCTACGACCTGCAAGGTCGCCGCGTGGCTCAACCCGCCAACGGCATCTTCATCATCAACGGCCGCAAAGTCCTCGTGAAGTAATTTCTCCCCCTCTTATGCTATCGGCCTATAGGGTCTATAGGGCTTATGAGCCTTATAGGCCCTATAATTTGCGTTAATGAAAATTTTTTTGTAAATTTGCGGCTAAATTATGGCTTCACGAACGCGCGACAGACTCATTGACGTGGCCCGTCAACTCTTTGTACGCAAGGGAGTTGAAAACACCACAATGAATGATATTGCTACGGCCTCCGACCGAGGGCGACGCACGTTGTATACCTATTTCACCTCCAAAAACGAGATTTATCAGGCCGTAATTGACAATGAAATAGCCAAAATTCGCGCCGAACTCGACCGCTTGACCCAGGCGCAGTCATCGCCCGCGGAGAAGCTCCGCGCCCTCATCAACTATCGCGTGATGCTGGTGCAGGCTGGCTCCGAAACGGGGCAGCTCTGGCTCCGCTCGCTCTTGGGCGGCGACCTCAGCCGCTCGCAGAAGGTGCGCGGCCCTGTGGCCGAATTTATCTACCGCAAAATCGATGAAATTGCGGCCGAAGGGATAGCCTCGGGCGAGTTTGACCCCGAAGCCACGCGCCGTTTGCCTCTGGTTCTCACCATGCTGGTGCGCGGCGGCGACTGGTCGGCCGCCCACGACGAGGATATTCTCACCGACCACACGCGCAACGAATGTGTGGAATTTATACTCTCAGCAATCATCACCAACAAACCCCAAATAAACTAAACCAATCCTATGAAATTACTCGAAGGAAAAACCGCCTTAATCACTGGTGCTGCTCGCGGCATTGGTAAGGCTCTGGCCGTCCGCTTTGCTCAAGAAGGCGCCAACATAGCTTTCACCGACCTCGTAATCGACGAGAACGGTCTTGCCACCAAAGCTGAAATCGAAGCTCTCGGCGTGAAAGTTGAAGCCTACTCCAGCAACGCTGCCGACTTCGACCAAACTCAAGAAGTTGTGGCTCAAGTGATGAAAGACTTTGGCCGCATCGACATCCTCGTAAACAACGCCGGTATCACCAAGGACGGTCTGCTCATGCGCATGACCGAAGCTCAATGGGACGCCGTAATCACCGTTAACCTCAAGAGCGCTTTCAACTTCTGCAAGGCCGTAGTGCCCGTGATGATGAAACAACGCAGCGGCTCGATCATCAACATGGCTTCCGTAGTGGGCGTGCATGGCAACGCTGGCCAATGCAACTACGCTTCCTCCAAGGCTGGCCTCATTGCTCTGGCCAAGAGCATCGCTCAGGAAGTAGGCTCACGCGGCGTCCGCGCCAACGCTATCGCTCCTGGCTTCATCGAAACCGCCATGACTGCTGCTCTGCCCGACAACGTTCGCGCCGAGTGGTGCCAGAAAATTCCTCTGCGTCGCGGTGGCAAGCCCGAAGATATTGCCGACGTGGCAACCTTCCTCGCCTCCGATATGTCGTCCTACGTCACTGGCCAAGTGATTCAAGTGGACGGCGGCATGAACATGTAATTCCCCCCACCCTGCCGAACAAAACCACCCTCTCCGTGGTTTCAATCCTATATGCTGCAATACAACACCACAAGCACCTCCCTGCCTATGCCCGAATATGGGCGTAACATTCAGCAGATGGTGAACCACTGTTTATTAATCGACGATCGTTCTGAGCGCAACCAGTGCGCTCAGAGCATCGTTGACACGATATGTCGTCTGCACCCTGCCGAACGCACCAATCCCGAATGGCGCCGCCGCCTCTGGGACCACTTGGCTATCATGAGCAATTTCCAACTCGACATTGACTGGCCTGAGCCTCTCACCGTGTCGGCCGAGGATATGCATTCACGCCCTGCCAAACTCCCCCTTCCGGGCCATTTCATCACCAAACGCGTCTATGGCTACTTTATCGACGACATGATTGCTCTGGCTCTGAGCATGGAGCACGAAGACCCCGAGCGCATCAAGCTCGAACTGCTCATTGCCGTCAAGATGAAGCGTCTGCTCACCGCCGCCAACCCCGACACCGCCTCCGATCAGCGCGTATTTCGCGACTTGGCCGAGCTGTCGCATGGCGAGATACTTATGACCCCCGAAGAGGTGTCGCTGCCCGACTTTGACCCTGCCGACGTGGCTTGCGATGCGTTTGCCACTGGCAAGAAACGCAAAAAACGCCGTCACTGATGCTGCTCCCCGACAAGGTAAGAGTGCCTGTGGGCACCGTCATCAAGCCCCACGGCATCCGTGGTGAGCTGAATGTGCAGCTCACCGACTTGGCCGACCCCGACCGCGACTTTGCCATCGGAGGCTGCCTTATAGTGGAACTCGAAGGCTTAGATGTGCCCTATTTTGTGGGTGCCGTGCGCCCGCGCGGGGCAGACTCGCTGCTGCTCACCCTCGACGAAATCGACAGCGAAAAGGCCGCTCAGACGCTGCAAGGGCTCACGCTCCACGTCTACGCCTCGCCCGAGGAACTTGATGGCGATGAGGATAACCTCACCGCAGGCCATATGACTGGCTACACCGTGCTTACTCCCGAGGGTAACGAGGTGGGCCGAGTGGCCGACGTGGTGGAACTCACCGCCGATAACTGGTACTTTGAACTCGAAGATGGCCGCCTGCTCCCCATAGTCGACGAGATGATTGCCGACATACGCCCCGACTCACGCACACTGGTCATGTCGCTCCCCGAAGGCCTCCTCGACCTGTAACAGAGCGTCCTGCGTTGTAGATTATATAACCGCACGCGGATGCACCATGGTGCATCCCTACAAAGTCTATATGTTGTTCTAATTTACTGACTATCTGATTATTGCCTCCATGTAGGGATGCACCATGGTGCATCCGCTGGAGGTCGTCTAATCCGCAGTCATTGCCAATCGAAAATAGAGTGTGCCATTTTGGCGTACCCTTTTAGTAGAGTTGCGGATAGCAGGCTATTAGGTAATTGCTGCCGCCAACGAATAGCAGGCCGCCCACTGGAGTGGCCTCTAAGGCCGCTTTCCAGGCGTTGTGAGCCTCGCCAACCACCTCGCCGTGATGCGGTGACATTGCCGCCAATTCGGCCGCGAGAAGGGCTCTATGGCCCGCAGGAGTGGTGTAGACGTAGTGCGGTCCGCGTGGCATACGCGCGATGATAGCCTCCACATCCTTGTCGGCGGCAAAGCCCACGAGCATCACGTCGGGCTTGAGGCGCGCCAGTTCGGGTCCGATATAGTCCCAGGCTGCGGGATTATGGCCTGTGTCGTAAATCACGCGTCGTCCCTCGATTTCCACCTCCGTCATGCGGCCCCGCAGGCCTGTGAGCGAATTGACGTGGGCCATGCCTTGGGCTATGGCTTGGCGCGAAATTTCGGGGAAGTGGGTCATGGCCGTCAGCACGGTGCTCATATTGGCGGGCTGAAAGTCGCCGCGCAATTCGCTGTGCAGGTCGCCTTCGTACACCCAGCGGTCGTCCGCGCCACGGCTGTGTGCCACCATCGGCGCCATCTCCAAGGGCGCACCCTCAGCGGCCGCCTTGCTGCGCACCACCTCCGTCACCTCCGCACTCTGGCCCGGGCCAAGCACGCAGGGCACTCCGGGTTTGATGATGCCCGCCTTTTCGGCCGCTATGGCTGCTGGGGTGGAGCCGAGCAAACCAGTGTGGTCGAGCGCAATATTTGTGATTACCGACAAGAGGGGCGTGATGATGTTCGTGCTGTCGAGACGTCCACCCAGTCCCACCTCAATCACTGCCACCTCACACTCCTGGGCGGCAAAATGATGCAGCGCCATGGCCGTGGTCAGTTCAAAAAAGGAGGGTTGCAGGGGGAGCTGCATGGCGCGATAGTGCTCCACGAAACTGACCACCTCAGCCTCGCTAATCATCTCGCCATTCACGCGAATACGCTCGCGGAAGTCAACCAGATGGGGCGACGTGTAAAGCCCCGTGCGCAGACCTGCGGCGGTGAAAATCGCCGCCAAGGTGGAGGCAGTGCTCCCCTTGCCGTTGGTGCCAGCCACGTGGATGCAGCGCAGCCGCTCGTGGGGGTTGCCTAAGGCCGCGCAGAGGCTGCGGATAGTGTCGAGTCCTGGCTTATATGCCCCAGCGCCCACGAGATGGAACGCCGGAGTCTGCTCATAGAGCCAATCGAGAGTTTCGGTATAGGTCATTGGAGCTGGGCGGTGAAGAGTGTTGCGCCAGCGGGCAATAGCGGACGAATATCTACCGGCTCAGCGAAGAGACCGAACAGCGCCGAGCCAGAGCCTGACATGGAGGCATAGACTGCGCCCTGGTCGAGGAGCAACTGCTTGATTTGCGCCAACTCGGGGTGGGCGGGAAATACCGACGCTTCAAAGTCGTTGGTAATCACGCCCTGCCACTCCTTCACGGGGCGCTTGATGCGCTCGCTCAGCGGTGTTTTGGAGGTCGAGGGGACCACGTGGGCATAGGCCTCGGCGGTGCTGACGCTCACATCGGGCTTCACTATCACCAGGTGCATGCCGTGCAGCTCCTCGGGGAGGGCTATCGGTTGCAGGTCGGTGCCTATGCCCGTGCAGAGCATTGGAGTGTCGTAGACAAAGAATGGGCAATCCGCGCCCAAGCGAGCTGCCAAGGAGGCCAATTGCTCGCTGCTTAGCCCCAGATTATACAGCTCATTCAACCCGCGCAACACATGCGCGGCATCGGACGAACCGCCTCCCAAACCAGCACCGTCGGGCACTATCTTCTCCAGCTGCAAGCGGGTGGGGGGCAGGCCGCCCAACTCATCGCATAAGAGGCGGTAGGCCTTCATCACGAGGTTTTTCTCCACGGGGCAATCCACGCGGCGGCCAGTCACCACCAGCTCCGTTTCTGGGGCGGGCGTAAGCTCCACCACGTCGGTCCAAGGCACCGCCATCATCACGGTTTCCAATTCATGATAGCCCGACGGCAAGCGGCGCAGCACATCAAGCCCAAGATTTATCTTACAGCAAGCAAATTCAATCATTTCTCATTCAATTTGCTGCAAAATTACAAAAAAAACTCCATTAACGCAAATTAATAGGGCCTATAAGGCATGTAAGCCCTATAGACCCTATAGGCCGATAGCATAAGAGGGTGGGGGGATTACTTGACGAGGAATTTGCGGCCAGCGCGGAGGTAGAGGCCGTGGGTGGGGTGGAGCACGCGGCGGCCTTGGAGGTCGTAGAGGGGGGCGGAGGCGGCGGAGTCATCAACCGAGGTGAGTGTGGTGGTTTGCTCGTCGAAGTGGCGGAGGGTGGTGACGGGGGAGCGGAGCACGGTGCCGTCGGGGTGAACGTATTGCTGGAAATAGTCGATTGAGCCTATGTGGCTGATGGAGAGGTGCTTGGGGCCTTTGTTGGCGGCAAACATTTCGTAGTTGCCATCTTCGGGGTTAGCCATGGCACCAAATTTGGGCAGGGTGTCGAAGTATTTGGCGGGGGTGACGCGATAGTAGAGGTCGCAACCAGGACTCGCTTCGATTTCTACGGCATACGTTTTGTTGTCGAGGTTGTAACCGCGACGGTTGGGGACGGGGTTGTATTCGGGATCCTCCTCCCCAGGGAAGTAGAGATTGGGGAGATGGAGTTCTTTGGATTCGTCGGCACTGATGCGGTCAAGGCGGAGTTTGGTGCAGACGGCATCAGAGGAGGACTCGTAGGCGCTGAAAGTGTTGGCGTTGGTGTCATAGCCCAAGGTGTTGCCGTCGGCATCGGCTATCACTACGGTGCAGTAGTCGATGGGGTGCTCGGGGTCGCTTTCGTGCACCAGGGTGACGATGCTACCTTCGGGGGAGAGGAAACTTGCGCCAGGGGTGAGGTTGATGTAGGAGTCTTGGCCCACTACCTTGAGGCGATATTGCTTGGCGCAGGCTTCTTGCCAGGTGGCTGGCACGGAGGAGTTGACGGGTTCGAGGGTGAAGGCGAGCGGGGCGGCCGTGCTGCCGTTGATTGCTTCGCGGAACTCGGTGCCGTCAAATCTCGGCTCGAGCGGCTCGCGCCATTTGAGTTGACCAGAGAGGAGAGTGGTGGCTTCGGTGGTGGGGACGAGTGCTACGGGCAGGGGACAGTTGGGGAGGTTGGCGCTGTAGTAGACAATGTATTGGGTTTCGGGGTTGTTGAAATCCTGCCAGTGGATTACGTTGACGTACTTCTGGACGTTGCCGTGGCGCACTTGGAAGGTGGTGGAGGCGGGTTCGGAGTCGGCACTGCCGTCGCGGTGGGCTATGGCGGTGACTGTGGTGGCACCGAGAGTGGTGAGGCCGAAGGGTTTGGTATAGTCAAACTCATCGAGAGTGGCGATGCCATCTTTGTTGGTGCCTTCCACCTTCACGGTGATGCGCGAGAGGGGGGTGGGGCAGGTGAGCACCACTTGGTCGCGGTCGGTCAAATAGTCGGTGTCGATGGGGAGGATTTGCACGGGTTCGCATTGAGCCACGTAGGGGATTTCGTTGTAAAGCACTTCGATTGAAGTGATGCGCACAGCACTCTCAACGGAGAGTTCAACGCTTTGGATATAATCGTCGTCGGTGGCCCAGGTGATAACCGAGCCTTGGGTGGAGAGTCGGTCGTTGGCATAGAAGGAGCCTTGGGTGGTATTGAAGATTATCTGCCTCACTTGCTTGTTGGCAGGGGTGGTAACGGTGAGTGTACCATCCTTGTACAAGCGCATATTGCCGGCGAAATATTTAGTGGGGTTGCCGCCGTCGGTGAAGTTGATTGTGATGTCGCCCTTCACGGCTTTGTCTATTTCGGTTTTATTTGTGCTGGAGGCTGAGCTGGGATCAGTGACAAGTGCGCCCTTTTTGGTCAAAGTGATGTCGGCGCGTGTTTCGTCGGTGGCGAAGTCAAAGAGAACGTGGCGATAGGGGTCGTAGGTAAAGGTGGCCACGGAGGTGTTATTGCGGAAGCCTGCCTTGCTGGAGGTGGCTACTACCTCGTAAGTGCCAGCGGCGGTGAAGCCGAAGGGGGCGGTGTAAGGGAGTGTTTCGCCGCCGTTGATGCTATAGGTGATGGTGGCATCGGGTTCGGCGCAAGCGAGGGTCACCTTGTCGGTGTCGAAGATGTTGCCGCCGTCGGGGGTGAAGGTGACGGGAGCGCAGGAGGGGATTGGTTCCTCGAGGAAGTAGTGGAAGGTGGCGGAGGTGGGGTCGGAGTCCTTGTATTCGGCTTTGGTGGCGCGGGCCGTGATTACGTAGGTGTCTTCGGTGGTGAAAGTGATTGGAGCGGTGTAGGTTTGCTCCTCGCCGTCGTTGATGCTATAGCGGATAGTGGCGTCGGGGGTAGCGGAGGCGAGAGTTACCGAAGCATCACCCCAAATGTCGCTCTTATCGGGCGCGAAAGTCACCGGCTCAGCCTTAGGCTGAATTTTGGAGTAGGTCACCAGGAGCTGGGTGATTCTATTTGTGGCCGTTGCCTTGAAGTTGGCTGATGACACTGAGGCATCGGGGTCGGCAGTCCAAGTGATTTGCGGAGCTGTGGAGGCTGCGGTGTAGCCATTGAAGCCAATATATGCAGCACCTGAAAAGGTAAATTCGATTTTGTCGAGTTGGTAGCCGTCGGGGACACTGACGGTCATAGTCGTGTTCTTATATACGCGGAGGGTGTTGTCGCTAAGGATTAGGGCGGTGGCGGTGGTCACATTATCGAAACTGAGGGTTACATCTCCCTTTGTGGCGGTATCGATTGAGCTGGAGGTCACGGCTTGGCCGCCATTATAGAAGGCGATTTCCTCCATGTGGTTTTGCACATCGAAGAGGATTGGGGTGATTGGTCGCGAAGAGGCCTTGTAGTCGTAGGTGGCGGAGGCGATGGGGCTGTTGTTGTAGCCGTCGCGGAGGGCGTAGGCGGAGATGGTCACGGTGCCGTCGGTGGCATCGGTGAGGGCGATGGGTGCCACGTAGGCGCTGTAGTCGCTGCCGTTGAGGCTATACACGGCAGTGCAGCCTTCGGGGGCGTTGATGCGCACCATGTCGCCCTTGTAGAGCGTAGTGCCCGAGGCAGGCTCGAAGCTTACGACGGGGCAAGTGGGCTTGGCAGCATAGGTGAAAACCACGTTCGTTTCGGGGCTGTCGGCCATGCCCTCCTTGGAGGCTTTGGCGGAAAGGGTGTAAGAGCCGTCGATGCTCAGGGCGATGGGGGCGGAGTAGGTGGCATCAGTCACGGCGGCGAAGCCCTCGGATCCGGTGAGCGAGTAGGTGATAGTTGCGCCCTCGGTGGGAGTGGAGAGGGTGATGGTGGTAGCGCCGTAGATTGTTTCGTTGGCGGCAACGGAGGCAACCACAGCGGCGCAGGGGTCGAGGGGTTTAGAGGCTACATAGGTGAAGGTGGCGGAGGCTTCGCGGGAGGTCATGCCCTCCTTAGCGGCTACCACGGTGATGGTGTGAGTGCCTTCGGAGGGGAGAGATATGGGGCCTGAGTAGATGTCGATGGTTTCGCCCAACTGATAGGTCAATTCCGCGTCAGGGGTGGCACACTCGATGCTGACGGTTTCGGAGCCATAGAGCGTAGCACCCGAAGCAGGGTTGAAAGTGATTTCGCCCACCTGCTCCACGACCGGCTCAGTAACTGCTGGCTGCCACGTGAAGGTTATGGACGAAAGGTAGATAACTTTGCCGTTGCCTATTATAGCGATATATTTGAAGTCTTGGTTGGGGGCAATTGAAATGTTCTCGGAGCCTTTGACATAGGTGTAAGAGCCAATCAGATTGCTCGTTGTGATATTAGAGAACGTATCGTTATAAGGCTCGTTTGAACCATAAACCTTGAAAACGTTCCCTGCATTGGTGTTTGTTCCCCATACTACATTAATTGATTTCACGGTGTGACCCTTGGGGTTAGCTACGGTGATAATGCCCGTAGTGGTGCCATTCATTTGAACACACGAGTAGTTTTTGGTTACACGAAGACCGTATTGGATGCCGTCTGAACCATTAAGTTGTTTGGTGGGGGTATAAGAACCACTCGTATAAGAAGACTCGTTAATTACGTCGATTATAGCATTGGGGTCGATTACGGTGAGCATCATCACGGCCGTGGCAGCCTTGTAGGTGTCGGTGGCAGCGATTGAGGCGGTGATTATTACGTCGCCTGCTTTCAGGAGGGAAACGGAGCCGTCGGTTGCGATTGACACGACGTCAGCGGGGTCGACGCTGTAAGTAACCGACTGGTTGTCGGAAGTGTTAGTGAGGAAGGGGAGAGTGTAAGGAGAGCCGAGGGTTGCGGTGTCCTTGTCCAGGTCGAAAGCAAACGTGGGGGTTGCCAAGCTTGACTCTGCCACGGTGAGCATCAGCATAGCGTCGGCGGCCTCGTAGGTGGCGGTGGCAGCGATTGAGGCGGTGATTATTACTTCGCCCGCTTTCAGGAGGGAGACGGAGCCGTCGGCCGCGATTGACACGATGCCTTCGGGGTCGACGCTGTAAGTAACCGTCTTGTTATCGGACGTGTTAGTTAGGGTGGGGAGGGAGTAAGACTCGCCAAGTGTCACGGTGTCCTCGTCCTTAGCGAAAGCGAACTCGGGGGTGAGGAGTGTAGCCGGGGGAGTAGTGGGTTCGGAGGCTACTGTGGTGAAAGTCGCTTTGGTGACAGAGATAGCACCATTCTTTGTGGATGCGGTATTATTAACGGTGATGTTAAGGCTGTAATATTTGTTTTGGCCTTGTTTGTTGGCAGGCACTGCGATTGAGTAGTCCCCAGCAGCCAGAGGCGAAATGGAGCCAGCAATTGTTACGTCAGATGCATCAAAAGTGGCATCATCGGAAATTACAAGCTCATAAGCAGTAATCGTAGCGGTGACTATGTTAACAGTGCTGATAGTCAAGGAAACTTCGCTCACTGCATCAGCCATAGGCTTGAGGGTCTGAATCATTCCCGTTTGAGTGTCTTTTGATTTGCCTATCTTGAAGTAGTCCCAGGTGTTATTGGCGTTATTGGCGTTTGTTACGGCCCAGTTTCCGTCAGTAGACTTAGATGTCACGTTCGAATAGGCGTTTACGTTGCTCCAAGCCTTGTTGGACATGTCGCAGACGACTTCGGCGGCGTTGGCCACCGCGACTTGCGCCACGAGGCCTAACATTAAAAGTAATAGCTTTTTCATTGTGTATGTGAATGAATCTAATAGCAGTTTTGTGGGTGCAAAGTTACGGATAATTTGGCAGTTGACAAAAAGTTAACCCCAAATTTAACTGGATTTTAACAGCCGCAACCTTGTGGGCGTGTATATAGGCCTTATAGGCCCTATGGGGCGGCTGGTAATGCGTTGATAATTGTGGGGTTAGGGGCGGGTGAGGCGGGGGTGGTGCTGGAGGAGCTCGCGGCGGAGTTGGGCGGTGGAGAGGTGGAGGTAGATTTGGGTGGTGGAGATGTCCTCGTGGCCGAGCATTTCCTGAATGGCGCGGAGGTTGGCTCCCCCCTCGAGCAGGTGGCTGGCAAAGGAGTGGCGGAGAGTGTGGGGCGACACTTCGCGCTGAATACCAGCACGTTCGGCCAGCGTCTTGACTATCTTAAACACGCGCATGCGGGTGATGCGGCTGCCAGTGCGCGGAGCGAGGAAGAGATAGTTCCCCTCGCCGGGTTTAATCTTCCCCTCGGCTCGGTCGGCGAGCCAGTCGGCGATGGCTTGCGCTGTGGGCGGGGCGAGCGGCACCAGGCGCTGCTTGCGTCCCTTGCCCTCCACGAGCATATACTCCTCGGCGAGGTGTAGGCGGTCAATTTGCAGCCCGATTAGCTCGCTGACGCGTAGTCCGCAGCCATACATCACCTCGAGCAGGGCGCGGTCGCGCACGGCCTCACGCGCTGTGGGGTCGATTGCGGCAATCATAGCGTCGATTTCCTCAATGGCGAGTACTTGCGGCAGATGGTCGGGGATGCGTGGCAGCTCAAGCAGCAGGGCGGGATTGTGGGCGAGGCGGCCGTCCAGCTCCAGGAAGCGGAAGAGGGAGCGGATGCCGCTGATGCGTCGCGCCAAGGAGCGGGGCGACAGACCGAGGTCGAGGAGCGAGGCGAGATAGCTTTGCAGATGACCCACCTCCACGGCGTCGATGCTTAGCCCCTGCGCGTCGAGATAGTCGAGCAGATGGCGGGCATCGCGCGTGTAGGCGTCCAATGAATTGGGTCCCGCCCCTCGCTCAAGGAGAAGGTGGGCCCCAAATGCTTTGAGTAGCTTGGCCGAGGTCATTAGCGGGCGGCCACTATGCGCACGATTTCGGTGATTACCTCGGCAGCCTTCACCATGCTGGGAATGGGCACAAACTCGTAGCGGCCGTGGAAGTTGAGACCGCCAGCGAAGATGTTGGGGCAGGGGAGACCCTTGAAACTGAGTTGGGCGCCGTCGGTGCCGCCGCGAATGGGCACCACCTTGGGGGTGAGGCCAGCGTTCTTCATGGCCTGCTCAGCAATTTCCACGATGTGGCTGACGGGTTCCACCTGTTCGCGCATGTTGAAGTATTGGTCCTTGATTTCGAGTGAGGCGCAGCCGGGGAACTCCTTGTTGATTTTGCGCACGAGGTGTTCAAACTCCTTCTTGCGGCGGTCGAAGCGGTCGCGGTCGAAGTCGCGAATAATGTAGCTCAGTTCGGTTTTCTCCACTGTGCCTTGCATGCCCACGAGGTGGTAGAAGCCTTCGTAGCCCTCGGTGTGCTCGGGGGTTTCCCAGCGGGGGAGCATGATTGCAAACTGAGTGGCCACGCGCAGGGAGTTGATCATCTTGTGCTTGGCATAGCCAGGGTGGACGTTGCGGCCAGCGAAGGTGATTTTGGCCGATGCGGCGTTGAAGTTTTCATACTCCAGCTCGCCGATTTCGCCGCCGTCCATGGTGTAGGCCCATTCGCAGCCAAATTGCTCCACGTTGAAGCGGTGGGCGCCGCGGCCAATCTCCTCGTCGGGGTTGAAGCAGATGCGCACCTTGCCGTGTTCAATTTCGGGGTGAGCCTGGAGGTAGGCTATGGCGGTGACAATCTCAGCGATGCCGGCCTTGTCGTCGGCGCCGAGGAGGGTTGTGCCGTCGGTGACGATCAGCTCCTGGCCGATGTAGTGCTCCATTTCGGGAAATTCGCGGGGCGAGAGAACGATGCCCTGCTCGGCGTTGAGTGTGATGTCGCCGCCCTCATACTTCACGATGCGGGGGTTGACGTGGCGGCCCGACATGTCGGGGCTGGTGTCGAGGTGGGCAATGAAGCCGATGGTGGGGATAGCCTTGGAGGTGTTGGCCGGGAGGGTGGCCATGAGGTAGCCATTGTCGTCGAGCGTGATTTCTTGCAGACCCATTTCTTGGAGCTGGGTGCGGAGATACTCGGCAAACTTATATTGACCCGGGGTTGAGGGCCACATATTGGTCAGTTCGTCGCTCTGAGTGTCGAATTTGACGTAGGAGAGAAATCGTTCAGTCAGTTGGTTCATGTTGTATATAAGGTTTCGGTATAGTAAATATAAATTCGAGGCCGTGAGGCTCGGCATTTTTCACGCGGATGCTGCCGCCGATGGCTGCGAAGGTGCTTTTTACGATTGGGAGTCCCAGACCGGTGCCGCCGCTCTTGCGGGCGCGGCCCTCGTCCACGCGGTAGAAGTGTTCGAAGAGGCGCGGCAGGTGAATTTCGCCCACCCCCACGCCATCGTCGGCAAAGGTGAACTCGTAGGCGTGGTCGAGGTTGTGGAGCAGCGAGAGGGTCATGCGCGTGCCCTTGGAATAATTCGCGGCATTGCGCACGAGGTTGAGCAGGGCGTTGCTCAGGAGGGTGTAGTTGGCGCGGATTATGCAGCCCGTGGGGATATTGTAGCTAAACTCCATAGAGCCAGCGAGTTGGCTGGCGGCGATGTCGGTTGCTAAGGAGGTGACCAGGTCGTGGAAGTCGAAGTCGGTGAGTTCCACCTTGTCGGAGCCTTCCTCGAGGCGGGTAATGGAGCCTACGTCCTTGAGGAGCTGCGTGAGGCGGTCGGCGTGGGCTTGCGCCTTTTGGAGGAACGAAGTGCGGAGCGACTCGGGCATTTCGGGGTCGGAGTTGATAGTGTCGAGATAGCCCTTGATGATGCCCACGGGGGTTTTGAGTTCGTGGTTGATGTTGTTGGTCATCTGTCGCTTAACTCGCTCGCGCTCCTGCACGGCGTTCATGGCCACCTGATGCTCCTGGAGTTCGCGTTTGAGGGCGGCGTCCTTGTCGATGTAGAGTTTGGCTATCTGTCGCGAAATGTCGCCGAGGATACCTTTGCCAAAGGTGAGGTCGGAGATTTCGGGCACCTCGCTCGTGGCGGCGCGCAGGGCAAAGAGCTTGAGGTCGTAGGCATTGCGGCTCACGAGCCAGACGTAGTAGAACGAGCCAGCGGCGGTGACCACAAGGAGCATACCCACGATGAACCACACATGGGGGTCGAAAGCGAGGGCGTTGCGCACGGTGACGTTGTAGGGCGTGGCAGCGATGATGGATATGTTGCCGTCGTTGGAGGTCATGGCGTTGACCATCATCTCCTTCTGGTCCACAAAACTGGGGCGCACCGAGGTGGTTTCGAAGAGGGAAGAATCGTTGCGAATGGTTTGGATTTCGGGCACGAGGTTGTGCTGGTCGTCCTCGAGCATCATCGGGATGCCAGAGGAGGCAATCATGTCGCCCTCGGCGTTGTAGACTGTGATGCGCAGCTCGTCGAGGGTGGTGTTGTCGTTGTAGAGGTCGATGAAGTCCACCACTTCCTGGAGGTCTTGGCCCATTTCGTAGGCCTTGCAGAGGGTGGTGGATATGTTTTTGAGTTGAAGCTCAATATTTTTGCGCTTGATATCCTTCTCATGCACAAACATATAGGCCATAAGTATACCAACGATGCCCCCAATCAGGAGCATCATCGGCAGGAAAAGACTCCACTGTATTTTATACGTTTTCTTTGAAGCCATAGCCGAACCCTGTGCGGGTTTCGAGGTGTTTGCCGTAAGGGCCGAGACGGAGGCGCAGTCGGGTGATGCAGGTGTCGACCGTGCGGTTGCTCACCACGTTGGTCCACACGTTGCGTATAATTTCTTCGCGCGAATATATGCGGTTGCGATGCTCGCAGAAGAAGAGCAGGAGGTCGAACTCGGTGCGCGATAGGGGCACGAGAGCACCGTCGATGTAGCAGAGTTTTTCGTTGCGGTTGATGCGCAGGCCGTGGAATACGATGTCGTTTTCGTAGTGGGCCTTGTTGCGATTGGCCTGAATATGGTCGGAGATGTTGCTGCGGCGGAGCACAGAGCGCACGCGGGCGAGCACCTCGGGAATGGAGAACGGCTTGGTGATATAGTCGTCGGCACCTAGATTGAGGCCCATCACGGTGTCGTCCTCATTGGCCAGAGCCGTGCAGAAAATGATCGGTTTATTTTCGAGCGATTCAATGTTTTTGAGCCGGCCAGCAAAGTCGAAGCCAGAGAGTTTGTCCATCATAATGTCAACTATAAATAGCTGATATGAAGGCAAGTCCATAGTCAGAGCCTCCTCGGCGGAGTTGGCGGTGTTCACTTCATAACCCTCCTTTTCGAGGTTGTATTTTAGGATTTCGCAAATTGACTCTTCATCGTCAATAACAAGAATTCTGACTCTCATAGGCAAAAAGATGTAAAGGCTATAATCGGCAAAGTTAGTGAAAAACGATTAAATAGCGCAAACTTCCGCGTTAAAAATTGTTAACACGGAAGTTTGGCGGTGAATTTGTCGGCTGAGGGGGAGAGAGAGTCGAGCTGGAGCTGCGCCACTTGGTTGGCCAAGTCGGGACGCGGCGTGGGGAGTTCCACGCGGAGGTAGTTGTCGGTGAAGCCGGCCGATACGCCGTGGTTAAGGTGCTCGATGAGCACGGGGCGCGTGGTGCCGAGGAACTGCTCGCTAAATTCGCGCTGCTTTTGCTGCGAGAGGGCGAGCATGATTTCCAGGCGGCGGTGCTTCTCGGCGGCATCTACACTCAGGTCTATGTCGGTGAGGGCGCGGGTGCCAGGGCGTTCGCTGTAGGGGAACACGTGGAGGCGCGAAATGGGGAGCGACTCGATGAACTGGCGGCTCTGCTCGAAGAGTTCGGGCGTTTCGCCGCGTGAGCCTACTATGAGGTCCACGCCGATGAATGCGTGGGGGATTTTGGTGCGTATGAGGGCTATTTTTTCGGCAAATAGGGCGGTGTCGTAGCGTCGGCGCATAAGGCTCAGCACATGGTCGGAGCCAGCTTGCAGCGGAATGTGGAAGTGGGGCATGAAGGAGCCGCCCGAGGCCACAAGGTCGATGATGCGTTCGGTTAGCAGATTTGGCTCAATAGAGCTAATGCGGTAGCGCTCAATGCCTTGCACTTGGGATAAGGCCTCAACGAGGTCGGAGAAGTTATGGTCGGTGCCATAGCCGAAGTCGCCTATGTTCACCCCGGTGATTACTATCTCCTTGCCCCCCTCGGCGGCCACTTGAGTGGCCTGTGCCACCATGCTCTCGATTGAACCAGAGCGGGAGCGCCCGCGAGCGGCGGGAATGGTGCAGTAGGAGCACCAGTAGTTGCAGCCGTCCTGCACCTTGAGGAAATAGCGTGTGCGGTCGCCGCGCGAGCAGGAGGGCATGAACTCGCGCAGGTCCTTGGCGGGAGTGATGGCGGCCTGGGCTTCGCCCGTGCAGAAGTCGGCTATGCGGAGTTTGTCGTTGATGCCACACACGAGCGCCACACCTGGCAGGGCTGCCACCTCCATTGGTTTGAGCTGGGCATAGCAGCCAGTGACTATGATGCGGGCTTCGGGAAAGCGGTTGTGGAGCGAACGGATGAGGTGGCGACACTTGCGGTCGGCCTCGGCCGTGACGGAGCAGGAATTGACTATGCAGAAGTCGGGTTTTTCACCCGGGGCAATACGACTAATTCCGCGGCTCTCCATAATGGAGGCCACGGAACCAGTTTCGGCGAAGTTGAGCTTACAGCCGAGAGTTGAATATAGGGCTTTCAATTAGTAGTTTAGGACGCGGAGGTTAGATATTTTGGAGTTGAACTGACCAGCCTTGTGGAGGGGGAAGAAGAGGGTGCGCACTTGGGCAATCTTGTTCTTGCCGCCGTTGTAGCTGAGCCAGCGCACGTTCATGTTATCCACGAGTTTGCCGTTGACGTAGAGGTTAGTTTCCTTGTTGGTGCCGGTGACCTTGACGTGGAGCTTCTCGCCGGGGCGAATGTCCTGGCGGAAGGTGTTGAGGTCGTCTTCGCGCGAGAAGGCCATGCGACCGCTGATGGGGTCGGCGAGCCAGAAGGTGGCGTTGGGGCTTTCAAAGAGCTTAGTGCCCTTGGCTTCGGTTGCGCCTTCAATGTCGAACTCGATGGTGTAGGGGTAGCCAATTTCGGGGATAGCGATGGATTGGCCGGGAGCTACGGTGGCCATGGCGAGCACCTCGGTGGGGGCATTGCCGTAGCGAGCCAGATAGTTCACGCCGGGGGCTTCGGAGAGCTGATGGCGGAGGGAGTCAAACTCAGCAAAGGGGCGGGTCACCTTGTCGGCGTTCCAGGTCTTGGCGGCCATGGTGGGGAGCGAGTGCATCACGCGGTGGTGCACGTCCTTAACGGTGATGCCGTTGGTGGGGTGGTCGTTCCACACGGCAAAGAGGCCGCCTTCGATTTGCTTGATGGTGTCGCCCGTGAACTTAAATTTGTCGCCAAAGCCAAACATATTGGGGGTCCAATTCTCGTAGAGGGCTTTGTTGTTGAGATAGTCGTAGTAGTAGCCAGCGTTGGGCACTATGTAGACTGCGCCGTCGGGGATTGACACCATCTTATAGCCGAGCTTGAGCATATCGCGGGGGTTGGCGTAGCCGTTGCTCCAGCCATACATGAGCACGTTGTCCACCTGCACGGGGGTTTTGCCCTTGGCGTGGGTCAGCGAGCCCCAAATGGCGGGTTGCTTGCCAAATTTTTCTGTAAACTTGATGTAGCGGTCGGTGAAAGCGCGGAATTGCTCCATGGTGAGCGAGTCGCCTTGATATTCATCGGTGCCGATGTGGAAGCGGGGCGAGCAGAACACGGGGTCTTGGCCGCCGAGATACTCGGTGAGCAGAGTGTCGAGGAATTGGAAAGTCTCGGGCTTGGTGATGTCGAGGTGGTCACGACCGTTGCGGCCAGTGGAGGCTATTTCGGGCATGAAGCGGGTGAACGCGAGGGTGTGGGCCGGGAAGTCGATTTCGGGAATGATTTCCACGCCTTTGAGAGCTGCGTCCTTGATGAACTGGCGGAACTCGTCCTTGCCATAGGCGCCATCGCGAGCGGTGAGGCCGGGGAACTTCTCGCTTTCGAGGCGGAAAGCGGCTTGAGTCTTGTCCCAGTCGCCGTCGTAGTAGTAGGGGAAGCCGTTGTCGTTGAGATGCACGTGGAGGGTGTTCATCTTATGGTAGGCCATAGCGTCGACCAGCGTGTAGAGGTAGTCCATGGGCATGAACTTGCGGCCAGTGTCGATCATAAAACCGCGAATGGCATACTGCGGAGCATCGTTGATGACGCCAGCGGGAATGGAACCGTCGGCCGAGGTTTCGAAGAGTTGCAGCAGGGTGCGGGTGGCCCAGTAGAGGCCGCGCTCGGTGGGAGCGGTGATGGTCACTCCGTTGGGGGTGATGGCCATAGAGTAGGACTCAGGGTTGGCCTTAGCGTTGGGCTTGATAGCCAGCGAAATATCGCCCTTCTTAGCCTTTTGTGCGGGCACGATAGTGAGCGTTGAGCCGCCATAGGTGGTGTAGTCCTGCGAGAGTTCACGCGCAATGCGTTCGGCCACGGCGTCGTTTTTCGGGGTGACAATACGCGATTGGTTAGCCACGGGTTTGAACACACCCTTAGCGCCCTTCCATGCGGCCACTTCGGGCACGGTGAAGGGTTTTTCGTTGACCTGCGCTTGAGCCGTCAACATGGCACCGCAAGCAAAGAGCGCGGAGGCCAAAAGAGTCTTTATCTGCATCATGATAAACAAATTTTTGCTGCAAATATACGAAAAAAATTTCAATACAACAACCCCCACTTTAAACTTTGGCGCGTTTTCACTTTATAATTTGGCGCGTTTTCACTTTAAACTTTGGCGCGTTTTCACTTTGTGATTTGGCTCATTGGCGGATTTTTTGGGGCGTTTTGGCGGTTTTTTTTGGAGGTGTGGGAAATATTGTCTATATTTGTGGGCATAAACCTTTTACCATGAAACATTATTGCTTATTGATGGGGCTGATGGCGGCAAGTGCCGCTATGGCTCAGGACCGTCCAAACGTAATCCTGTTAGTGGCCGACGACCTCGGTTATGGCGACCTGGAATGTTACGGTGCGAAAAACGTACACACCCCCAACGCCAACCGCGTGGCCGCCGAGGGCGTGCGCTTCACCCAGATGCACTGCACCGCCTCCACCTCCACCCCCTCGCGCTATTCGCTCCTCACGGGGCAGTATGCCTGGCGCAAACCCAACACCAAGGTGCTCCCGGGCAATGCGGCTATGATTATCGACCCCGAGCAATATACCATTGCCGACCTCTTCCACGACGCAGGCTATGCAACTGGTGCCTTTGGCAAGTGGCACTTAGGCTTAGGTAGCAAGACTGGCGAGCAAAACTGGAATGGTAAGATTACTGGCACTCCCTCCTCCATCGGGTTTGACTACCATTATATACAGGCCGCTACGGCCGACCGCGTGCCATGCGTATATCTCGAGCAGGACACCGTGGCCAACTACGACCCCTCCGCCCCCATTCAGGTGAGTTACTCGGCCAACTTTGAGGGCGAGCCCACGGGCATCACCCATCGCTCAAGCCTCAAACTCGACTGGAGCCACGGCCACAACCAGAGTATCGTGGACGGCATTTCGCGCATAGGCTTTATGAAGGGAGGCGGCAAGGCTCTCTGGAAGGACGAGAATATAGCCGACAGTATTGCCGACCACTCGCGCCGCTTCATTATGGAGCACCGCAATGAGCCGTTCTTCATGTATCTCTGCACCAACGATGTGCACGTGCCCCGCTGGCCCCACGAGCGTTTCCGTGGCAAGAACCCGATGGGGCTGCGCGGCGATGCTATCGACTCCTTCGACTGGACTGTGGGCCAGGTGCTGCAAGCTTTGGAGGATGCTGGAGTGGCCGACAACACGCTGCTGATTATCACCTCCGACAATGGCCCCGTGCTCGACGACGGCTATGTGGATTATGCCTTCGAAAAACTCAATGGTCACACCCCCACCGACGGTCGCCGCGGCGATAAATACTCCAACTACGAGGGCGGCACCTCCGTCCCCTTCATCGTGCGCTGGCCCAAGCGCGTCAAGCCCCAAGCGGCTGAGAACGCCACCCTGCTGAGCCATATCGACATATTCGCCTCCATGGGCGCACTGCTGGGCCGTTCGCTGCCCGAAAATGCAGCCCCCGACAGCGGCGATATGCTGGCGCAGATGCTCGGCGAGAGCATGGAGCACCGCCCCTGGGTGAGCCAGCTCGGCGAGCGCTACACCATGAGCATCCGCACTCCGCGCTATAAGTTTATCCCCTCCTCCCCCTATGGCAGCACCTTAGACTGGGAAGCCACTGGCCACGACGGCAAGGGCATTGACGTGGGCGATAGCTCTCGCCCGCAGGTGTACGACCTCCAATCCGACCCCAACGAAACCACCAACATCGCGCCCGAAAATCCCGAGCTGGTGAAGGAACTGGAAAAAATCTGGAAGGATGCCGCCGACATTAGTTTTGAGGAGCCGATATATTCCACCGAGGGCAACGAACACTGGTATGCACTCACCACCCCGCTGCGCGATGGGATGTGTCTCACCTTCACCGACTCCCTCACACTGGTGGGCGGCAGCTATGCCGAGCGCAATTTTGCGGCTGCCCACTGGAAGTTTGAACTGCGCAAAGATGCTATGGTCAACATTATCAACCGCGCCTCGGGGAAGTATCTCAGCCCCAATTCCGCCCCCGCGCTCAACAATATACTGCGTCTCACCGCGTCTGAACCCGCCTCAGGCTGGAAAATCGACTATGCCGAGACCTCGGGCCACGTGGTGATCTACTCCACCGACCCCTTGGTGCAGCTCAACCAAACCACCGCCGCCAATGGCTACAAGGTGGTGAACTGGGGCAACGGTATGCACGGCGACACTGGCTGCCAATTCCTCCTCACCGAGGTGGGCGACCCCGTCACCCCCATAGCTATGCCCACAGCCCTGAGCGAACCGCTGGCCCACACCCCCGAAGAGCCCCACTACTTCGCCATCAAGTCGGTGCGCGCGGCTGGTAGCCTAACCGCCACGCCCAAAGGTCTTTACGGCACTGAAAGCCGCTACATTATTCCCGAAAACACCTGGACCTTCCTCAAGCGCGACGATGCTGGCTATGATATTCTCAACCAAGGCACCAACCAATATATCCTCCCCCAAAAGATGACGGGCAGCGACCAAATTGCTCTGGGCGACACCCCCGCCACCAAAGGCTGGCGCATAACCAAAATCAGCGGCAAAATCTACCGTATCTACTGCGGCTCGGTGCAGCTCAACCAAACCACCTCGGCCAACGCCTTCAAAGTGTTTGACTGGGGCGGCGGCAGCAACACCACCGACGAAGGGTGCAAATTCAAATTCATCGAACTCACCGCAGCCCTCAGCGCCCTCCCCTCAATAGAATATACTCCCGCCGCCGACCGCCTCTACGACCTCCAAGGCCGCGAAGTGCGCACCCCTCGCCACGGCATCTACATCCGCGCCGGCCGCAAAGTCATTCTATAGCCCCACCCATAAGCAATTAGGGTGTATCGAAACCGCTTCGTCATCATATTCGCTGTATATTGACAGAGCCATTTTGCACTCCCTCATCCTTTTGATGCTAACAGCCACTTTTGTGCAGCTCCCAGTTGGTGAGCGTTTGGCGGAGTTGGGGGAGGGGGGTGCGGCGCAGGGGGGTGTGGGCCACGAGGCGGCGATGGGCCGATGTGGTGAGGGCGCGTAGGTCGTCAGCTGTGAGCGACAGGAGCGCGGGAATGGGCGCGAAATGGGGTAGGGGAGTGGTGCAGGCCGAAGCGTTGCGCGGACAGACGCGTTGGCAAATGTCGCAGCCGAAGAGGCTGCGTGGTTTGAAGCCCTCGGGGAGCGGTCCGCGATGCTCAATGGTGAGATAGCTGTGGCAGCGGCGTGCGTCGAGCGCCTTGCCGTCGGGGCTGAGGCAGCCGCCTGGGCAGGCCTCAATGCAGCGGCGACAGTTGGCCGAACAGTCATCGGCCTGCGAGGCGTGCAGATAACGTTGCGGGGGTAGGGCGCGAGTGGTGAGCAGCGTGGCGATAAACACGTAGCTGCCGTAGGGCGGCACATAAAGCTGATTATTGCGGCCAATGCGTCCTAAGCCAGCGCGCACGGCCCAGTAGCGTTCGCGCAGGGGCGCGGAGTCGACACACACGCGAAATTCGCCGCCCAATTCTTGCCCCAACTGCGACAGAAGTTCGTGAGCCACCTCGTGGTAGTCGCGTTTGAGCGCATAGTTGGCTATGGGGAGGAGGGGACGCTCGGGGGTGAGATAGGGTAGAGCCACAATCACCATTGACTTGGCGCCCTCGAGGAGCAGCGCTGGATTGTTGCGCACCTCGGGGTAGCGCGTCATGTAGTCCATGCCTGCATTTCGGCCCTCGGCGAGCCATTCGGCCAGCTGACGGCGTGCCTCGGCCTCCACTTCGGCCACAGGCACCACGGCCATGGGGAGATTATACGGAGCCGATAGGGCGGAGTTCATAACCTTTGGCTTGGAGCCACTCAATGATTTGGGGGAGGGCTGGCAGGAGGTTGGCGGCGGCTCGCTGGGAGTCGTGAAACACGATGACGGAGCCATTGCGAGTGAAGCGCTGCACATTCTCCACCACCTCCTCGGGGGTGATGAGGCGGGCGTAGTCGCGGCTCACCACGTCGTACATCACAATGTTGTAGTGCAGCTGAATGGTTTTCATTTGCCGCCAACTCAGTGTGCCATATGGGGGGCGGAAGAGTGTGGAGCGGAGTTGGAGGTTGGCCTCGGCCACGTCGCGCAGGTAGGTGTTGTACGAGCATTTGCGGCCGTGCATATGGTGCATGGTGTGATTGCCTATGGCGTGGCCACGTCGGCGCACTTCTTCGAGCAGTTCGGGGTGTCGCTCAGCGTTTTGTCCCACCATGAAGAAGGTGGCCTTAACGCCGTAGCGGTCGAGAATGTCGAGCACCTGAGGGGTTACCTCAGGCACTGGACCATCGTCGAATGTGAGATAAGCACACTTTCGCCCGCGCACCTTGATGCGCCAAATGGCCTCAGGGTGAAACAGGCGAAAGGTGTGTGGCGGTTGCACCACAAAGTCGAGAAGTCTGCGATGACGCATTTACTCTTGCGCGGATAAGTAGGCAGTGAGGTCAACGCCCTTGGTGGCTTTCACCTCGTTGAGGAGCTTGACGAGCGCTTCCTCGCCTGCTGCGTCGTAGTAGCCGAGCAGGAGGTTGGAGATGTAGGAGTAGCCGCCTTGGGAGTCAACGATGTGACGCACAGCGCGGTCGGCCACGTTGACCGAGCCATACTGGCTGGGGGTGAGCGATTCGAGCCAGGGGATATATTCGGCCAGACGAATAATTTCGCTGCGATAAATCTCCTTGCCGCGCTCAATGGCCTGGGCGTTGTTGAGTTTCTTGCCGAGTTCGATGAAGGTGAGGGCCACCATGTCGCCTTCCTGCACACCGTAGTTCACCACGGAGCCGGGGAGCTTGTCGGCGGTGAGGTTGAGGATGTCGAGGGCGCGTTGATAGTCGCCAGCGGCAAAGAGTGAGCGCACCACGTCCATCATGGCATAGCGTGTGGAGGCGGCCATGCGCTGCACGGTTTCGTCGAGGTACACCTTCTTGCCTCCCTTGGCATCGAGGCCGCCCCAGCGGAAGCGTTCGGTGATGTTGCGATAGGCTTCATCGTTGTTGGCCTTGGAGGAGGCGGTGCTATAGCGGGGGAGAATGCGGCGAGCCATGCCGGTGTTGTACATATAATTGCGCATACCGAGATAGTAGTCGTCGCCCACGGTGTTGGCAATGTAGATGGGGCGATCCCAACCCTTGGAGGCCGAGGTGGCGAGGATGTCGAGGGTGAGCGCATCGCCGAGGGTGAGCACTGGCTGATGATTTTTCTCGTTGATAGCTGCTTGGAGGTCAATGATAATGGTGTCGGTGCCCTTGACGGAGTCGCCCGGAATAGTGAGTATGCCGGCCGACGCTATGGGATAGTCCACGCCATAGGAGCGAGCCACCTGGTCGGGGTAGTCGCTGAAGTAGACGTTGAGGAACTCGTCCACGGTCTGCGCGGTGGAGTCGGGAATGATGTAGCCGCTTTGGCGACCGCCGTGGGCCATCAGTGAGGCGGGGGCGCGGAAGTCGATGGGGGCAGCTTCGTAGCTTTGGAGGCGTTGCTGAGCGGCATACCAGTCGGTGGTGAGATAGCTCAGGTTCACCACTCTCACGTCGGTGCGATAGCCCTCCACTTCCTGGGCATACCAGAGGGGGAAGGTGTCGTTGTCGCCGTTGGTGAAGATGATAGCGTTGGGTTCGAGCGAGGAGAGATAGTTCATGCCAAAGTCGCGGGCGGCGAAGCGGCCGGAGCGGTCGTGGTCGTCCCAGGTTTGGCTCACCATCTGCACGGGCACAATCAGGCCGAGTAGGGAGGCGACTACGGCAGCGGCCACTTCTTTCTTTTTGAGCAGCTTGGAGAGCGCATCGGCCAGCGCGGGTACGCCCAGACCAATCCAGATTGCGAAGGCATAGAAAGAGCCAGCAAAGGCGTAGTCGCGTTCGCGGGGCTGATTGGGCGTTTGGTTGAGGTAGAGCACAATGGCTATGCCAGTCATGAAGAAGAGGAAGAACACCACCCAGAA
>QLIP01050913.1_pt1 | contig 39091 bp, 29 predicted proteins | sample 1769771 | NCBI WGS metagenome assembly QLIP01 (sample SAMN09428762, study PRJNA476227) | Gut metagenome, whole genome shotgun sequencing project. | isolation source: cecum | host: Rhizomys sinensis | place: China: Jinsha town of Minqing, Fujian Province | collected 2013-09-23 | reverse complement strand
ATTTCTAAAATTCTGCTTGCATTTTGCCACGTTTTGGTGATAGAATATATTTATGAAAGTGTCTTTATTTTGCCTCTGTGCAGAGTATCCATGGACGGATACATAGCCTGCACCCATTCATGGAAGAAAGGAGGGGCGCTTATGGCTGGCAATGCCATTATGAATAACATCTATTACCATTATCTGACTACGTATGCGCCTAGGGACTTTACGCATAAAAATCAGCCTTCTGAGAAGAAGAATGAAGTGCGCAGCGTATACAATTCCATTGTAAAATTAAGCACAGAATCCCCTCTTTACATTATGGATACAAGCAAAGAGGCTCAGAGGTTTGCGCTTAACATCAAAGAAGGCGCCCGCAGCTTTTACAATACAGTCATGTCGCTTGGCGGCATTGAGGAAGGCGGCATTTTAAACAAAAAGACAGCTTCTTCTTCTGATGAAACCGTGTTAAAGGCAAAATATATCGGCAGTGCTTCTGCTTCGGAAGTGCCTTCCTACGCGATTGAAGTCCGTGCGCTGGCACAGCCGCAGGTAAACTTTGGGGAATTTTTGCCCTCCGATAAGCACGCGCTTGCAAGCGGCGCATATTCTTTGGATATTGCAATCAACGATTCGAATTACGAATTTCAATATAATATTAGCGATACCGATACAAACCGGGATCTGCAGGAACGCCTTGCCCGCCTGATTATCAATACCAACATTGGCATCAAGGCAGAGGTCATAGACGATGGCAATGGCTACAGTGCGCTAAAACTCCAGTCCAATGCGACTGGCCTGCCCGAAGGAAAGCAGTTCCTCTTCCAGGTATCTGACCATAAAACAAGCAAGACTGCAGGTTCTGTTGCCGCTTTTGGCATCGGTGAGCCTACGATTGTTGCTTCTAACGCGGAATTTACGGTAGATGGCATTCCCCGGAGTGCATCTTCCAACCGCTTTACTTTAGAAAAGACTTATGAACTGGAACTTCGCGGTGAAAGCAAGAACGGCCAGCCCGTGATTGTTGGCTTAAAGACCAATACCGAATCCTTAGCGGAAAGCATCGGCCATCTGATCGGCAGCTACAACAACTTTTTAAGGTCAGCCGCAGAATATATGGAATCGCAGCCAAACAGCAAGCGGCTTTTGCGGGAAATGCGTTCCGTTGCTTCTTTGCACAGCAGCGGTTTAGAACCGCTTGGCCTTTCCTTAAAGACGGACGGTTTTATTGATTTAGACAGCAGCCAGCTTACACAGAGCATGTCGGCAAGCGATGCTTCCAGCCTGTTTTCCTCTATGAAGGATTTTACCAGCTCTATCTTGCGCAAGACAGCGGAAGTGGCTTTAAATCCCATGGATTATGTAAGCCGCAAGATTGTAGCATACAAAAACCCAGGGCGCAACTTTACTAACCCATATATGACAAGCGCCTACAGCGGCATGATGTTTAACAGTTATTGTTAGCCGCCATTTCGCACTCCGCAAGGCGCCGGTCTGGATATGCCCCGCCATATTGTATGTTCAAAATAGGTTCCGTTTCTTCGGCCGCGTTATAAAACCATAGCGCGGCTTCTTTGTATTCATGCCGGGCCGCATAGTATTCCCCCAGCTCTACGCATATTTCCGAGCATCCTTTTGCAGCAATGCACTTTAGCGCGTTTGTAAAAAAACTGTGCCAGTCGCCCCTAAGCCGCGCCGCCTTTGCCAGCACGCAAAATGCCTCTTTCCACTCCGCAAGCGTCCTGTCTTCCTCTTGCGCCGTCTGTGCAAAAACAGGCTCCGCCTTTAAAAAATCTGCCTCGCTTCCCGCTATGAACAATTCCCGGGCATACATGTTGTGCAATTTCGCAGAGAGCCTGCCTCCTGCATTGTGGATGCGAAGAAACGCTTCCAAATCCCTTGCCGCATGGTTTTGCAGCGGTTTATGGAAAATAATGACATCACTGTCATAAACAACCGGCGCAAGCCGCACCGTTTCGTGGATTGGATCGATCCACGTAAATTCCCGCAGACGCTTAAAAAGTTTGGGGCGGTATTCCTCATCAAAATTGTACGTCGTGTTGTATGCTAACTGGTTGGCGTATTTCATCTGCACGATATCAATTTCAGGAAGCAGTGCCTGTTTTAGCTGCCGGAATCTCTCCCGGTTTTCTTCATCTAACACTTCGTCCGCATCCGCACAGTAAATATATTCCTTAGAAGCCTTAGAAAACGAAAAGTTCCTGGCCGCAGAAAAATCACCGGTCCATGCAAAATCATAGATGCAATCCGTATAACGGGACGCGATCTGTTTTGTCGCATCGGCAGAGCCCGTATCCACAATGATAATCTCTTCTACGAGATCTGCGACAGAGTCCAGGCAGCGCCCCAAAACCGCTTCTTCATTTTTTACAATCATGCACAACGATATACTGACCATACAGACCTCCCCAAACAGGCATCCGCGCCTGCTAACGCAGATTGGAATCCACATGCAGGCAGTAGCCTTTTTCCTGCATGATAGCGACCACTTCCCTGACATATTCTTTGCAATGTGCCAACGTATCGGCTTCCACCATCACGCGCAGCACCGGCTCCGTGCCGCTCTCCCTTACAATGATCCGTCCGTTTTCCCCAAGGCGTTTTTCTATTTCCTGGATTTTTGCCACGACAGCGGCATCATTTCTTGCCTCCGGTTTTGAGGCTACTTTGACATTTTCCTGATACTGCGGATACGCCTGCATCCCCTCTGCCAGCTTCGAAAGCGGCTGTTTTTTCTCCAGCATGACTTCCATAATCTTTAATGCCGTCAGGATGCCATCGCCCGTGGAAGCATATTTGCTAAAAATGATATGCCCGGTCCGCTCCCCGCCAAGGCAGTGACCGTTTTCCTGCATGTTTTCGTATACAAACCTGTCGCCAACGTCCGTTTTCTCATAGGCGATCCCTTCTCTTTCTAATGCTTTAAAAAGCCCCAGGTTGGACATGACCGTAGCAACGACTGTATTTGTCTCAAGCTCGCCAATTTCTTTCATATATTTGCCGCAAAGATACAATATTTTATCGCCGTCTACAATTTCGCCGTTTTCATCTACCGCAAAGCAGCGGTCCGCGTCGCCGTCAAAGGCAAATGCCACGTTGAGCTGCTTTTCTTTTACAAGTCCACGCAGCGCCTCGATATGCGTTGAGCCGCAGTTTTCGTTGATGTTCGTGCCATTTGGCTCATCGCTTATGACAAAAGTTTTTGCGCCTAGCGCGTCAAAGAGCGGCTTTGCAATCTGCCATGCGCTCCCGTTTGCCACATCTAACCCTATGCGGATCCCTTTAAAAGAGCGGGTCGCAAGCGAGATCAAATGCCCGATGTAGCGGTTGCGCCCAATGACATAATCCACTGTGCGCCCGATTTTATCCCCGGTCATAAGCGGCAGGTCGTCCTGCGCCCTGTCAAGGTACGCTTCAATGCCATCGGTCACGCTTTCGCTTAATTTCTCCCCATTTTCATTCATAATTTTAATGCCGTTGTCACAAAATGGGTTGTGGCTTGCCGAAATCATAATGCCGCAGTCAAAGTTTTCCGTCCTTGCCACATAAGCGACGCTTGGCGTTGTCGTCACATGCAGCAGATAAGCATCCGCGCCGGATGCCGTAAGCCCTGCGGCAAGGGCGTATTCAAACATGTAACTGCTTCTTCGCGTATCTTTTCCGATGACGACTTTGCAGGCATGCTCTTTTCCAAAATAATGCCCAAGGTAGCGGCCTATTTTAAATGCATGCATGACCGTCAGGTTTTTGTTTGCTTCCCCGCGAAAACCATCCGTTCCAAAATATTTTCCCATGGCTCCTCCTTAGCGGCAGACGCCGCACAGATTTTATTCTTTTACGACCACACTGACCGTCTTTTGTACCGCCTTTGTGCCAGCCTGCGCATCTTTTACATGCAGATTGGCTTTTACCGTATAAGTACCGGCTTTTAACGTCTTATTTTGCAATATCACATACAGGCGGCCGCCCGCTTTTTGCAGCCGGAAACCTTCCGGCACCGTATCATATGCAATCTCTCTTACCTTTACCCCTTTTGTAATATCCGCATTAAAATCGTATAGCACAGTCTGCGCCGCTGCAGATTTATAAATCGTCTGCGCTTTTGGCGTCCCAATCTTTGGCACACTCTGGGCAGGCGTAAACGTGATTGTCGGCCTATGCACCGTATCGTCCGTCATCGTAACGACAATTTCCCCCGATGTCCGCGCTGTTTTCAGCTCTTTTCCTGAAATAGCATAGAGCGTAAACGTATTGCCGTCCGTGTAGGCTAAGCGGTAATTTTCTTTTAGTGCATCGCCTAATGCAATGCTTTTTATGGCACTGTTGACACTTGCTACCGTAACTGTCCCTTTTAGCGTGGAAACACTGCGGTTGATCAAATCTAACGTCCCTGCCATCCTTACGGTAACCGTTGGCTTTGTCCTCCTTACGATGACGCTAAGCCGTGCAGTAGCCTGCGGCACGGTCACGTTTTCAGCCTGCATCTCCAATCCCGTCATCGTAAAAGTATATGTGCCATCCCGGAGATTCATGCCTTCCGGGTCTTTTAAAGAAATCGTCAATTCGCCGTCTTTGTATTCTGCTTCGAATACATTATTGTATGTACAGTAACTATTTTTATAGCTTGCCGGTATCGTCCACGTTCCATTTTTTAAAGCGGCATTGCTATGGCTGACGCGCACTTGCGTTTTGGCGAAAGTTTCCGCAACGCCAGCATAACGGTTGATGTACAGCGTTGTCTTAGCAAACGTTACAGCAGGAACGCTCGTGCCGCTGTACGCCTTGACGGACAGGGATGCTTCCACAGCTTCCCGCCATTCTTCTTTTTTCACGGATATCTTTTGGGTATATGTTTTCCCGCCAGGCCCTGGCGCAATCCCCTCCTGCAATGTCACCCTGACAGCGGCTGGCTGCGCTTCGATGCTTTTTATAGCCGCAGTCAATGAATTTTTTACCTCTGCCGTATAATCGCCATATTCCGCTTTTTTCGCATCGGCCAAAACAATATCGGCCACGCTGCCATGCGCTAAATGGAGGACCGGAACTTCCTTTTGCTTGATGACAGGCTTTGTGGACTTTGCCGTAATGCTAAGGCGCATAGGCACCGGCTTGTCGTATCCTTCTAATGTAATGTCCAGCGTGCCGGAGTATGTGCATTGACTCTTCCAGTCATTAAATGTCTGATCGTTTAACTTCACATACCAGCCGTCTTCTTTTTTAGTAATAACGACCTGGTTTTTCAATGCCAAATCGGGGCGCACAGCGATATTTTGCACAGTAAGTTCCGGTTTCCACGTCGTTTTTAACGGGATTTTGGCTTCCTCCCCCTTGATAAACGCATTGAGCGTCACCGACGCGGACGAAAAGGCCGGTTTTGTATCCGTGACCGTAAACGTCGTTTCCAGCATATGCGTATAGGATCCCGCCCCATCCTGCAAAATGCCTATGCCGGATTCTTCCTCCAGCCCAGACCTTGTCACGCTTAGTATCACATCATACACGCCCGGCACGGCATCTTCCAATATCTTCTCATCTATCATCAGCCGGTATGCATTATTCGGTTTTTCTTCTATATCAAAAAAGTATTTCGAATAAATTCTGGATTGTTCTTTGCCCGCGCTGTCCTTTATCGTTATCTTCGCTTGTTTTACCATAACCTTTTCAATGTCCGTGCCGTTTGCCGCCAGCAAAATAAAGTCTGACTGCGCTAAGACAGCCTTTTCCGTGCGGTCTCCCGTGCGGTCTCCCGAACGATCTGTTACCGTTACTGTTTTGCGGCTGCTGTTTTTGTCAATCGTTCCAAGACCCGCCGTGGCGATGATCGGTTTGCCGTCATACACGCCAAAATCCAGTTTTCTGGAAACTTTTTGATCGTCAAGCGCAGATACGATGATGCTAAATTGTCCGGGTTGTCTGATAGTTGCTACAATTTCCCATATATAATAATTAGCACTCGGCGTTTCTTTCTTCCTTTCCGCGCCGGAGATATAGGCCAGTTCTTCGTCAGAGGATGCAACCTTGATGTCTGGATTTGCTATGTGATTCCCTTTGGCGTCATAAGGCATGATGCGAAGAACAAAGTTTTCTTCTCCTTCGCTTGTCATCGTTTTGCCGGATGCTAGAAATCTGCCGGAAACATTCGTTTCGTCCTTCTTGGCTTCCGCTTTTGTCGCATAATATTTTACATCCAGCCGCGCAATCTGGTTTTTTGCGCATAAAACCACCTGCGTCGTCGCTTTGCGCTTGTCCGGGTCGTCTGTCAGCACCGCCGTAATCGTAACCGTAGCATTGCGCACAATGTCTGCCTTTGGATTGGCATAGGCAATGCCATTTTCGTCCACAGAAACTAACGCCGAATTGGAACTGTAGTATGTAAAAAGTTTTCGGTCTATCACTTCTTTTTTTGTCGCTGCATCCACAAACTGCAGTGCCGCCTTGTCATTGGCATCGTTTTCTGCTGTCTGGAGAAAATACTTTGCTTCCCTGGCCGCAATGCCCGTGCCTTTTGCGACAGGATAGACCGTCACTTTACAGGATGCGCTCACCGCATTGTCCGCGCACAGCGTCACCGTCACTGTCCCGTATTTCTTTGCTGTCAAAAGCGCCTGATTGCCTTCGCCCATTGCTGCAGTGGCAATCGTTTCATCGGAAACGGACAGCTTATAATCTTCTTTCGATAATGCCATGCCTGCTGCCAGTGTCGGCACAAATGACAAGGGATGTGCCACGTTTAGCCCTGTAACAGCATAGGCCGATGCGCTAAATTTCAGGCTGCTTATTTTCTTTGGCTGTACCAGTATGGCAGTTTCGCCATATACCGCCGTTTCGCCTCCCCCATACGCCTTGCTCGTGCAGCGTATGACCGCCTTCATGCCCTCTGCGGCTGCTTTTTTTACAGATACTACTCCTGTAGTAGAAACTGCAAAATAATTTCCTATTGGCGTCGCCGCATTGTCAGTTTTATCCTTTACGGAAACGACCTCCCATGTAACGCCCTTTTGGGAAGCCGCTGTCGCCGCCGGGGCAAAGATTGGTTTTAGCGTCAGCGATGCCATGCCGGCCGCCGATTTTGTCACGCCGTAGACTGTCCTGTCAAACGCAATTGATGCAGGACGCTGCTCCACTGTGACAGTGCAGGACGCTTTCTTATTGCTGCCATCTAGCGTATAGGCGGTAATGACCGCGCTGCCGCCCTTGTTTGCCGTTATTTTTCCATCTTTATCGACGGATGCTGCCGCTTCATTTGAACTGGCATACCCTATAAATAAGTCTTTCCAAATCAGTGGATCGCCGTTTGCATCCTTCGCGGTGCCGCTTAGCTCTCTCGTCCCTCCTGACACCAGCTTTAACGATGAAGGCACTGTAAATGTCTTCACCGATGACGCTGCTTCTTCCACTTTTACCATAATCTCGCATTTCGCGCTGTCAGGCTTTGGGTTTTCTGCCCCATAAGCCGTCTTGGCAGTAATCGTCACTTTCACATCACTTACAGTAATATCTTTAGCTTCCAAAATGAGATTTCTGGCAGCGCCTTGCCCCGGTGCTAAGCTGGCAACAACTTTTTGCTCATCCGCACTAGCAGCCGCTATCGTTTCCAGGCACGCCCCGTCAGCCGCTGCGGGCAAAAGCAGGAGCGGTATCGTTGTCTTGGAGTTTTTTGAAACTTTAATGGTATCGTTCTTTATCTGCGGCAGACTGATCTGCTCTACAAGCCGCTTTACCGTCACATGGACAACAGCCTTGTTTGCGCTTTCCTGATGAAGCACTGTAATATCCGCTTCCCCGGGCGCCTTTGCTGTTATCGTCCCATCTGCGCTAACGGCTGCGACTTTCGCATCCGAAGAACGATACGTATAAGAAAGGGCAGCATTCATCGTAATTTTATGCGCTGCCTTAAGATTTGTCTTATCAATACCCGCTGCAAGTTTGTCCGCATTGCAATAAAGCATCAATTCCGTTCCGTTGGCGACAGAAATATTTGCCGCCGCCGGTGCTACGACTACATTGACGCTGTCTGAAATGCCATTTTCTGCAGCCGCCGTAATGACCGCATTGCCAACGCCCTTTGCCGTAAGGGTCACTGTGCCCGATGTTGCCGCCACTGTTACGACGCTTTCGTTTGAACTTGTCCAGGATAATGCTGGATCTTCAAACTTTGTTCCATCTTCAAGAAATGCTTCCGCCGTCACGGTTGCTGTCTTAGAACCTTCGTCTGCAAGCGACAGCCTGATCGCCCCCGCCCCGTTTGCAGTCGTATTTTCCAAAGCTGTCTTATTAATTCTAACCGCATTTATAAGCAGTTCGGAAACGGTTACTTTGCAGACCGCAGTTTTTTCCCCTGCTGCCGACACTGCCGTTGCCGTAATTTCCGCACTGCCCTCGCTGACAGCGTTAATGGACGCCTGCGTAGAATCTCCATCTACAGGCGTTACCGTTACAATTGTCTCGTCAGAACTCTTCCAGCTTATTTCCGGCTTTTCTGTCGCATCCGCCGGATCGTAGGAAACCGTCAGCGTGGCAGTTTCCCCTTTGTATTTTGTCAGTTCACTAGCGTTTAGCGTAATATTTTCCAGTGCCTTTGCTTCCGGTACAGACGGCTCCGTAGGGTCTAAGGGGGCTTGCGCCATGAAAGGATCCTGAGGGTTTGCATCTTCCGATGGCGGTGCTATCGTTTCCTGCAGGTTGCCTAATGACAGTTGCTCTGCTGGCAGTTCTTCTATTGGCAATTCTTCTATTGGCAGTTCTTCTGCTTCCTGAAACTCTGCCGCCGCTCCTATCGCTCCATTGTCCAAAAACAGCAGCCCCGCAAGAAAAACAGCCGTCATCCTTCGCAGAAATTTACCTTTCATCCTCACTACCTCCATTGCCTGTCGCTACATATACCATATTTCCCTATTTTATACACTATATATAGTATATTGTACTCGCTTTTTGCCAAATAGTAAAGGATTTAAAGAAATTTTAAGAAGTAATGTTCTGTTCTGTTTTGGCAACAGTTTAGGCGGCTTTCTAAATCTGGCCAATCGGCCTCTTACCATCTGTCAAATCCATCGACAACGTAAACTTCTCCCGACTCTCCATCATGCCTTAACGACTGCAGGCATCCAATCCTGCACCGGTAAGGCCAAAGCGCAGGGCAGGATAAGATTTCTTTGCCTTCTGCTGCTTTTTCATGCTCTCCCACATACAGGCAGCCCGCTTCTATCTCCTGGGCATACTCCTTCTGCCCGGATGCCATGCCATACGCCCATGCATCGCTTTCTTCCACGATATTAGCCGGTCCTGAGTACAGTGCTGCCCTATCGTTTTCTTTGTCATCCCCGCCAAAGTAAAACGGCGTAAAAATCCATGACTGCTGACATTCCAGCAAAATCTGCGTCCCGGACTCCACTGTATGGCAGCCGGGCACTGACGGCATATCCCCGTCTCTTGCCTCTTGCGGCAGCACATAAACAACCTTCGTTTCTTTCCCCATTCTTTCTGCTGCGCCCTGCGCATCCTCTAGCAAAGCCAAAAGGAAGTCTGCCGCATCCTTTTTGTCTTCGCACATACCGCCTTCCGACAGCGCACACGCTTTGTCAGCATTTCGCAAAAACGGAAGGAACAGCCGTTTCACGCGACAGCGTTTCAGAAGATACTCCAAACCGCTGCAATGCGCCGGATGCAGCCGCAAAATAAACACTGCCTCAATTTCGCCGCCTTGCGGAAACTGACTGTCAATTTCCTGATGCAAGCGGGATTGCCCGTCCAGCGTCCCGCAGCCATATACAATGCTGCACCCATCTTCAAAGCATTCTGTGCAAAATACTCCTTTCCCTACTGCATGGAATGTTCTTGTCATCTGCATACTCTGTCTCTCCTTCTTTTGCAACTGATTTTTTACTATGTATGTCATATATAGTTTTTATGGGCACGCACGCTTTGCGTTCGCCTGCCACTTTACACTACAGTCACTCAAACAAATCCACAACCTGCACGCCCAGTACTTCCGCAATCGCTTTTAACTCAAAATCCGTCACCGTGCGCCCATGCTTTTCCAGCCTTGAAAGCGAGCCACGGCAAATATATATCGCCCGCATCTCTAGTTTCTCGGATAATTCTTTCTGGCTCATATGTTTTTCCAATCTAAATTTTTTCACATTGTTTCCAACGATATTCTGTACTTCATAGTCAATGATCCGTGACATAGCTCCTCCGAAAAGCATACTGACTTTCATGTCCGCGTGCAGCATGAAAATCTTCTTCCCATTTCTTTTATTTTAGTATGTTTTTCGTTCGCAAATGTCCTATGCCAAGACAACGGCGTGTTTTTTTATTGCATTTTTCTGCAAAATTCAAGATATGGCGGTTTTTTTATGCACATAGGCGCGTAAGCGGCATATTTTCCTCTGTGCGAGCCTGTGCAGGGCAGGAAAGGTTACTTGGCCCGCATGCCCGTGTGTTTAAAAAAGCAGAGGCTATGCTGCATAACCTCTGCTCCTATATTTTTTACCTGCTTTTGTCGTTTTGGGAAATTTACCTGTCACACACTTTTTGATTTTTGAATAAATACTCCCTGTATTTTTTTCGTTTTTCTGCCTCCTTCTTCCTGCGGTACTTTTCTGCAACAGAGGTTTGAAGACTCGGCGCTTCCAGTGTCCTTAAAATTTGTAGCTTCTCGACTGCGTACATAGAATCCCCCCATGCCGGAGCGTTCTTTGCGAAGGCACGCGATGAAAAATCTGCGTATGTGGTTTTTCATCTGCGATTCCGGGTTTGTGGCTCCGGCACAAACCCGCCTGTGAAAGATCAGCACATCCGTGTGATTTTTCACAGCAACCTCCTTCGCAAGAGTGTTTTACATTATACCAGCTTACAGAAAAAAATGCAAGTGCTATTTTGCTATTTGGCTATTTGCAATCGCTTGCAATGCACTTTAAAATTGTCCGGATCTCCGCTTCTATTTGCTTTGCCGGTTTGGTCTTTTTAATAAAGCTGCTGTCTAAGCCATACTGCCGTACTTTATCTATCCAGTAAAGCACTGCCTCCCTGCTATAGCCTTTCCCGGTCAGCACATAATAAATATATGCCAGTTCACTTGCGACGTCCGTGTTAAACACCGCCGGATCGTCTGAGTTTATTGTGACCAAAACCGCGTGCCCGTATGCTTCCGAAAGGCCGCTGCTGTTTAATTTTACAATATAATGCTCCGCCAGCCCTTCGATTTCCCCTATCGCTACGTTAGATGAGGGGTTTGTTTCCACGTAGATTCCTCTCGTTTCGACTTTTTTGATGAGGATTTCCTGCAGTTCCTCCATAATGTCCTTTTGTTCTTTTGTAATGGCAACAAGAATTGGCTCCCTGCATTTTGCCTCATAGACCGGACAGAAATTTGTGCATAATAGACGCTCTTTGTTCCATGCAAAATTTTCCATTTCAGATTCTGCCAGGTACTTGCAGTAAATCTCTCCATCGCCCGTCCCGCCTGCCCGCAGGATGTACTTTTCATTCCGGCCAAATATCGCTTGAAACTCCCCGGCAAACTTTTCCTGATAAACTTCATACAAAATATATGGCGTGATGCCCTGCACATTGCCATAAATATCCTGCGCGATATCCATAATCTGCTTTTCCAAAACATTCAAAGAGCAGGAGAGTCCCTGATGCCCCTTTACTTTATAGCCCCAGATCCAAAGGAGATTCTGCAGATGCTCAAAACGCGGCATGACAACCGCTTCGTTTTTATAAATCCATGCAGGAATGTCAAGCCCCAGCACGATAGCGTGTCCAAGGCGGTCCGATTCCCTGTAGGAAAAATGCTCCAGCACTTCGTCTATATGCCTAAGCCCCGATAACACATGCCGGAAATCTTCTCCCACATGATACGTAAAGCCAAGACTCTGGACTTTTCCATGCGTCATTTCATAGCGCCTTGCATGGCCGTAGATCGGTGCAAAAGCCCATGGCTCCATGCTGTTTTCCAAAGAAGCGGCATCAATCCCTACAACATACTCTGCCAGAAACGGAATCTCCTCCCGCAATTCTACGAGTGCTTCCACATCCAGCATCGTTTTTTTCTGCCACTGTAAGATAAAGTTGGATTTTTGCACACTTTCTGCGGGGGAAAGCCAGCAATAATTGCCCGATATGTTGTCCATGTCATTCTTTTTTATGAAATGGTATACCAGCCCAATATGTGCAATGCCGTTTCCGGCATCCTGCTGCCCGCAGACTTCCTGTATGCACTGTGCATAAGCCGCAAAGATTGTCTGCAGCTGCTTTAACATGTTGATTTTAATCTCTTTTTTTAATACCGCCGCATCCTGGAACACATCCATGCCTGCTCCTTTTCCGACATCTGCGCTTAGCCGAAATTCCAGTTTTTTCAAATTATCAATCCTGCACTGTGTTTTGACAATCTGCCTAATCTTATCTTTCTTGCCCAAGTCTGCATTGACTTTTAGCATGCCGCTTGCTTTCCTGTAGTATGCCTGAAAATAGTCCAGTCCAAGCATTTCGTTCTTTTGCACATAATAATTAAAAAATTGATTTTTTATGCGCAAATACTGCAGGCACAAATGCACAAACACATCCGGCTTTTCTTTTTTCTGGATATTGGCAAGCATCTGAAGCAAAAATATATTTTCCCCTGCCGTGTCAACCGCATGATGCCTGGCATAAACAGTCGCTGCCAGATAGTCTTCCTGCGCGGCAGCCGTAGTTTTTTGCTGTTTCATTTTCCGCACTGCTTCGTTTCGCAGCTCCTCAATATCTGTACTGCCCTTTGCAACGCTCCCTTCCCGCTCCCCTTTATAAAAATCTTTTAATACAGCGGCAATGTTTCCTGTGCCGTGCACTTTTGCCATATAGCTGTCAAATTCCAGCCCGGCATAGTTTTCCAGATAATCTGCCGCCATATAACGGAAAAGCGCCGCACAAAAAAGCTGGTACTGCGTAATCTTCTTTCCATGGGCAAGCGGTCCCTTGTTTGGCGCCGCCGTGCCGGGAAGATGCATCGCCTGATTCCAAAGATACGTATATTCATACCCCACGCCCATATGCTGGTGCGTTTCCGCGATTCCCCTCTTTAAAATATTCTCTAAAAACCTGTCCGCCAGTACAATCCTGCCTTTCTGCCCGTGCAGGTTTTTTATGTCCGTCAGCCCGTGCCAGCTATAATATGCGGCAAAAAAGATGTCCGGCGGCATCAGCCTTGTCACCGTATTCCAGACTTCTACTTTCTCTAAGGAACTGTAATGCCCTAAAAAATCCTGGACATTCCCTTTTTGGATGCGGTACTCGGTCCTAAGCGCAATCTTTCCGTCGCGCAGGACGCATAAAGCATCCGCAGCTTCACACAGCTTTTTTATATAATATTTTTCCAGCATATAGAAGACCTGGCGCGTATCCGTGTTTTTGTCTGCCCTGATGCCATTTTCATACAAAAATCCGGCCGCTTCTTTGTCTGGATAAAACAGCTCCACATAGAGCATGATTTCATCCACGCTCTTAAAATGGAATGCCTGGCAGTCGATAAAATAATTTTGCAGATTCCCTGTCGCCTGATCGTATTTCTTTTTGTATCTTTTCTGTTCTGCCGCTTCATATTTTCCGTAAACAAGATGAAAGAACGCCTCTTCCTTATCCGCAAGGAAACGCTGCCCTTCCTTCCACAGTTCCATCGCGCAAAAGGGCATCATCAGAATTGTCAATATGTCATTAAGCTTTTGCTTGTCCATGCTTTGATCCCCATGCCTTTTTATGGCAGTCCGGCCTGCCTAGGTTACAGCTGCAGATAATCGATATAGCTTTCCTTCATTTCGTCCAAGACTGGAAAAATCATGCGCTTTAACACTTTTTCATTTGCGCTTCTCCTGATTTTATTGCTATACAAAATTCCGTCCAGATTCTGGTAAAGGACATAATGAAAATCATTTTCCGCTTCTTTATTTTCCCGCAGCCTGTCGTTTTTTTCCAAAATCCGCGCATAGATATAGTATTTTTGCAGGATAACAAGCGCTTCCGCAAGCAGTACCAGCCTGATGGCATTTTCCGTCATGTCTGTCCAGATGTAATAATCCAGATTGTCTATAAAATCAATGTACGCGTTATGATACGTCCGCTGGCCCGGCGCATACCGCAAAACAGCAGATGTTTCCTCGTAATCCTTCTGCCCGCTTTTTTGCAGAAACTGCTGTATTTTAGTGCATATGGAGGCTACCGCTTTTACACTTAGCGCTTCTTGCTCTGTCTTTAGTGCCTTTGCAATGTCGCCGCTTAGACTATCTGCTTCAGGGGAAATGTCTTTTAACTCAGACAGATTTTCCTGCGCTTTTTTTACATCATATACATGGCATACCACAAGTTTTTCTTCTATTACTACAATTTCTTGCTGGATCAGATCACAGATTTCCTGTATGCGGGCAGAAGTTGCCCATGCTTCCGGTTTTTCTTTCTCTGTTATCTTCAGGAAATGCAGGACGGCTTTGAGTGCTTTATCATCATCGTATTCCAGCATTTTGGCCACTTTATCTGCCAGATCTGAAAGCAAAACGCCTCTCTCGTTCCAATTTTTTATAGTTTCTTTGATTTTTGATAAATCGGCCGGGTTTTCACTGCCATTAAAGGCATTCCATGCCGTCATGGCCTTTTGGGCAAAATATAAGATTTCCCCTTCCCGGATAATATCTTCCATATTTTCCTTTAAGGCATTTTCAATCCTGATCATAGAACGGCACCGTAAAACTGCCAGGTTTTGTATTCTGACATTCGATAACATGCCGCGGTTTAAAAGATAGTATTTTCCATAATACATAAATACCATCTGCACGATATTTTTAAACCAGATCCTGTCTGCAAGCGCCATTGCGAAAATTTCCTTCGTGGACATCTGCTTTGCCGACATTGTTTTATTGTTATCTTTCGCCAGCATGCCGTCCGCATGCACCGCATGCAGGTAACGGTATACATCCTGGTATTCCATCATGTTAAAATGGAGCATGTTTTCTGGATATTCGAGCACGTCCTCATAAATATACAGCATCTGTGCCACATCTTCCCATTCGCAAAAGAGCCTGATGCCGCCGTTTGTGATCATATTGGCAAATTCCGTCAGTTCTTTATTCCCATGGATGCCGCTTCGGTCTTTTACTAGCGCGATACCCGACTCATCCAAAACCGCCAGCATATTTTCCGCAAAAAAGCAAAGCGCAAACCCGCAAAGCACAGTACGGATCAGCCTCTTCTTAATCTCTATCAGCCTGCTGCGGTACAATTCATCTTTCGATAAAAGAAACGCCTGTTCCCCATAGTCTAAGGGATCAAATAAGTTGTTCTGCAGCTCTTTGTCCTGCCGTTCTAATTCATAGGTAAACCACTGCAGCAGATACTGATAGTTGATATACAGCGGCCAGCCGTTATAATGCCGCAAAAACAGGTTGTTGCACACCTTTTCAATTTCTGCCGGATTGTTGGTAAATGCCATATCGGGATTGGAATTGATCATATTGCGCATAAATCTTAGTATAATATGATAAACTTCCACTTGTATCTTTTCTTCTGCCGCCACATTCGGGCTATTTTTCTTCATCAGATGGATGAGATTGTTCACCGCTTCTTCTATCGTAAAATAGCCATTCGTGATCTGCCTTGCCGTAATGCCAAAAATTTTCAGGTAAAACTTTAAAAACCGTCCCTGGTACTGCAGGAAATTTTGCTCAGACACCGCCGTACTCCCGCAGGCGCCCTGGATCAGCCGGATGATGTTTTCTTCTGCGAGCGCCACGAGCGAATCAGAATTTTTTTCAATGAACATGCCCTTTTTTTCTACGCTATCAAACAATTCCAGATAATACCTGTTAGACGGCGGCAGGAGTTTATCAAAATAAGCTTTCGCATTGTTGGCAATGTGATGGTTTTCCATGAGCAGGTATGCATTTGTCGAACTATCCATTTTGTCCCGGTAAATTTTTTGCAATACCCTGATCAGTTCATCTTCATCTGCTGTTACGATCGTAATGACATTAGGATGGGACAAATAGCGCATAATCGTGGAAATCATTTCCTCCACCCTCTCAGGCGCAAGATCCACATCGTCAAAGATTACATAAATAAGCGGCATCTGTCCATTATCCTTATTCAGTTCCTGCAATACTTCCACAAAGGCATTCCAAAACTCCACAAACAGGCGCGAAACATGATATTCGTCTTTTGACTGTCTGACAAAATCACTGATGGAATCAAAATAATCACCCGACCTCTCCGGGTTGTATTTTCTCGAAAAGCTCTTTTCACATAAGCTGGCATACAGCTTTTCTAACTTTTGCAGCGCACACCTTTCATAATTTACTTTGCATATGCCAAATGCAGCGTTATGGTCTTCCTCCTTGATGCCCGCCTTGCTGGCAAGGTCTTTGATGGCATCGCCTAGCATGGCAAGCAGCCAGCCTAAAACGCCTTCTTTCATGACGATAAGATCCGGCATAATGATCGGCAGCGCATAATCTCCCGGTTTTTCTTTGATAATATTATCCCGTATCGTAAATACCGTCGAACTTTTGCCACTCCCGCGCTGCCCAAAAATCCCAAAAATATTGTCATACATCAGGTAATCCTGGTATTCTTCCTGTTTCTGTGCCAGCGAAACTCCCCAGATCCCCTGCCTGTATTCTTCGATTTTGTTTACCATGCTTTGATAAGCAGGAAATATATTGCCCATCTGTGAGCCGTTTAAGATCCTGACGCCTACTTTGTGCTGCGGCACCCTTTTTCTGCTGTCCATAAACGTTCTCCTTTCTCATTTGTATTATTTTTATAGTTTATTTGTGTCTGCTGGCAATCCCCTTACATATGAAATACCGCAATCCCGGCAAGGATACACGCTGTGCCAAGCAGCTTGCGCTTTGTTATCTTCTCTCCAAAGAAGGCATAGGCAAGCACCATCACGATCACATATCCTAGCGACTCCAACAGCGGCACGAGCTTAAACGGCAGCCCGCCATAGCAGATTGTCGTTAACAGCAGCGATATGGCAAACATCATATAGGCACCGATGACGTAAACATTAAGATATTCTTTTATAAAATGATCATACTTTTTCATTGCCGCCTTTTTTAGCAGAATCTGAGAAAAAGAAGATATGCCAAGCGATACAAAAGCAAGCATATAATACCATGGCAGCGCCATCTGAAACATAGCTATTCCTCCTTAGGATCCGTATTTAGGATAATCGTTCCGGCAACAACCAAAACAACCCCGCATATATTTTTCCATGTGACCGTATCGCCAAAAAGCACGACCGCCCAAAGCATGGACCACACAATGCCGACCGCCTTGTTGGCATAAGCGATCGACAGATCAAATTTTTTGATCAGCTGCTGCCAAAGTATTGCATAGACGCCAAGTATCGCAACTTCCACCCCGTAGAGCAGCACAAACTGCAGCAGCGGCTTATTCGAGGCCACCTTGGCAGTCACGCCTGAAAACGTATAGATCATCACGATCATCTGCAGCCAAAGAATGTCTTTTAGCGTAATTTTCTTTTTCATAAGACAGAGGCAATCCTTTCATTTGGCCGATTCCAGCCGCATGGATGTAAACGCAACCGATAATACCCGCGTATCAGGGTTAGTGGCATCTAACTGGTGCGGCGTTACCGCATTGGGGAAAACAAGGCGCAGGCGCAGCATTCCCTCTTTGATGCAGCCTGCCGGTATGACGACAACTTGCTCCTGGCCAATCCCTTCCCGCGTACAAGTGATGTTTGCAATTTTATCTCCGTTTGCATAAATCCTGATACGCTGGCTGTCATGGTAAACGTCGGCATACGTAAAATGCCATTCCACATCGCCCTCTATAGCATTGCCTAATTCCATGCAAAGCGTCAGCTCATTGCTTGCAATGCCGGTGCCGTTTTCACGGTAGAGCCGGTAGCTGATGGCATCTGCATAGGCATTGTCCGGCGTAAATGCAATGTCATCGCCTAATACATAGCGGAAGCGGTTAATCCCATACACATCATGATGCCTGATATTTTGATTATCCCGCGCATCTGCCGGTATGATAAAGCGGTTAAATGTGCGCTCCTCATACAACGCCTCAAAATCTCTTGCAGCATCGGAAATAACCGTATGCAGACGCTCTACGTCACTATTTTCATCAATATCGCCTATTGCAGGGCCATACGCCGCATAATCTTCCATCGCTGCCGCCGCAATCGTGGCAACTACATTCCTAAAATGTATCGGCACGGCACTGACTGCATATGGGTGTTTTTCACCCGCTTCTTTCATCAAATACATCGGATTTTGCTCTATCCCCGCATTTGCCGCATGGTCGCCATGGTCCGCAGTAATGATGATCGTGCTGTTATCGTACAAACCCTGCTGCTTTAACTGCGCAATATAAGCAAGCACAATGCTGATGCTTCCGGCGGCCTGCTGCCCTTTGGAAGTATCCTTCCCATCTGTGCGCTCCATTGCTTCATTCATTGTATAAGGCCCATGGGCACCGAATAGATGATACAGGCGGAATGCGTTTTCATATTTTTCCAAAAGCCCGCCAGCATTGGAAAAATCCTGATAAAACAAAACATCGTCAAACTTGTAGTACTCCGTTTTGTCCGTATGGCCCCCCCCGGGCGCAATTTGCTTCTCATCTACCGGGGCGGCCTGGATCGTTTTGGATACATCGTCGCCATACAGCCAAAACATCTGTTTTAGATGCTGCGGCATGGCATAAAAATTCACAAATTTATAAAAATCTTTTCCAAATGCTGTATAATCCGTAATATAATAACTGCTCTCCATCGGCTGCGCATTGTCGATCACACCGTCTGGAATATTCGTCATAAACCTTGCATCCGTAAAAAGCCGCACGTCAAAATTTTGTGCTTTCAGATCCGCATAAAGCGTTGCCTCGCCCCACGCCTCTTTCAAATAATTTTCATAAGTCCCGCATGTTGGGTCATATTCCACGCCGGTTAAGAGCACCGGCATGGCAACCGAAGTATATGCGCCGCCTGAAACTGCATTGCGGTAAAAAGTAAAATCCGTAAAATCCGCCTTTCGTTTCTCATCCGCTTTCATAAACGCCTCAAAATCAGCGGATTCAAACGAGTCCAGCACAAACACGACAATATTCTTCCTGCTCCCAACTGCAAACTCATCTTCTTTTGAAAGCGCAATATCCGATGCGCTGCCGCCTTTCGCCGTCACAAACAAAATAACGAGCGAAAGCATCTGCACTACCGAAAGAAAATAGGAAACATATTTCGCCACAGTGCATGTTTTTTCCCGGTAAAACCATGTCAAAAGCTGTATGCCGATAATGCAAAAAAGCCAGGCTCCCGCACTGACAGCTCCCGAAAGCGCAAAAAGACTCCAATCAATTTTCGTACCGTTTAGCTTTGGCAGCTTTGGATTTAAAAAGCTGCTTTGGGCATAAAGCCCAAGCGTTCCTCCAAATAACAGCATCACATAATGATAAAACAGGCGCTTCCCGGACAAAATGACCGCCACAGCAAGCGTCCCGGCGAGCAGCGTTGCAGAAACTATCCCGATAAGCGGCAGTATTGCCGTATATGCTATCGTAAACTCTTTTGCATTGCCCAAAAACAAGGCACTTGGAATAAAAATGCCATAAGTGGCTATAAGAAAAAGAACGGCAGGCGCCGCTTCTTTGAGCGCCTGTACACTTTCTTTTTGGCATTCCTTGCAAAACAGCTTAGCACACGCCAATACTGCAGCGAGAAATCCGCATACTATGAACACAATCTTTATCATGCTTATCATGACACCACTACCTTTTAAGACAATTTCCTATCACTTTATCACAATATCTTCTTCGACTTCCTTGTTGGCATTTTCGTCCACGCCGAGCTTATCGTTAATCTTCCTTCTAGCTTTCCGCCAATAAATCCCGACTGCCGCGCCTACCGCAACGACAATGCCGACACCTGCCTGGATTACATAAGTCATGACTGACGGATCCAAGTATGCGTCCGCGCTCACTGCGCATACAAGCATCATGCAGCAGGCAAATCCCACATAAAATCCAATTTTTCCCATCATTTTTTTCATAGTCTTTTCTCCTAGCCTTTCTTTTTCTGTTTTTGCTTTTCCTGCAGCGCATCCAGTATATACTGCCCGCTTGCTTTCGCGCTTTCCCCAATATGGAAAAACGTTTCCTCTATCACTTCTGAAATAATGCCATGGTATTTTGGCGTTTCTAAAATCAGCCGGTCGGCCGTTTCTTTGATCTCTCCCAGCCTGTCCACATCAAGCGATGCCCCAATCTTATCGCGTATCCTAATATCAAACGGCACAACGTCTATTTTCTTCCATTCAGGATTCATCACCTTCATCGGCGTATTGATAAACAGCGTTGGTTTATGCGTCGTAAAGCTAAATTCATAAGCAATGTTAGACCAGTCTGTGATGAGCAAATCCGCATTGTATACTGTCGCGTTAGAAGAAAAATCCGTTTCTATTACGAAATTTTCATCCATCCGGGCAGCATAGCGGCTTAGCATCTGCTGTATCTTTGCCGGATAAATCCTGACATACTGCGGATGCGGCCTGATAATGACTTTATACTCCTGCCCGGTAATGCCGTCTAACACTGCATCCAGGCACAGGTCAAGCAAGTTGTCCTTCTGCCAGGACGGTGCAATCAGAATTGTTTTCTTTTTCCCTTCTTCCTGCCCCTGCTTCCCTTTGAAACTTTCCTGCACCAGCTTTTCGTATGCAGCAGCCATATGGTCAAACAGGCAGTAGCCCGTCTTGACGAGCTTTTTTTCCGGCAGGCCATAGAGTTTTTCCATTGCGCGGTGCTCTTCTATAATATGCGGCCCTGTACAAAAAATCGTATCGAAATGATCCAGCGCATGGGTGCGCAACAGCAAGTTTTCACTTCCTACACCGTGATCCACATAAATATACTCGATATCCTTACGAAGATAACTGCGCTTTACATAAAAATTTTCCAGATCCGGTGTCGTCATCAGCACAATATCCGCATCCAGTTTCGCCATCAGCATAATCAGGCGCTTTTCCCCGATATAATACGGCTTGATCTGCGGCTGTTCCTTTGCCAGCGCAAAAATCTGATCCGTGGGATCGCTTGTAATATAATGCACCGCGACGTTAGAATGCTGCATCACGTAATCCATGATATCCTTAAAATATTTATAATAGCCGCTTCCTTCCGAATAAATGACAAAATGCTTGTTGACAATCGAAAAAAAACGCTTATAATCCTGTTTTTCACGCCGGGCGTGCAGATTCTTATGAAACAGCCCCGGCTTCCCGCCAAGCGCCATAAGGCCTGCAAGTTCTTCCCGGCTCTTTGCAAGTGCCTCATAATCAATATAATCCTTCGGATTAATAATCCAGTTTAAGATAATCTGCTGCAGAATGGAAAACAGGTTGCTCCACACCCAGTAATACCCTACCCCTAACGGGACAAACGCGCCCAAAAAAAGCGAAAGCGCGACCGAAAAAACGGTCATTCCAATCTTATTGAAACTGCCCTGCTCTGCCTGTAAGGGGTTTGCCCTGTTTTGGCAGATGCACAGCAGCCACGCGGCAAGTGCCGCAGCAAGCGGCATCAAGAACGTCAAACCGCCCTCCAAAGCCGGTATCAGCCCAAGACTCGTGCGAAAAAGCGTCATGTCCGCTTCCGGTATCTTTGACAGCAGCGGATTGCCGATGACCTGTACAAGCCCCATCAGCAAAACGACTTGTATAAGCAGCGGAATGATGCTGGCAAACGGATTGTATTTTTCACGCTTATAAAGCTGCGCCGTTTTTTCTGCAATCGTATCCCCATCCCCAAAATGAGCGGCTTTGATCCGGTTAATCTCCGGCATGATCCGCACGATCTTGATGCTGTTTTTCTGGAGCCAGATGGATAACGGCAGCAAAATGATTTTCGTCAGCAGGGTAAAAAGAACAATCGCCCAGCCATAATTTTTCACAATGCAAAAACATCCGTACATCAAATATCCCAAAGGGATGCTGATTATATTTTCTAAGAACTGCATGACATTCTTTCTCCACTAATATTGCTGCCGTATAATTGTATTATCCTCAATTGAATTGACAATAGCATATCCAACTGGAACAATAACACGACTCCCGATATGGACACAATTGCGTACTACAACTCCCGCCGGTATAATGCATTCATCCCCGATATCCACCGTGCCAGAAGTAAATAAGCCTGGAGCTAAAAGATTATGGCTGCCAATTATGTTATGATGCCCTATATAAGTTCCATAACTAATAGAATTATTATTGCCAATGCGCGTCAATGTCCCAATATAAGCATCTGCGCCTATGATATTCCCCGTTCCAATTTTTACGCCTCTGCGTATTTGAGCACTTTTCGCAATAGCATTCGTAAAGATTATATCTGCTGCCAAATACCGTTCAAAAATTTCCTTTCGCAGCTGCATGCTCTTTAACGTAGCTCCTATGGATATAATAACAGTATCATAAGAATTTTTATCAATCACAGCTGGGAAATCTGCTATCTTGCAGTGCAAAATTGGAAATTCATAATTTTGCATTTTCAGTACATTATCGTCCACCAGTCCTACGATTTGTTTATCATAATCATCCAATAAAATATCAATAACAACTTCTGCGCCTTTTCCAGCTCCAACAATGACTACTCTTTCCCTATCGTATTGAAAAACAAGAGCACTGCTTTCTCTTGCAGTGGCATGCTGCTTATCAAAAAAATCCTGTACATCCTTTACCTTAATGACATCATCCATCTTCAGCCTGGCCAACGCCGCCAAGTCAACATTCAATTCCTTTGCCAACTCAATTGCTTTTCTGGTTGCATTAACAGCAGCGGACTCCTCTTTGGCATCCTCACCACTGTCTTTTTGCGTATCTGCATCAAATGCTTCCAGCTCTTCCATTGTTTCAAACACAACTGCCAGACGGTCACCGGCAGCTTTCGTTTCCATTTTTTTACACAAAACTAACACATATCCATCGTGTGGCACCAAAATCCGATTCACAGCTTTTGTGTTTTCCACTAATAAAACTGCCTGTCCCGTCACAACGAACTGCTTGTTTTCTGCCATGATATCTGCTATAACCGCTGTTGTTTCATTAACATCAAAGCTAGGCATCCTAATATCATATTGCATTACTCTTCATCTCCTTCTCCGGGCAGCAATGTGCGCGGCTAAATATCTCTGAAATCTCTTTGTGGATCCTTTCTTTTGCTTCTTTACATTGCTCTAAAGGCAGCAATGCTTCCAATTGGAGCAATGGATCTGCCTCCTGGTCATGCCGCTTTTCTTCATCTGGCATATATTCCATTTGATCCGATTTGGAATGCCCACAGAAACGGGCTGTAGCAATATCTAAAAAGCAGGGAGAACGCTTTTCTTTCACAGCCTGATAACATTCCCTCATTTTATTTTCAAGTTCAGCAACATCGGCTGTCGTTGCAAAAACATAGGAAATATCCAGTGCCTTTATCCGTTTCTCAAAAGTGCCCGCACTATAATCCACAGTGCGCGTTGACATTGCATAGCGATTGTTTTCACAAACAAAAAATATAGGAAGCTGGTATACGGCAGCCATATTGAGAGCTTCCTGCACATAACCTTCATTAAACCCGCCATCTCCTAAAAAAGCAATTACAACACCCTGCTGTTTCGTTTTTTTTATTCCCATGGCAATTCCCATGCCAACCACTGCCATCCCGCCAGTGACTCCATTGGTTAAAAACTTCCCTGCCCGAATATGCTGGCTTCCACCCATGCCTTCTACAAACCCATCTCTTTTCCCCATCATTTCACACGCCAAGCGGTAGGGATCCTGTGTATAAGCGATTACTTGGCCATGACATCTATGTGTCCCCATGATATAATCATATTTCCTGTCAATCATGCTAAACATCAACACAGGGATAATCTCCTGGCCAATGCATCCATGCGTGGTTCCACGCATCATGCCCTGTTCAAATTCTTTTTCTGCCTGTTTTTCAAAATATCGAATACGGCAGCACTGCTGGTATATATCCAATATGTGATTCAATCCAAACCCAACTCCTCACCCACCCGGCGTATAATATCGCCAGGCATAATAAGCACTTTCTCTTCCCACGATTTAGCAGCCGGAATATAACTGTTTTCTGCCCCTAATTTAGTACATTTTATGCCACGCTGGCACATGCAGTAAGCGACCTCTGCACCCCAGCCAAAATCCGATACCCCTTCTTCTATTACGATAACCTTTTTGCTCCGCACATAATCTGCCATCTCCCATGGATTGCTTAAAAGCGAAGGAACAAGCACTTCTATGCTGACCTCCTCCTCATACAAGAAATGATGCATTACCTCTAATGCCACAGGTGCCAATCCTCCATAGGTAATGATAGTTAATTCTGGAAGGTCATTTTTCAACTTCAGACAGGCAACCGGAAATTTCTCTCCACCATAATACTCTTTAATCCAGCAATCTCCTTTGTCTGCTAAAAGTTCCCTTGGATAATCCAGTTTGTTTTCTACAAATAATGTCGGCATACCCGAATCCATTGCACCCATCAGCAATTTTGCCGGATCATGTGCAATAGAAGCAGCTATCACCTGTATTCCCGGAATCCCTAAGTATAGTTTTTCTAACGATTGCGAATGCGTCGCCCCATAGCCCCGGTAGGCTCCTGAAGGGCAACGTACAACCAGATGCAGTTCTTGCTGATACATGCCGTAAAATTTACATGCATGATTGATAAGCTGGTCACATGCCAATGTTATAAAATCCCCAAACATAATCTCAACAACAACATAACAGCCTTGAAGTGCCATGCCAACAGCCATACCCGTGAATCCCTGCTCGCACATGGGCGTTCCGATAATATTCTCTGGATATTTTTCTGACAAACCTTTCGTAACTTTAAAAGCCCCACCATAAGGCTCCTGGATATCTTCTCCTATAATAAATGCGTTGCCTCTTGACAAAAGCTGATCCAGTCCGGCTCGCAGATTCACAATATATTTCATTGGATGCTCCTTATTTTCCAGTTTATACAACGCCGCTTTCTGCATTTTCTAAGGCTTCTTTTATAGATTCACTATAAGAAGGGTGCAAAAAAATGCATTTCTTTAAATCCCTTGCCGGAATAGAATTAACAATGCAAACTTCTAATATTCCCAGTATGTCCACAGCATTTTCACAAAACAACTCAGCACCTATCAGGCATTGTTTGCCTTTATCAATGATCAATTTTATAAATCCCTGGCTATGATTTTCTAATACCGCTTTACCATTGGCAGACATTTTCGCAAATCCTACCTGTATATCTATCCCTTTCTGAAAAGCCGTAGTTTCAGAATCCCCGATCACTGCGATTTCAGGAGTTATATAAACACATTGCGGAACCTGCTGCCAGTCTACGCTATCTGTCTCTCCCAAAATATAACGAATTACCTGAACTCCTTCCGCTGCTGCTGTATATGCCATCTGGTATCTGCCCACTGCATCACCGATAGCAAATATTCCCTTGACGGACGTTTCAAAATGCTCGTTTACTGCAATCTTGTTATCTTTCGTATCAATTCCTGTACATTCTATATTATCTATATTATAATTTGCTTTTCTTCCTATCGCAAGCAATACTTTTTCAACTACTATTTTTCTGCTGCTTCCATTCTGATCCACTGTGACCACCAGTTCATCATCAGCGTCCTCAATACGAGACAGTCCTGTGTTGGTATAAACTGTAATTCCCTTTTCCTCCAGATACCGGCGTACAGTTCTTGACATTTCTTCTGATAGATTGCCCAGAATACGCTCCTGTTTCTCGATGACTGTAACCTGTGCCCCAAATTGGCTGAACAAAAAGGCAGCCTCTATACCGATAACGCCGCCGCCGATAACGGCGATAGAGCTTGGAAGCAAGTGTTCTTTTAGAAACATCTGATCACTTGTGATCACATTGTGCAAATTGCTTCCAGGTATATCCAAAACAACAGGGCACGATCCTGTTGCCAAAATAATATGCTTTGCCTTGATGCATATGTTTTCATTATCTGTGCAGATTACAATTTCGCCCACTCCTTTTATAGCGGCCTCTCCAGAATAAAGCGTAATCTTTTGGAGTACTAGTCTGTTTGTTAAAGCGTTTCTTAATCTTTCTACGGTTTCCTGCAAATAACTATACAGGCGTTCCCTGTCAACCCAAGGTGCTAAAACAGTCATGCCAAAATTGCCGCAATGCAGCAGATTCTGATATTGCTTTGCAGCATGAAGGTATGCTTTTGTAGGTATGCAGCCATAATTCAGGCAGGTGCCGCCAATCCACTTTTTTTCTACCATTGCTGTCTTTAATCCCGCTTTTGCTGCCGTTTCTGCAGCCGTATAGCCCCCTATGCCGGCGCCAATAATAACTACATCATATTCTTCCAATGTTTCATCAATCCTCCAATAACTGATCTGCATTCTGTATCAGCCTTTTGATATCTTCTATCATATCAGCACTGCCTGCTATTGAATTCAATGCCTTTACAATTTCTTTTTTAGAAAACCGGACACCTTTAAGAGTGTCCCGTATTTCTCCAAAAATTTCCGTTTCCATGGAATCCGTATAAAGCCCGGTATCCCTAATGCGACCCCCTTGCACATTCAAGATTAAACTGCAGTCTCCCCAGGAAAACCTCTCATACAAAGCCATTTTTGACTCTAATTGTTTCCCCATATTCCATTCCCAGGAAGAATATTTTTCTAACAGTCTTTGATAATTATCTGACGCTGCTATATCATCAACAGTTCTTTCCATATATTCAGGATATGCTTCTTGAAATGCCATTTGGATAGCCATGGATACCTGTTCTACAGTAATATTCGAATTTATTTCCGTTAAGTTGATCACTCTTGACCGGACAGAATCGATATCCTTTCCTATAATCTTATCCCTTTTTACTTTCAAACACTGAAACATTTTTTCTAAATTTGAATTTATCAAGATACAGCCATGCTGATAACAAGCATGTCCATCCGAATAGAATGCCGTTCCCGATATTTTAGCACCATTTGCGACTATGTCATTCCTTCCGCTTTGTTTTGCTTGAATGCCCAGTCTTGCCAAGGCGGCAAAAAGAATCTGAAAGTAAATCTCTTTATTAAAATCCTGTTTGGCACATAGCACAGTACAATTCAAATTTCCCATATCATGGAAAACTGTTCCCCCGCCTGATAAACGCCTTGCAATTCGAATTTTCTCATAGTTGACATACTCTATATTGCATTGCAGATAAGGGTTCTGGTTCTGCCCTAAAATAATTGCATTATCATTTCTCCATAAATAAAGAATTATCATACCTTCCTTTACGCGTTGCAAGAGATATTCTTCTAATGCCAGATTATAATAGGGATCTGTAAAAACAGAATGAAATACTTCCAACAGCATAATCAATCCCTCTACTCCATTTGTACCATCACTGCAGTTTCATAGACTCAAACGCGACTGACAATACCCTGGTGTCCGGGTTAGTTTTATCTAACTGATGCGGCGTTACTGCGTTAGGAAATACCATGCGAAGCACAAGCACATCATCTTTTATGCATCCTGCCGGGATGGCAGCTTTCTTCTCTTGTCCAATTTCTTCCGCTGTGCATAGCATATCCGCTATTTTCTGCCCATTCGCATAAAGCCTTATCTTCTGTGCATCGTTATATACAGACCGATACCAAAAACTAAATTCCAGATTTCCACGCTTATAATCTTCTAAATCAAAGCATAGCGTCAGCTCATTGCTTGCAATTCCAACTCCGTCTTCCTGATAGAGCCGGTAATTGATGCTTTCCGCATAACGGTTACTCCCTGCAAAGGAAATGATATCTCCTAATTGATAAGCAAAACGGTTGATATTATAAACATCATGATACGCAATGGCGTCTGCATTCCTCGCATCAGGCGGAATGATAAATCTCCCATATAAGCGCGGATATTCCAAATCAGGGAATCCTCTTTTTGCTATAGCATCCTTTACTGTATGCAAACGTTCCACATCGCTATTCTCGTCAATATCATATACGCTGGCACCATACGCCGCATAATCCTCCATTGCAGCTCTTGCAATAGCTGCTGCCACATTTCTAAAATGAATGGGTGCTTCATTGATTGCAAATGGATGATTTTCCTTTGCTTCTTTGATCAAAAATGCCGGATTCTGTTCTAAGCCTTCTGATCCATGATCTGCCGTAATTATAATGGTACTCCTATCATATAACCCGGCAGTTTTTAATTCCTCTATATAAGAAAAAACAATTTTCATTACGCCTTGTATCTGGCTTTCCTGTGAAGTTTCTTCTTCACTTACGCGCTCTATTGCCTCATTCATCGTAAAAGGAGGATGGGCACCCAGCAAGTGATATAGCCTGAATGCATTCTTATATTTTACTTCCAATCCAGAAACCTTAAAATCTTCATAATATTGCACATCGTCAAATCCATAATAATCCGCATTCTCCACGCTTTGACTGTCTGCTGCAAGTTTTTCATCTGAAACAGGCGCTTGCATTACATGGAATGTATCATCGTTATAAAACCAGAATAGCTGCTTTATATAATGCGGCATTGCATAAAAGGCCGTAAATCGATATAAATCTTTTGCAAATTCATAACGGCCGGAAATATTATAATTCTTTCCTATTGTTTTAGCATTATCTATCATGCCTTCCGTGACGTGTGTAATATATGTTGGGCTAGTAAAAATCCTTACATCAAACCCTTCTTTTTCCAAATCATCATACAGCTGCGTTGTAGTCCATGCTTCTACCAGATACTCGTCGTGCGTCATCCAGGCCGGCTCATATTCTATGCCTGTCAAAAGCAGCGGCAATGCCGCTTTCGTATAAGCGCCTCCTGAAACGGCATTTCTGTAAAAAGTAAAATCCTCCAGGCTGCTTTCATATTGTTTGTCAGCAATCACAGTTTCCTCAAATTTCTCAGATTCAAAAGCATCCAAAATAAACACAATGATATTATTATCCGTTCCAACACTAAACTCATCTTCTTTTGTCAAAGCTACAGTAGTAGTCATTGACCTATTGGTGGTAAGCACTAAGACGACCAATGTCACAAGCTGCACTACTGTCAGAAAATACGCTACATAATCAAATACACATTGCATGTTTTTTATATGCAGTTTCTCTAAAACCGAAAGTTTCTTTAAGTTTCCAAGCGATAGCAGGATTTGACAGGCAATTAAAGTGACGATCCAAAAACACATACTGATGATAGCAGGAATCCTGTACCCAGTCCAGTCAATCTGCGCACCGTTTAACTCAGGCAGCTTTGCGTTTAGAAAATTCCCTTGGATATACATACAGATTGTAATGCCAAACAAAAGTGCCGCATAACGCTGTGCCCCCCCCCTGCTCATCTTAGGTATTATGATTGCTGCCGTCAAAATCCCTGCCGCAGACAGACACGCCACAAGCAATATCACCCCAAAAGCATTGCGATATGGCAGAAAAAATTCTTTAATATTTCCCAAAAATAAAGAATTTGGCATAAAAACACAAAAGGTCACAACAAAAAAGATCATCGCTGGAAATACTGTCTTCACATTATTTATTGCTTCCTGTCTTCTTTCTTTATTCCATAATTTATAAACCAAAAAAGCCACAAGTAAAATTGCAGCTGACAGCGTGGCATATTTAGCTTGAAAACTTATAAACTGCATATTATTTTTCCTCTGCTATTTTTTATCCTAAACTAGTATAGCATATATCATAAGATGCGCAATCCTTTTCTATACATTTTTTCCAAAATCATGTATACTGATTATCAAAAACTACGACTGCCAAGGAGTCCGCCATGCCTTTTTTAACTTTTCAAACGATTGTGCGCAAATATTACCGGTTTTTCTTATATGCTGCCGCCATGCTTTGCTTTAACCTGTTTTTCTTCCGCATTGCTTTTGTACAGGGCGAAAGCATGCTGCCAACGCTGCATGATAAACAGATGCTGCTTCTTCGGATCATTGCCTGTGAACCATCCAAAGGAGACATCATCGTCACGACAAAGCAAAACCCCTTCCGCCGCAGCCTGATCAAACGTGTCATCGCAACGCAAGGGGATCATATACAGCTGACGGCGCATGAAGTTTACTTAAACGGACAGCCGTTAGATGAGCCTTATGTAGCATACGTTCCTACGTATACGCCTTTGGAACTGACTGTACCGGACGGCTGCATTTTCATTATGGGCGACAACCGCGATTTTTCCAAAGACAGCCGGGATATCGGCTGTCTTCCCGCTTCGGAAGCCATCGGCATCATTATCCGCTAAAAAAGCTATTTCTTTTCTTCCAAGTATGCGCGGATATCCCGTAAGAAGCTCGCAACGATCAAAAGCACGATGAACCCGATTGGCAGCGCGGCAATCATTGAAACAGACTGCAGCTGGTTCATCGAATTTTTTGCAAAGATCAATGCAATCGGCAGCAAAATGAACATGACTGCCCAGAAACTGCGCACTTTTTTATCCGGCTCTTTCCCTACTTCCAGCCGTTTATAAGAATAAGAAGAAATTACCATCGTCAGCGCGTCAAATGTCGTGGAATAAAACGCAGCCATCGTAATGCAAAGCAGCAAAAGCCCCATCTTTGGCAGCGGCAGCGTATCAAAAATGAGCAGGATTGCCTGCGACGTATCCCCGCCCCCTGCAATATGCCCGGACACGTCCAGCCCGTGTTTCATCTGCTGAGCCAGCCCATAATTTCCAAGAATGATAAACGAAGTAAAGGTGCCTGCCAGCCCCCAGCCATAGCCCCCAAGCACAACATTTCGAATCGTCCTTCCTTTGCTGATGCTTCCGATAAAAAACGGGGTCGCCACGCACCAGACCATCCAGTATGACCAGTAATAAATCGTCCAATTTTGCGGAAAAGAAGTTTCCCGCAGCGGATCCATCCATGTGGACATGCCGGCAAAATTTTGCACCACAGTGCCAATGGCAGAAAATCCGGTTTCTAATATATAAACCGTTTCTTTCCCCAAAAAGAGAAAATAAACTAACAGTGCAAAAAACAAGTACGTACATATGTTTGCAAGTTTTGAGATTCCCTTCATTCCAAAGAGCACCGTCAAAGTATACACGCCCGCAATCAGCAGCAAAATCAGAATCGTCAGCACCGTATCTGCCGCAAAACCGAATATCTTGCTAAGTGCCGCTGTAATTAACGGCGTTGCAAGGGAAAACGTCGTCGCCGTTCCCGCAATCAATGCAAAAATCGCGATCAGATCAATGATTTTTCCTAAAAATCCATCCACCCGGCTTCCTAACAGCGGCCTGCACGCTTCCGAAAATTTCTGGATGTCGCGCTTTCTTACGTGCAGCATAAATCCAAATGCGACTGCCAGTATAATATAAAAACTCCACGCGATCGGCCCCCAGTGAAAGAGCGGATAGGCAGATGCCCATTTTTGCACCCCGCCAAGCTGATGGATGTACGGCTCATCGGCATAAAGCGCCCACTCGCAGAGCGAATAAAACAAAATGTCTGCCGCCATCGTAGACGTAAAGATCATCGTGCCCCATTTAAAAGAAGAATACTCCGGTTTTGCATCGCCGCCAAGCCTTACCGCGCCATAGCGGGAAAACGCAATATAAAGGGAGCATCCCAAAATGCCAACGCCCAAAAGCGCATAATACAGCCCGCACTCATCCCCGATAAAGCCCCTGACCGCATCGAGCACGACTTGCGACTGCCCCGGGATGAGCATAAACAGCAGACAAAGCACCCCCACCCCGGCAAGCGGGATAAGCGTTGCGCTCCAATCGATCTGCCTTGTAAATTCTTTCTTTTCCTTTTTATCCATCTTACTCCCCTATCCTTTCTGCCAAAACGCCTGATAAGCAGCATCTATGCTGCAAAGGTCCGCAAAATCGTCGATTTCTGCAATATCTTCTTTTTTAATTTCACGGATGCCAAGCGCATATTCTTTTGGATAACAAAACAGCGCAACATCATCCCAGTAAATATCCCGATTCCGGTTGCACACATATTCCTGCTCTATATGACGCTTTAGCCTAAGCCCATCCTCCCTGTTCCAGAAAGAAACGCTGTATAGCTGCCAGCCCCGTTCTCCGCCATTCCTGCGGCAGGAAGTGACAATCCCATCCTGCACATTTAAAAGCCATTCCTCCGTCTTTTCTTTCGTCCACACGCAGCAGTAGCCGGAACGCGCAAACTCCGGGCAAAGAATGCGTGGATTGTAAATAATCTGGTCGCCGTCCAGGATAATGGATTCCGCGATATAGTCCCTTGCCACAAACAGGGAAGAAATATTGTTGCATGTATCATAATACGGATTTTCCAAAATTTTTACGCCCGGATATTCCTGCGCTAACGGGGCAAATTGCTCTTTTAAATACCCCGTCACGATATAAATGTCTTGGATGCCGTTTTGCCGCAGCGCCTGGATTACCGTATCGATCATCCGCGTCCCGTGGACGGGCACAAGCGGTTTTGGTATCTTTTCTGTGACCGGCCGCATTCTCTGCCCTATCCCCGCTGCCATGATGATCGCCCTTTTTGCCCGATACATTTGCTGTTTCCTCCGATTTTTCCTTTTTATCTTTTCATTTCCTGCATGGCAATTGCGTAAAACTCTTTGGCATACCGGTACTGCCGGATGGAATATTCCCCGAGCTCTACGCCAAGCTGCTGCTTGTATTCACACCAGTTGCTCCAAAGCAGCCCGCACGCCGCTACATAACAATAAATTTTAATGCGGACGGCATCCTCCGTCTTTCCCTCAAAATACAGATCCATCAATGCGTCAATCTGTTCTTTTGTATAAAAAGAATATACCGCAAACATTGCAATATCCACATGCACGTCCTGCATTCCGGCATATTCCCAGTCGATCAGCCAAATTTCCCCGGTTTGCGCAAACAAAAAATTATCCGGCACCGCATCGATATGCGCCAGCCCCCATGCCTTTGGCTGGCTGTCAACATACGCTTTTAAGCTGTAAACTTTCTCTTTTGTCGCGGCATAATCGCGGTATGCCGATGCATATGCGCCCCACAGGCTTTCATAAAAATCAATCTGGCCAAACAAATCAAACGTCCGGCCTGTCTGCAGCTTCCATCCGTGAAATTCCCGAAGCTTCCCCATACAGCGCCCCACATCATCCCAATCCTTTGGGTCGCATACCCTTGCATTTTCCATATATTCGGTAATCTTATAGCCGTCCGCCGCATTCAAGTAGATGACCGTATCGCTGATGCCCTTGCCCTTTATGGCCGCATACGCCTCTGCTTCCCCCACACGGTCGATCAGCTTCGCCGTCCCCTCTCCCGGGATGCGCATAATATACTGCCTGTCCTTGCACCGGAATAAAAAAGAACGGTTTGTCATTCCTTTCTTTAGCACCGTAATCTCCGTAATCTCTGCCTGTGCGGTGCCTAGGGCCTGCGCAATGACATCTAACGCCTCTGCCTTAAGATGCGCGGAATTGCTGTCTAGTTCCCGCAGCTGCTCTAACGTATTGATCTCACAGACAGCATCCTCTTTTACGACCCTTGCCGCTGCAAGCATCTTTCCCCCTTCCCATAACGCCAGTTCCCAGAAAGCATCGTCATAGTCCGCACTGTGCGCCATGTGGGACAGCCTCTCCCTAAATGCCTGCGCATCTTCCTTTGCCAAATAACAAATGCCTATCATTTTGTTTCCCGCTGCTCCCTTTGGAATCGCTGCCAGCTCCCTGGCGCGGTTTAGGCGGAGCATGCTTTTCGTATCACAGGCATCGCTTACCATATACCAGGAATACATTTCATGCGTGCGGAAAGGATTCTCCCTGCACCATAAATCGCATGGGATAATATAACTGCCGCCAAGATGCTCTCTTGCAAGAAATAAGGAATAGAGATTATTCTTCAGCGCGTATTTCGTATTGACAATCAGCCTGATGCCGTATTTGTCGATCAAGTATTCATACTGCTCCTTCAAAAATCCGACAACAACGGAAATATCCGTAATCTGTGCTTCCTGCAGCTGCATGATCAGCCGCTCGATCAGCGCTTCCCCCTTTACTTCCAATAAACCTTTGGGTACTTCTGTATTGATCGGCACCATCCGCATGCCATAACCAGCCGCCAGAATGACTGCCCTTTTCGTCCTTTTGCCCGCAATTTCTTCCCGCGCCTTAGCGCTTAACGCCTTCTCTTTTGTCAGATAGCCTTCCGCCTCCAAATTTTTCAAAGAGCGGTTGACAATTCCAAGCGAATGCCCGCTGCGCTGCGATAACATCCGCTGATTGCAAAATGGTTCTGCCATAAGGATTTGTAGCATATCTTTTTCTTGATTGTTCATGATTTTTTCCTTTTCTATTTTCTTGAACATGGAGATAGAATAACATGGAAAATGGAGGCTGTCAAGGGGGCAGTCATTATTTTTATGATAGGAGTTGTAATTTTTACACACATAGAATATAATAAAAATGTGATTAAAAATCGCATAATCTATGATAAAAATGTGAGGATGGATATCGATGGAACGATTGATTTTGCATAAGCTGTTAGATTGGAAAAATTCTCCTTACCGCAAACCGTTAATTCTAAAGGGTGTGCGCCAAGTGGGCAAAACTTGGAGCCTTAAGGAATTTGGAAGACGTTATTATGAAAATACAGCCTACTTTAACTTTGATGAGAATGAAGAATATGCGCAGTTTTTTGAAACTACAAAAGATGTAAGCCGCATTCTTCAAAATCTGATGCTGGCCAGCGGCCAAAAAATTATGCCGGAAAAGACACTCCTTATCTTTGATGAAGTGCAGGATTGCCCTAAAGTCATTAATTCCATGAAATATTTTTGTGAAAATGCCCCACAGTACCACATTGCCTGCGCTGGCTCTTTGCTGGGAATTTCCCTCGCAAAGCCATCCTCCTTTCCTGTGGGCAAAGTCAGCTTTATGCAAATCGACCCTATGACTTTTATGGAATTTCTGCTTGCCAATGGCGACGAAAACCTTGCCCGGTATTTAGAAAGCGTGGATGCCATTGCCCCGATTCCCGAGGCCTTTTTCAATCCGCTCTGTGAAAAATTAAAGATGTATTATGTCACTGGCGGCATGCCAGAGCCAGTGCTGCTGTGGACACAGGCACGGGACGTTGCTGCCATGCAGGAAGTTCTATCCGGGATCATCAGCTCTTATGAGCGTGACTTTGCCAAACACCCCAATATCAGCGAGTTTCCAAAAATCTCGATGATCTGGAATTCCATGCCATCTCAGCTGGCGCGGGAAAATAAGAAGTTTCTTTATAAGGTTGTCAAAAACGGGGCAAGAGCCCGTGAATACGAAGATGCGCTGCAATGGCTGGTGGATGCCAGGCTGGTGCATAAAATTTACCGCAGCACTGCTTGCGGCCTGCCAATGGCGGCTTACGATGATCTGTCGGCATTTAAAATCTATCTGGTGGATATAGGACTGCTTAGGCGCCTGGCCAAACTGGCACCCACAGCCTTTGCGGAAGGCAGCCGGCTATTCACCGAGTTTAAAGGCGCACTTACGGAGAATTTTGTACTGCAGGCCTTAACTACGCAGTTTGAAGTGTTTCCCCGGTATTGGAGCCAGAACAATCCGCCCTATGAAGTGGATTTCCTCATCCAGCGCGAGAACGATATTTTCCCCGTTGAAGTCAAATCCGAAGCCAACACAACAAGCAAAAGCCTCAAAAAATTCAAGGAACTGTTTCCAGAACAAACAAAGCTTAGAATCCGGTTTTCCTTGGACAATTTGAAGCTGGACGGTGATATGCTAAATATTCCGCTGTTCATGGCAGACCACGCAAATCGGCTGATTGGATTGGCGATGGGGCAGGGTTAAGCGGAGACATATGAAACACTCATCTCCTCAAAATCCAATAATGCTGCGCTGTTTCTTGCCTGTTGTTTAAATGTTTCTGCCCCCCCCCGAACAGAAAATTTTTATTTTCAATATGGAAATTTTTCCCTAAGAATATAGAAAAAAACTCCTCTTCCAATTCTTCTTTTGTCCGGTAAATGGCATTGTACATATCTTCCAGTTCATCTGAAAAGAAATTTTTTAGCGTCAAACGCTCTTTCAGCCCTACCGGTTCTCTGATACATATCACTGCATGCTCCTCGCACACTGCTTCTATCTGCCGCAATGTCTGCAATAAATCATCATCATTTAAATACATCAAGGCGCCTATGAGCAATATTGTATTATATTTGCCTTTTCCATTTTTCAAAAGGGTATCCTGAATCTCCGTTGCAGCTCCTACACAAAAGGAAAACTTCTCATTTTGCTTCCTCTCATTTGCAATCTGAATCAGTTCATCGCTAAAGTCAATGCCGCAATATGCGTCTATCATATCCGGCATGACATCTGCCCACCGTCCGATTCCACACATGACATCCAAAACCCGTGAAGTTTCCGACAAATTTAACAAAGGGCGCAGACATTCTACTTCAGCCTTATTTCTTTCAATGACTAGTTCTGGATGCTTATCCTGATACATTGTCGTAGCATACGGCAATTTTTCCTGATATTTTTCGGCCCTTTTCTTAAAAAAATTCTTTGTATCCTGATAGTTGATATCTACTGCGGATCCTTTAATTCTCATAGCGGTAACCTCCCAAAACTCCCCTAAATACCATCATGCCCCAACACTTTCTTAAGCGCGTCCAACAGTTTTTGATTATCTTCTTCGCTTCGTACGGCCACTCCAACATACTTGTCTTTTCTTAATTTCCCTGATAAATCTTTGATTAGAATGCGATAATCTATCAATAATTGTTTCGTCAATTCACGTGCTGTCATATTGCATGGCAATTTCAGCATAATATAATTCCCTTGGGATGGGAATGTTAAAACTCCTGGTATCCGCTGCAATTCTTCCATATAATGTGCTCTTACTGCCTTGCATCTATCCAATGCTTCTTTGTATTCCAGTTGATATTTCTCAAATATCTGCAAATAAAATTCAGCAAAGGAATTGATATTCCAGATTGCTACATCTTTCCTTACAGCCGCAATGAGCTTCAAGTCATTTGATGCTGCTACGCCTAACCGCAAACCCGGTACGCCGTAAGATCTTGAAATACTCTTTATGACAATCAGATTCGGATATTTCTCTAGTACATCTTGCGCAAGCAAACTTGCATTATCTTCTACGCTTACAAAATCTATAAACGATTCATCTACAATCAGCCTGATATTCTTTGCCTTGCCCATGCTGCAAGTTTTAATACATCTTCTTTTAAAATATAATTGCCGGATGGATTATCAGGATTGAGCAATGTCAGAATATGAATGTCTTTATCCTCATAATAACCCATAATATCCGTTGCTGTATAATGATAATCAAGGGCTTGCGTATCAAAAGGCACAAGACCCTCTTTCCCTTTCCTATTGGGATATTCCTGAAATGTCGGATATATGATGCCGATTTTTCCAGGCAGCATTCCCATGAGGGATTTTATCAATTCTGCCGCACCGTTGCCTGCACATACCTGTTCCTTACGAAGGCCAAAATATTTCGCTATTAAAAGGCTGTTAACGTATATTCCCGATGGACATTCTCCAACCAGCCTGTCAAAATTTGCTTTCATCTCAGCCAAAAGTTTAGCATTGGGATAATATGGATTTACTAAACAGCAAAAATCAATCATGCCCGGATAACGCCAATAACCACCGTAGCGTTTTTGGATTTTATCTAATTTGGCATCATCATCCGCAAAAATAGATTCCGCAATATCCAAATCCTGAATATCATCTATTTCATACCAGTCTTTTCCTTCTAACGGCAACGCTTTAATCTCCGGCTTATCCAAAAGGGTGATCACCTTCAACACCTGTTCATAGTATTCATTATTGCCAAGTGCTTTGCTGTAAGCCTCCAGAAACGGGACATAATGCGTTTCAGAAAACTTCCGGCTGAATTTATAAATATTTACAGTTTTATAATATTTATCTATATCTTCAAATTTAAAGTCTTTTTTAGACAGGAAATACTTAATATTATCTTCCTCATCCAACATGACTACCGTTCCATCCATCCAGCTTTCAAACTTTGCCACAAGCGCAAGGCTGGGATAAGGATGGGCAATCAAATATTCTAAAATACCATCCTCAAATATCAAATCTGACTCTAACAGCAGCGTATCCTCTTGCACTAAATAATCTTTCGCCAAATACAGGGAATATATATTGTTGGTTTTATAATAGATATCATTATTGACAAATGCAATCTTTGTATGGACAGGCAGCGTGCTGACATAATTCATCAGTTTCTGAGCTTCATATCCTACTACAAGCACAATTTTGGATAAATGCAGCCTATCCAACTGCCCAAGCATTCTTTCTATCATGGTAATTCCATTAACTTCAACCATGCATTTCGTCGCATTACTTGTTAATTCTTTTAACCGTTTTCCCATTCCTGCCGCTAAAATAACCGCCTGCATGCTGATATTTTCCTCCGCCTCTTAGCCTATATTTACAAAATTGTCCCATTTTCAGATTGCAAGGGCTAGAAAATGACACTCCCCGACAATCCTTTCTACAGTCTTTTCTGCAAAATTGCCCTGTCATCTTCAGAGACCTTGATGGCTGTCATGGCCTGTTCTGCATTTATTTTCATAGTTTCCATTAGATTCTTCACCACATCATACAAAACATCTAATCTTTTTCTTTCCGCATATCTTTCAACTGCCTCACACATAATCTTCCGGCCTCCTTAAAATGCCTTACTGATACAAACTTTAGGACATTCTCTTTTGCTTTGCAGGGTTTGTTCCTGCATAAAATTTTTCCACCTGTGCGATTGCAATCCATTATCATTCATTCCACTCTATCAGCACTTCCCAATGTCCATTATGACTGCTTCCCACCCGGCTTATCATCTGCTGTATCTTCATTTTCCGCAAATAATATTTCACTCTGTCTACTGTCCATCCAAGCTCTAGAGCATATTCCTTCTGTGTCATTGCCGGATTATGATGCACAAGCAACAGAACTTTCTTATCATCTTCAGATAACTGCGGTGCATCGTGTCGGTTAGTTTGGTGTGTTTGGGTAGTTTGGGTAGTTTGGGTAGCCTT
>QLIP01003087.1_pt1 | contig 39092 bp, 39 predicted proteins | sample 1769771 | NCBI WGS metagenome assembly QLIP01 (sample SAMN09428762, study PRJNA476227) | Gut metagenome, whole genome shotgun sequencing project. | isolation source: cecum | host: Rhizomys sinensis | place: China: Jinsha town of Minqing, Fujian Province | collected 2013-09-23 | reverse complement strand
CCCCCCCCCCCCCCGCAAAACGCATTACAATAAAAAAAGTTTTTTTTCAACGCTTATTTTTATGGAGGAACAGGCGATGAGCTACACCGATGAGAGTAATGCAAGAGAATTGACCCTCATCAAAATTTGGGCGATCAGTTCCATTGTTGTGGGCATTCTTTCATATTGGCTTCCTTCCATCGCGGGAATGTTCTGCGCCTTGCTTGCCTTTGTTGTGATGTTTGGGGCGTTAGGGAAGCTTTGTCGCCTTTCAGGAAGTGAAACTTTGCGCAAAAATTACGTCAAAATTCTTCTTTATCCCCTTGTGGGCGCGGTGTTTCTCTTTGCCGGTATTCCTTTTATGAAAGAAATGCCTTTTTTGTTTATGTTGTTTTGTTTTTTGTTTTTTTGTTTCTGTGTGGGCGGTTTGGTGGTGATGTACAAATACCACAAAGAGCTCTCTGCCATCACCCAACAGCCTTTGTTCCTGTGGGCATTTTGGATTACGGTAACGCCGCTTAGTTTTATTGGGATTATCATGGAGCTCCTCGCGTGGATTTTGGCAAAGGACATTTACGAAGCCGAAGAGCTTTCCGTCAGCACTTTGGAATGGGTTGCCGTATTTTTAGTGCCCTTTTTGTCGTTTTCCCTTGCTGCCGTCCTCGCGAGTAGTTTTCTTGGGTCATTTCTACCCAAGTCGGTTTAAAAAAATCCCACGGTGAACCTTTCCTTTTTTTGATTTTTTTTAGGGTTCACCGTGGAAAAATCAAATTAACGTTTCAAATCGCGGTAAAAATTTTGGTGACTGCCCAACGCAAAAAAGGTTAAGGTCGCTGAGAGTTCTTCATAAGCGTAAGCAATAAGCGTGAGTTGTTTGAGCGTTTTGAATTTATAAACCCGTATGTCGGCTAAATCGCCTTTCTTTTGCGTGCCAATAGCAGGATTTTCAATAATCGCCGAAAGGGCTGCGTTCACCTCTGCCAGTTGGTTCTTATTGAGTTTTTGATAGGCTTTTTCAAAACGCCGTGTTTGAAGAATTTTCATTCCTCCACGCCCCGAAATTGAAATTCCAAAAGATTTTTTTCTTCTGCTTCTTCTTGGGCGAGCAAACATTCTTTGATGAACGCCAAAGGCAAGTCTGGGTTATCCTCAGCGCAACGCCCAAGCAACGCCCAATGTTCAATTTGCTGAGCAACGGAACACAAATTCACATCGGCACAGCGGCTTGCTGCGCTAACCAAATCCGTGGGCAATAAAACGGCAACTGTATTCATAAAAAACTCCTTGGGAAAGGATAAGAAAATATAAAACAAATTGGGAATGATTCCACGGTGAACCTTTCCTTTTTTTGAAATTTTTTTAGGGTTCACCGCGGAAAAATCAAATTTTGAGATTCTTCGCTTTGCTTTGCAAAGCTCAGAATGACCTTCATTCATTTGGAATGACGGAAAAAATTTACTGTCATTCTGAGGGAGCGAAGCGACCGAAGAATCCCGGTTTTTTTGGCAGAAGATTCTTCGCTTCGCTCAGAATGACGTTCATTCATTTGAAGAGATTCTTCGCTTTGCTGCGCAAAGCTCAGAATGACGGTTTTTTAAAAAAATCCACGGTCGACCGTGGATTTTTTTAAAATTATTCCGCGCTCAATGCGGGGCGAAAGCCGGTTTCTTTGGCGATGCGGTCTGCCAATTTTTGGGCGGTGGCGCGCGAATCGTAAGGTCCAATTTGCACGCGGTGCGTTTTGCCTTTTTGTAAAACGCGCAGAGCTTTGCCCAACCACGGCAAATCCGCCAAAAAGCGCGATTGGGCGGCCTCGGCATTTTCTACATCCGAAAAAGAGCCCAACTGCACAAAAAATTGTTTGGCGTTCACCGTGGTGGTTTCTACCTCGGGCAAATTTTGTAAGGCGTCAAACAATTCATCGGCTTCAAGGTTTTTGGCAAAAGCTTCCAAAGCGTCAAAATCTTTTTCTAACACCGCTTCCTCTTCAACGGCGTTGTTTTTGCTGACTACGTTTTCCAACTGCGCCACATTGACTTTTAAGCGCCGAGATAAAGAATCTTCCGATGGGTCGCCCAAGCCCGCGTAATAATCAAATTGGTCCGGCAAAATGGATTCCACAATCACCCAATCGCTGCCCTTTTCCACAATGCCCAATTGGTGCGCGGCGGTGTAGGATAAATCTATAATTCTATCGGCGTGGAAAGGTCCTCTATCCGTCAAGCGCACCACCACGGATTTGCCCGTTGCCACGCGGGTGACCTTGGCGTAAGAAGGCAACACCAAGGTTTTGTGCGCCGCCGTCATTGCAAACATATTGTAAGTTTCCCCAATGGAGGTTTTTTTGCCGTGGAACTTTTTGCCATACCAACTGGCGATGCCTTTTTCTTTGTAAGGTTTTAAGGTTTGATTGGGCACGTAACGCTTGCCCAACACCGTGTAAGGGCGCATTGTGGCTTTGTTTAAGGTTTCCCATTTGGGGGTGGCGCTTTCCACGGAATTTAAGTGCCGTGGCGTGTTTTTGTGCGGACCATCGTCTTCAAAATATTTTCCGGTGTTTTTTTTCCAAAAAACTTGCGCCAAAGCGCGCCCAGAAAAGAGGCTTTTGCCGTAAGAAGCGCAAGAGCCCAAAAAGAAAGCGAGGAACAAAAGCGTGAAAAATCGCATCATTTATGATTTCATCTGTGTGGTTTGCGCCTGAATGGACATCAATAAGCCTACGCCGATGAAAAGGGTTAATAAAGCTGTTCCGCCGTAACTCATAAAGGGTAAGGGCACGCCCACCACGGGCAGAATGCCTGAAACCATCCCCATATTGATGAAGGCGTAAGTGAAAAATCCCAAGGTCACCGACCCCGCCACCAAACGCGAAAAAACCGTTTGCGCGCGATAAGCAATCACCAAGCCACGCGCCACCAATAAAAAATACAAAAACACCAAGAGCACATTCCCCAAAAATCCCCATTCTTCGGAAAACACGGCAAAAATAAAATCGGTGTGTTTTTCGGGGATGAATTCTAAATGCGTTTGCGTGCCTTTTAAAAAGCCCTTTCCCCACAACCCGCCCGAGCCAATCGCAATGGTGGATTGGATGATGTGGTAACCCGCGCCCAAAGGGTCAGAGGAAGGGTCTAATAAAGTGAGGACGCGCCGTTTTTGGTAATCGTGCAACAAATTCCACAAAAAAGGGGCGGCACTTCCAACCAAAAACAACGCACCCAAGATGATTTTCCACGGTAAACCCGCTAAAAAAATCACAAAAAATCCGCACGCGCCCACCAAGAGCGCCGTGCCCAAATCGGGTTGCTTGGCAATTAACAAAAACGGAATCGCCAACAAAATAAAGGCAACCAAAAAATGTCGCCAATCGCAAAAGCCTTCCACGCGCTGAAAAAACCACGCCAACATCATTGGTGCGGCGATTTTCAACATCTCAGAAGGTTGAATGCGGGTAAAACCCACAAAGAGCCAACGTTTTGCGCCGTTTACGGTAATACCAAAAAAGAACACTCCTAATAATAAAAGAATGCCAACAAGGTAAAACACCGGGGCAATTTTCATCCACTTGGGCGGGGAAACCAACGCCACCGCCCACATTACCACCAAGACCACAGCCAGATTTTGCAATTGCGCCGTCATTCTGTGCGCGCTATCCAAAGTGGCGGAATAAACGGTAGTTAAGCCAATGCCCATAATCGCCAACACGATGAACAAAAGCGGTAAATCAATCACCTCAAAAAAACGTTTCATTCTTCTTCCAAAAGGTTTAAGCGCGTTTGGGGCTCGGTAAACTGGAAACCCGCCGGGGTTTTTCCCAATAAATAATAATCCAGGACTTGGCGCGCGATGGGCGCAGCAGCACTTGCTCCAAAGCCGCCGTTTTCCACCAACACCGCCAAAGCGATGGTGGGTTTTTCCAAGGGCGCATAAGCCACAAAGAGCGCGTGATCACGCAAATGTTCTTTGATTTTCCCCGCGCGGTATTCCGCCCCTTTTAAAGAAAACACCTGCGCCGTGCCGGTTTTGCCGGCGGCTTCATAAGGGGCATTCAAAAAAGCTTGCGCCGCCGTGCCGCGTTTTAAAACACCGTTCATCGCTTTTTTGATGATTGCCACATTTTCTTTTTTCCACGGTAAACGCGCCAAAGGTTGCGGTTCTATGAATTTTTTTTCGCCGGTTGCGGGGTTTTCCACCGCGCGCACCAAGTGAGGACGGTAACGCACGCCGTCATTTGCCAAAGTTGCCACGGCGGAAGCCAACTGCAACGGGGTGTAGGCGTTGTAACCTTGCCCAATGCCAATAGAAATGGTTTCCCCAGCATACCATTGCTGCTGTTCCGGCGTTTTAAAGCGACCCTTTTTCCATTCCTTAGAAGGCAAGACGCCTTTGGATTCTCCGGAATCATCTTTGCCCAAATCAATGCCGGTTTTCTGTCCAAAGCCCAAGGGGCGCATAAAATCGCTGATGGCATCAATGCCCAAATCATTTGCCAATTGGTAATAGTAAGTGTCGCAAGAAACAATGATGGAATGGGACAAATCCACCCAACCGTGACCGGAGCGTTTGTCGTCCCTAAACGTGTGGTCGCCAAACACAAAATAGCCCGGGTCAAAAATGCTTTGCACGGCGGTGCGTTTTTTGTTTTCCAAGCCCGCCAAAGCCATAAAAGGTTTAAAGGTGGAACCGGGCGGGTAAGCGCCATTGATGGCGCGGTTGATCAACGGACGGTTGGGGTCTTCGTTTAATTTTTTCCAGTTGACCGTGGAAATGCCATCTACAAACAAATTGGGGTCAAACCCCGGCACAGAAACCATTGCCAAAATACCGCCGGTTTGCGGGTTAATCGCCACCAAACTGCCCCGATGCGCGCCGAAAGCTTTTTCCGCCAATTCTTGTAAGCGGATATCCAAACTCAATTCCAAATTGCTGCCCGCTTGCGGTGGGGTATTTTTTAAAACACGCAAGGGTTGCCCCACGGAATCAATTTCCACTTGTTCCCAACCGCTTACCCCGTGCAAATCCAATTCATAATGCTGCTCCAAAGCGGTTTTGCCGATTTGTTCCGTGCCTTTGTAATTTGCGCTTTGCTCTGTTTCCTCAATCCATTCAGAATCTGCTTTGGCAATTCTGCCCACATAACCCAAAGTATGCCCCGCGATTGGACCAAAAGGATATTCCCTAAAAAAACGCGCTTTGATTTCCACCCCGGGAAAACGAAAATGCTCCGCGGAAAATTTCGCCACGTCTTCATCGCTTAACCGTGTTTTGATGGGAATGGAATCAAAGCGCTTTCCGGAATTTTTTTTGCGCCAAAAATTTTGGCGCTCTTTGGGGGAAATGCTCACCACACGGGATAAATCTTCCAAAAGTTTTTCTAAATTCTGCACGCGCGCCGGCACAATTTCCAAAGTTAAACTGGAAAAATTGCGCGCCAAGGCAATGCCGTTTTTATCTACGATTAACCCGCGCGTGGGCGCAACGGGAAAAAGCGCAATTCGGTTTTCTTCTGAGCGGGTTTGAAAGAAGGAATATTCCTTCACCTGCAACCAAAAAAAGCGCGCAACCAACACCCCAAAGCACAACATCACGCCCAAAAACGCCCACAAAACGCGCGCGCGAAAGCGTTCCGTTTGGCGCTCTTTGGGGGAAGATTGGAAAACGTTCATCGTTTCACATCGGGCGGTCCGGGTTTTGGTCAATGGGCTGGTATTGCGGCAGCAACAACAAAAAAGAAACAAAAGGCCACAAACAACTTGCCAAAAGAGGCGCAATGAACAACGCAAAGCCCGGAAATTCTGCCCCGCCCACCATTCTTAAAAAAATTTGAATGCCTTCGCACAAAAACAAAAAAGGGAAGACCTGCAAGGCTTGTTTGGAAGGCGTAAACCACAAAAAGCGGCGCGATAAATCGTTGGACAAAAACGCCAACAACACGTAAGCAATGGCGTGTTGCCCAAAAATGACGCCATCAGCAACATCGGTGAGTAAGCCCAACAAAAACCCCCAACCCATTCCCACAAAACGGGGTTCTCTCACGCACCAAAAGCACAACACCAGCGCCACCCAATCCGGAAACCACAGCAAAGCAGATTTGGGAATGAGGTTAATCAAAAAAGACAAAATCAAGGTGGTGAAAATAAACCACGGGCGGACAGGCAACAAAATGCGAGAAGAATAAGCGGTCATTTTTTAAAAAAAATTAAAGGTTTACCGTGGAGCAAACGCCTTTTTTAAATTTTCCGGCAAGGCGGGCTGTTCTTCTTTTAAAGGAAGCAACAAAATTTCATCCAATTTTTGCGTAGAAGCAATGGGCGTTGCCGTGATTTTTAAAAAAGGAAGGGATTTCGGGGCGATTTTTTCCACCTTTGCCACCGGAAAATTGGCGGGATAAACCACATCCAAACCCGAAGTCACCAACACATCGCCTTCTATGATATCCGTTTCCGGCGGAACAAAGCGCAATTCCAAGGCGTTTTCTCCCAAACCAAACAAAGGCAAGGTTTTGCCGGTGCGCGAAATCTTCACGGGCGTCATATGATTTTTATGCGTAATCAAGGTGAGTTCCGCCACAAAGGGAAAAACACGCGTCACTTGCCCCAAGACGCCATTGGCGTTTAAAGCGGCTTGACCGGTTTGGATGTTGGCGTTTGCGCCCAAATCCACAATCACGCGGCGCGAAAAAGGGTCGCGCGGGTGATACAACACTTGGGTGACGCTGCCTTCTATTTTTTGTTGCGTTTTCATCATCAACAAAGCACGCAAGCGCTCGTTTTCCAACAAGGTTTGTTGGTTTTCTTGCAAAGCCAAGGAATTTTCCAACAATTGGCGTTTTAAAAGGTGGTTTTCCTCGCGCAATTGCACCAAGTTGTGGGTGTAGGTTTTGGCGTTTTCATACAAATTTTGCGGCATTTGCATCACCCACTGCACCGGTTCCACCAAAGCCGCTAATGCTTGGCGCACAATGTTTAAGCCTTGAAATTTTAAGTCCAACACAAACAGCGCACCCGATAAAGACAAATAAATCACCAACAGGGTAACGGGCGCCAACCCTCGGCGAAACAAGGGCGGAAAGTGCGAGCCGGTCATTGTTAATCAGAGGTAAACACCATTGCCAATTTGTCAATTTTTTCCAACGCCAAGCCGCAACCGTGCGCAACACAAGTTAAAGGCTCTTCCGCCACAATCACGGGCAAACCCGTTTCTTCCATCAACAAACGGTCTAAATCGCGCAACAGAGCGCCCCCACCGGTTAGCACCAAACCTTTTTCGGCAATGTCTGCGCCCAATTCCGGCGGGGTTTTTTCCAAGGCGGATTTCACCGCGGAAATCACTTGATTCAAAGGTTCGGTTAAGGCTTCCAAAATTTCGTTGGAAGTCACGGTGAATTTTCTGGGAATGCCTTCGGATTTGTTGATGCCGGAAACTTCCATTGAGCGCACTTCCGCGCCCGGAAAGGCAGAGCCAATGGTTTTTTTAATGTTTTCGGCGGTGTTTTCCCCCACCATCATTCCGTAATTGCGGCTGATGTAGCTGATGATGGCTTCATCTAATTTGTCGCCACCCACGCGAACCGATGCGGCATACACCATCCCGCCCAAGGAAATCACGCCCACCTCCGTAGTGCCCCCGCCAATATCCACCACCATTGAACCGGTGGGGTCAGAAACCGGTAAGCCTGCGCCAATAGCAGCTGCCATCGGCTCTTCAATTAAATAGACTTGGCTTGCGCCCGCATTCAAGGCAGATTCCCGAATCGCCCTTCTTTCCACTTGGGTGGAACCCGAAGGCACGCAAATGATGATGCGCGGTCCCGGGGCAAACAATTTGGAAACGTGCACTTTTTTGATGAATTGCTTCAACATTTGCTCGGTCGCGGTGAAATCGGCAATCACGCCGTCTTTCATCGGGCGAATCACCGTCAAGCCTCCCGGCGCCTTACCCAACATTTCCTTGGCTTCACGCCCGGCCGCTTGGATGGTTTGCTTGGCGTTGGGACCGCCTTCCAAACGAATGGCGACCACCGAGGGTTCGTCCAACATCACGCCTCGTCCGCGCATATAAATGAGGGTGTTCGCCGTGCCTAAATCAATTGCCAAATCATTGGAAAAATACCTGCTGAAAAAACCAAACATTCCGTTCACCTTTGCTATTTTTTTTTAAAACGTAATTCAAACGTAATTTAAAAAATTAAAAAATCATTATGCTACGCATTATGATACCTTACAATATTCCCGCTTCATATTCCTCCACGGTGCACGCTTTATTTTTTTTAAAAAAACATTTTTTAAAAGGAAATTTTTGATGGCTTTAAGCTTAGACGATATTGCCCACCTTGCGCAATTGGCACGCATTGCTTTAACAAAAACTGAGTTAAAGGATTTGCAAAATGAACTCACCCCCATTTTGGCGTTGGTGGAAAAAATGCAAGCCACCGATACTAAAAACATTTTGCCAATGGCGCACGCGCAAGATATTGCGCAGCGTTTAAGAGAAGATGAAGTCATTGCCCCCGATTTGCGCGAATCCTTTTTGCCGCTTGCCCCCCAAACCGAAGACCATCTTTTTTTAGTGCCGAAAGTGATTGAATAAAATGCTCAAAAAAAACTTGCACGCTTTAAGCAAAGCTCTGCGCCAAAAAGAAATTTCCGCGGTGGAACTGACCCAATTTTTTTTAAACCGCATTGAAAAATTAAACCCCAAGTTGAACGCCTTCATCACCGTGGATGCGGAAAAATCCTTAAAAAACGCAAAAAAAGCGGATGAACAAATCCACAAAAAAGAAGGCGGATTTTTAACCGGAATCCCCATTGCGCAAAAAGACATTTTCTGCGCCCAAGGCTGGAAAACCACTTGTGGTTCTCAAATGCTTTCCAATTTCATTTCCCCTTACGATGCCTTTGTGGTGGAACAATTGGAAAAAAAAGCCGGAATGGTTTCTTTGGGCAAAACCAATATGGACGAATTTGCAATGGGTTCTTCCAACGAAACCTCTTATTTCGGCGCGGTGAAAAATCCGTGGGATGAAAAAAGGGTGCCGGGAGGCTCATCAGGGGGCTCGGCTGCGGCAGTGGCGGCTTTTTTAACCCCCGCTGCAACGGGAACGGATACAGGAGGCTCCATTCGCCAACCCGCTGCCCTTTGCGGAATCACTGGTTTAAAACCCACTTATGGATTAATCAGCCGCTTTGGGATGATTGCCTTTGCCTCTTCCTTAGACCAAGCCGGACCTATGGCGCATTCAGCAGAAGATTGCGCCCACCTTTTGAACGCAATGGTGGGCTTTGACCCGCGCGATTCCACTTCGCTTAATCGCCCCCCTGAGGATTACACCCACAACTTGGATTTGCCTTTAAAGGATTTAAATAAATCTTTAAAAATTGGCTTACCCAAAGAGTTTTTTCATCCAGCGGAACATTCTCCCGTGATAAAACAAGTTTTGGAATCGCAGACGATATTCCAAAAACTGGGCGCAGAATTTGTGGAAATTTCCCTTCCCCACATTGATTTAAGCGTGCCCGCTTATTACGTGATTGCGCCCGCGGAAGCCAGTTCCAATTTAAGCCGTTACGATGGCGTGCGTTATGGTTTTCGCACCCAAAACTATGAAAACTTGGAAGAACTTTACCAAAACACGCGTGCCCAAGGCTTTGGCAAAGAGGTCAAACGCCGCATTTTTATTGGCACTTATGTGCTCTCGCACGGCTATTACGATGCCTATTATTTACAAGCGCAAAAAATCCGCCGTTTGATTGCAGAAGATTTCAAAAACGCTTTTAAAGAATGCGACCTCATTTTGGGACCCACTTCGCCCGATGTCGCCTTTCCTTTGGGCGAAAAATCCAATGACCCCGTGCAAATGTATTTAAGCGATATTTACACCATCGGCGTGAATTTGGCGGGTTTACCTGCCCTTTCCCTGCCGTGTGGGAAGGTGAACCATTTACCGGTGGGTTTACAATTGATTGGCAATTATTTTAAAGAAAACCAACTGTTGCACGCTGCGCACCGTTACCAATTGGAAACCCATTGGCATCAAGAAGCGCCTGATTTTTAAAAAAAACAACGAGTTTACCGTGGAAAGAAAGCGAGATTTTTTATGTGGGAAGTGGTGATTGGCTTAGAGGTTCACGCCCAATTGTTGTGTAAAAGCAAGATTTTTTCTAATGCGTCCACCGCCTTTGGCGGCGCGCCCAACGCGCAGGTTTCCATTGTGGATTTGGCTTTACCCGGCGTCTTGCCCGTTTTGAATAAAGAAGCGGTGCGCTGCGCCATCCGTTTTGGTTTGGCCATTGGCGCAAACATTGCCGAAAAAAGCGTCTTTGCGCGCAAAAACTATTTTTACCCGGATTTACCCAAAGGCTACCAAATCAGCCAATTTGAACATCCGGTGGTAGAAGGCGGGATGATTCCCATCACGGTGGAAAACAAAAGCAAAAATATTCGCCTTACACGCGCGCATTTGGAAGAGGACGCCGGAAAATCCGTGCACGAAGGTTTAAACCACTTTACCGGCATTGATTTAAACCGCGCAGGCACGCCACTTTTGGAAATTGTAAGCGAACCGGATATGGCATCCTCCACAGAAGCTGTGGCTTACGCCAAAGCGCTGCACGCCTTGGTGCGCTGGATTGGCATTTGTGATGGCAATATGCAAGAAGGCTCACTGCGCTTTGATGCCAACGTTTCTGTGCGCAAAACGGGCGAATCCTTGGGCACGCGGCGTGAAATTAAAAATTTAAACTCCTTTAAAAGTTTAAAAGACGCCATTGATTATGAAGTGCACTGGCAAATCAATGAAATTGAAGAAGGGAGAAAAATAGAGCAAGCCACGGTGTTGTTTGATGTAGAAAAAAACCAAACCCGCACAATGCGCACCAAAGAAAACGCGCACGATTACCGCTATTTCCCCGACCCTGATTTGTTGCCTTTGGAAATTTCTAAGGAATGGATAGAAAACGAGCGCCAACACTTGCCAGAATTGCCGGAGCACAAAAAAACGCGCTACCAAGAAAGTTTAGGATTATCCCCTTATGACGCAAACATTTTGACCGCAGACATTGCCATTGCCCGCTATTTTGAAGCCGTTTTAAAGGTGAGCGGCGAACAATATGCCAAACCCGTTGCCAATTGGGTGATGGGCGATGTCAGCGCTTACTTAAAAAAAGAAGAGCTTTCCTTTGAAGAATGCAAAGTTTCGCCCCAAAATTTGGCGACCTTGATTTTGCGCGTGCAAGAAAAAGTGGTTTCCAACACCCTTGCCAAAAAAATCTTTGAAAAATTGTGGAATGACGCAAAGCTCACGGTGGACGAAATCATTCAAAAAGAAGGCTTAACCCAAATCACCGATTCCAAGGCAATGGATGAAATCATCCTGCGTGTTTTAAAAGAAAACCCAGAAAATGTGGCGGAATTTAAAGCCGGCAAAGAAAAAGCCTTGAACGCTTTGGTGGGCAAAATGATGAAACTCACCCAAGGCAAAGCCAACCCACAATGGGTGAATCAACGCTTAAAGGAACTTTTAAAATGAAATCCACGGTCAAGCTTTCTTTTTTTTTGAAATTTTTTTGCTGTTTACCGTGGATTTTTACGAATGCATTCGCAACGGAAGCCACGCTTTTGATTGGTCCGCATAAAATCACGGCGGAAGTCGCCGACACAGATCATTTACGCCAACAAGGTTTGATGAATCGCCCCCAATTAAAGCCCAACCACGGGATGATTTTTGTTTTCCCGGAATTAAATACGCATTGTATGTGGATGAAAAATACGCCCTTGAATTTATCCGTTGCTTTTGTGGAAGAAAATGGGCATATCATCAACATTGAAAAAATGCAGGCGCACACCCTAACCCCGCACTGCGCGAAACTCCCCGCGCGTTACGCCTTGGAAATGGCAGAAGATTTTTTTGAACAAAAAAACATCGTGCGGGAAATGAAAATCAACGGCTTAGAAAAACTCCCCCGTGCTCGTTGATACCCACTGCCATTTGGGCGATTCCCCTTTGCCCGAGGCAATTTTTTTCATCCACAATGCCGTTGATTTCAAAAACGCCGAGGAAATTTTAAAAAGCACCCAATCCCGGTGCGTTTTTGGGGCGGTGGGCGTGCACCCGTGGAAGGCGCAAAAAAAATTGAATGTAGAAAAATTAAAAGAATATTGCGCGCACCCCAAAACAGTGGCAATAGGCGAAATCGGTTTGGATTTTTCTTTTTCTTATCAAAAAAACGCCCCCCTGCAAATGGAAGTTTTAGAAAAACAATTTGCCCTTGCGCGCGACCTGCACCTACCCGTGATTGTGCATAGTGTGAAAGCCGGCAACGTTTTGCTTACTTTATTCAAAAAATACAACATCAAAGGGAGTTTGCACGGCTTTTCTTCCTCCTTTGAGGAAGCGCAGTGTTTCACACAAATGGGAGTGAAGATTGGAATCAACCCTTCTATTTTCAAACCGCATTTTAAAAAAGCGCGGGCTTTGGCAAAAAACTTGCCCGCAGAAAGCCTTCTTTTGGAAAGCGATTTCCCCTACGCCAGCCCCCACTTAAACGCTTTACCAGAACTCCTTTCCTTTTTGGCGCATTTAAGGGGGGAAAACGAAGATTTTTTAGAAAAAACCCTTGAAGAAAATACGCGCTCGGTTTTTGAAAAGATGGTTTTTTAAGTGGGACGAAAAATCTTAAAAAACAAAAAAAATCCACGGTTGACCGTGGATTTTTTTTGAAAAATAAGAATTGTGAAAATAAAAATCGTCATTCCTCGCTGCGCAAAGAATCTCTTCAAACAAAGGAATGTCATTCTGAGCGAAGCGAAGAATCCCAACAATAGAAACCGAGATTCTTCGGTCGCTTCGCTCCCTCAGAATGACGCTTTGCTTTGTAAATTTTTCTGCGCGCTCCCTCAGAATGACAGTAAATTTTTTTCCGTCATTCCAAATGAATGAACGTCATTCTGAGGGCGTCAGCCCGAAGAATCTTTTCAAATGAAAACGACAAAAAATTAAAAAATGAGATTCTTCGGTCGCTCCGCTCCCTCAGAATGACGCTTTGCTTTGTAAATTTTCCTGCGCGCTCCCTCAGAATGACGATTTTTTGCTAAGCAAACTGCCGCGCGGGTTCTTTATTTTCCAAACTTGCTACGCAGCGTAAGCAAAGATTTTTTTCGTTACCCTCTTCCACCCAATGCCAACAACGCGGGCATTTTTGAAAGGAATCAGGCAAAGTAAACACTTCCACCTGCACACTTTCCCCCTGTTGAAGCACTGTTTGAGAGGTGAGCATCACAAATTTTAAATCCGCAGCCATTGTGTTGAAGAAGACAAAATCTTCCGGGGGAACGGTGATTTTCACGCCCACTTCCAAAGCCGCGCCCACCTTGCCCGCTTCCCTTAATTTTTCAATTTCCTTATTCACCACGCCCCGCACTTGGCGGATTTTTGCCCAATTTTTTAATAAATCTTCTTCATCCTGCAAAGCGGGCAAGCTGTGCCACGTGTGAAAGGCGGCAAAATCGTTTTCATCCTTAAACATACAGCGCCAAACTTCTTCCGCAGTAAAGGGAATGATGGGCAACAAAATCTGCGTTAAGGTTTTTAAAATTTCCCAGAGCGCCGTTTGCGCGCTTCTTCGGGAAAGGGAATTGGGGGGCGTGGTATAAAGCCGGTCTTTTAAAATATCCAAATAAAAGCCGCCCAAATCTTCTGAACAAAAACTTTGCGCGCTTTGCGCCACTTTATGAAACTCGTAAGTTTCATAAAAAGATTGCACGTTTTTTTGTAAGTTTTGAGTTAACGCCAGCATATAGCGGTCAATCTCTAAGCAATTTTCCACGGCAACGGCATTATTTTTTTCAAAATCCACCGTGCAATTGGCAAGCAAAAAACGCAAGGTGTTGCGAATGCGCCGATAGCTTTCCACCACGCGTTTTAAAATTTCTTTTGAAAGAGAAAGCTCGCCGGAATAATCGGTTGAAGCCACCCACAAGCGCAAAATATCCACGCCCATTTCATCGGCAATTTCCTTGGGCGAAACCACGTTGCCCATTGATTTTGCCATTTTAAAACCCTTGGCATCCACCACAAAACCGTGCGTTAGAAGCGCTTTATAAGGCGCTTTTTCATCCATTGCGCAGGAAGCCAGCAAGGAAGATTGAAACCAGCCGCGGTGTTGGTCTGATCCTTCCAAATATAAATCTGCCGGAAATTGATGTTCATCGGGGTGGGTTAGGCGCATCACGTGAAAATGCGTTGTGCCGGAATCAAACCACACGTCCAAAGTGTCTTTCATTTTGGTGTAAAAAGGCAGGTCCTTTTGGGGTAAAAAATCTTCCACACCGCGGTTAAACCACGCGTCAATCCCTTCTTTTTCAATGCACTGCGCCACTTTTTCTAATAGTTCTACGGTGTTGGGGTGCAATTCTCCTGTTTCTTTATGTAAAAAAAACGGGATGGGCACGCCCCAATTGCGCTGGCGCGAAACGCACCAATCCGGGCGCGATTTCATCATCGCTTCCAACCTTGCCCTGCCCCAATGGGGGAAAAAGGCGGTTTTTTCTATTTCTGTTTCGGCGATTTCCCGCAAGGTTTTGCCTTCTTTATTTTTCCTTTCCATCCCAATAAACCACTGCGTGGTGGCGCGAAAAATCGTGGGTGTTTTGTGCCGCCAACAATGGGGGTAACTGTGCGTCAAAGTCTCTTCAAACAAAAGCGCCCCCTTTTCTTTTAAGGTTTGGATAATTTTGGGGTTCGCCTGCCAAACCTCTAAACCCGCAAAAAGCGGGGTGGACGAAACAAATACGCCTTCGTCATTCACAGGATTATTCACCGGTAAGTGATAAACCAAGCCAATTTGGTAATCCTCCGCGCCGTGCGCAGGAGCGGTATGCACAATCCCTGTGCCGGCATCCAAAGAAACGTGTTCCCCGCAAATTAAGGGCACTTCGCGGCTATAAAACGGGTGGGTGAATTTTAAATGTTCTAAATTTTTGCCCTTCACCTTTGCCTTCAAAACGCCCTCAAAACCATAACGTTTTAAAGCGTTTTCCGCCAAATTGCACTGCAAAATGAGCGCGCCAAAATCGCCTGCAAATAAGCCATATTCCAATTCCGGGTGCACGCACAAGGCTTCATTGGCGGGCAAGGTCCACGGGGTGGTCGTCCAAATGACCGCGCCCGTTTTGTTTTTTAAAATGCCACGGTCAACCCCAAAAATTTTTGAAATTTTTTCTGCGTCCACCGCGGAAAAAAACACATCAATGGCGGGAGATTTTTTTTCTTGGTATTCCACTTCCGCTTCCGCCAAAGCAGAAGCGCAATCCATACACCAGTGCACAGGCTTTAAGCCGCGGTATAAAAACCCCGCTTCCAAAATCTTCCCCAAGGCGCGAATTTCGCCGGCTTCCGACTGAAAATTCAAGGTTAAATAAGGATTTTCCCAATTGCCCAACACACCCAAGCGCATAAAGTCTTCCTTTTGGCGCTCGACTTGGGTTTTGGCGTAAGCACGGCATTTTTCGCGCGCTTCCTTGGGATTCAAATGCTTACCAAATTCCTTTTCAATTTTGTGTTCAATGGGCAAACCGTGGCAATCCCAACCGGGAACATAAGGCGCATCAAAGCCAAACAAGGTTTTGCTTCTTAAAATAATATCTTTTAAAACTTTATTCACCGCGTGCCCAGTGTGGATATCCCCGTTGGCGTAAGGTGGGCCATCGTGCAAGGTAAAGCGCGGGCGTCCCTTTGTGATTTGGCGCAAGGTTTGGTAAATCTTTTTTTCTTGCCAAATTTTAAGCCACTGGGGTTCGCGCTTAGGCAGATTGCCGCGCATTGGGAAATCCGTTTGGGGGAAATTCAAGGTTTTGCTGTAATCATCCATAATCAGTCACCGGTAAAAAAAATCACGCGCATTTTTTGCGTCTTCGCCAATTTGGTTTTGCAAATCTGTTAAAGAGGCAAAATGTTTTTCCTTACGCAAAAAGTGTTGAAAATACACGCGCAAACGTTTTTGGTAAATATTTCTTTCAAAATCAAACAAATGCGCTTCTAAAAGCGGTTGAACGCCCAGCACCGTGGGGCGCGTGCCCACGTTGGCAACGCCGTAAAAAAAATCCTTTTCATTTTCAATTTGGGCTTTCACCGCAAAAACGCCTTGTAGGGGCAACGGGCAAAAAGGCACAACCATATTGGCGGTGGCAAAACCCAAGGCGCGCCCCAACTTTTGCCCTTTTTGCACGCGCCCGCAAATAGAAAAATCGCGCCCCAAGAGTTCTGCTGCTTTTTTCATTTCCCCGTTTTTTAAATAAAAACGAATAGCAGAACTGGAAACGCGCTCCCCGTTGAGATTGAGTTCCTCCGTTTTTTCCACGGTGAACCCAAATTTTTTTAAGGTTTCCGCATTGCCTGCACGATTTTTCCCAAAACGAAAATCATCCCCGATAAAAATCATTTGGGTGTGGAAAACGTTTTTTAAAAGGCTTAAAAATTCTTCCGGGGATTGCTCGGCAAAACTTGCATTAAAAGGGCAGACCACCACGTTTTCAATTTCAAAATTTTTAAAAAAAAGCAATTTTTCGTTTAAACGCATTAAAGGTGCGATGGAATTTTGCGGCTGAAAAAAAGCTTTGGGATTGGGGCGAAAGGTTAAGACAGAAGGGCTTAAATTCTTTTCCCGCGCTTTTTGGGTTAAATTTTTTAAAATTTTTTGGTGCGCCAAATGCATTCCATCAAAATTGCCCACCGCCAAAGCGGTGTTGCCTTTTAATTCTGAAATTCCCCGAAAAACCCGCATAATGTCTTTTTGAAAAAACGGGAATTATAAAACTTTATGCCTTTAAAACCTTCAAGCAAAGCGTGGATGAGGGAACACGTCACCGACCCTTTTGTGCATTTGGCACAAAAAGAAGGCTTTCGCGCCCGCGCGGTTTATAAATTAAAAGAAATGAATGAAAAATGGCGGCTCTTTTTCCCGGGCGCTTCTGTGGTGGATTTGGGCGCTGCCCCGGGCAGTTGGGCGCAATACACCGCAAAAGAATTAAAAGGCACGGGAAAAATCATCGCTTTGGATATTTTGCCGATGCAAGCCCTTCCCCACGTGGAATTTTTACAATGCGATTTTTCCACGGCAGAGGGCTTATTTTTTTTAAAAAACGCCTTGAAAAATCAGCCTGCCGACCTCATTTTGAGCGATATGTCGCCCAATTTATCGGGCATTAAGGATGTGGATCAATCCAAAAGCGTTTATTTAGCGGAATTGGCTTTGGACTGCGCACAAACTCTGTTACAAAAAAAAGGCGGCTTGGTGCTCAAAGTTTTTCAAGGCAGCGCTTACAATGCCTTTTTCAACACGATGTGCGCGGTGTTTCAACGGGTGGAACGCTTTAAACCCAAGGCTTCGCGCCCCAGAAGTCCGGAAGTGTATTTATACGGCAGAAATTTGAAATAATCCGTTAAAATTGAAGCAATTCAAGTAAAGGAGTAGCGGCGTTGAACAATACGTTCAAAAATTTAATGACGTGGATCATCATCGGCATAGTGACGGTGATGGTATTTAACCAAATGACCGAAAGCAGCTCTTCCCCCTCAGGGGTGGTGGAGTATTCCAAATTCATCAACGAGGTCAAAAGCGGCAATGTCAGCCGTGTGGTGATGGAAGGGCGCAACCTGCGCGGCTTTTTAACAGACGGCACGCCCATTTCCACCTATGCCCCGCAAGATTTGTGGTTGGTTTCTGATTTATTAAAAAACAATGTGAAATTGGAAGCGCGCCCGGAAAAAGAACAATCCGTGTTGATGAATTTATTCATCAGCTGGTTTCCAATGTTGCTTTTAATCGGCGTGTGGGTTTATTTTATGCGCCAAATGCAAGGCGGCGGCAAAGGCGGGGCGTTTTCTTTTGGTAAAAGTCGCGCCAGAATGACCAACGAAGACCAAAACACGGTGACCTTTGCCGATGTGGCGGGTTGCGATGAAGCCAAAGAAGAATTGGTTGAAATTGTGGATTTTTTAAAAGATCCCGGGCGCTTTCAAAAATTGGGGGGACGCGTGCCACGGGGCGTCTTAATGGTGGGCAACCCCGGCACCGGCAAAACCTTGTTGGCAAAAGCCATTGCGGGAGAAGCCAAAGTGCCGTTTTTCAGCATTTCGGGCTCTGATTTTGTGGAAATGTTCGTGGGCGTAGGCGCAGCGCGCGTGCGTGATTTATTTGAAAACGCCAAACGCGAATCACCCTGCATTATTTTTATTGATGAAATTGACGCCGTGGGACGCCATCGTGGCGCGGGTTTGGGCGGTGGCAACGATGAACGCGAACAAACCTTAAATCAACTCTTGGTGGAAATGGATGGCTTTGAAGGCACATCCGGCACAATTGTGATTGCCGCTTCCAACCGCCCGGATATTTTGGACCCGGCACTGTTGCGCCCCGGGCGCTTTGACCGCCAAGTGGTCGTTCCTTTACCGGATATTCGCGGCAGGGAAGCCATTTTAAAAGTGCATATGCGCAAAGTCCCCCTTGCCAAGGATATCCAAGCGGACATCATCGCGCGGGGCACGCCCGGTTTTTCCGGTGCGGATTTGGCAAACTTGGTCAACGAAGCCGCTCTTTTTGCCGCGCGCGCCAACAAGCGCTTGGTGGATATGGAAGATTTTGAAAAAGCCAAGGACAAAATTATGATGGGGGCGGAGCGCCGTTCTATGGTGATGAGCGAAGAAGAGCGCAAAAACACCGCTTACCACGAATCCGGTCACGCCATTGTGGCGCGCTTGATGCCCAAATCGGACCCAGTGCATAAAGTCACCATCATTCCCCGCGGAAGGGCACTGGGCTTAACAATGCAATTGCCTGAGCAAGACCGTTACGCTTACGATAAACAATATCTTTTAAGCCGCATTGCGGTGTTGTTTGGAGGCAGAATTGCCGAAGAATTGTTTATGAATCAAATGACCACCGGCGCTTCCAACGATTTTGAACGCGCCACGCAAATTGCGCGCGATATGGTGACGCGTTACGGGATGTCGGAAGATTTGGGCGTGATGGTTTACGGCGAAAATGAAGGGGAAGTGTTTTTGGGCAGAAGCGTCACGCAGCATAAAAATGTCTCGGAAGCCACAATGCAAAAAGTGGATGCCGAGGTGCGCCGCATTATTGATGCGCAATACGCCTTGGCGCGCAAATTGTTGGACGAAAACCGCGACAAAATGCACGCAATGGCGGGTGCATTGTTGGAATGGGAAACCTTAGATTCTGACCAAATTGACGACATTATGAACGGCAATCCGCCGCGCCCGCCCAAAGAAACGCCCACGCAAAAAAAGGATTCCACCCAAAAGGAAAATCCATTTGATTCCGGCAAAAACGCCATTCCCCCCACGGAATTGGCGTCCTAACCTTTTCGTCATTCTGATCGCACTTAGTCCTTTCGTCATTCTGAGCGCAAGCGAAGAATCTTAAAATTAAAAAAATCCGCGGTCGACCGCGGATTTTTTTTAAAGAAAAGAAGGCTTGCCCGATTTTTTTTCTAAGTTTTTCTTAAAAACAAAGCATCGCCATAACTGAAAAAATTGTATTTTTTTTCAATCGCGTAAGCATAGGCATTTTGAATGGTTTGAACGCCTGAAAAAGCAGAAACCAACATTAATAAAGTAGAGGCGGGCAAATGAAAATTGGTAATGAGCGCATCCGCCACTTGAAAGGAAAATCCGGGGAGAATAAATAAATCGGTAGAAGCGCTTTCTGCACAAACCCCTCCATTTTTTTGAAAAGAAGATTCCACCGCCCTTAAACTGGTTGTGCCCACACACACCACACGGCGACCTTCTTTTTTGGCGCGAGTAATCATTTCCGCCGATTCTTTTGAAATCACATAATCTTCTTTGTGCATTTTGTGCGCGTTTAAATCTTCCACTTGAACAGGCTGGTAAGTCCCCGCCCCCACAAAAAGCGTGATGGGACAAAGCAAAACGCCTTGCCGGGTTAAGTGGTTTAACAAGGCTTCATCAAAATGTAAGCCCGCCGTGGGCGCAGCCATTGCACCCTTTTGGGTGGCGTAAACCGTTTGGTAATTTTGTTCATCCGTTGAATCCGCCGCGTGGTGAATATAAGGCGGCAAGGGCATTTTGCCAAAATGCTCCGCCAAATCCCACCAATTCTCTTTTTCTAAGCGCAACAAAAAAAAGGCATTGTTTTCGCCGGTGCGCCCTTCCACGTTTATTTTGTGTTCATTTAAAAAAAGGGTTGAGTTTGGCTTAGGCGATTTACTTGCACGCACTTGGGCAATAGCTAAATCTTCCGCCAAAATTTTTTCCAACAACACTTCCACCGCGCCTCCGGTTTCTTTGTGCCCAAAAAAACGCGCTTTGATGACGCGCGCGGTGTTCAAAACCAACACATCGCCTTTTTTTAAAAGTCGGGGTAAATCAAAGAAGAAAAGATCTTCAAAAAGATTTTCGCCCAAAACGTTTAATAATTTTGCTTCCACGCGATTTTGGGGCGGGCTTTGCGCAATGCGCTCGGGCGGCAAATAAAATTCAAAATCAGAACGGCGCATTGTTTTTAATGTTCAAAAAAACGCCCATTTTCCACAAGAAAAAAACTTTTTCCACGGTGAACCTTTATTTTTTTTGAAAATTTTTTCGGGTTGACCGTGGAAAAACGGCACAATAGCGTTTTTTTAAAAATGAGCATACACCGTGGAAAACCCCTTTTTAAGCTTTGCGCAAAATTTGGAAAGCTTACCGAATTTTGACCAAATGCACCCCCAACTCGCCACCGAGGCGATTGATTTTTTGTTAAACCAAACCCAAAACACCTTAAACAATTTATTAAAACAACCCGCCACGTGGGAAGATTTTGCCCGCCCTTATTTTGCCGCTTTGGAAGAATTGAACGCGGCGTGGGGCATTCTTTCTCACCTCCACAACGTTGCGGAAAGCGAGGAATGTCGCGCGGTTTTCCACCAAAATTTGCCCAAAATCAGCGCGTTTTTCAGCGCCTTGGCACAAAACGAAAAATTCGCCAACGCTTGGAAAAATTTAAAAGAATCAAAAGATTTTCAAACTTTAACGCCTCCACGGCAAAAAATTACACAAGAAGAATGGCGCGATTACCAACTGGGCGGCGCGTTTTTGGATGAAAAAAACAAGGCGCGCTTTAAAGAATTGGAAGAAGAACTCGCTCAACTTTCTGCGCGTTTTGCTGAAAATGTGTTGGATTCCACCAACGATTTTTCTTTGATGGTAAAAGAAGAAGAGTTAATCGGCGTGCCCAAAGCCTTATATCAAAATTGGCAAAGCGGGGAAACTTACCGTTTGACTTTACAAATGCCTTGTTATTTGCCCGTGATGCAACACGCCCACAATAGGGAACTGCGCCAAAAGCTCTATACCGCTTACGTGCAACGCGCAAGCAATTTCACGCCACGCTTTGACAATTCTCAAAACATCCAAGACATTTTGAAAAAACGCAAAGAAGAAGCGCAAATCTTGGGTTTTGCGCATTTTGCGGATTTATCCGCCTTCACCAAAATGGCGGGAAGTTTTAAAAAAGCGCACGAATTTTTGATGGATTTAATCCACCGTGTGCGCCCTTTTGCCCAAAAAGAAGCCGAAGAATTAAAAAAATTCGCCCAAGAAACATTCAGCCTCCCCGATTTTTCCCTGTGGGATGTGAGTTTTTTGAGTGAAAAATTAAAGGAATCGCGCTTTTCTTTTACAGAAGAAGAAGTGCGCGATTTTTTCCCAGAAAAACAAGTTTTAAAAGGCTTGTTTGGCACGGTGAAAAAACTTTACCAAATTGATTTTATTGAGAAAAAACAGTCCGTTTGGGAAAAATCCGTGCGCTTTTTTGAATTGCAAAAAAATGGGGAAGTGGTGGGTTTTCTTTATTTGGATTTATTCGCCCGAAAAGAAAAGCAACCGGGCGCGTGGATGAATGAATTGAGAACGCGCGAGCGCTTAGCCAACGGGAAAATCATTTTGCCGGTGGCTTTGATTGTGGGGAATTTTAACCAAGAGGAAGGGGAAACTTTTTTGCGCTTGGATGAAATCCACACGCTTTTTCACGAAATGGGGCACGCGTTAAATCACCTACTCAGTCAAGTGGATGAGATTTCAGCTTCCGGCATTCGGCGCGTGGAATGGGACGCCGTGGAATTGCCTTCGCAATTTATGGAAAATTTTTGTTGGGATTTCAAAGTCTTGCAAGAAATGAGTTGCCACAGAAAAACAAAAGAGCCCCTTCCCCAAGCATTGTTTCATAAAATTCTTGCCGCCAAAAATTTCCACAGCGCCTTAGCTTTTATGCGCCAATTGGAATTGGCACTCTTTGATTTACTCTTACACGCGGAATTTGACGCAGAAAAAGAGGAAGTCCCTACCCTTTTAAAAACCGTGCGCGCGCAATGTGCCGTGTTGCCTTATGTGGAATGGAACTATTTGGCGCACAGTTTTTCGCATATTTTTGCAGGCGGTTATGCCGCGGGTTATTTCAGTTACAAGTGGGCGGAGGTTTTATCCGCAGATGCCTTTGCCGCCTTTGAAGAAACGGGGGATATTTTTGATTCTTCCACAGCAAAGCGTTTTTTGGATGAAATTTTGTCGCGCGGCGGCTCACGTTTGGCGTTAGAATCCTTTTTGGCTTTTCGGGGTCGTGCGCCAACATTAGAAGCGCTTTTAAGACACAACGCAATAGAAGGGAACCCACAATGTTTTTAAAAATTGCCGCTTTATTTTTCAGTGTTTTTTTAACGGTATCAGCGCAAGCGCAGGTTTATCGTTGGGTAGATTCTAAGGGCAAACCCCACGTCACGGATTCTCCCCCGCCCAGAAGCGCTCAACAATCCAAATCTTTAAATCCCGCAGATGAAAAGCGCAATCGGCGGCGCACGGTGAAACCCATCACCCGCCCTTCCAAAAGTTTTAAATATTTCAACGTCATTCTTTACACCCACAAAGAATGTTTTACGGAATGCGAATTGGCACGCAATTTATTGAAAAAACGCGGCATCGCATTTAGCGAAAAAATCATCAAAGATGATTTGGACGCCGAATGGTTGAAAAGACAAACCGGAGAAACCATCACGCCTTCCATCACCGTGGGTGGCGATGTTTACAAAGGTTGGGCAGAAGAAGGCTGGAACAATCTTTTGGATAAAAACGGCTTTCCCCAAAACGTGGCATCGGCGCAAAAATAGGGAATAAAACTTGCCAAAAGCTTTTCTTTGGCATTAAAATCCACGATTTTTTGAATGCGGGAGTAGAAAAAATGGCGCGAGTTTGCCAAGTGACGGGAAAGGCCCCGATGGTTGGAAACAATGTTTCCCACGCCCATAACAAAACCAAACGGCGTTTTTTGCCCAATTTGCATTACCGCCGTTTTTGGGTGGAAAGTGAAAATCGTTTTGTGCGTTTGCGCGTCTCCAACGCGGGTTTGCGCACCATTGACAAAAAAGGCATTGACGTGATTCTGGCGGAATTGCGCGCCAAAGGCGAAATTTAAGGAGTCCAAAATGGCAGGCAAAAGCGGACGCGACAAAATCAAGTTGGAATCCACGGCGGGCACGGGGCATTTTTACACCACCTCCAAATCTAAAAATAAGCAACAGGTCAAAGGGGACAAAAAAAACGCTTCCAACAAGTTGGAATTGATGAAATTTGACCCCAAAGCGAGAAAACACGTGCTCTATAAAGAAGTGAAGTTGAAATAGCAATTTAAAAATATTCCAATAAAAAAGCGACCCCAAGGGTCGCTTTTTTTCCACGGTAAACCGCCATTTTTTTATGGATTTTTTTCATAAAAATTCCTTTCGCAACACATCCGGCGCTTTGGGAGACAAAAGAGCAGGCGGAATATCCAAAACCGTAAACGCGCCTTTTTCTTTTTTTTGGTTTAGACGATACGCCGCGCGCGCATACGCGACCAACACGCCCGAGGTAAATTCCGGGTTGGATTGCAATTTCAACGAAAATTCAATGACGTGGTTGACGTTTTCACTGCTTTTACCGCTTCTCAACACAAAACCACCGTGTGGCATTCCGCCGTGTTCCTTTTTCAAGCTTTCCATTGAAACAAAATGCACGGTGGTGTCGTATTCGTCAAAATAGTTGGGCATTGTTTGGATGGCTTTTTTGATTTTTTCCTTATCCGCCCCATCTTTCTCCACCACAAAACATTCTCTCAAATGCTTTTGACGCGTGGAAAGCGAGGGATTTTCGCCCGCGCGCACGGCGTTTAAAGCGGATTCAATGGGGATGGTGTATTGCCGCGCGTCTAATACGCCTTCAATTCTCCTAATGGCATCTGAATGCCCTTGGCTGATACCCTTTCCCCAAAAGGTATAGGTGTTGCCATCGGGCAAAAAGCTTTCTCCATACAAACGATTTAAAGAAAACAAACCCGGGTCCCACCCCGTGGAAATGATGTTCACCGTGCCCGCCTTTTTACCCGCTTCATCCACCGCTTTAAAATGCTCGGGGATTTTGGCGTGGGTGTCAAAACTATCCACCGTATTGAAAAACTGCGCCAAATAAGGCGTTTGCTCTGGCAAATCCGTAGCAGAACCGCCGCACAAAATCAGCACATCTATTTCTTTTTGGTGATCCAGAATGGAATCCAAAGCAAAAACCGGCGCACCCTCTGTTTGCACGCTTTTGGGGGCGCGGCGCGTAAACACTCCTTTTAAAACAAAATCCGGGTTTTTTTGCACCGCAAATTCCACGCCTTTGCCCAAATTGCCGTAACCGACAATGCCTAAACGTATCAAAGACATTTTCTTCCTTTCTTTCAAAATTAAGGGATTGCTATTTTAAAAGCGATTTTCCACAGTCAACCGAAAATTTTTTTTAAAATAAGCTTTATGAAAGTTTTTCATTTCCTGTTGAGCTATTTTTTATTGGGCATTTTGTGGCTCTTGCACCACTTGCCTTTGTCGTTTTTGCGCGCCGTGGGGCGTTTTTGGGGAAGAGTGTTGTTTTTCCTTATCCCCAAACGGCGCAAAATCGCCTTAATCAATTTGCGCAAATGCTTTCCTGAAAAAAACGAAGAATGGATTCAACGCACCGCTCAAAAGCATTTTGAAGCTTTTGCCTGCGCGGTGTTGGACCGTGCTTTGGGGTGGTGGGCAAGCGAAGAAAGATTAAACCAAATCATCCGCTTAAAAGGGGAAGAGCTGATTTTTCAAAACGCGAACAAACCCCTCATCATCTTAGCGCCACATTTTGTGGGCTTAGATGCCGGAGGGGTGGCAATGGCGCGCTTAAAGCAAATGTCCAGTATGTTTTCCACGCAAAAAAATCCGGTGTTTAACGAAGTTTTAAAAAAGGGGCGAATGCGCTTTAACCAACCCATTTTGGTTTCTCGGCAGGAGGGCTTACGGCGCGTTGCCAAAACCTTAAAACAAAACATCCCTTTTTATTATTTGCCGGATATGGATTTAGGCAGAAAAGAATCCATTTTTGTGCCCTTTTTTGGCATAGAAACGGCAACCGTTCCAGCCCTTTCACGCTTATGCAAAATCACGCACGCCCAAGTTTTAAGCTGCATTACGCGCCAAGTGGAAAAGGGTTATGAAGTGGAAGTTAAAGCCCCTTTTGAAAATAATTTCGGGCAAAATTTGAACGAAGATACCCAAAAAATGAACGCTTATATTGAAGCGGAAATTTTAACAATGCCCGAACAATATTTTTGGCTGCACCGCCGCTTTAAAACGCGCCCAGAGGGCGAAGAATCTTTTTATTCATAAAAAATGGAAAGCTCAGTCATTTTGACCTTTTTGATGGCGGCCGTTTTGCTCACTTTATCCCCGGGACCGGATATTTTATTCGTCACCGCCAAAAGTATGGCGCAAGGCGCAAAGCACGGTGTTTATGTCACCTGTGGCTTGGTTTCCGGCGTTTTTATTTATAGTTTGTTGGCGTCTCTTGGTTTGTTGGTCATTGTGCGCGCCTCTTCCCTGGTTTTTGAAAGTGTGCGCGTTTTAGGCGTGTTGTATTTGTCTTACTTGGCTTATCAAGCGTGGATCAATCGCAAAGCTTTGAATTTGGAAAGCAGTCCCAAAGGCGGAAAAACTTTTTTTTCGCTTTACAGAACGGGGCTTTTGATGAGCTTACTCAACCCCAAATTGATGATTTTCTTTTTGGCGTTTTTCCCGCAATTTGTGCAGTTGGAATCGCCCCAAGCGGGTTTACACATCTTTTTTTTGGGCGTTTTATTTTGCCTGCAAGCGTTTTTGATTATGTCTTTGGTGGCGTTGGGCGCTTCCAAATTAACCCAAACCTTGCGCGAAAAGCCCCAAACCGCAGAATATTTAAACATCACCACCGCCGTTGTTTTATTATCCATCGCGTTTTTGATGGTTTTAGACGGCTTCAAAAGCTTTTAAAAAGGAAAACCAATGAACATTCAACCCGATGACGTAGCGCATTACTTACGCACCCACCCGGAATTTTTTAAACAGTACCCAGAATTTTCAGCGCCCAGCAACGTTGTGCCTTTTTCAGAACAAAAAATGGCGCAGTTGCGGGAACAAAATCGCGCTTTGGAAAGCAAATTGGCGCAATTACTCACCTTTGGGGAAGAAAACGACAAAACCACCACCAATTTGCACCATTTGGCGGTTGCCTTAAACGCCACGGCGCATTGGCACACCATTTTGCAATTGGCGGATTTCCATTTAAAAGAATCTTTCAAAGTGCCCTTTGTAAGCTTGCGTTTGTGGGGCGTGGCCGTGCCTGATTCCGCGCGCAATTTGCCCGTGTTTATGCCACTTTCCAATGATTGCAAAAACTATATCGTCTCTTTAAAAGAACCGGCTTGCGGCGCGCCCAATCCACTGAGTTTGAACATTTGGGATGAAGAAACCGCTCCCCAAGTGCAGTCTGAGGCCTTGATTCCCTTAAAAAACGAAGGCGATTGGGTGGGCGTTTTGGCTTTGGGCAGTTTTGACCCCCAACGTTTTTACGATTCAATGGGCACGCTTTATTTAACGCGTTTGGCGGAATTATTAAGCGCAGCACTCTTTCGGGCTTCTTAAATGCTCAAAACCTATTTTGCCGATTTTTTGGATGGCTTAAAAAACCAAAAACGGCAATCGCCCCACACTTTGAAAGCTTATCAACGCGATTTGGTGTTGTTGGAACGCTTTGTTTTTGAAAAAAATCCCACGTTGACCGTGGAAAAAGTGGATTCCGCCCTCATTCGCCACGCTTTGGCAAATTTAAGAAGGGAAAATTTAAGCGCACGCAGCATTGCGCGGGTGCTTTCTTCTTGGCGGGCATTTTTTCGCTATTTGCTTTTAAAAGGAGTGGTTGCTTCTAACCCCACTTCGGGCTTACACGCGCCCAAGGCAGATAAGCACTTGCCTTCGGTGTTGAGCGTGGATGAAACAATGGCGTTATTGGATTTTCAACACGAATCCCACAAAGAATGGGTCAAAAAACGCGACCAAGCGATGTTTGAACTCCTTTATTCCAGCGGAATGCGTTTGGCGGAATTGCATTCTTTAAATGTAGAGGAAGCCTCCAACGCCATTCACAACGGCACAATGCGCGTTTTGGGAAAACGCCAAAAAATGCGCGAAGTGCCGGTGGGGCAAAGCGCCGTGAAAGCTTTAACAGAATGGTTGCCGCTGCGAAATTTACTTTCTAAAAATGACCCCGCTTTATTTTTAAACCAATTTGGCACGCGCCTACATTACCGCACCATTGCCAAACGCTTGGATTCTTACGCCAAAGAAGTTCTCCCCCAACACGTGCACCCCCATATGTTGCGCCACACCTTTGCCAGCCACCTGTTGCAGTCTTCCGGCAATTTGCGCGCGGTGCAAGAATTTTTGGGGCACGCCAGCTTGGATTCCACGCAAATTTACACCCATTTGGATTTTCAACAGTTGGCAAAGGTTTATGACGGCGCGCACCCCCGAGCGCACAGGAAAGACAATGAGTGATATTCCCTTAGCCGAGGAAATGCGCCCAGAAACCTTGGCGGAAGTCATTGGGCAAAGCCATTTGTTGGGAAAGGATAAACCCTTGCAAATGGCGTTTGCCGCCAAAAAACCGCTTTCTATGATTTTATGGGGTCCCCCCGGGGTGGGCAAAACCACTCTGGCAAGATTGTGCGTGCAAGCCTTTAAAGCGGATTTGGTGGCGCTTTCTGCGGTGTTGGCGGGTGTGAAAGACATTCGCGCCGCCATTGACCGCGCCCATCAAAATAAACAATTGGGGCTTTCCACCATTTTGTTTGTGGATGAAATCCACCGTTTCAATAAAGCTCAACAAGACGCTTTGTTGCCCTTTGTTGAAAATGGTGATGTGTTTTTTATTGGCGCAACCACGGAAAACCCCTATTTTGAGGTGAATGCCGCGCTTTTATCTCGCGCGCAAGTCTTTGTTTTAAAACCGCTTTTAAAAGATGAATTGAAACAAATTCTCCACCGCGCTTATACGCACTTGAATTTCACCTTAGATGATGAATCGGAAGAAACCCTCATCCACCACGCCGATGGAGACGCGCGCCGCTTATTGAACACCTTATCGCAATGCCAAAATGTGGCAGAGCTGCACAATGTTTCTTTAATCACCCCGGATTTACTCGCCCAAGTTTTATCGGAAAAAGTGCAGTTGTTTGACAAAAACGGGGAAGCTTTTTATGACCAAATCTCCGCCCTACACAAATCGGTGCGCGGTTCAGCGCCGGACGCGGCTTTATATTGGCTCGTAAGAATGTTGGAATCCGGCACAGACCCCAAATATTTGGCGCGCCGCATTATGAGAATGGCGTGGGAAGATATCGGTTTAGCCGACCCCAGAGCCTTGGAAATTGCCCACTTGGCCGCCCAAACTTATGAGCGATTGGGCTCACCAGAAGGCGAATTGGCATTGGCACAGGCGGTGATTTATTTATCCGTTTCCCCCAAAAGCAATGCCGGTTACAAGGCGTTTAAACTCGCGCAAGAGTTTGTGAAAAACGCCCCCAACGCGCCCGTGCCAATGCATTTAAGGAATGCGCCGGTGAAGGCGATGGCAACAATGGGTTATGGGAAAAATTACCGCTACGCACACGATGAACCCAACGCTTACGCCGCTGGGGAAAATTATTGGCCAGAAGCCCTTTCCCCGCAAAGCTGGTATCATCCTGTGCCGCGCGGCTTGGAGATTAAAATTCAGGAAAAAATCAACTATTTAAAAGGATTGGATGCAGCCCACAGGGCAAAAAAACAAGAAACTTAAATGCGGTATACTGCCTTTGCCTTGGGTCTCCGTAGTTCAATGGATAGAACGGATTCCTCCTAAGAATCAAATCCGGGTTCGATTCCCGGCGGGGGCTCCACGGTCACGTTAAAAAAATTTTCAAAAATTTTTCAAGGTTTACCGCGGAAAATCATCGTTTTACAACGCCTTTTCAAAGGAAAAGCACCTTATGAAAACCACGTTTTTGGATTTTGAACAGCCCATTGCGGATTTGGAAAACAAAATTGAAGAATTGCGTTTTATGCAAAACGATTCCGCCTTGGATATTTCCGAAGAAATCGCGCGACTGGAAAAGAAAAGCGCGCAATTGACCACTGAGATTTACAAAAAACTCAATGCTTGGCAAATTGCCCAAGTGGCGCGTCATCCGCAACGCCCCTACACCTTGGATTACATTGAACACATTTTCACCGATTTTGAAGAACTGCACGGCGACCGCCATTTTGCGGACGACAAAGCCATCATCGGCGGTTTGGCGCGCTTCAACGGACAAAGTGTGATGGTCATCGGTCACCAAAAAGGGCGCGACACCAAAGAAAAAATTTTCAGGAATTTTGGAATGCCTCGCCCGGAAGGCTACCGCAAAGCCTTGCGTTTGATGTTGTTGGCGGAAAAATTCCAAATTCCCATTTTCACTTTTATTGACACCCCCGGCGCTTACCCCGGAATTGATGCCGAAGAGCGCGGACAATCGGAAGCCATCGGGCACAATTTATACAAAATGGCGGAAATTGCTGTGCCCATCATCGCCACCGTGATTGGCGAAGGCGGCTCGGGCGGCGCGTTGGCTATTGCCGTGGCAGATGTGGTGCAAATGTTGCAATATTCCACCTATTCCGTCATTTCCCCGGAAGGGTGCGCGTCCATTTTGTGGAAAAATGTTGAAAAAGCCGCAGAAGCCGCGGAAACAATGGCAATCACCGCAGAGCGCTTAAAACAATTCAAACTCATTGATATTTTGGTCAATGAACCTTTGGGCGGCGCGCACCGCAACATCACAGAAGCCGCGCACTTATTAAAAAAATCCCTGCAAGATTCTTTACGCCAATTGACGCCTTTATCCCCTTCTGCGTTGGTGGCGCAGCGCTATCGGCGCATTATGGCGTATGGACAATTTAAAGAATCCCCTTAACGTTTTACGCCTCTTTTTAAAAAATCACCCCTTACCCCATTACGCCGTGGGTTTGTCCGGCGGAATGGATTCGCTTGCTTTAACCCACGCCCTTTTTTTATTAAAAAAAGAATTTTCTTTTACCGTCACCGCTTTGCACGCACAGCACGGTTTATCGCCCCACGCAGAAAAATGGTTGGCGTTTTCAAAAAAAATGGCGCTGGAGCGTGGATTTTTTTTTGAAAGCGCGCACCTCAACTTAAAAAACGCAGCGGAAAACACCGCAAGAAGCGCGCGTTTTTGTTTTTTTAAAGAAGCCTCTGCAAGTGTCCCCGTTTTTTTAGCGCAACATCTAAACGATCAAGCGGAAACGGTTTTGTTTAAAACGTTTCGCGGGGGCGGTTTAAAAGCTTTTTCCGGGATGAAGACAGTTCAAAAAATAAACGGTTTAACACTTTTTCGCCCGTGGTTGGGTGTTTCGCGCGAGGTGATTTTCCAATTTGCACAAAAAGAAAAGCTTTCTTGGGTGGAAGATGAAAGCAACCAAAATGAAATTTACAGCCGCAATTTTTTGCGCCACCAAATTTTAAGACCTTTAAAAACCCGCTTTCCAAACGTAGAACAACAACTTTTTAAAAACGCGCAACACGCCCAAGAGGCGCTTTTTTTGTTAAACGATTTGGCGGAAATGGATTTTGCCCGCGCCGCTTTGTCTTCCAAGCTTTTGAGTTGGGCGGTTTTAAAAACAATGCCGTTTTTGCGTTTAAAAAACCTCATTCGTTTTTTGGTGGAAGAAAATGGGGAAAACGTGCCCAGTTTTTTGCAATTGGAAGAATTTTGCCGTCAATTAAAAGAATCTCAAAAATCCCCAGAATGGCATTTCAAGCACTTTTATTTTCACGCGCAAAATGGGGAATTGAAAATCATTCAAAAATAAATTCTCCACGGTAAACCTTTAAAAATTTTTCAAAAAAATAAACGCTTTACCGTGGAAAAAAATGAAAATCGGGGTTTTCTTTAAAATGCTTTTCTGAAAAATAAAACAATTTCTTTTCTTTATTTTCCAAAACCGCACAAAAATGCAAGAAATTTAAAAAAGGCGGGGGCGTGATGTTTTGGACGGTCAGGGTATAGACTTCGTGCGTTTTGTGGCGCTTTTTTGAAAGGTGGATTTGCGGGGAGGGCACTTCTGGGTTTTCTATTTTTTCGCGGTAATTGGAAAAGGCATAAAGCGCCCAAGATTGGGAAAACGAAAAATTGTATTCCCAATAAAAAGGGGCGTTACGGCAAAACAAAAAACATTCCACGCAAGAATGTTCCCATAAAAAATCTGCTCTCCCTTTTTTTAAAGGGGGCATTTTCAGCCAATTTTTGGGCGTTTTGATTTTAAAAATCCAGCGATTTTTTAAAATTTTGACATCCACCAAAACGGCGCACAAAGTTTTGGTGTGCGGGTATAAAATGCGATTTTTTCTTTGCAACAACATTCTTTTTTCACTTTGCCTTGTTTTTGGAATTATAAAATGAAAGCCTTTACCGAATTGCGCGTGGATTTACCGCAAAGCGAAATTCCCCAAGCGTGGTATAACATCGTGGCGGATATGCCCAATAAACCCGCACCTGCAATGGGATTGGATGGCAAACCCGCCACCCTTGAACAAATGCGTGCCATTTTTTCTGACCCCATTTTGGAACAAGAAATGAGCACCCAACGCTGGGTCACCATCCCCGATGCAGTGCGCCAAATTTACGCGCAATGGCGTCCCGTGCCCTTGTGCCGCGCCAAACGTTTGGAAGAATTTTTACAAACCCCCGCACAAATTTTTTACAAATACGAAGGCTTATCCGCCGCCGGCTCACACAAACCCAATTCCGCCATCGCCCAAGCCTATTACAACCAACAAGCCGGCGTCAAACGCTTGGTTACGGAAACCGGCGCCGGACAATGGGGGGCTTCCCTTTCTTACGCCGGGCAAATGTTTGGCTTAGACGTGCGGGTGTATATGGTGCGCGTTTCTTATGATCAAAAAATCTTTCGCCGCACCACAATGCAAACGTGGGGAGCGGAAGTCTTCGCAAGCCCTTCCCCCAACACAAAAGCCGGAAGAGACGCCTTAAAAAATGATCCCCATTGCCGTGGATCACTGGGTTTGGCCATTTCAGAAGCGGTGGAAGAAGTTTTAAACGACCCCAATTCTTGTTACGCCTTGGGTTCGGTGATGAATCACGTTTGTATGCACCAAACCGTGATGGGTTTGGAAGCCAAAAAACAATTTGAAAAAATCGGACTCTACCCGGATGTGATTTTTGGTCCGTGTGGTGGGGGGTCCAGTTTTTCCGGGATTGCCTTACCTTTTTTGGGAGATAAATTAAACGGCGAGAAACGCGCCCAAAATTTGCGTTGTGTGGCGGTAGAACCCTCTTCTTGCCCTTCTTTAACCAAGGGCGTCTTTACTTACGATTTTGGGGACGCCACGGGTTACACGCCTTTAATGAAAATGTACACCTTGGGGCACGATTTTATGCCCCCCGGCATTCACGCCGGAGGCTTACGCTATCACGGCACTTCGCCCGTCTTAGCGCAGCTTTACCACGACCACTTGATTGAGGCGTTGGCGTTACCACAATTGAAAACCTTTGAAGCGGGCGTGCAATTTGCGCGTTGTGAAGGCATTATCCCTGCGCCGGAATCGTGCCACGCCATTGCCGCCGCGGTGGATGAAGCCTTGGAATGCAAAAAAACGGGGGAAGCCAAAAACATTTTAATTTGCGTTACCGGCCACGGGCATTTTGATATGGCAAGCTTTGAGCGCTTTTTCTCCGGGGAATTGGAAAATTACGATTACCCCCAAGAAGCCGTGCAAGAATCCTTAAAACATCTGCCCCAAATAGAAGGAACGCCTTAAAAAATGCGCATTGTTGTTTTTTTATTGTTGGCCATCAATGTGTTGGTGTTTGCGGGGCATTTTTTAAGCGATTCCCCCAAAGAAAAGGAAAACGCGGAAGATTCTCTTTTAAAAATCATTGCCGAAAAGGATTTGCCCGAAAATTCCACGGTCAACCCGCAAAAAGTTTTGAGCGAAGAACACAAAACGCCTCCGCCCCAAGAATCGACTTTGCCAGAAAAAGAAAAAGCGCCGGAAGTTGCGCCCCCTCCGCCGGAAATAAAGGAAGAAACACCTCCTCCTCAACCTTTAAAAAATGAAAATCCGCCCCCCAAAGAAGAGGTTGCCAATTCTTTTTCCACCAACGACTCCAACTGTTTGGCGTGGAGTGACTTAAACAACGAGGACGCTTTACAGTTGCAAAAATTGCTGATGCAAAAATTCGCGCATTTGCCCACTGCGGTTTCTTCCAAAAACGACAAAAACGGCAAGTGGCGCATTTTCATCCCGCCCTTCCCGGATAGCGATTCCGCCCGCGCGCGCGCACGTTCTTTAAAAGAACTCTCTTTGGATTATTTCGTTTTGGCAAGCGGGGAAAACAAAAACGCCATTTCTTTGGGGGTGTTCACCCAAGAAAAAACCGCGCGCCAATATATGGATGAATTGCAACAAAAGGGCGTCAATGACGCCGTTTTGCAGTTTAAGGGGAGTGGCGGTGACATAGATCACACGCAAATTAAGGTGGATTTCACCACTCCCAACGAGCGCGCCCAGTTGTTGGAAGCGGTGCAAAAAATCCTCCCCGAAAAAGAAGCGGAACAATGCCGTTGAAATGGTGTGTGGGCTTAACCGGCGGAATAGGCTCGGGCAAAAGCACCGTTTCCAAAATGTTTCAAAATTTGGGCGTTGTCGTTGCCGATGCCGACCACATTGCGCGCGAATTGACCCAAAATGAAGCCCTTCCCCTCATCCAAGAAAAATTGGGCGCTTCTTTTATTTTGCCCAATGGAACATTAAACCGAAGCCTTTTGCGGGAAAAAGTCTTTGCGGATTCAACAATCAAAAAAGAATTGGAAAACATTTTGCACCCGCAAATTGAAAAAAAAATATTGTCCACCGTGGAAAACGCCGATTCTCCTTACGCCATCATAGATGCGCCCTTGTTGCTTGAAACTCAAACTTTAAAAAAACGTTGCCAGCGCATTTTGGTGGTGGATTGTTCCATAGAAACCCAAAAAAACCGCGTTTTTCAGCGCAACGGCTGGGATGAAAAAACCATTCTTTCCATCATCCACACTCAAATTCCGCGCGAACAACGCTTAAAACTTGCCGATGACGTGATTGAAAACGAAGGCGACATAGAAAATCTTTTTTTAAAGGTGAAAGAAAAACACGCTTTTTATTTAGAAATCGCTTCCAAGTGCTTGAATCTCTTAAAAAAATAAGGAAAAATGATTTTATTTTTTTAAAGAGACGATGGCGTGATTATTTATGAATACCCGTTTAATGAACGGATTCGCACGCTTTTGCGGTTGGAATCCCTCTTCGCGCGCGCCAATTTTTTTGTGCATTCTTGCGCCGCGTTTGAGCATTACGCCGCCTTGCTCGCCTTTTTTGAAATTTTGGACGTCATCGCCCGCACTGATTTAAAAAAAGAATTTATCCGCGAATTGGAACGTCAAAAACAAAATTTAATGAGTTTTTCCAATAATCCGGAGATTTCGCAAAGCGTTTTAAGCGAAACGTTAACGGAAATTGATTCCGTTTTAAGCGATTTGATCAGCTTAAACGGCAGGTTGGGGCAAGATTTGCGCGACAACGAATGGCTGATGTTGGTCAAAAGTCGCGCGAATATTCCCGGAGGCTTGTGCGAATTTGATATGCCCTCTTTTCACTGGTGGCTGCACCAAGACAAAGAACGCGCGCAACACGTCCAAAACATTTTTCAACATTTTCAAACGCCTTATCGCGCGGTGGCTTTGATTTTAAAATTGTTGAGAGAGAGCGAAAATTTTGAATCGTTTACCGCGGAAAAAGGCGAATTTCGCTTAAAAAACGTGCGCGCCAACACCAATTTGCTGCGTTTGGGCTTGGATGAAAGCGAAGAATGCGTGCCGGAAATTTCCGCCAACAAATATTTTTTGGGGCTGCGCTTTTTGCCGCCTGCCGCGCGCCACGGCATTTGTAAAATCAGCGTTGCCAAAAACATCCCCTTTCAAGTGGCGTTTTGCCAATTGTGATGATTTTCCACAGTCAACCGAATTTTTTTTTGAAAAACTTGCTTTTGCCGGGCGATTATTTGGTTTTTCTGCTTTCTTTTTCGGGCGTTCTTTTTTTAAGCTTTTTTTTTTGGGACAACGCCACGCCCGAAAACGCTTTGATTTACCAAAATGGAAATTTGTTCGCGCGCCTTTCTTTAAACCAAAAAAAAGAAATTGAAGTGCCGGGACCTTTGGGAATGAGCACCATTGAAATTGATTTTGGCAAGGCGCGCGTCAAAAATGACCCTTCCCCGCGACAATATTGCGTCAAACAAAGCTGGCTTCAAAAAAGCGGCGATATTGCCATTTGCGCGCCCAACCAATTGAGCTTAAAAATTGTGGGCAGAAGCAAGGTTTATGATAGTTTGAATTATTAAAATGCGCCTTTTCATCACCGAAGAAGACCAAAAAATTGCACACTGGGCAAGCGCCGCCGTGCTTTTATCGCTGGTGGATAGCGCCATCCCAATGCCTTTGCCGGGAGTAAAACCCGGCATTGCCAACATTGTGATTTTGATGGTGTTTTGGCAATACGGATTTTGGTCGGCGTTTTGGGTGAGCCTTTTGCGCATTTTCGCAGCCGGCTTGGTGTTGGGCTATTTTTTGTCGCCCGCCTTTTTTTTGTCGCTTGCCGGCTCTTTAAGCAGTATGGCGCTGTTTTTTTGCATTCAAAAACTGCCCAGACGTTATTTTGGCGCGGTGAGTTTTTCCATCTTGGCGGCTTTTGCGCACATCGTGGGGCAGATTATTCTGGCGCGCTTGTGGCTCATCCCACACAACGGCGTTTTTTTGATGTTGCCCATTTTTCTATCCAGCGCCTTATTTTTCGGCACGCTCAACGGTTTAATCGTTGCCCATCTTTTGCATTCTCCACGGTAAAAGCTTGTTTTTTTTGAAATTTTTTTAAAGGTGCACTGTGGATTTTTATCGCAAAAACTTTTGGGTTAAAACAATCAGGCCTTTCCCCAAGGTTGAAGATAGTCTGGGAGAAAAACAAATCTTGCCCAAAACCCGCAGTGCGGGGTTGTGTGAATCGGAAAAGAAAGACTGGGGATTCTTTTTCAATTTGTTCAATAAACGAGTTTTGTAAGGTAAAGGCGGGCGAGGAAGGGGCTTTTTCTTTGGGGGCGCTGGTGGTGGAGCAGGTTTAGGTGCAGGAGGTGGTGGAACAAACTTCTTTTTATCCAACACTTCCCCGTTTAATTCATAAGCCATTTTGGAAACAAAATCAAATGCGCTAAGGTGTTGAATTTTCTTAAAATTATTTGGATTGGAATAATATTTTGCCCATTGGCGAATATAAGCGTCCGTTTGGGTTTTTAAAGAAAACCGTTGGCTTAATAAAAAAGCTTCCTCTCCCCAAATGTCCCGGCAAAAGTTTTGAAAATTTCCGTTAAAGGAAAGGTTAACCACTCCATATGAAAAATAATCGTGTAAAAAATTGCAAGAAGTATCCACAACGTGCACGTTTAAACGCCGTGCCCGAGAAATCAAGGTTTGTGCACTTAAAACCTCATCGCTGTATCTCCCTGCTCTGGCTAAACACGCAAAAAAAGTGTTGGGGCGACAAAACAAACCCAAATGTGCGGTAGTGCCCAAGGTCGTCACCACTTCTTGGGCGTTGTTTAAATAAAGAATTTGTTCGGCGAGGCTAAACTTTTCCGGCGCAAAAACGTGAAAATCCAAGCGCTGGAAAAATTCTTCAAAAACAGATTCATTGACGCAATTGACCGCGCCACTCCACTGACTATGCGTAATATAGAGTTTTGGGAAAAAAGGCACTTCGGCTTTTTTTGAGGCGTTTTCTATTAAAGTATTAAAAATTAAATTGTATTCTTCGGTGTAATTCCACAGCGAATGCGCGCATTCTTCTGGCACTAAAACTTCTTTAAATTGCGTGGGTGTTTCAATAATTTCATAACGTTCTTTCTCTAAACCCAATAATGTTAAAAATTGAGTGGCCCCCCCCCACCGAAAAATACAATCTTGCGAGAATCGTTTGGATCTTTTAAGCACCACCACAACCTATTTAAACTATCAATCAAACAATGCCCAAAGTGTTTGATTAAAACGCCACCAAAAACCACCGATTCGTCACGCTGAACCAAGCTTTCTTTTTCAATGGGATAAGCTTTTAAGTAGCCTAACCAATACGGCAGAAAAGGCGGCTTTGCATTTGGGGTTGAGCGCATTAAACCCGCCACCCATTTGTTTTGGGAATCGCACACTCCGCACGCGCCGCCTTTTGGGGGTAAAAGAATGCCGTTGGGAATGCTTTCTACTTTTAATTCGCGCGAGGAAAAATAATCGCGGGAGAGCACTTCATCCCAGCGGTTTTCTTTTTTAATCCACACAGCCATTGTTGTTCTCCGAAACAATAAAAACCCCACGTATTTTAACTTTTCCACGGTGAACGGAGAAAAATTTCAAGCTTTTATTGTGCGCTGCCTACGGTATTGTTGGCGGTGAAGGCGCAACCGGTAGGCATATAGCGCCCGGGAAGGTGGGCAAGGCATTCCCAGCGACTTCCTTTTTTGCGCACCAAGCGAATGGTCTCGCCCTTCACATTTTCATTCACCGTAACCGCTTCCGCAGCTTTTGACACTCCCCATTTGTTGCAGTTTTGAGAACCCTTTTCGCAGGCTAAGCCCAATTCGCACGTGAGCACATCTTGCCGGGTAGGATGTTGGTCTGCGGCACAGTTGCCGTCTTGATCGGGGTCATCGTTGTTAAAATCAAACTTACAAAAACGAAAAGGTTGGTGAATTTTGATATCACACCCCCTTAACCTTTGGGGTCTGGCTGCTTCAACAAAAACGTGCGCGCCTTGAACTTCTAAGAGCGCGGCGCTAACTTGCGAGCGAATGACGTAATCTTGGTAAGCGGGAATGCCAATCCCCGCCAAAACACCGATGATGACCACCACGATCATCAATTCAATCAACGAAAAACCGTGCATTTTTTCCATTTCTTCCTCCAACTTTTAATCACTGACAGAATCACTGTCAGTTTTTTTAGGTTTAGAAAAAGATAAGTCTTTGAATTAAAAATATTTTTTAAGGCTTGGTTGAACAAAAAAAGTTAAAAAAGGAGGCGTGATTGCAAAAAAAACGGCGCTAAGGTATTGTAAATAAAGAGATTCATTGACAGTGATTCTGTCAATGAATCAAGCCTCCACGGTGAACCTTAAAAAATTTTAAAAAAACAAGGTGTTGACCGTGGAAAAACGGGTTTTCCATAGACGACTCGGCGAATATTTATTCTTCGTCTTCTTTTTTGAAGTTGGATTCTTTTTCTAATAGAATTTTGTCAAAATCGCTTTGATACAAGCGATCTTGGTGAATGCGGTATTTTTCAAATTCACTCAAAGCGCGATCTTTGGCAATTTGTGCAGAAATTTTGCCGGAATGCGTGAGCACTTCTTTTTTGCTCAAACTCAGCACTCCTTCAAATTGTTTTGCCCAATCTTCCATCGTCATTGGGATTTGCTCTTCGGCGCGCAGTTCTGCCAAATCCAAGTAAGCATTGACAATGCGCGCCATAGCGGAAAGCTCTTCTTTTGTTAAATAATTTTTGGCAACGAGCACATCAAATTTTTGAATTTTTCCACGGGGCGCGTCTTCCCA
>QLIP01068631.1_pt1 | contig 39150 bp, 37 predicted proteins | sample 1769771 | NCBI WGS metagenome assembly QLIP01 (sample SAMN09428762, study PRJNA476227) | Gut metagenome, whole genome shotgun sequencing project. | isolation source: cecum | host: Rhizomys sinensis | place: China: Jinsha town of Minqing, Fujian Province | collected 2013-09-23 | reverse complement strand
CCCCCCCCCCCCGCAACCTTATGTGGTCTTGCACCCGGGGGCAAGTTCATCCACCAAATTTTGGCAAACGCAGCGCTGGCAAATGGTGGCGCAAACTTTATCCCAAAAAGGTTTTCACATTGTTTTTACGGGAATAAAGAAGGAAGAGGAATTGATTTTGGCGATTGACCCAGAACAAAAACACCGCTCTTTATGCGGAAAATTAACCCTTGGAGAATTAAAAACCGTGATAGAAAACGCCGCACTTCTCATTTCGCCCGATACCGGCGTGGCGCATTTGGCAAAGCTCACCAAAACGCCTTCCATCACTTTGTTTGGACCAGCTTCGGCTTTCATTTACGGAAACGGCACGTTTTGGAAAAATCACCCTTCTGTTTTATTAACCCAAACGATGCCGTGCCGCAATCAACACTGCCTTTTTCACCGTCCATTAAAATGGGTTCAAAACTGCACGTTGAGCGCTGAAAAATGCCCCACGCCGGGCGCGTGTATGGATAAAATTGAATTGGACGCCGTTTTAAACGCCGCTTTTTCTCTTTTGCCACGGTCAACCCCCCAAAATTTTGAAAAATGAAACCCTTTTTGAACCTCCCCGTTTTGCTGATTTTTTTATTTTGGTCGCTCTCCTGCACGGTGAAAGGCGCTGCCAATCTAAGCTTATTTTTGCTTTTTATCTCTTCCATCGCCTTTTGGAAAAAAATGGGAAACGATTCTTTACGCCACTGGGCTATTTTGTTGGCGCTGCCTTTTCTTTTCACACTTTTACAAATGCTTTTGGGCTTTGATTTAAAAAGCAATGTGTTGGATGCGCCTTCCCGATTTTTGCTCTCGGGCGCGTGCATTTTTATGTTTTACCACTTGGATTGCCAAAAATTAGCGCGCGCCACTGTGGGCGTAATGTTGGGGGCAATCGGCGTGGGCGTTTGGGCGTATCTTTCCACGCATTTTGATGCTTTTTCTTGGACGATAGACCCTACTCGCGCGTGGAATGGGTTCAGCAATCCCATTCATTTTGGCTTACTTTCCGTTCTTTTGGGAATGTTGAGTCTCAATTTACCGCACGCGCTTTTCCCCCAAATTTCCCCCAAAATATTTATGGGGTTAAAAATCACCGCCTTTGCGAGCGCCCTTTTTGCCGCTTATTTTTCCCTTTCGCGCGTGGCGCTTTTTGTCTTACCCTTTTTGGGGGGAATTTTAATCTTCCAACACGCCCGCTCTTCTAAAAAAGCCTTTCTGGGCACAGTTTTGGCGGGCGTTGCCTTGACCACGCTTTTATTCACAGTAGAAAACCCTTACCAAACCCGCATTAAGGAAGGCTTTGCGGAAATTGCCGCTTTTGATTCCAATAAAATAGACCAAACTTCAATGGGGCTGCGGTTGAGAATGTGGAAAGAAGCTTTTCAAATCATAGAAGCCCACCCCGTTGGGGGCGTGGGCAAAATGGGATTTTTAAAAGCCTTACAACAAAAAAATCTCTCTCCCACGGATGAAATGCGCAAAGCCCCGCACCCGCACAGCGATTATTTAAACTTTGGCATTGAATTTGGCGCGCCCGGCTTGGTGTTGGCGCTTTTATTTTATTTTGTGCCGCTTTGCTTTTTTTTAAAGCATTTGAAGTCGCCCCATTTCATCATTCAGCACGCCGCTTCCAACGGGGCATTGGTGGTTTCGGCTTTTGCCTTGGGCGGGATTTTTGATTGTTATTTTTGGATCAGCAGTTTGTGCGTGTTTTATGGGTTGAGTGTGGCGCTATTCGTAGCAATGATATTAAAAGAGCAATCCACGGCAAACGTGAAATTTTTTTAAAAAAATTTGGGGTTTACCGTGGATTTTTAAAAATTTTAAGGTTTCATCACCGTGGCTTCGCCTTCAATCACCACGGTTTCGCCCACGCGACAAACGGTTTCCAAAATCACGCGTTTTTTCTCCACCACAACTTCTTTCACCGTAACGGTGGTTTTGACGGTATCCCCAATTTTCACCGGCGCTTTGAATTTCAAGGTTTGCCCCAAATAAATGGTGCCCGGACCCGGTAAATGCGCACCCAACACTGCGGAAATGAAGGAAGCCGAAAGCATTCCGTGCGCAATTCTTCCGCCAAAAGGCAAGGTTTTGGCAAATTCTTCGTCCAAATGCACGGCGTTGGTGTCGGTGGAAACGCCGGCAAACATCACAATGTCGGCATCGGTGACCGTTTTGCCCATTGTGTGGCTCATCCCCGGTTTTAAATCGTTAATGGAATAACTCATTTTTTGACCCTTTCTCAATTGCACAAGCGCTTATTGTGGCACAAAAGCGGGGCAAAAAAGTAAGGGTGAAAGATTTTGACGCAAATTTCCCCCAACCAAGGCTTCAATCACGCTGGGGGTATAAAAAACCTCTTCATTAAACAAAGGCGCGATTTCTTCCACCGTTTTGCCACCCCAGTAATAGCTTGCCACACGGTTTAAATCGTCCAAAGAAAAGGATTGCGGAAGGTGTAAATAATCCAACCACGCGGAATCGTGTAAAGATAAAGTAAAAGTTCCTTGGGTTTTGAAAGCGGACAATATTTTTCCTTTTAAAAAATGTTGGTGTTTTTGGTAAAACAGCAAAGCGTCCACACGGCTTAAAAAAAGTAAGCGCGCGTTTAAGCGGCTGGGGCATTGCGCAAAATGCTGTTGGCGAAAAAATTCCAAGTGGTATTCCACAAAATAGTTTTGCGCATTCAAAAACACTTGGCGCGTGGCGGGCATTTGGCGATTAAAGGGTTTTTGGGCTTCTTTGGAAAAGGCTTCCAAGTTGCCGTTGAAAGGATTGCCCTGCCAAACGTTCCACCCCGATTCTGCTTCTTCCGGTGCGCGCCAACAATATAATTCCAAGGGCGCTTCGCTGTGGTATAAATCTGCGTTTTGCATAAAGAGGTATTTTAAAACAAATGGCGCGTTTATTATGGGTTGGCGCAGGCGACATCGCCCAATATGGGGTAAAGCAAAAGTTGCCTTTTGAAAAAATTTACGTGTTGTTGCGCGCGCGCAAAAATGAAAGCGCACTGCAACTGCAACAACGCAAACATTTTTGGGTGCAAAACGGCGCATTGCCTATTTTGGGAGATTTAGACGATATTGCCTCTTTAAAACCTTTTCAAGCGCTTGCCGATGTGGTGGTGCATTCTGTTCCACCTCATCCCGCCCAAAATTTTGAGGTGCGCACCCGCAATTTGCTGGCCACTTTATCGTTTAAACCGCCCAAAAAACTCATTTATTTAAGTAGCACCCAAGTCTATGGAAATGAAACAGAAAAAATCACCGAAAACACGCCGCCGCAGCCTTTGTCTCACCTTGCCCAATTGCATTTAAACGCTGAAAAAGAATGTCGCGCCTTTTCGCGCCGTTGGGGCACAAAATTGTGCATTTTGCGCGTGCCGTTCATTTACAACCGCGAGCGTTTGCCCGTGCAGCGCGTGAAAGAAAAATCGCCCGTTTTGGTGAAAACCGAGGATGTTTACCTCAATCTCATCCACACACAAGATTTGTGCCAAGCCCTCTTCAACGCCTTGCGCTTTGGAAAAAACGGCAGAATTTACAATATCGTGGATGATTCTGATATCAAAATGGGCGATTATTTTGATTTAATCGCCGATTATTTTAATTTGCCTCGCGTGCCGCGTTTGCCATTTAATCAAATGGAAAATCATTTAACCCCAAAAGAAATTTCTTTTTTAAAAGAATCACGCCGCATTACTTTCGGGCGTTGGGTTAAAGAATTGAATATAAAAATGCATTACCCCACCGTGCAGGATTTTTTTAAAATCAATTTTCCACGGTAAACCTGAAATTTTTTTAAAACTTACCGTGGAAAAAGCGGCAAATTTTTAAAATAATTTTTAAAAAGTTTGAATAAAGGCGCGGGCATTTCTTTATTGAAAAGATTTTCTAATAAAATCCATTCCCCTTTTAAAGTTAAAGGTTTTTCTTTTAAAAAAATAATTTTGGGGGAAATCGTTAAAACGCGGTGCGTCAAATGGTGGTTGATTTTATTTAAAACACTTTCTTTTAAAATAAAATTTTGATCAAGGGTTAAGTTTTCTAATGGAGTCAATAGCCCGCCCCAAATGCCTTTGAGCGGTTTTTTTTCCAAATAAACTTCATTTTGAAAAAATAAAATAAACCATTCCAAGTTTTTGTTTTCTTTTTTTATTTTTTGTTTTTGGGGCAAGGTTTCAACCAAATTGTTCAAATACGCCAAACAATCTTTATGTTGTGGGCATTCCAAACATTTTGCTCCTTTGGGCGTGCAGATTAAAGCGCCCAAATCCATTAAACCTTGGGTGTAAATTTGAATATTTTTTTCGGGCAACATTTTTTGGGCAATAGCCCACAATTTATTTTCAGTTTCTTTTTGGTTAATCGCTTCTTTAATTAAAAAATAACGCGCGAAAACGCGCTTCACATTGCCATCCAAAATGGCTGCTTTTTGATTAAAGGCAAAGACAAAAAGGGCGGCGGCGGTGCTTTTGCCAATGCCGGGAAGGGATTCCAAATCTTTTAATTGATTGGGAAACTGCCCATTAAAATCTTCTGCAATAATTTTTGCCGTTTTTTTGATGTTTTTTGCCCGCGCGTAATAACCCAAGCCCGCCCACGCCGCCAATACTTTTTCCAAGGGTGCGTGGTGTAAATCCATTAAAGTGGGAAATAAATCTAAAAAACGCAAATAATAAGGCTTCACACTTTCCACTTGGGTTTGTTGCAGCATTATTTCAGAAATCCAAATTTTATAAGGGTCATTCACCTGCCACGGCAAATGGTGTCGCCCATATTTTTTTTGCCAGATAATTAAGCGTTCTGCAAAATTCATTTTTTAAAAATTTTTTAACGTTGACCGTGGTTTTTTAAAAAGGTTTTAAAAGAAAAAGGAATGTTGTTTTTTGAAATGAAATTTTCGCTTTTTATTTCTTTCCAAAGGTTAAAATCAATTTCTGGGAAAAAGGAATCGCCTTTGACATTTAAATCAATAAAAGTGATTTCTAAACAATCCACGCAATTTAAAGCTTCTTGATAAACCGAAGCCCCGCCAATAATAAAAATATTATGCTTTGCTTTTTGAAAAGCCACATTCAAATTTTCCGCGGTTTCTATATTGTGAAAATTTAAATCTTGGTGCGTTAAAACAATATTTTGGCGTTGTGGCAACGGGCGAAAAGAAGGGGGGAGAGAATTAAAGGTTTTTCTGCCCATAATCACCGTTTGATTCAAGGTTTTTTCTTTAAAATGTTTTAAATCCTCAGGCAAATGCCACGGCAATTGGTTATTCAAACCAATCACGTTGTTTTTTGCCATCGCTACAATAATGGTGCGCATTGTTTTAAATGGTTTAATAAAGTTTGGGTGGAAACATCTAAGTGCGAGAGGGATGTTTCTCCCAAAAGGTAGGGTTTCAATTGGTTTGCCAAGTGTTTCCCCAGTTCCACGCCCCATTGGTCAAAGGCGTTGAGATTCCACAACGCGCCCAAGGCAAACACCTTGTGTTCGTAAAGCGCCAACAATTGCCCCAAAGAAAAAGGGGATAAGTCCGGCAAAATCAAGGTGGAAGAGGGCTGATTGCCGGAAAAAGTGCGATAAGGCAACAAAGATTCTTCAATGCCGTAATCTTGGGCTTCTTCCATTGTTTGCCCAAATGCCAAGGCAGCCGATTGCGCCAAACAATTCGCCAACAACATCGGGTGGTGTCCGGGGACGTTGAAATCCGGCTGGGCAACGGCGATAAAATCACACGCCACCGTTTGCGCGCCTTGGTGCAGCAACTGAAAATAAGAGTGCTGACCATTTGTGCCCGCCGTGCCCCACACAATGGGCGAAGTGGTGATGGGGAGAGTCTTTGCTTGGCGATCCACCGTTTTGCCGTTACTTTCCATTTCCAATTGTTGCAAATAGCGCGGAAAACGCGTCAAAGATTGGCAATAAGGAAACACCGCAAAACTTGCGGCATTCAAAAAATTGCTGTTCCAAACGGTCAAAAGCGCCAAATGGATGGGTAAATTGCTTTCAATCGGCGCATTTAAAAAATGGGTGTCCATTTTGTGCGCGCCTTTTAAAAGCTGGCGAAAGTGTTCTGCGCCCACAGCGAGCATAATGGGTAAGCCAATTGCAGACCACAAAGAAAAACGCCCGCCCACCCAATCCCACAAGGGAAAAATGTTTTCTTCGTCTATTCCAAAGGCGCGCGCCATTTTGATGTTGTTGGACGTCGCCACAAAATGATGGCGCACGGCGCTCTCATTTTCCGCACAATCCAACAACCATTTGCGCGCACTTTGCGCATTTTGAAGGGTTTCCGCGGTGGTGAAACTTTTGCTGGAAACAATAAAAAGCGTGGTTTTGGGGTTTAAATCCGCCAATTTTTTGGAAAAATCCGCACCATCCACGTTGGAAATGAAGCGCACGTTTAGGCGTTTATCCAACAAAGCGGATAAAGCAATCACCACCATTCGCGGGCCCAAATCTGAACCGCCAATGCCCAAATTCACAATGTCGGTGATTCTTTCCCCTGAAAAGCCGCGCCAAGTGCCGTTTTGCACCTTTTGGGTGAAGCTTTCCATTTTCAATAAAACGTCTTTGACTTCTTGGGGGGCGTTTTCACCCAAACGCAAATCCATATGCCGCACGGCGCGTTGTTCCGTGTGGTTGATTTTCTCCCCCCTTTGCATTTTTTGAATCCATTCCACCACGCGGGTTTGGCGCGCCAGTTCGTGCAGTAAACTCAGCGTTTCTCGGGTGATTCTTTGTTTACCAATATCCAACAACACTTCGTCCAAACGCAGGGCAAAGGGCGCGTAAGGCGCGCGATGTTGTTCAAAGAGCGTGCGCAAATGCGTTTTTTTCATCGTTTGGGCGTGCACGGTTAAGGCTTGCCAAACGGGGAGTTCCAAGAGATTCATTTCAACGCCTAAATTGTTTGTGGCAGGAACGGCAGCTTTGGTGCAGTTGCTGATAGGTTGTTTCTATTTCCGCTTTGTTTTCTTTGAAAGCGGCATCATTTACGGCTTGCACGGCTTTTTCAAAAAGCACAATTTCGTTTTGGAAAACTTCTTTTTTTTCCCAAACGGCATTGGAAGTTTTGGAAGGCGGGTAATTTGTATTCATTTTAAAAAACGCCCACGGTGAACCGCTGATTTTTTTCAATTCCGCGCTGTATTTTTTAAAATCTTCCCACAAAAAAGGCTTTTCGTTTCGGATCATCAAGCCCATCGGCTCAAAGGCATTTAAAATTTGTTTAAAGGCTTGTTGGCGATGGTAAACCGGTTTTTCCGGGTCTTTTTCCACGGTCAACCCCGCATTTTTTTCGCAAGAAGACAAAAAAATGAGCGCTAAACCAAGCAAAATGGGTTTCATTTTTATTTCAAAAAGAAGGTAACGGTGGTGACCAAGCGCACGGTTTTTTCCACGCTTTGGTTATCGGAATAATCGCTTCCCAAATCGCGGATCACAAAACTACCTTGCACGGCTTTTTTGATTTTGCCCACCTTCACGTTGGCGTGATTTGCCAATTCTTCCGCGGCTTTTTTGGCATTCAAGGTGGCGTCTTTGAGCATTTCCGGCTTAATTTGGTTTAAAGAGGTGAAATAAAATTGCGGCGCAACGCTTTCCAATTCAATGCCTTGGCGAATCAAATCGCTGATTTTCACGCGCAATTGGTTGATTAAATCAATATTGCCGCTGTTGATGCCAATGCTGCCACTCAAACGGTGTTCCACGTCCACCAAACGCTGATTGCCATCGCGGTATTCCATTTTGTTGTAATGCACCAAGGGCGCTTCAATTTCATTTTCATTTAAGCCATTGTTTTTTAAAAATAAAATAATCTGTGCTTGGTTTTTTTCTGATTCTGCGTAAAGCTCGGCGCGGTTAATAGAATCGCCTCGGCGCGTGACGTTGTAAGCCACCACCCAATGCACGCGATCTGACTTCACGCGCCGTTCAGATAAACCCCGCACTTCAACCGTGTTTGCGCCTACGTTGGCATTCACCGCCGTTTGACCAATAAAAAAACCCGCCATCAAAATGCCCAAACCCAACACCAGCGCGGAAAAAAACACATTGTTTTTCATTTTCATTCCTTTTTTTCTAAAAAAAATGAGCGTTGACCGTGGAAAATCAACGTTTTTCAACATAATAAAGCATTCCCACCGCCAACAATAAAAACAAAGAAGAGGGAGCGGCGGCGCTTAAAAAAGGTGGCCAAGAGTTGATCATTCCTAAATTAGAAAATAGCCCATTTAACGCGTGAAACAAAACGCCCAACATCACGCCCAAAAACAACTTTAAACTCACGCCTGCCGTGCGGTTATTGGAATAGGCAAAGGGCAAGGCTAAGGCGACCATCACCAAAGCGCTCAAAGGGTAAATGAATTTTTTCCACAAGGCAATTTCATAACGCTGGGTTTTTTGCGCATTGTCCGCCAAATGTTTTTTGTAATTTAATAAATTATTCATAGACATTTTTTCTGGGCTCACGCTTAATGCTTCTAATAATGTGGGCGTTAAAGAAGTCTGCCAAATATTTTCTTTTTCTTTTTTCACCGCCGCTTTATTTTTATTTTGAATTTCCGTGATTTGCACTTGATTTAAAATCCATTTTTTTTGATTAGCGTTATATTCCGCCCATTTTGCTTCTTTGACAAATAATAAATTATTTTGATCATCAAAATGATAAATGCGGATATTTTCTAATTTGGATTGAGGCAAAGCGCGCCCCACGTTAATAAAACTTTTTCCATCTTTGACCCACAATCCGCTTTCAAAACCGGCTTGCGCAATCACGCGCTCCAAGGCGGTGTTGCGAATGGATTGCGCTTTTTTTTCGCAAAAAGGCACGAGAAATTCGCCCAAAATAAAGGTTAAAACTGCCAAAAAAAACGCCAATTGGAATAATAAAAATAATAATCGGCGAGTGGCTAAACCAGAGGCACGCAACACGGTGATTTCAGAATGGCGCGCTAAATTAGACAAAGCATATAAAGTGCCAATTAAAGTGGCGATAGGCAATAATTCATAACATAATCCGGGAATTCTCAAAATTTCAAAAACAAGAGCGTGGAAAAGAGAATAATGGGCTTTGCCAATTTTGCGCAATTCTTCAATAAAATCAAAAAAGGTGAATAAGGTTAAAAAGGCGAATAAAACCAATAAAATGGTTAAAAAAATTTCACGCGCGAGATATCGTTTGTAAATGGAAATCATCATTACCGTTTAAAAAAACGCCATTGAATTTGCAATTGTTTTAAAAATAAACAAAACCATATTGTAAAAACAAAGCCGTGCAAAATGAAAAACGCCAAAAAAACGTTGATTTTGCCCTGCGCCACCCACGTTTGGGCAAGGGAAATGGAATTGTTGTAAATGGCATAAATGAGAATAGCAAGAAGCAAATTGGAAGACCTTCCCGCGCGCGGATTCACGCGGGATAAAGGAAGTGCCCAAAACACCAAAAACACCGCGGAAAGGGGAACGCTCAACCGCCACAACAATTCGCCTTGCGCCGCGCGGGATTTTTCTTTCAACAATTCCACCAAGGATTGGCGATTGTAATTCACGCGCTCGCGTTTGGCGTAACCGTCTTCCGCGCGCAGTTTATAGCGTTCAAAGGCGCTGATTTTAAAAGAAAGTTTGCCCGGCTCCACTTCATAGCGCTTGCCGTTTTCCAACACAATAAAGCGCTCTTCGTTTTCTATTTCTTGATAGCCCGTTTGGGAAACCAAGACGCTGATTTTGTTTTCTTTGACATCCGCCACAAAAACGTTGCCAATAGAATCTTTTTCTTCTTCTACTTTTTCCACGAAAAAAACGCGCTGACCGCGTTTGACCTCCCGAAAGGCGCCCGGGGAAACCTGCGCCAATTCGCTTTTAACCGACAATTGCAAGCGGTATTCGTCCGCCATTTTGCTTGCCCAAGGCGATAAAAATAAGGAAAGCAGAGCAATGGCAACGATAAACGGAAAGGCAAAACCCAAAATGGGCTTAATCCACGCGCTCAATGCCTGCCCGCTGATGAGCCAAATGAACATTTCGGAATCGCGATAAACACGACTTAAACAAAATAAAACGGAAATAAAGAGGGTGAGCGTCAAAACAATGGGCAAAAATTGCAAACTCGCAAATCCCAACAACACCAAAACGGCCTCGGGCAAGACGCGACCGGAAGCCGCTTCGTTTAAAAAGCGGATCAATTGCGTTGAAATTAAAATCGCCAAGAGCGCAATGCTCATTGCAAGCGCTGATTGCGTAAATTCGCGTTTGATGGAAGATTCAAAAATCATTTTTTGACGTTTTGGCTTTTGGGCGGATAATGATACGCCTGAAATTTTAAATAAGGATAAGCTCGTGGAATTTAAAATAATCAAAGAATCTGCGGTTCAAAGCGATGTGGCGGTGGTGGGCGTTTTTGAAAAAGAAAAGGTGATGGAAAATTTTTCTTGCCTTTTCCAACCCTTACACGATTTGGGCGATTTTAACGGTGCTTTTGAAACGCACGCGTTCCTTTACCCTGAACATTTAAAATTCCAGCGCGTTTTGTTTGTGGGTTTGGGAGAAAAAAAAGAATTTAATCTTTCTCAATTAAAAAATATTTTAAAAAAAGTAGCTCATCTTATTCAAAAAACAAAAAGCAAAAATGCCGCTCTTTTTTTAGAAAGTTTTGAAAATGAAAGCCTCTCAAAAGAAAGTATTTTTAAAAACACCATTCTTTTTTTAGAGGATGCTTTTTATACCTTTTCTTTTTATAAAAAAGACAAAAAAGATAAAAAAGAAAATTTTGAAATTTTTTTGGCGTTGACCGCGGAAAATAAACATTTCAAAGAAATATTAAAAGAAGCCCAAGCCATTTCAGAGGGCATTCGTTTAACCAAAGATTTGGGCAATCAACCCGCCAATATTTGCACGCCTGATTTTTTGGTGGAAACCGCAAAAAGTTTGGTGAAAAAAAATAAAAACATTCACATTGAAATTTTGAATAAAAACGATTTAAAAAAAGAAGGCTTGAATGCGCTTTTGTCTGTGGCGCAGGGAAGCGCCCAAAATCCTTATCTCATTCATTTGGAATACGGCAAAGAACACGGTGATTCTGTTGTTTTCATCGGTAAGGGTGTGTGTTTTGATTCCGGCGGCATTTCTTTAAAACCAGCTTTGGGAATGGAAGAAATGAAGTTTGATATGTGCGGCGCGGCAAGCGTTTTGGGCGCGTTTTTGGCAGCGGTGGAAACCGCATTGCCCATTCATTTGCACGTTTTAATTCCAGCGGTAGAAAATATGCCCGGCGGCACGGCCACGCGCCCGGGCGATGTGGTGCGTTCTTTATCCGGTCAAACCATTGAAATCATCAATACCGATGCCGAAGGGCGCTTGATTTTGTGCGATTCTTTAACCTTTGCCGAGCGTTTTCATCCCAAAGCGGTGGTGGATGTTGCCACCTTAACGGGCGCTTGCGTGATTGCCTTGGGGCACGTTTTAAGTGGCTTATTTTCCAATAACCCAGATTTAGAAGAACAATTATTCAAAGCGGGTCAAAAAAGCGGGGATTTGTTATGGAGGATGCCGTTAATGGAAGAATATCAAAAATTATTGGAAAGTTCCGTTGCGGATATGACCAACAGCGGCGGGCGCGAGGCGGGTTCTATTTCCGCGGCGTGCTTTTTGTCGCGTTTTACCCAAAATTACCCTTGGGCGCATTTGGATATTGCCGGGACCGCATGGATCACAGGCAAAAAGAAAGCCGCCACCGGACGACCGGTTGTCGCGCTTTATCAATTTTTAAAAGATTTTAAAGAAATAAAATGAAAGTTCTTTTTTATTACAACGCGCAAAATCGTCTGGATTCTGCAATAGAATTGATTTTGCGCGCCCATTCAAAAGAAAAAAGCACGTTTATTTTCAGCAATTCCCTTTCTTTTTTAAACGATTTAAATCAAAAATTGTGGGAAAAACCGCTTTTTTTACCCCATCTTTTTATTGACGAAAAAGACGCACAGAAAACGCCTTTTTTATTAAGCGATAATTTAAAAAAATTAACCCCTGAAAAACCCTTGATTTTTATTCCTTTTCCGCCTTTTGATTTTGTGGTGGAAGATTTAACCCCTTTTCCTTTTGTTTATGAAATTGTGGATGGGGATGAAGAAAACAAAAAATCGGCACGTTTGCGCACAAAAGAATACAAAAAACAAGGATTTTCCGTGCAATATTTTGATTTAATGGCATAATTTCCACGGTCAACGCTTATTTTTTTTAAAAAAATGAATGAAACAGAACCGGTGATGATGCGCGCAGACGCCCTGATGTCACCCCGCAGCGCGCAAAAAAACGAAGACCCGCCCGTTTTAACGGAACAGTTGCCCGCTCAAAACTGGGGAGAAGACTATATGCATTTTCTTCAAAATCGCCTGATGACGGAGATGATTGCGGAAATTGAAGTGCTCTTGCCCATCCTCATTTCGCGCATCACGGCGGAATGGAAAGCCAACCACCACTTATAAATGAACATTAAGCTGATTTACCTTGCCAAAAAATCCCCGCTGTGGTTGGAAAAAAGCTGTGCCGATTACACCGCGCGCTTTCAAAATGAATGGGGCTTTGAAAGTGTGTGCATTCGCCCGATAGACCCTCTTACGGACGAAAAAAAAATCCGCGCCCTCTTTTTTAAAAAAAACTTTTTTTTAACGGTATTGGACGAAAAGGGCAAAAGTTTAAACAGCGTAGAATTTTCTAATTTTTTAAAAAATACAGAAATCCATTTTCAAAAACTTTGCTTTGTGATTGGGGGCGCGGAGGGTTTGAGCGAATCCATCAAAAAAGACGCACATTTTTTGCTGCGTTTGTCTTCCTTGACCCTCCCGCACGCCTTGGCGCGCTTGATTTTGTGCGAACAAATTTACCGCGCTTATACCCTCTTAAAAAACCTCCCCTACCACCGTGCATAGGTCTGTGGATAAATTGTGAAGAAAAGATGAAAAACTTAGAAAAAAGCCCCCATTTCGTTTTCAAACCACAAAAAAAACACAACTTTGAAACACGCAAAACACACACTTACCCAAGTTTTAACTCTTTGTTTTTTAAACAATTTTTAAACTTTTCCACAGAAAAAGAACCTTCCTATTATTGTTATTTTTTTTAAAAAAGAAAAAAAAGGAAGAAGGTATGCGAATGCTCATTTGTTCCCACCCTGATTTAGAAAAAGCCAAAAAATTGGCACGGCAAGCGCTTACTTTGAAAAAAGCCGCTTGCGTGCAAATTTTAGAAAATTGTTTTTCTGTTTACGAGTGGGAAAATCAGATTGAAGAAAATAAAGAAATATTATTATTTTTTAAAACCTTGGAAAAATATGAAGAAGAATTGTTTTTGTTTATTCAACAAAATCACCCTTACCAAACTCCGGAAATCATTTCTTTTTCGGTGGACAAAGTTTTGCCCGATTATTTAAACTGGATGAATAATGTTTTAGAAAAAGGAAAAAAATGAAAAATTTATTTCAAATTTTATGCTTGTTTTTTTGTTTTTCCACGGTCAACGCCCAAGAATTTTTGAATCCGGAAACGGCTTTTCGCCCGGAAATAAGCGCCTTAAATGAGCGCTCTTTTTTAATTCAATACAAAATTACAAAAAATCATTATTTATACAAAAATCGTTTTCAATTTGAAGTGGAAAACCACAAAATTATTAATATTAAATACCCACAAGGAAAAATAAAAAACGATGAAATTTTTGGCAAAGTAGAGGTTTTTTATAACAATCTCCCCATTGAAATTGAAATAGAAAGGCGAAGTCAAGATGATTTGAATTTAAAAATCAATGCCACCAGCCAAGGCTGTTCTGAGGGAGGAATTTGCTATTTACCGGTGACCCACCCTTTAAATGTGGTTTTAAAAGGAAATAAAAATTCAAATTTAAAATCAAATTTAAAATCAAATTCAAATCCTTCAATTCAAAATGAAATACAGGATGAAAGCCAAAGTATTTTTAAACAATTAAAAAATCTTTCTTTTTTAAGTAATTTGTTTTTTTTCTTTTTAGCAGGCTTGGGTTTATCGTTAACGCCTTGTGTTTTACCGATGATTCCTATTTTGTCTGGTTTAATTGTGCGCCAACATTCTCAAAATAAAAATCAAAAAAAATCTTTTTCATTATCTTGTATTTACGTTTTGGGGATGGCTTTCACTTACGCTTTGGCGGGCATTTTTGCAGGGTTAAGCGGCAATTTATTATCTAATTCTTTGCAACATCCTTTTGTTTTGGGAATATTTGCATTGATTTTTGTTTTATTGTCTATTTCCATGTTTGATTTTTATGAATTAAAAATGCCGAATAGAATTCAAAATTATTTAAATCAAAAAATAAATTATAAACAAGGTGGCCTATTTTCCATGTGGGTGATGGGCGTTTTGTCCGCTTTGATTGTAGGACCTTGCGTGGCTGCTCCTTTGGCGGGCGCTTTGATTTACATCAGTCAAACGGGCGATGCTTTTTTGGGCGGATTGGCTTTGTTTTTCCTTGCTTTGGGAATGGGTGCACCTTTAATTTTGGTGGCTGTTTTGGGCGCTTCTTTTTTGCCGCGCGCTGGCTTGTGGATGGTTTATATTAAAAAAACCTTTGGTGTGATTTTATTGGCTTTGGCATTGTGGATTATTCACCCTGTTTTAAGTTTAAAAATCATTTTGTTTTTGTGGGGGAGTTTATTCATTGTTATTTCCGTTTTTTTAAAGGCTTTGGATTCTCTTCCCTTGAATGCAAATACTTTTGCAAGGGTTTTAAAAGGAATAGGGGTTATTTTATTTTTAACGGGTGTTTTTTTGTTAATTGGTTCTTTTTCCAATGCAAAAGATCCGTTGAATCCATTGGAAAATATTTTTAATCAAAGTGCAAAAATAAAAAAAGAAATTTTATTTCAAAAAATTAAAACACAAGAAGAATTAAATCATATTTTAAAAACAAGTGAAAAACCCATTTTTTTGGATTTTTATGCTGATTGGTGCGTGGTGTGTAAAGAAATGGAAAGAGAAACTTTTCAAAATGAATTGGTGTTTAATAAAATGAAAAGTTTTCAATTATTACAAATAGACGTCACCCAAAATTCAAATGAAGATAAACAATTATTAAAACGCTTTCAGTTGTTTGGTCCGCCCGCCATTATTCTTTTTAAAAATGGAGAAGAAAAAAACCGCGTGATTGGCTTTAAAAAAGCACAAGATTTTTTAAAAATTTTGGAAAATATTTAAAAATTTTTAAAAAAAATGAGGCGTTGACCGTGGAAAATGAAAAAGCGTTGAAAATAGCGTAAAATGGGCAAGCAATAAACAGTTTGGGGTAAAAATGCTTTTACTACTCGGCTATGTGGTGGTTTTGGCGGCATCCTTGGGCACTTACGCCATTCACGGCAGCCTTTTGGCGCTTTGGGTTCCCACGGAATACGCCGCTTTAATTGGCTTGGATTTGGGCTATTTTATTTCAAGCAACAGTATGGCCACCATCAAAGCCACCTTGACCGCCATTCCCGCCGCCTTAAAAGGTCCCAAGGGCAACAAAGCCTATTACATTGACGTGTTGGCGCTGTTGTTTGAATTGCTTTCTAAGGTGCGAAAAGAAGGTTTGATGTCCATTGAAGGCGATGTGGAAAACCCCGAAGGCAGCGTGATTTTTGGAAAATACCCCAAAATATTGAACGACCACCATTTGATGGAATTTATTTGCGATTATTTGCGAATGATGGTGGGCGGCAATTTGAACGTTCTGGAAGTGGAATCCTTAATGGAAGCGGAATTGGAAGTGCATCACCACGAAAGTTTGCACCCTTCGCACGCCGTGGCGCAAGTAGGCGATGCCACGCCCGGCTTTGGGATTGTGGTTGCGGTGATGGGGGTGGTAAACGTAATGGGTTCAGTAGGACAGCCGCCGCCCGTTTTGGGGAAAATGATTGGTGGCGCCTTGGTGGGCACATTTTTGGGACTTTTGATTTGTTACGGTTTTGTGGGTCCCTTGGCAACGGTGATGGCGCAAAAGGCGGAAGCGGATTCCACCGTGTTTAAATTGGTAAAGCAAGTTTTGATTGCTTCAATGTCCGGTTATGCTCCGCAAACGGCAATAGAATTTGGGCGCAAAATTTTAAGCGCGCACGACCGCCCGGGATTTTTGGAATTGGAAACCGAATTGAAATCGCATAAAGGGTAAAAATGGCTGAGGAAATCCGCCCCATTGTCATTAAACGTAAAAAAGTTGTTGCGGGTGGCGCGCACGGCGGGGTGTGGAAATTGGCTTACGCCGATTTTATGACCGCGATGATGGCTTTTTTCCTTTTGATGTGGCTGTTGGGTTCAACCGCTGCGGGCGATTTAAAAGGCATTGCCGATTTTTTTCAAAATCCTTTGAAAGTGGGAATGGGCGGAGGCTCCGGGGCGGGGGACGCCAAAAGCATTTTACAAGGCGGGGGAAAAGATTTAACGCGCCGCAGCGGTCAAGTGAAAAATGGGGATGTGAAAAAAGATCGCCGCCGAGAAAGTTTAAAAGAGCGCCAAGAAGAAGGGAGGCGCTTGGAAAATTTAAAAACGCAAATTGAAGGAATGATTGCAAAAGTTCCGGAATTGATGGAATTTAGAAACCAATTGCTCTTAGATTTCACAGCGGAGGGTTTGCGCATACAAATTATTGATGAACACAATCGCCCGATGTTTGATTTATCCAGCGCGGAATTAAAACCGCACGCGCGCACCATTTTGCAGCGCATTGGAATGGTGCTAAACGCAGTGAATAACCGCATCAGTTTATCGGGCCATACGGACGCCTCCCGCTATTCGGGCGATGGGGCGGGTTTTACGAATTGGGAACTTTCCGCCAATCGTGCCAATGCTTCTCGTAGGGAATTGATTTTGGGCGGAATGGATGAAAACAAAATTTTAAGGGTGGTGGGTTTGGCTTCCACGGTACTTTATGATCAAAACGACCCTCTCAATCCCGCCAATCGCCGAATCAGCATTGTGGTGTTGAATAAACGTGCGGAAGAAGCCATTTTGCAAGAAACGGGACCAGAAACCGCCGTCACGGATGAAGCAACAGAAGCTTTGCCCTTATTAGAAAACTCCCTCACTTTAAATTGAAAGGTTTTTTATGAGTAAAACAATTCTTTGCGTGGATGATTCTCCTTCCATTCGTCAAATGCTTTCTTTTACGCTAAAAACCGTGGGCTATACCGTTTTGGACGCTGTGGACGGCAGCGATGGCTTGGAAAAAGCCAAAGAAAATCAAGTGGATTTGATCATTACCGACCAAAATATGCCCAAAATGGATGGGCTCACCTTCATTCGCGAATTGCGCGCGATGGAAAAATACCAAAAAACGCCCATTTTGATGCTCACCACGGAATCTTCTGATGTAATGAAATCCCAAGGGCGCAGCGCGGGCGCAACCGGCTGGTTGGTCAAACCCTTTGACCCCAAAAAATTAATTGAAGTGGTCAAAAAAGTTTTGGGTGACTGATTTTTATGGAGATTGATTTATCCCAATTCCACCAAAGTTTTTTTGATGAGGCTGCTGAGCATTTAAACAATTTAGAAGAATTACTCTTAAATTTAAATGTGGAATCGCCTGAGGATGAAGATTTGAACGCCATTTTTCGCGCGGTGCATTCCATCAAAGGCAGCGCCGCCACTTTTGGCTTTATAGATTTATCCCAAGCGGCGCATATTTTTGAAAATTTGTTGGATCAAATCCGCCAACATCGTTTAACTTTAACCGTGGCGATTGTGGATTTAAGCTTAGAAGCCACCGATATGTTGAGTGGCTTTTTGGCGGTCTATCAAGAAGGGGCAGAAAAAAATGAAGAAAAAATCAACACGGTTTGCGCAAAATTAAAAAAAATTTCAGAAAACAAAAAAATCCACGGTGAAAATGAAAAAAATTTGAAAAAAAAAGAAGCTTCACCGTGGAAAAATGTTTTTGCGGTGCAGTTTGAATGTTTAAACAATATTGATTTAAATCCCTTGTGGGAAGATTTAAAAAAAGAGGGTGATTTAGAAAATTTAAATCTAAATGGAAAAACGCAGCATTTTCAATTTTCAACGGATATGAACCCAGAAAAATTGGAAAGCGTGTTGGATTTTGTGGCGGTGGAAAAGACGATTAGTATTGAAAAAAAAGAAAATAATTTAAGCGATGATGATTCCGGTGCGTATGGTTTTTTTGCGCCTCTGGAAGAAGAAAAAGAAAAAGACAAAAACGATTTTGGCGATTACGGTTTTTTTGAACCTTTACCCCCAACTGCCGCGCCTACTATAAAAAAAGCTTTACCGCAAAAACCTTTACAAAACGCCCACAAAAATCCGGAAATGTCCATTCGGGTGAGCACGGCAAAGGTGGATCAGCTCATCAACTTGGTGGGCGAATTGGTGATGGCAAAATCAATGCTTTTGGAAGTTTTGGGGGGGAGCGTAGAAGAAAACGAATTGTTAAACGCCGCGCTTGCGCACTTAGAGCGCAACAGCCGAGACCTTCAAGAAGCGGTGATGGGCATTAGAATGCTGCCTCTTTCCTTTGTTTTTTCGCGTTTTCCGCGCGTGATTCACGATTTATCCACGCAATTGGGCAAAAAAGCGCGCTTAGAAATCAGCGGTGAAAACACCGAAATTGACAAAGGAATGATTGAAAAAATCACCGACCCTTTAACGCATTTGATTCGCAACAGCTTAGACCACGGCATTGAAATGCCCGATGAACGCGTTAAAAACGGCAAAAATGAAGAAGGGCTCATTCGTTTGACGGCGCGCCACCAAGGCGGCAGCGTGGTGATTGAAGTCGGGGACGATGGCGCAGGTTTAAACAAAAATCGCATTGTGGAAAAAGCCAAAGAAAAAGGCATTCCTTTAAAAGAAAATATGTCCGAGCGCGATATTTTTGCTTTGATTTGCGAGCCCGGATTTTCCACCGCCCAGAAAGTCAGCGCCGTTTCTGGGCGTGGCGTGGGAATGGATGTGGTGAGGAAAAATTTACAACTCTTGGGCGGACATTTGGAAATTGATTCTGTGGAAGGTTTGGGCACGCAAATGCGCATTTTTTTGCCCTTAACCTTGGCCATTTTGGATGGAATGTCGGTGAAAATTGGTAAGCAAACCTATATTGTTCCGCTTTCCGGCGTGGAAGAATCCTTACAAATTCAAAAAGAGGATTTGAAAACGCTCTCAGAAAAATATTTGGTGCGGGTGCGGGGCGAATTTTTGCCTTTGATTGTTCCGCATTTGCTCTTTCATTTACCGCATTCTTTTGATGAAAACACCGATTGGGGAAGGGTTTTCACAGAAGGTATTGTGATTGTGCTGACTTCCGGGCATCGCCGCGCCGCGCTTTTTGTGGATGCACTCTTGGGGCAACATCAAGTGGTGATCAAAAGCATTGAAAGCAATTACCACGCCATTGAAGGCTTTTCTGGCGCAAGCATTTTGGGCAACGGCGAAGTCGCTTTGATTTTTGACCCGCATTCTTTAATTGAAAAAGCCTTGCCCGGCACCGCTTTTGTGATGGAATAAAAAAATGAGTGAAAAAGAAACGCGCGAATATTTGGGCTTTTTGTTGGGGCAAGAGGAATACGCCATTGATATTTTGTGCGTGCAGGAAATAAGAGGCTATGTGGAGCCCACTTTTATTGCTGAGGCGCCGCCGTTTGTCAAAGGCGTCATCAATTTGCGTGGCAACATCGTGCCCATTGTGGATTTGCGCATTCGTTTTGGTTTAAAAAACATTCGCTACACGCCTTTTACCGTGGTGATTGTGTTGAACATCAAAGAGCGCACCATCGGCGTGGTGGTGGATAATGTTTCCGATGTGTTTGAATTGCCTGAGGAAAGCATTCGTCCGGCGCCTGATTTTTCAGGCTTATTTCATCAGCGCTATATCAAAGGTTTAGCCGCTTTGGAAGAAAGAATGCTGATTGTGGCGGATATTGAAGCCTTGATGTCCGGGGAAGAAATGGCGCTTTTTGAATCAAAAAATGCAAAAAAATTTTCCGTTGACCGTGGAATGAAGGAAGAAAACGATGAAAATGAACGATAAAGAGGTTTTTTTGGAAGAAGACGCCTTGGCGGTTTCTTCCACCGATAAAGAAGGCATCATCACCGATGTCAACCAAGATTTTTTGGACATTACCGGCTTTGCGGAAAACCAAATTTTGGGGCATTCGCACAATTTGTTTCGCCACCCGGATATGCCGGACGAAGTTTTCGCCGATTTGTGGCGCGATTTGCGCGCGGGTCGCCCGTGGACAGGGTTAATCAAAAACCGCACCAAAGAAGGTGATTTTTTCTGGGCAATGACCACCATCGCGCCGGTGTATGAATACGGCAAAATCACGGGTTATTTAGCCGTGCGCCGTGCGGCAGACCGCGCCAAAATCACGCAAATACAAGAAAAATACCAAGAATTAAAAGAAAAAAAGAATCTGCAATTTCGCCACGGCATTTTTTTTAAACATAAAAATTGCCAGCTTTCCATTCGCCAAAAATTGTTGCTGGGCTTTTCTTGTTTGATTTTATTAAGCGTTTTAATTGCCGGTTTGGGCGTTTGGGAAATGGCTTCTTTAAACCATTCTTTAAACAATGTTTACCATTACCACGTGAAGAATATGCGCCATTTGGGGCAAATTGACCGCATCAATTTGGACAACCGCGCGCAGTTGATGCTTTCCTTGCAGCACGACCCCAAGCACGAATTTGTGAATATGCACAACCATTCCTTGGAAAGCCACACCCAGCAAATTCGGCAAAACATCGCCAAAATTGAAAATTTGTGGCAGTTTGATGGGGAAAAATCCAATTTGTTGATGCAGGATGCGCAAAACACGCAAAAAGAACTCAATCAAAAGGGCTTTGTGAAAGCTTTGGAATTGATTGATTCCAACGATTACAGCGCCGCCAATCACCTCCTTTTAAAAGAAATCAACCCGCTTTATGAAAGTTTGACGGAAAAATTAAGCCATCTTTATCAAACGCAAACCCAAGAAAGCACCGCGCAAATTGCCTTGGGCGAAGAAACCTATAAAAAACAACGCGTGGTGATTTTTAGCCTGATTGTTTTTTCGCTCTTGGTGGCGGTGGCGGTGGCGTTAAGCGTGGTGCGCGCCATCAGTCAGCCGCTTGTGGATATGCGCAAAACTTTGATGGCGATTGCCAATGGCGATTACACGCGCAACGTGGATTTGTCACGGGAAGACGAATTGGGGAAAGCCTTGGAAAGCGTGCAATCTATGCAGGTGCAAAGCGGCTTTCGGCGCGCGAAAGACGAGCGCTCCAATAACGAAAACTTGCGCATTCGCGCTGCCTTAGAATGTGCCAACGCCAATATGCAAGTGTTTGATAAAGCAGGGAAAATTGTTTTTGCCAACGCCAATATGTTGAATGCCTTGCGCCGCGTGGAAGATTTCTTAAAAACCAAAAATCCCCAATTCAGTTTTGAAAAATATGTGGGCTCGACCGTGGAAAACTGGATGTTGGAAAGCTTGGGGCAAAGCATAGAAGGCTTAAACGCTTTAACCGATCGCGTGAGCGTGGAAACAGTGATTGGCGCGCGCACGTTTTTGGTCAACATCAGCCCCATTAAAAACATCAAAGGGCAGCACTTGGGCACGGTGACGGAATGGGTGGATACCACCGCGGAATCCACTGCGCAGCGCGCCGTGCGCGAATTGGTGGGGGAAGCGGTGGCGGGGAACTTACAAGCGCGTTTTGACACCACGCAGTTGGAAGGTTTTTACCGTGACTTGGGCGAAAATTTCAATCGCTTATTGGAAAACTGCAACAACGCCATTGATAACTTGGGCAACCTCTTAGCCAGAATGGCGCACGGCGATTTAACGCACACCATCACAACGGAATACCAAGGCACGTTTGCGAAGTTAAGCGCGGACGCCAACCAAAGCGTTTTACAATTGCGCGCTTTGGTGGGGGATATTCAAGCCTCGGCGGAAGCCATCAACAGCGCGGTGAATGAAATTGCTTCCGGTAACCGCGATTTGTCCGCGCGCACGGAAAAACAAGCCGCCAATTTACAAGAAACCAGCGCCAGTATGGATGAACTGACCAGCACCGTGAGCCAAAACGCTGAAAACGCGCACCAAGCCAACACCTTGGCGCACGAAACCAAGCAGATGGCGGAAGCGGGCGGGCGCGTGGTGGAAGATGTGGTGGCGACAATGACCGCCATTCACCAATCTTCTCAGCACATTTCAGACATCATCGGCGTGATTGATGGCATTGCCTTCCAAACCAACATTTTGGCGCTGAACGCCGCCGTGGAAGCCGCCCGCGCGGGCGAGCAGGGCAGGGGCTTTGCGGTGGTGGCCAGTGAAGTCAGAAGCCTTGCCCAGCGTTGTGCGGCTTCCGCCAAAGAAATTAAAGCGCTTATTTCTGATTCTGTGGAACGGGCGGAATTGGGTAACCGTCAAGCGCAGGAAGCCGGCGAAACCACGCGCAAGATGATAGAAAGCATTCAACGCGTGGCGTCCTTGATTACCGATATTGCCAATGCCAGCAGCGAACAAAGTTTGGGGATTGAACAAGTCAGCCAAACCATCACGCAAATGGATGAAGTCACCCAGCACAACGCCACTTTGGTGGAAGAAGCCGCGGCGGCAGCGGAAAGTTTGGAAGAGCAAGCGCAAAATTTGTTGCGTTCGGTGGCGCTCTTTCGGTTGGGCGAGCAAAAAAAAGACCTTGCCAAAATCAAAGCGCACGCCCCGCGCTTGTCTTTTGATTCTCGGTTAAACAAAGAAGGCTTGGATGACGAGTGGGAAGAATTTTGATGAAGGAGTCCGCACGCGAATTTTTATTTACCAACGCGGATTTTTGCCGCGTGCAACGCTTGATTTACCAACATTCTGGCATTGTTTTGAATGAAACTAAGGAAGATATGGTTTATGTGCGCTTGGTCAAACGCCTGCGCGCTTTGCATTTTTTGAGTTTTTCCGCTTATTTGGATTATCTTCACCTTCACCCAGATGAGATGGAGCATTTCATCAACGCCTTAACCACGAATTTAACCGCTTTTTTTCGCGAAACTTACCACTTTCCCATTTTGGCGGATTATCTTTTGAATTTGAATCATCGCCCCGTGCGCATTTGGTGCGCGGCGGCATCCAGTGGGGAAGAAGCCTATTCCATCGCAATGGTGGCTTTGGAAAGCTTGGGACAAAGCGCTTTAAAGGAGGTGCAGATTTTGGCATCGGACGTGGATACCGCAATGTTGGAAGTGGCGCGCCAAGGTGTTTATTCGCGCGAGCGCGCGGCAAATGTTTCAGAAGAGCGCTTGCATCGCTTTTTTTTAAAAAATGTCAATGATGCCAATGTTTTAGCCGTTCGCCCGGAATTAAAAAAATGGGTGCGTTTTGAAGCCATCAATTTGTTGGATTCCAAATGGAATGTTCAAGGCTTGATGGACGTTGTGTTTTGCCGCAACGTGATGATTTATTTTGACCGCGCGGTGCAAAATCGCGTGTTGAAGCATTTGCTCCACGTGATGCGCCCGGGCGCTTTGTTTTTTGCGGGGCATTCGGAAAATTTATTTTATGCCACCGACCGCCTGCAACCTTTGGGGCAGACGGTTTATCGTGTAAAGGAGTAAGCGTGTTTTCAATTGCAGGCCAGCTCGCCACGCGCCATTATTATGACCGCCACTTGCGCCGCGAGGCTGTGAAAATCTTGCCCGGGGAATATTACCTCACCCAACAATCGCAAAAATTGTTGGTGACGGTGTTGGGCGGTTGCGTTGCGGTGTGTTTGTATGATCCCCAACAAAACCTTGTAGGGATCAATCATTTTATGTGGGTGGAATCCTCTTCTTATGCACAAGAGATGATGCAGTTTTTGTTGGATAATTTATTAAAACACGGCGCAGCCCCCCAACAATTGGAAGCCAAGGTATTTGGCGCGGCGCATTGCGCCCCTTCCACGGTCAACAGCCAAAAAAATGCAGAATTTGCCTTAAAATTTTTGGAAGAAAAACACATTCCCGTGGTGGCGCAAGATTTGTATGAAAGCTTCCCGCGCAAAATTTACGTTTTTGCTGAAAACGCGCGCGTGCGGGTAAAACGCCTACACCACTTAAACAATTTAACTTTGTTGGAACGCGAAGAAAAATATTATGCGCGTTTAAAAGAGCTGAGCGCCCTCCAATGAACACAACCCAAGTTTTGGTGGTGGATGATTCTCCCGTGATGCGCGCCGTTTTAACGGAAATGATCAACCGCGCCCCCGATTTAAAAGTCATTGCCGGCGTGGCAGATGCCAAAAGCGCGCGCAGCGCCATCAAAACCTTAAAGCCGGACGTGTTAACCTTGGACGTGCAATTGCCAGAAATGAACGGCTTGGAATTTTTGGGGCACTTGATGCGTTTAAACCCAATGCCGGTGGTGATGGTTTCTGCCTTCACGCAAGAAGGCTCAGACGCCACCTTAAAAGCATTGGAAATGGGCGCGGTGGATTTTATGCCCAAGCCCGTTTTGCGCAATGCCGCCGCTTTGGAAATTTACGCCCAGCATTTGATTGAAAAAATTCGCGCCGCCAAAGAAGCCCAAATCGGCTTAAAAAAAGAAGGCTTTGCGCAAAAAAAAGCAAAAACTTACCGCTTTTCGCCCAAAGCTTTAATTGCCGTGGGCGCTTCCACCGGCGGCACAGAAGCTTTGAAAACCTTTCTGGAAGGAATGCCGCAAAACTGCCCGCCCGTTTTAATCGTGCAGCATATGCCGGAACATTTCACCCAAAGTTTTGCGCAACGTTTGGACCGCTTGGTGTTGCCCAAAGTCGTAGAATCCCAAGGAATGGAAATGTTGAGCGCAGGGCACGTCTACCTTGCCCCGGGCAACGCGCATTTGTTCATTCCCAAAGGGCAAAACCACACCGCGCTTTCAATGCAAGCGCCAGTGTTGAATCAGCGCCCCTCGGTGAATGTGTTGTTTCAATCTTTGGAAGACAAGGCGCAAAACGTGGTGGCGGTTTTATTAACCGGAATGGGCAAGGATGGCGCAACCGGCTTATTGGCGTTGCGCCAAAAAGGCGCGCGCACCATCGGGCAAAATCAAGCCACTTCTTTGGTTTACGGAATGCCGCGCGAAGCCAAATTGTTGGGCGCGGTGGAAGCGGAATTGCCTTTGGAAAAAATCGCCCCGCAAGCCTTGGAATGGTGCGCGCTCTCCACGGTCAACGCTTAAAAATTTTTGAAAAAAATTCTGGGCTTACCGTGGATTTTCGTTTAATTTTTCCCAAATTTTGGCGTGTTTCATAAAACTGCTTAAACACCCCATTGCAATGTGGATGAAGCCCGGCACGCCATCCCTAAACCCTTGGCGCAAGAAATAAAATTTCACAAAACGCACGAGGGGGCTGCCCAAAAGTTTAAAAAGGGAAGGCTTTTGCGCGCCACTGGCGATGGCGGCTTCTGCCAACAAGGTGGAATAGCGGTTTTGTTTTTGAAGATAATCCAACAAGGTGTCCGCGGAATAGTGCATTAAGTCGCCCGAAAGGGTGGCGGGCGTAGAAGAAACAAACACCTTTTCGTGCACCACATCGTCTGACCAATGGGCTTTTTGGCGCTCAAACAAACGGATATTCCAGTCGGGGTAGCCTTCGCCAAAGCGCAAGGTTTTTCCCAAAAACACGTTGGCGCGCGCCATTTTGGCAGAAGATGCGCTGGGGTTTTCCAAAAAAGTTTGAATGCTTTGGGCAAGCTCAGGCGTGATGATTTCATCGGAATCCAAGCACAACACCCAATCAAAGCGGGCTTTGTGCACGGCAAATTCTTTTTGCGCGCCAAAGCCTTGCCATTCTTGGTGAAAAATTTGCGCGTTGAATTTTTGGGCAATTTGCAAGGTGTGGTCCGTTGAGCCGGAATCCACCACCACGATTTCATCGGCAAAGGCAACGCTTTTTAAGCTTTCCTCTAAGCAGCGTTCTGCGTTCAAGGTGATGTAAACCACGGAAAAAGGCTTTCGCATAATTTATAATGGGCGTTTTCAAAACGCCTATTTTACGTTGATGTGCGCTGTTTTGCTGATTAAAACCACCTCCTTGGGGGATGTCATCCACAATTTGCCGGTGGTCAATGACATTTATCGCTTTAATCCTGATTTATCCATAGATTGGTGCGCCGAATCCCCTTTTTGTGCACTTTTAAAATTGCACCCGCATTTACGCAACATCATCCCCGTTGCGCTGAGAAAATGGCGCAAAAACCTTTTCCAGCGTGCCACGTGGCGCGAATGGGGGGAGTTTAAACAAAAATTACAAAGCGAACACTATGAAAAAATCATTGATTCCCAAGGCTTAATCAAAAGCGCGTGGTTGAGCAAAATGGCAAAGGGCAAGCGCTGCGGTTTTGCTAAGGAAGTGGTTAAAGAAAAATGCGCCACTTCTTTTTATGACGAAACTTTTTTTATTCCCCGCGCACAAAATGCCGTGTTGCGCAACCGCCAATTGGCGGGCGCTGTGTTGGGGTATGAGGTCACCACTCCGCCGGATTACGGCTTAATTGCACCGGAAATAACTTTTGCGTGGTTGCCACCAAAGCCTTATGCTGTGGCGCTTTCGTCCAGCAGTCGCCCAGACAAAATGTGGCAAAAAGAATCGTGGCAAAGCTTATTAAAACGCTTTCCTTCTTTCAATTGGGTTTTTCTCTCTGGCAACGAAAAAGAGCGAGAGCACGCGCAAAACATCGTAAAAGATTATGAAAACGCCTTGTGTGCGCCTTTTTTGGATTTGAATGAGGCGGCAGCCTTGATTGCGCGCGCCGCCTTTGTGGTGGGCGTGGATACCGGTTTAACGCATTTGGCGGCGGCGTTTAAAACGCCAGCCATTGCCTTATTTTTAAAAAGCGACCCGCTTTTGACGGGCTTGTCGGGGCAAGGGTTTTGTCAAAATTTGGGCGGGTTTAATCAAAATCCTTCGGCAGAGGAAGTGGCGTTTCATTTAAACGCGCTTCTTTTTGAAAAAAATAGGCGTTGACCGTGGAAAAACTCTACCGTCTTTTGTGGAAAATTTTATTTCCCTTTTTGCTCATCCGCCTTTTTTTGAAAGGGGAAAAAAATCCGCTTTACCGCCAAAATTGGCAAGAGCGTTTGGGGCTGCGTTTGCCTTTCATTCCCCCCCAATCCATTTGGTTGCACGCTGTCTCAGTGGGCGAAATGAACGCGGCGCGCCCGTTTTTAACTTTATTAGAAAAAGAATGCCCCTACGCGCATTTTTTAATCACAATGACCACGCCCACCGGAAGAAAGGTGGCGGAAAATTTGGGGTTAAAAAACGCCACGCTTTGCTATTTGCCCTATGACGAATTTTTTTGCGTGAGGCGCTTTTTAAGGCATTTTCAGCCGCGCATCGCTTTTTTTATGGAAACGGAAATTTGGCCAGAGATTTTAAAACAACTCAAAGCCCAATCCATTCCCGCCATTTTGTTAAACGGCAGAATGTCCCCCCAATCCGCGCGCGGTTACGCCCGATTTTTAAAATTAATGCGCCCTGCGTTTTCTTGTTTTTCCCTTCTTCTTGCGCAAAGCCCAATGGATGGGAAACGCTTCCAATTTTTGGGCGCAAAAAACATTGTGGTTGCGGGGAATTTTAAATTTGATTTGCCCCCCAATGCAGAGCAAATTGAAGCGGGGGAATGCTTAAAAAAAAGCCTTCCCCATAAATTTATTATTCTGGCGGCCTCCACCCGAAAAGGCGAAGAAGCTTTGATTTTAAATGCTTTTTTGAAATCTTCTTTGCGTGAGGAAGCGCTTTTAATCATTGCCCCGCGCCACGTGGAACGCGTGGAGGAAATCAGCCTTCTTGCAAAAAAAATGGTGCTGACCATGGAAAAACGCTCGCAAAATCTTCCGTTAAGGGGCAACCTTTGGTTGGGCGACACAATGGGCGAAATGCCGTTTTATTATGCCTTGGCGGACGCCGTTTTGATGGGCGGCACGTTTTTGAACACGGGCGGGCAAAATTTTATTGAAGCGGCCTTGTGCAAAAAAGCCATTATTTTGGGCGCTTCCACCTTTAATTTTGCTTTTGCCGCGAAAAAAGCGCGCCTAATGCGTGCGGCTGTTTTTGTAGACAACGTGGATTCGGCGTTCTCGGTCTTAGAGCGCTGGGCAAAGCACCCACAAGAACTAAAAGAATGGCAACACAATGCCCAAATTTTTGGCGATACTTTTCAAGGCGCAACACAAAAAACCTTTGAAAGAGTAAAGGAATTTTTAAAATGAAAACAACCCATTTAAGCCATTTGGCTTTATTTAAAATTTCTGGTGAAGATGCCGCAGCCTTTTTGCAGGGGCAACTCACGCAAAATATATTCAATTTAAATGAAAATAAAGCACTTTACACCCTTTATTGCAATAAAGAAGGGCGCGTCTTAGCAAATTTCATTTTATTTAAAAAAGAAGATTCTTTTTATTTTATTTTGGCAAAAGATTTAAAAGAAAAAATAATCGCTGAATTAAAAAAATATGTTTTAAGAAGCCGCGTTTTTATTGAATTAGAAAACCCAAAATTATGGGGTGTTTTTGAAGAAAATGAAGAAAATAACGCAGATTGTTTAAATATCAAAAACAACAAAATTTATTTTACAAAAAACACCTCCATTCTTATAGAGGGAGAATATGAAAACGATGAAAATTTATTTTCTTATTGGCAAATTTTGGAAATAAAAAATACTTTACCGTGGATTATGCATTCCACATCCGGTTTATTTACGCCGCAAATGTTGGGAATGGAATATGCGGTGGATTTTCATAAAGGGTGTTATTTGGGGCAGGAAGTCATTGCCCGCACGCATTATTTGGGCAAAACCAAGCGTAAAGTGCTGCGTTTTAAAGCGAAGAAAAAATTAAACATTGGGGAAAATATTTTCAACGAACAAAAAGAAAAAGCAGGCGTTGTTTTGTATGGCGCTTTTTATGAAAATGAATATTATGTTTTATGCGTTTTGAATGAAGATTTTACTGCCCCTTTTTATAATAATGAAAAGCTTTTGTTGGAGGAATGTTAAATGAATAATATTACAAAAGAATTGAATACCATTTTGGATTGGGTGCGTTATGCCACCACGCTTTTTCAAAAAGAAAAAGTGCATTTGGGGCAAGGCTGTGAAACCTTTTTGGATGAAGCACTTTATCTTATTTCCGGTTATTTGCATTTGCCATTTGAAACAATGGATTATTTTTTAAATGCGCATTTAACGGAAAATGAAAAAAAAGAATTGTGCTTGCTTTTACAAAAACGCATTGACGGCACGCCCACGGCTTATTTAACCCACGCGGCTTTTTTGGCGGGTTTTAAATTTTATGTGAATGAAAACACCATTATTCCGCGCTCTTTTATTGGCGAATTATTGACGCAATCTTTGTCTCCTTGGGTGGCGGATGCGAACGCGCCTTTGCGCATTTTGGATTTATGCACGGGGCAGGGATCGTTGGCTATTTTATCCGCCTTCTATTTTCCGCAAAGCGTGGTGGATGCGGCGGACATTTCCCCCAAGGCGTTGGCGGTTGCCCAAAAAAATGTGGAAGATTACGGGTTAAAGGAGCGCGTTTTTTTTGTTGAAAGCGATGGTTTTCAAAACATTCGCGAACAATATGATGTCATCGTGTGCAATCCGCCGTATGTCAATGAAACGGCAATGCAAAGTTTGCCCAAAGAATTTCAAAAAGAGCCCCGTTTGGCGCTCTCAGGCGGCAAGGATGGCTTGGATTTTGTGCGCATTTTGTTAAAAGAAGCCAAGGCGCATTTGAAGGCGGGCGGCGTGTTGGTGGTGGAAATTGGGCACAACCGCGCCACTGTGGAAGAAAGTTTCCCTGATTTACCCCTCATTTGGTTGGAGACCTCCGCCGGTGGTGATTACGTTTTCCTGCTGCATGCAGAGGATTTGTGATCTTTTCACGGTGAACCCTTAAAATTTTTAAAAAAAATCCACGTTTACCGTGGAAAACGCTTCTTAAAACCCCATTCCCACGCTAAGTCCCAAAAGGGGAAGGGTGGTTTTAAAGGCGGTGGGTTTTTCTAAGGCTTTGCCGATAAAAAAATCATAATTCAAATGTTTAAAATTCCCCCTGAACCCCATCACTGCCCCTGTTAAATTTTGTCCCAATTCCCACTCTGTGGTTTTGGAAACGCCTCCCCAATCCACGCCCACATAAAATTGGTGTTGAGTAGCATAATTCCAGCTTAAATCGTTTCTCAGCAACCATCCGCGGTTGCCAGAGAGCATCAATTCCCCATCAAAGCCGCGCACGGTATAACGCCCGCCAATACTAAACCGGTCTTGTGCAATCAACGGCGTTTCATTCCACTGCCCCCTTAAAACGCTTTGCCATTGAAAGGCTTCTTTCCCAATCCAAAAAGGCGCATTCACAGAAAAACTCGCGCTCACAATCTTGGGGTGCGCTGTGCCTTCTCCCCGTTCTTCTTCCGGGGCGGGTAAAGATTTCCCCATTCCTGTGCCACGTTTAAAACCCAAATCCATTTCCAAGGTGGCGTGTTTTAAATATTCCCAATGGGTGAAATGAATATTCCCCCCCGCCATTTTTCTGCGTTGCACTTCAATTTCCGCGTGGTCAATAAAGTTTTGCGAATGTCTCATCCACAATCCCAAGCTCACTTTGCTTTTACGTGAAGAATCCCTATAAAAAAGATAATCCGCTTCAAACTGTGTGTTTTGGCTTTTGCCAGAATAAAGATAAGTGTTTTCAAATGCGCCCCATATTTCTTGGTGATAACGCGCATTGGTGTGGCTTAAAGAAAAGGTCCAATAACCATAAGGAATGGAATAATAAAACACGTGGTATTGTGAAGCGCGACTGCCTTTGTCGTCCCGTTTGCTTTTTAAACTATGCGTAAAAGAAGCATAAAACAAATCATTGGCAGAAAGAAGGCTGTCCGCAGAAAATCCGGCGGTGGTTAAATATTTTCCAGTGAAGCGTGATCCCGAATCATCCAAAGCAAAATGCAAGCGAAACGGAAAATCTTGGCGGTAAGTGATTTTTAAATCGCTCTCTTCCACCTTTTGGTTTTCAGCAGGAAGAATTTCAATTTGGGCATCTGCTGTGGGCACGCGTTTTAAGTTTTCTAAGCTTTGTTCAATGGCACGAATATTCAGCACTTCCCCAGAATGAAATGCCAAGCCGGTTAAAGTGGTTAAGCGAGTTAAACGCGGGGTAAGGCTTTCATCTTTTAAAAGAATGTTGCCGATTTTTCCAGAAAGCACGCTCAATTCCAAATTCCCCGATTGCAAATCTTGTTCCTTCACCAAAATGCGCGTGGTGAGGTAGCCCTTTTCAAGGATTTTGTTTTGAATGCTTTTAATCAAAACGCCCAAACCTTCTTTACCCAAGCAATAAGGAAGGTTGAGCTTCAATTGTTGCAGGGCTTTTTCAACCGCCCAAGAAAAGGGGCTGGGGGAAGAAGGACTTTGTGGAACAAAATCCGTTAAAAGAATGTGTTGAATGCGGTAACACGGGGATTCATTTTGAGGTAAAGTCAAAGGGCTTGGGGTGGTGTTGTTTCTTAAATCCACTTTGGGTTGAAGGGTTTCTAATTCTTCTTCTTGTTTTTGATTTTGGCGGTGTTCTTGTTCGGTATTCGTGGGGAATTTGGGAGGGGCAGAAAAAGTATGTGGGGAAAAAATAAGCACAAAAAGGCAGAAAACCAATTTTTGAAAAAGCTTCATTGGGGGCGTTTTTAAAGAGAATTCCACGGTAAACGGGAATTTTTTTTAGAAAAAAATAAGGCGTTTACCGTGGAAGTTTGCGTTGTTTAGCGTTTTTTGAACTGTTTTATGTTCGTATTCAGCATTTCTTCAAATTCCGCATAGTTTTTGAAGTAGCATTCCATTTTCCCCGTGGCGCAAATATTCGCATCAACCTTGTCATAAATGCATTTGCTTTGCGTTGGGGTTAAAGGGGGCATTCCTGCGTAAAGGTCAACACCGCAAGAACTGAAAATTGGGGTAAGTTCTTTTGCCAAGTCTTTTTGCTTTTTGATTTCGTAGGCGGTTGTTTCGTGTATCACTTGGTCGGTTCTATACCCCTTTTTAACGCATTCCTCGTTGCCTAAGCCGTAGCAATTGCTTACCTCATTCAGTGAGGCGCAAGCGCACAGCCCCAAACACATTAAAAAAATGCTGGTTTTTTTCATTGTTTGCTCCTTTCGTGTTAATCCGTTTTTTTGCGAATGAAGTTAATTAGAATGGTCTAATTTGGTTTTTGTTTTACTTCCAATTTTCCATTTTTCTTTTCCCAGCCGCTGAAATCACATTTGTATCTCCCAAATCGTCTGCAAAGTTCTTTTTTGTGGAGGCAATCTTCTTGCTCTTTTGTCAAAAAGCCCCCTGCTTCTATCTTTAGATCAATGCCACAAGATTTGAATATTTCTTCTTTTAGGATGCGCTCCATACCTACTGCGCTGAGATCTAATTTGTTGAGCGGTTTTCCTGTATTGTTTAAATATTTGAGTTCATAGTCTGTATGCCAAATTTCATATTCTTTCCAACTCTCCTGACACCAACCATAAAGAGGGTCACATTCTCCTTTATCAGGGAAAAAATATGTAAGAACATGGAGTGGGTTGCAAGCAGATAAACCACAAACAAAAAGCAATAGTGTTGAAAGTCTCATTGCATTTCCTTGTTATTTTCTTTGTTTCTTAATGTTTTCATATTCTTCCATTTCCCTCTCTATTTTTGCGTTCCTACTATTCTTCCAAATTGTTGCACTTGTATTCTCCACTGAGTTGACAGAGCCCTTGCTTGTAAATGCAGTCGTTTTGCTCTTTTGTTACAGGAATTACTTTCTCTGCCGGACTATGAGGAAGACCGTAAGGGTCAACACCACAAGAGCGCAGTATTTTTATTTTCTTTATTTTTTCAACACTTCCTAAACCACTCTTATCCTTACCTTGATTTGTATAATCAACCTCTTTTTGTGTCATCCAAAATTCATATCGCAGAAATCTGTAGTATCCTCCTCCCGGTTTACACCAGAGAAGATAGTTGCCGCATTCCTCGTTCCACGGGCAAGCAGTCAAAACAAGAGCAGAAAGCAATATTGATAAGTGTTTCATCAATCACTTCCCCACTTAGTTTTATTCAATTCATAAATCGTTTTTTCTTTGTCCATAAACAAATCTCCTTCTTTACGATATCCGTCCTTAACGCACTGTTCATTCCCTAAACCAATGCAGTTGTGCACGGAAGTTTTTGTGCCAAGCATATAGCGCCAGATTTTCAATAATCCGTGTTCGTTGTGATTGTCTTTCATCGTGTGGGGATTTCCTCCAATCAAATAGGAAACAAAATCCCTCTCGTGATTCTCTACACGAATAGATCCTTCTTTGTTTGAATCCGAACGTTCTTCACCCGTTTGCAACAAACTCAGCACTGTATCGGCGCGGGTGATATTCGCTGCTGCGCCCACCATTTTGATTTTGGTATCGGAAAGTATTTTTTTCTCCCTATTTTCCTTGGTGTTTGCGGCATATAAGCCATTAGCCAAGGTCATTGTGCCGCGACTGTGCCCGCCAAGCATTAAACCGTCTTTGCCGTATTTTTCCATCAAGTTTTTGGCTTGAACGGTGGAATTGCCCAAGCCACCAATATTGCCTTCAAAGAATTTTTGGTAAACCGCAACCAACGACTCTGAAAGAAAATTATTTGCAGGTGGATTGTGCAAAAATGAATGCCTTCATATATCCGCCCGGAGGCTTTCTCTGGGTTGTCGTTCCCAATTTGGGCAATGTAATGTTGCACAGCATACGCCGCAGCCTCTTGAATATTGTTAACCATACCGTTAAATGCCACAAAATATTTTGAGTCGGTTTTCCCTGTTAATGGGTCAAAGTAGGTTACTTTTTTCAAATTCGCCCGCTCTTCGTCTGAAAGTTCTCTCAGCTTATAGATGTTTATTTTTCTGGGATTTTCATCCTTATAGCGTTTTATATATTCTTCTTCCGTTTCATCTGGGGATTTCAACGTTCCATTTTCCTTATCTTCCTTGTAGTCCTCCTTCGCCATTTTTTCCAATAAAGCCTCTCTTTCTGGGTCTTTCACCGGTTTTCCATCTTCGCCAATTAAAAAAGTCATCATTCTGTGCGGCGCAACAAATTGCGAACGATAAGCTTCATCCGTATAAATTGCCGCGGTCTTGGCAAATTTTTGGAAGGTGGAAACATCCCGTTTCACATTCTCTTCCATTTTCTCGTGGTCAATCTTTTCCAAGCGCTGGGTTTGCATTTGGGTTGATTTTTGAATGCCTTTCAGGTTTTCTTCGCCCGTTTTACTACCAATTGCAAAATTTCCGTCACTCACCACGGAAAGCGTGGTGCTTTCCGTGTGTTCCCCCTCTTTGGCGTGAGCCAATCCATTCGCCAAGCCCAATTTGAGTAAAGCGTATTTGTCCGCACTGTGCACATCGTTTTCGGTTAATCCAAATTTCATAAAAATTTTATGATTTTGTGCAGGGTTAGACTCGTCATAGGTTTCGCCGGGTTTAGGGTCGGAGTTGATGGTTTTCTTTTCTTCTTCCGTTCTTTGGTCTCTTCCAAAAGAAACGCCACCCATCAAGCCATTAGAGGAAGCTTGGGCGCTGCTGTAATTATTCAAATTGGAATAAACAAAATCTTGGGCGCTCAATTGATTTTTGTCTTTTTCCGCAGCAGATAAAATCGCTGCCCCTTTTAAAGCAATTTGCTCTGCGACTTTAATGCTGTAACCTTCTTCCCCAGCAAAAATCCCAGCTTGTTCCCCCACACTTTTATATTCCATTCGGGTTTGGGATTGATTGAACCCTCCACTAACACTCACCCCATACCCCAGCGTGATTTGCCCAGAAATTTTTTTCTCTTCACCGTGGAAATTCGCCGTATCTTGCACGCTCTCCACCCTTAAATTCTGTGCTTCTAATTCTACCTTTTCCCCATCAATTGAACTCCCTACCACTTCCACATCCCCTTGGGCTTTTATTTGAGTTGGACTGTTTATCGTTCCTATTTGGCTTTTGACCCAATGGGTGGATTGCCCCTTACTGTAACCTTTGCCTTCATTACCCCCTAAGGTTACTCCAAAGGTCATTGGGGTGGCGGTGGTTGCGCCTAAGCTTGCGCTTAGTCCCACATTAAATCCTTCTGTTTTGTGCTGGCTTTCTTCTTCATCCCATTCTTTATCCGCGGTGACAAGAATATTATTTTGCGCAGAAAGAAGCGTGGTCTTTTCCCCTGCGATAAAAGAAGATTGAATGAGAATGTTGCCTTCATTTTCTTTATTACCCGTGGCGCTTAATTTCACTTCCCCTTGGGCGTGAATTTGAGAAGGCATTAAGCGTTTGCCTTGGGCGTGCAGTATCGTTTCATCCTTTTGTTCGCCATAAGTCAATTGCGCACTCAGTTGGGGATTTAAAAGTTGCTTTATGGAAGTTTTGACGGCGTTCCAACCTTTGACCATTGGGTAAATTCCGGTAATTACCCTGTAAGCATCGGAGGCTGCATTCAGCGCTGCAAAGGTGTCGATGGTGTTGCTTTGACTCTGCCCCATTCTACCGGTGGATTGAAAGAAGTCTTCCGCGGTTTGGATGGTAGAAACCAAGGGAGAAGTCACGCCAAAGGTTAAACCCTTTTGTTCCACGCTCTTTTTCAAATTGTTTTCAAAAAAGGCATTACCAGCCACCACCTCAATTGCGTTGGCTTCAATCTCCACATCGCCTTCTATGGCATTCACCACACTGCCACTTTGGCGGTAAGTCTCTTTTGCCTTCAACTCCACCTTCCCCTTTAAACTCCCCACTTGACTGGGCGTCACAGAATGTTGCGTGTTTGCGTTCAATTGGGCTTCTTTTTTGCTCCCAATACTAAATCCAATTCCCCTACCATTCAAGTTCTTTAAAAATCCACTTTCCTTCTTTTCATAAAAATCGGTTTGGCTATAAGTATTACGAGCTTCTTTCATTTCAATGGCTTGGGCTTGAAGTTTTAAACCTTCTTCTGCCACCACATTTGAGCCTTCTATATTCACTCTTCCTTGGGAAGCCTTTAAATAGATTTCTTTGCCCTCTATGTTGCTACCCTGTGTTTCATCGCTTTGGTGTTGATGAAACTTTGTTTCTGTGGTGGTGTTTAAAATACCTTTACTTTGATGTTCATTTCGGGCACTAAGCGTTTCCTTCACTCTTCCTGCTTCAATCTCAATATTCCCCTTTTGAGATTGAAGGGTGATGTTGCCACCCACGCTACTGATATTACCCTGCCGAATTTGGATGTTTTCTTGGGAAGAGAAAGTGATATCCCCTTGGGCAGCAATGAAGCTTCCCTCTTCCTTACTTTGATTCACTTTATAAAAATTCTTAGTATCAAAAATATATTCCTCTTTGTTTTGGGTGGTGAGGGTGTGAATGTCAATCGTGTTGGCGTTTGCGTTAATCTCCCCTGCACTTTGAATGGTTGCAGCTTCTATTTTCAAACTCCCTTGGCTTTCTAAATTCAACTTGCCCTTGGAATTCATCACTTCCACGCTACCCATTTTATCCAACTGCGTTTTTAGAAAGGCATTCTTGGAAGCCTTATTAAAGGTGTTATTGGTGGAAAGGGTGCTGGCAAGCGTTAGTGTTTTTCCGGCTTTTAAATTCAATTCCTCTTCTGCTGCAATGTTCCCGCCTACGTTCAAAAGATTGCCTTGGACAGCTAAATCCACGGTCAACCCCTTTGTTTTTCCGGAATTCCATAAATTTTCTCCCCTCATTTGCAGACTGTTTTGCGCTTTGATCATTCCGCTATTCTTGATTTCTTTGGCTTCAATTTGAACCGTATTCCCAGCAATCAAAGCCCCAGATGAAACTCCACTTTCATTTAAAACCACGGCGTTTGCCTTTAAATACACTTTCGGCACCAAGGCTTTTTCTCTTGTGCCATTGGGTAGAGTCACTTCTTCTTCCACCATCCACACCAAGTTTTCTGTGAATTGCGCCATTTGTTCTGCACTTAACTTCACCCCCCATTGCAGATTAAATTCCTTCGCATAATGAATGCCGCTTTCCATCAAGGCACGGTATTGTTCTTCATCATTCGTGTAACCTTCTAAATAGCGCTTTCCGGTGAGTTGTTGAATCTGTTCATTGAGCAACCGTTGTTCATAAAACCCATCCCCCAATCTCTTTTGCACCGCATTGGGTTCATACCTCAATGCGCTAAACATATAATCACTGCCCAACCATTTTTTGTGATTCGTAAAATCAGAATCCGTTTCTATAAAATATCCACGCGGGGCATCAGGCGTAAAAGTGTAAAGGGGAGAATGAGGCAGTTTTAAATCGGTGTGCGAAATCGTAGCGTTTTCTAAAAAACGCACCGCCCCCAAATCAAAATGCACTTCCGGCTGCACCCGCACAAAATCTCTTGTTTCTTCATAACGGCGTGGGCGTCTCTTTCTTTTAAACCAACCCTTTTTCACATAAGAGTGCGTTAAATTGCCAATATCCGTTATTTTAATTGTCCCTTCTTCATCCACATTATTGAAATTCCCGCCCGCTATTTTTAACGCTCCTCCTGCAAGAATTTGGCTTTTGTCATTGGTTAAATCCCCCATAATAAAAAGATCTTTGCCCGCCACAATTTGCGCAGGATCGCTTTGGTCAATCACCGTTTTAGTGCCCTCTTTTCTATAATTCCATATATACCAATCGCGGCTATCAATCCTTCTTCCTTCCTTTGTGTAATAACTTGCATAAGACTGATCTTTGGCGTCGCTCCTTCTATCATACTGTCCGCCAGAAAAACGTTGTCCAGAATAAGAAGGAGAGTATTCCAAATGATAAGTAGTGGGCAGTTTTTCTTCCTTCGTGGAAAAATTTAAATTGTGATTGAGCGTTTTTTGTGCGTTGATTTTCACATTCCCCAAAGCTTCTATTCTGGCGCTGGCGTTTTCAATAAAAGTGGCTTCCCCCGCTGCGCGTTTTTGTTCGTCCAATTCTCCACCAATATAAAGATCCCCCAGACTTAAAATCAAAGAGTGTTCCCAATTTTCTAAATGCCCCACCCCCAAATCCAATCTTTCCCTTGCCGCAATCACCGCCGATGGTTCATCTAAACCCTCTTTGGGCTTGGAATCCTCAGAGGTTTCCTCCCTCATTTGGGCAAGATTGTGTAAGTTCTTCGCTTCAATAGCAACCCGATCCCCATAAATCCTCCCCGTGCCCACATTCTTTAATTCATTAGAAACAATCACCGTCTTAGCCCCATTGATTAAACCTCTATTTTCAACCCTTGGGGCTTGAAGTTGGCCCGTTTGGGTAGCGTCAATTTGCCCCAGATTCTCTATTTTGTCTTGCGCGTTTAAAGCGATATCCTTCTTTGCGTTCATTCTCCCCGTTGGGGTGTTCACTATTTTTCCATTGGAATCAATATAAAGAGAGTGGGCATCTGCCCCAATATGCCCTGCGTTTCTAATTCCCAAGCCGTCCTTTGTGCCAATCAAATAAATTTGCCCCGCATACATCCCCCCCAATTCCGCCACATCCACGGCAAAACGCCTATTTTTTTGGGATTCTTCTTTTAATCCCTTTAAAGATTCAGATTCTTTTACTAAAACAGAACCCTCTTTTAAATCATCATCCGATTCGCGGGGGGGGGGGTCAATCATCGTTACGCCAGAAGCCGTAGAAATAGATTTAGTGTTGTTTACCGTGTTTGCGTTTGGGGTGGTAGAAGAATGATTTTGCAAAGGGGAGTGGTTTATTTTGTTTTCTCCGGCAATCATTTCCAATTCTTGATTCGCCCAAAGGGTCGCATTGATTTCAATGTGTTTTGCCAAAATGCTCGTGTAATCCGTTTGGCTATTGTCCATCCCTTTCCCAGAAACCGTTATGCTGCCGTTTTGAACGTCAAACCCTTTGATTTCCCCGTTTTGAATATAAGGGTTACCCGTTGTAAAAGTGCTTCTTTGGGCATTGATCACCCCGCATCCTTCACACACAATGCCGTTGGGGTTGGCAATGATGACATTGGCTTTTTTGCCAGCCACTTCCAAGTACCCCTTCAACACGCTGGCTTGGGAAGAATTCACTTCATTTAAAATGGTCTTCGCTTCATTTTTAATTAGGGGCATGCCTAGTTTAGGGGATGAAGTTTAAAGTTTTTGA